>WNGB01011666.1_pt1 | contig 18691 bp, 19 predicted proteins | sample 5400681 | NCBI WGS metagenome assembly WNGB01 (sample SAMN13153367, study PRJNA577476) | soil metagenome | isolation source: 115 cm soil or saprolite under grassland replicate 2 | place: USA:California | collected 2016-06-15 | reverse complement strand
AGTGGCGGGGTCACTCAAACGGACTGAAAGACCGGCCCAAATGGACTGGTACGCGTCAAACGGACTCCCGGCGCGGGAGGGTCCAGACGGCGGCCGCTTCCCCGTCGGGCATGGTTCCGATCGACAGCCAGGCACCAGTCTTTTACGCTCCACATCTGCTCGACGCTCGCGCCGGGCTCTCGGCTACTCCGCGTGGGGGTGGAGCATGACCCGGATCGCGCCGCCGCGCCGCTCGACGAACATCTGCCAGGCCTCGGCGAAGCGATCAAGCGGAAAGTGATGGCTGATCAAGGGTTTGACGTCCACCAGGCCCCGCGCGATCAGCTCCAGGCCGCGCCGCGAGACCCCCTTCGGGTTTGCGAGCGAGCCGTAAATGTCGAGATGGCCACGCACGATGGTACTCAGGTCGGTTCCGCTCAGCTCACGGCCTGGACCAGTCGCGCCGGCCAATACCACTCGCCCGCCGCGGCGAGCGATCAGCAAGGCCTGGCGAGCGGCCTCGGACGTACCGGCGAACTCGACTACCACGTCGGCGCCCCGCCCGCCCAGGGCCGCCCTGACCCGCTCGATCGCCTCGTCGCCACGGGCGGCGACGAGCGCGTCCGCCCCCAGGCCTTCCATACGCGCCATTCGCTCTGGGCGCGTGCCCAGGATCACGAGCCGCCCGGCCCCCAGCGCGCGCGCCACCTGGGCGGCCAGCGCCCCAAAGGCGCCGGGCCCGATCACCACGACGCTCTCCCCAGCCTGGAGTCGCCCACGCTCAACCGCGTAGAGCGCGATCCCGATATTGTCCGTGAAAGCGCCTTCGTCCCAGGTGAGCTGGGACGGCAGGGGGTGTAACGCCTTTACCGACACCGCGACGTATTGGGCGAGGCCGCCGGCTACCGTGAAGCCAATGTGAGCGTGGCCCTTGTCGCGTCGTCCATAGCTCTCGCAGAGCTGGTACAGGCCCTCCAGGCAGCGCGCGCAGGACCCACAGCCGACGTGGACCTCCACACCCACCCGGTCGCCCGGTTTAACCTGGTCGACGTTGCGCCCGACGGCCACCACCTGGGCGGCGAATTCGTGGCCCGGGACGTGGGGGAAGCGGGTGCCCGGAAACTGCCCGGCGAAGATCTTCTGATCGGTGGCGCAGATGGTGCTGCTCATCACTCGGAGCAGCGCCTGACCGCCGCCCGGCGCGGGCACCTCCACATCGCCGCGGACCTCGAAGCGATCGGGCTCCTGGCAGACCACCGCCCGCATGGTGTCGGGGACTCGCCGCTCAGGCATGTGATCAGCCGACCGGCGCGCCGCGGCCGGCCCCGATCCGGCTGTAATCGCAGCGACGATGATGGATCGCGCGACTGGACGTGTTCAGACTGTGTCGTCCTCAGTCATTCGGGCGGATCAGGACTTTTAGGGCGCCGTCCACGCGTTGCGCGAAGGTGTGAAGCGCTTCGCCGTAGCGCTCGAGCGGGAAGACGTGGGTGACAAGCGGCTCGACGCGCACGCGGCCGGTCATGATGAGCGGAATGACCTCATCCATCGTGTTGCGGTTGGCACGCACGCCGAACAGGTCGATCTCCTCCAGGACGACCTTCTGGATGGGGAGCGAGACCGGCTCCACGGGGATGCCCGTGAATGAGGCCCGCCCCCCTTTGCCCAGCACGTTCACCGTCTGAAGGACCGAGTCAACGGTCCCACCCGTGTCGATCGCAACGTGGGCGCCCTTGCCGTCCGTCGACCGCCTGATGACCTCGACCGGGTCCTCCTCACGGTAGTTGACCACCTCGAAGCCCATCTGGCGGGCCTTTTCAAGCCGTGCGCCTGAGCCGGTGACGATGACCCGCCCAGCGCCCAGCGCCAGCGCGCAATCGGCGGTCAGCAGGCCCATCGGGCCGGCCCCCACGACGACCGCCACGTCACCGGCATTGATGCCCGGGCGCTTGACGGAGTACAGCGCGATGCTGGCCGTGTCCACCATGGCCCCGACTGACAGCTCCATCTCGTCCGGGATCTTGAAGACTGATTTGATCGAGTGGACGACGTACTGGGCGTCCGCGCCCTGGCTGTAATGGCCGTACTGGTGGTGGATCGGCTCGTTGCCGTAATTGTCGCACAGGTTGTACCGGCCAATCGTGCACATGCGGCAGTAGCCACATCCGGCGTGCGAGGTGCCTGCCACCCGATCGCCCATCTGCCAGCCGAGCTCGGCGGCGCCGGGACCGACCTGCACAATCGTGCCCGACCACTCGTGGCCGGGGATGAACGGATAGCTTCGTGGCCAGCGACCAGGGAACCTGCCCTCGTAGATGTGCAGGTCCGTGCCGCAAATCGCCACCGCGTCGACCTTGCACAGGACCTCCATCGGGCCGGCGCGCGGTGTCGGGACGTCGTCGCGGATCTCATGGTCATGCGGCTTGGTGAGAACCAGCGCCCGCATCGATTCAGGGATCCCGCTATGGGCGACGACCGGGCGCTTCACTTCGGGTTCGCACTGATCGCCATGTTCTTCCTCAATAGCTGACCGGCTCGTTCGAGCTAGCCATGATGCGAGCGGGCGTGGTGCCGGCGTCGCGCTGGCGCGGCTGCGCGCCCGGTGGGGTGGCGCCCTCGACGCCCGGCTTGTCTAGATCCAGGAACGCGGCCACGCGGCAGATGCAGCCCTCGCCGCCGATCCAGCGCCAGGGGAAGGCGCCAAGCGTCACGCGCATCCCCGCCACTTCGGCGATCTCGCCGCCGAGGTTCTCCAGCATGCAGACGTTGCTGCGCGCCGTGCGGTAATGGATGTACTCGAAGTCCTTCTCGGGCAGCAGCTCCTCGACGGGCCCCCCGTACATCTGCTCGAACTCCCGAACGAGGTCGGGCCGCATCCAGCGCACGCGGACGTAGAGCGAGTGGTCGATGGATGCGAGGTCGGCGCCGATCCACTTGATCTTCTTCTCGTCGATTAGGTAGTCGACAACCTCCGGGCGCGGGCCTGGGTGGCGATCGAAGTACATGACGTCGTCGCGCGTCGCCTTGGTCCAGTTGTACTTGTCCCACCCCGTGTACAGGACGACGACGTCGCCCTCGCGAATCTCCTCGCTCCTGGGCAGGCAGCCCAGCACGTCGTCCAGGCTGTAGAAGCTCCAGGGCTTGGTGACGGGGCGGAGATCGATCACCAGTCCGGTCCCCACCAGGTCGGCCAGGGGGATCTCGCCCAGGTGCTTACCGCCCTCGGCGTAGTGGATCGGCGCGTCGATATGGGTGCCGGTGTGCATGTTGGTCTTGACCAGGACGGTGCTCTTGCGGTCACGGTGGTGGGTGGTGATGTCGGTCACCTCGATCGACGCGAACTGAGGCCAGGTGGGCATTCGGTCGCCCCACGGCTGGGTCAGGTCGACGATTCTCACGCAGATGCTCCTTGTCGCGGCCGCTCCCTCACGGTCGCGGTACCGATCTCAATCTTCAGTGGCTCCGGTCCAGGGCGCGATGCGTTTCTCGATCTGGCGCGTGATTGTCGTCAGCGCGATCCCGAGCGCCATCACCAGGACGATCGGTACCAACAAATGGTCGGGCTGGAACGAGTTGCTGTAACGAACGATCAGGTAGCCGATGCCGGTGATCGAGGTGAAGAACTCGGCCACGACCATGCCCACCAGCGCTCGTCCCACCGCCAGGCGGAGGCCGGCCGCGATGTAGGGCAGCGCCGATGGGATGACCACGTCAGTCCAGAGCTGGCGCTCGCTGGAGCGAAAGGCGTGGGCGACCTCCAGGAGCCGCCGATCGACGTTCCTGACGCCCTGCTCGGTATTGACGATGACGGCGAAAATCGCGGATATGACGACCACGATCACCTTGGCGCTCACGTCGAAGCCGAAGATGAGCGTGATCAGCGGAACGAGCGCGACGTTCGGGGTTGAGTTGAAGGCGTCGACGTACCAGTTGAGGGCGTAGTCGACGATCCGGCTGCGGGCGATCGCGACTCCCAGCGGGATGCCGAGCACCAGCGCGATGCCGAAGCCGTAGGCGAGCACCACCAGGCTGCCCCGCAGATAGGACCACAGCTCCCCGCTGCGAGTCATCTCGAACCCGGCCGAGACGACGGCGGATGGCGGTGCGAACAGGGCCTTGTTCACGCTGCGGCCGTACAGCTCCCACACGCCCAACACGACCGCCAGCGAGAGGAGCCGCACGAACCACCTGAAAGCCTCCTCGCGTCGCCGACGGGCCGCGGCCACGGCCCGGCTGCGGTCGATCACCGCGGCTCGGGCTGCTGACGGGTCGATGCCCGGCGTGGGCGAGACCGTTGCGTCGCCGACAGATGTCTGCACCACGGCCCTCACCTCACCCTACCGCGGCCGCGGCCTCGGGCCGCAGCTCCTCCCAGATGTGGCTGCGCAGTTCCGAGAAGCGGTCGGTAGCCCGGGCGGCCTGAATGTTCCGTGGGCGGGGCAGACCGACCTCGAGGATCTCGCGGATGTGGCCGGGGCGAGCCGACAACACGGCGATGCGGTCCCCCAGCACGATCGCCTCGTCGATGCTGTGGGTGATGAAGACCATCGTCTTCTGCTCCTGCTCCAGGATGCGCAGCAGCTCTTCCTGGAGTAGCTCGCGCGTCTGGGCGTCGAGGGCGCCAAAGGGCTCGTCCATCAAGAGCACATCCGGATTCAGGGCCAGGGCCCGCACCAGCCCGGCGCGCTGCTGCATGCCGCCGGACAGCTGATATGGGTACATCTGATCGAAGCCGGATAGCCCAACCAGGTCGAGGTAGGGCCTCAGCCGGATCTCCCAGGTCTCCCGCGACAGGCCGCGCAGCTTCAGTCCATAGGCGGCGTTGTCATACACGGTCTTCCAGGGGAACAGTCCGAAGTGCTGAAAGACCATCGCCACGTGCGGACTCGGTTGGGTGACTGGCTGGCCGTCCAGCAGAACGCGCCCCTCGGAAGGCTGGAGCAGCCCGCCCAGACAGCGCAGCAGCGTCGTCTTGCCGCACCCAGACGGGCCGACGATGCAGATCGTCTCGTTCGGTCGGACTTCGAGATCGAGGTTCTCGAAGGCAACCACGGCGCCGTCGCTGAAGGTCCGTGTAGCGCCTTCCACCCGCATCTTCGGGGAGTTGAGACTTGAGACTCGGGAATTGAGGACTGAGGCCCCGCCCGAAGATTCGGTCATCTCAGCGAGCCTTTCTCAATTCGGCTAGTACCAGCGGGGATCGCCACTCCAAGGGCCGCCGTTTCGCCTGATCGCCTCCTCGACGATCGAGCGCTCGACAATCTGCTCATACGTCGGCTTGCTCTCCGGCTTGACGATGCCGACCTCGGCCTCCTTGTCGATGGTGTACAGGATTAGGTCGCGCGGCATCCCATCGTTGACGCTCCAGATGCCACCTTTGACCAGGTCGGCATAGGCCTTGTCGACCTCCTCCGGCTTGCGCTTCGTCTCGTCGACCGCGATCCGCTTCGTCTCGGTCGGGTTCAGATACATGAACCGCTGCGCCTTGATCACCGCGGTCATGAACCGGGTCAACGCCTCGCGCTTGTTCTTGATGTTGTCCTCTGTCGCGACGAAGGCCGAGTACCACCAGTTGGGGACCAGCTCCCACATCTGTGCTAGGTTGACCAGGTCAGACTTGGCGCCCGTGGCGGCGTAGTACTGGTCGATGTGGAGCGTCGTGGCGTCGACCTGGCCGTTGACCAGGGCAGGGACGCGGTTGGCCGTGCTGATCGTGATGTACTCGACGTCATTTGGCGTAAGTCCGGCGGTCTGGAGGACGAGCCGGGCCATCACCTCGTTGAAGCCACCCACCTCCTGAATGCCGATCTTGCGGCCCTTCAAGTCCCTGGCCGTTTTGATGTCCGGCCCCGTCGTCAGGACCACGCTCAGCTTGGGGGCATAGGTCCCGATCGCCTTGACCGGCGCGGTCTGCTGGATCGCCGCGAACAGCGGGTCTGAGCTGGTCGCTACCACGTCCAGGCCGCCCGATATGCCACCTCGCAGGGCGCCGACGCCGCCTTCGAAGCTCTTGATCTCGACTTCCAGGCCGACCTCGTCGAAGAAGCCCATCGCGTTGGCGATGTACGGTGGCAAGTGCACCATGCTCGGTGGCGTTACCGCCCCTCCGAACACGAGTTTCATCCTGTCGGGCGGATTGACGGCCGGCTTGGGTGCCATCGGAGTGGCCATCGCGACCGGGCTGGCGGCCGGCGAGGCGGCCGGACTGGCAGCTGGCGAGGCGGCTGGGCTCGCGACGGGCGCGGCCGGCTTTGGCGCCTCGGTGGGCTTGGCGGGAGCGACGGTCGGCGCCGCGGGAGCAGCCCCGCCGCACGCCGCGGCGAACAGGCTGAGGGCGACCAGAGCGCCGAGGCGGCGCGCAAGGCGTGAGGCTGCGAGCGGTCTCATCGGGGGGTGCTCCTTTCGACGGTCGACGTAAGGCTTCCGAGCGTCTCCGGCTGGGACACTCTAGTCCTTGGTTTGAAGCTCGGCTCGGCGGTAGGCGGCGGCGCGCTCGAACGCCGCACGACCAGATCGACTGACAGCGTTACCTGAACGGGCTGCTCGGCCGGCGCGAGCGATCCGCCAAGCCGCTGGATCAAGATCTCGGTGGCAAGCCGGCCCATCGGCTTGAGCGGGACCCGCACGGTCGTCAGGGCCGGCTCGATCCAGCCCACTGGCGGGATGTCGTCGTAGCCAACAACCGACAGGTCGTCTGGGACTCGCAGGCCAGCGGCCCGCGCGGCCGCCACAGCGCCCAGCGCGGCGAAGTCATTGGCGACGAAGATGGCCGTGGGGAGACGGTCGGCAGGCAGCGTCAGCAGGCGGGCCATGCCCCGCTCGCCGGCCGCCTCGGTCAGACCGGCCTCGGATATCAGCGTCTCGTCCACCGCCAGGCCATGCTCGGCCATCGCATCTCGGAAGCCGGCCAGACGAGTCGCGGTAGTGCTGATGTCGCCCGCCCCGGCGAGATGGGCGATCCGCCGGTGGCCCAGCGCCACCAGATGGGCCACGGCCAGCCGGGCTCCCTGGCGGTCGTCCGGCACTACCCAGCAATCCTCGGAGGCGTCGCGCCGACGGTTCAGCAGGACGTATGGCATGCCGCGGTCGCGCAATTCGTCGATGAACGGGTCGTCGCGGTGGGCAGTGGCGAGCAGTAGGCCATCCACGTGCCCCTCGCCAAGCATCCGCAGGTGCTGCCCCAACCGAGCGGGGCTGTCGTCCGTGTTGCACAGGATGACGTTGTAGCCGGCCGCTCCAGCGGCGTCCTCGACCGCCCGGAAGAGCACCGAGAAGACCGGGTTGGTGATGTCCGGAATCAGCATCCCCAGGATCTGGGTGCGCTGGATCTTGAGCGACCGGGCGAGTCGGTTCGGCCGATAGCCGGTCGCGGCGGCCAGCTGAAGGATGCGCGCGCGGGTCGTCTGCGAGAGTCGGGCAGTTGGGTCACCGCTCAGGACGCGCGAGACGGTAGATGGGTGGACGCCCACCTGGCGAGCCAGATCGCGCAGCCTTATCGACAGCATACGGTCGCCTTAGCATAGCGTGCGCAATCGTTTGCAGCAACTCAGGCGGCCGCGGTGGTGGTACTGTGTTTGATCGGATTCGAGAGCTCGCTGCCGCCGGAGGCTGTTGGGCAGCATGGCGAGCACGTCAAACAGTGCCGCGCCACGGCCTCGGGTGCTCGGCCAACGAACGATGGAGGAGCGGGCGGCAGACGATGGACGATCGGAGGGGATGATGCCAAGAGACATGCGCACCTGGATCGCCGAGCTGGAGCAGGCCGACGAGCTGCGCCGGATCTGGAAGCCAGTCGATCCGCTCACGCAGATGGGGGCGCTGCTCTACCAGTCGCGCGAGAAGGCGCTCCTCTTCGAGGACGTCGCCGGCTATCCAGGCTGGCGGGTACTGGGGCAGGCGCCGGCCAACCTGCGCCATGCCGCGCTCGCCTTCGGCGTGCCGCTCAACGAGCTGGTGCCTAGTGTCGCTCGGCTGATGGGCGAGCGTGTGCCCCCCGACATGGTCCCTACCGGCCCGGTCAAGGAGGTGGTCCGGACCGGATCTGAGGTCGACATCGCCGAGCTGCCGGCCCACGTTGCCGGCGCGCGCGACGCCGGACCGTTCATCGCCTCGGGCCTGGCTGTCACCAGGGACCCGGACAGCGGGCGGCGCAACGTTAGCTTCCATCGTCTTCAGGTGAAGGGGTCGAGGAAAACGGGCGCCCTGTTCATGCCGCGCCATACCTTCCGCAACTTCCAGAAGTACGAGACGGACGGCGAGCCGATGCCGATCGCGATCTTCATCGGCCACCATCCGCGCTACTACATGGCGGCCGCGACCACCGGGCCGTACGGAATGGACGAGTTCGAAGTGGCGGGCGCCTACCTGGGCGAGCCGGTCCGGCTCGTCAAGTGCGAGACTGTCGACCTGGAAGTTCCCGCCGATGCCGAGATCGTCCTGGAGGGCCAAGTGCTGGCGGGAGTGCGTGAGGAGGAGGGCCCCTTCTCGGAGTTCGCCGACTACTACGTGGCCGGGGCGGGCAAGAACCCAGTGATCGAGTACACGGCGATGACCATGCGCCGAGAGGCTATCTTTAAGGCGATCCAGAATGGGTCCGAGGTGGAGGGCTGCGTCTTTCATCGAGTCCCGATGGCGGCGACGCTCTACCGACGGCTCAGCTCGGTGGCCGGATTTGTCCAGCTCCACGACGTGCGGATCTTGCCCGGCATCCTCGGCCTGGTCGTGCAGATGACCCCCCGCTTCCACGGCGAGGCGAAGCAGGTGCTCCTGGCCGCGTTGGCGTCCGAGTATCTGCACCCCAAGATCGCCATCGCGGTTGACGAGGACGTCGACATCTACCAGGACTGGGAGATCCTGTGGTCACTCACGACGCGGGTGGACCCTGAGCGGGATGTGGCCGTGATCGGGGGTCTTCGCGGGCACGCCATGGACCCCAGCCTGCTCGAGCTCGGGGAGCCGGGCACGGCCGCCTGGCAGCGGTTGGGCGGGAAGATCGTCGTCGACGCCACGGGCCCGCCCACCAGCGTGCCGGACGAACGAGCGGTGTTCGAACGCGTCAAGCCGCTGAACAACGAAGAGATCCGCCTCGAGGATTTCCTGGCCGAGCCCGTGGCGATCGACGACAGACGATAGACGACAAGTACGCCGCCATGTCCGTGCTTCTGGGCTCCCGATCGGCCCGAGTGATCGACTGTCACAGCCACCTGGCCCCGCCAGGCTGGCGGGTGCCCAGCGCGCCGGCCAGCCTGCACGACGTCGAGGGAGTCCTCGACGAGCAGGACCGAGCCGGCGTGGACACAGCCGTCTTCGGCAACAACTGGATCCGGGTCCCGGAAGGCCGGCCGGCCCTGGACCTCATCCGCACCTATAACGACTTCGCCGCCGAGCTCACGGCGCGCCATCAGGGCCGGTTGCGGGGTCTCGCCTCGGCCGTTCCCTTCGGCCAGGACGAGCATCTGCGGGAGCTGGAGCGCGCCGTTCGCGAGCTGGGGCTAGCGGGAGTCATGATCAACTCCAGCGTGGAAGGCGAGTACCTTGATTCCCCGCGCGCCATCCCCTTCCTGGAGTTGGTGGTCACGCTGGACGTCCCGGTCTTCGTACATCCGCCGCGGGTCACGATCGGCGCGGAGAAGATGGAGATCTTCCGCCTGCCGGAGATGGTCGGACGGCCGTTCGATACGACCCTGAGCGTGGCCCGCTTCATCCTCATGGGCGGCTTCGAGCGCTTCCCGAGCCTCAAGCTGGTCCTGGCCCACATGGGCGGCGCGGTCTCGCTCCTGCCCGGACGGCTCGACTTTGGCTACGAGCTGCGGCACGACGCCGCCTTTGGGCCGTGGGAGCCGGACGTGCTCTCGGCGCCGCCCTCGGAGCACATCGGCCGGCTGTATCTTGACTCGATGGGCTTTCACGCCCCGGCGGTGCTGTGCTGCGTCCAAACGGTGGGCGCCGACCACGTGGTGATGGGCAGCGACTTCCCGCCCGTCCACGTGCCGCTCAGTCGGACCGTGGAGCTGGTGCGGCAGCTGCCGCTGTCGGTGGCTGACCGAGCGGCGATCCTCGGGGGTAACGCCGCCCGCCTGCTGCGACTGGGGGCTGATGACTGACGACGCCTGCGTTCAGATCGAAGGGTTCACCAATATCGTGGACGGACGACTCACCCACATTGAGCACCGACGTTGGCGGGCTAATCGGGGAGGCCGAGCAGTCCAGCCACGGAGATGTCCTCGTCCACCTCGGGCCAGTGGATGCCGATCCCGGAGCCGATCAGCTCCCACTGCTCTCGCTGTTTCGGTGTGGCGTTCCGCAGTCGCGGAAACCACTCCAGTGGCACGGTAAGAGAACGGCCATCCTGGAGGTGGACCACGAGAGCATCAGGCGGGAATTCGATAGCGCGCGCGCGGGCACTCGGGGGGCTAACGACCGAGATGTTCATGCCACCGCTCCAAAAAAGTAGCCCGGTGCTCGGCGGCGAGCTCTCGGACCCGCCGCAGTTCTGCCGGATTCAGGTTAGATGCGTAGGCGAACCCGATAGGTTCCAGCCAGACCTTCGCCAGGCCGCCACCGCGCCGCACGTGGACGTGAGGCGATTCCTGGCCCTCGTTGCTGAAAAAGAAGAACCGGTAACCCTCGGCCACGAGGAGGGTCGGCATGATCCAGTGCGCAGTCTAACACGGCGGCGGAAGGATGGCACGCTACTCTGCGCGACGAGCAATGAGGCATCAAGAACGAGGAATGGGGAGTGAGAGACGTTCGGATTGCCTATACTAGGCGGCTCGAGGGAGCTCGAGGGCGAAGGCTGGATGGGAGGAGTCGATGGCTCGTATCTCTTACGTGGACGGCTCGACGATCGACGATCCGGAGGTCCGAGCGTTCATCGAGGAGGCCGAGACGGTTGGGACGCCGCGGCCGGAGGTCCAGTTGATCCGAGCCCACGTGCCGGGTGTGATCAGGAGCTTCGTCTACACCTGGAAGAACGTCTTCAAGGGCGGGATCGTCGACCACGACCTCAAAGAGCTGCTGCGGCTGCGCGTGGCGCGGACGCTGGACTGCGCGTATTGAGCGGTCCAGCGCTCTGTCCGGTCAGGACAGCAAGCCGTGCCGGAGGACCGGCTGGCCGAGCTAGACAATTACCAGACGTCAGCCCTGTTCAGCGGCCGTGAGCGGGCCGCGCTGCGGTACGCGGACGCGATCACCTGGGATCCCAGCCAGGCCGACGACGCGTTGTGGGCCGAGCTGAAGAAGCACTTCAGCGAGCCTGAGCTCGTCGAAATCGGTTACCTGGTCGGCGTGTTCTGCGGCGGCCAGCGCTGGATCCACACGCTCCAGGTCCACCACGGCGACGTCGAGGTGAAATCGAAGACCGGCTACCGTCCAGAACTCCGCGAGGCCAAAGGATAGAGGCGGGTCCGCTCCAGGCGGACCCGCCTCTATTCGGCGCTAGGCCGGCAGTCTATCAGCGCTGATAGACCGCGTAAAAGCCCATCCGGGTGATGGTCGCCGAGGTGTAGTTCGGCCCGGGGTCCGGGGCCTGCTTCGTGGTCGGCTGCCACGTGCTAGAGGACTGGTCGAGGCTGGCGATGACGAAGCTCGCCTCGTTCAGCCCGGCCGCGTCGGCGTCGGTATAGTGGATGCCCAGGTTGACCTCGGCCGGCAGGTCGGCCAGACCGCCGCCCCCGCAGTCCTCGGCTATCAGCTCGAAGACGAGCGTGTCCACGAGCCGCCCTGGTACCGCCGGCACTGAGGACGGATCGACGGGGCGAATCGTGATCCTGATCGACCGGAACATGCTCCCGAAAACCCTGACAGCGATCGGTCGCGGGTTGTCGGTCGAGAAGACCGACTCCTGGCCCGGTGTCGAGCACGCTGGAGGGGCTGGACGAGCCACGGTGACCACCCGAGGTGGCGCTGGAGCAGCCTCCTCATTTTCATTCCGGTTGTGGTTGCGATTGTGGTGGCGATGACCGTCGTTGCCGTTGTGGTGGCGGCGATTCCCGTTCCCGTTCCCGCGGTGGCGGCCATGATTGCCGTTGCCCTGNAACGCCGGTCCGCCGCTCGATGACGGGCTCATGCCTTGAATCAACAATGGGGACGCCGCCATCACGAGGATCGTGATGGCTACCAGGACCGCGCGAGCCGCAGTCATATGCGTCGCACCTCCCTCAACGTGCTCAAAATGAGCAACTTGTGACCTAAAGATAGCAAGAATCGGGCCACTTGCCAATAAAGCCGATCCTGTCAGGACAGGCGTGGCCTTAGGCGTTCAGCGGGCGTGCCCCTCTCCCTCGAGGGAGAGGGGTTGGGAACAAGTGGCGCTTCGCGGGCTGAGGGGGCTGCTCCTCCCCGCCGAGCGCGAAAGCTGGCCGCGCGGAATTCTTCAGGCCACGGCGCCGGGTGCAGCGAGGCGCCGCGAGGTGAAGGGACTGCCGCTAGGAGCGGGAGCAGAGTTAGCTCTGAGCGTTAGCGATGGTGGTTGGCGTTGGTGTGCTGGTTGCCGTTCCCGTGATGACTAGCTGTTGTCGTTGCCGTTGGCGTTGGCGTGCACGCTGGTGTTGCCGTTCCCATTCCCGTTGGCGTGCACGCTGCTGTTGCCGTTCCCATTCCCGTTGGCGTGCACGCTGGCGTTGCCGTTGCCTCGCTCCGGGTGGCGCTTCTTTCCGCCCGCCACAGCCGCGTAGGCGGCCGAGTCGCTCGAGGGAATGTCGCGCTGCTCGACGAACAACGGCAAGGCCGCCGAAACGAGGATGGCGACGGCCAGGAGTACCGCCCGCAGCGCCGCGATGAGCTTCATTGACGGGGCCTCCCCGATAGGTGTATCGGCACGACCATACACCAAAGCGACCCGGGCGCGAAAGTATGAGTGTCACGATCAGCGAGCAGCGAGTGACCATCCGACTCGCAACTCGCGCATCACCCCTTGACCGCCCCCGCCGCCAGTCCCTGGACGATGAACTTGCTGGCGAGTGAGTAGAGCACCATGACCGGTATCGCCGCCAGCACCGAGCCGGCCATCATCGGTCCCCACAGGTAGATGTCGCCGCGGATCAGCCCGGCCAGGCCGACGGGGAGCGTGCGGTACGAGGCCGAGGTGATGAACACCAGGGCGTAGAGGAACTCGTTCCAGGCGAGTGTGAACGTGAAGACGGCCGCGGCGACCAGTCCGGGCGCCGCCATCGGCAGCAGCACCAGCCGCAGCGCCTGGACGCGGGTGGCGCCGTCGATCATCGCCGCCTCCTCCATCTCGGGTGGGATGCCCTTGAAGTAGCCGATCAGCATCCAGGTGCAGAAAGGGATCGCAAAGGTCTGATAGGTGATGACCAGCGAGAGCAGGCTGTTGAGCAGGCCCAGTCGCTGCATCAGGATGAACAGCGGGACGAACAGCAGCCCGGCCGGGATCAGGTAGACAAACAGGATCGAACGGGCGAAAGCCGTCCGCCCGGGGAAACGCAGGCGGACCAGGCTGTAGGCGGCCAGCGAGGCCATCACCGTCGTCAGAACGGTAGTCAAAAGCGCGACAGTGATCGAGTTGCGGAGAAACTCGCCGAAGCGCCACTTCTCGATGGCCTGCTCGAACTGGGCGAGGGTGAGCTTGGTCGGAAAGAAGGTCACCGTGGTCCCGTACATCTCGGCGTTCTCGGAAATGGAGGAGCGCAGCATCCAATACAGCGGTATCATGACCACGAGCAGGTAGAAGCCGACGGTACTGTAGACGGCGACCGACTTGGGGCTGAGGCGAGCGGCGCCGACCTTCATGAGGTCTCCTCGCCCCGGTCTTGCAGGTAGCGGGTCAGCAGCACGATCAGCGAGGCGAAGACCGGCATCGCCATCAGCGCCGCCGTCGACGCCTCCCCGATGCGCCCGTTTCTGATCCCCTGGTCGTAGATCAGCATGGTAAACACCTCGGTCGCGTTCGACGGCCCGCCACGGGTCATGATGAAGACGATGTCGAACGTATTCGCCGTCCAGATAAGTGAAAGCATCACCGTCACCAGCATCACGTGTCGGAGCCCGGGCAAGGTGATGTGCCGGAAGCGCTGCAGCGCGCTTGCGCCATCGACCTCGGCCGCCTCGTACTGCTCGGAAGGGATCGCCTGCATCCCGGCCAGGTAGGCGATCCCGAAGAACGGGAACCCCTTCCAGACCACCACGCTGAGCACGGCTGGCATCGCCCAGCGGACATCTCCCAACCAGGAAATCGGGGAGTCGATCAACCCCAGGTTCAGCAAGAACCAGTTGAACAGGCCGTTCTGGTCGTCGTACAACCACCGCCAGATCAGGCCGGCCACGAAGCTCGGGACTGTCCAGGGCAGGAACAACAGGGCCCGAACTATGGTCCGGCCGACGAACTGCTCGTTGAGTGCCAGGGCCATCGTCATCCCGACGAACGCCTTGATCGAGACACCCACGACCGCCAGGAGCACGGTGTTCAAGATCATCTGGCCGAAGTCCGGCCACCGCGCCAGCCACTGCAGGTTCGCCAATCCTGTGAAATGCTCGACCTGGCCGATCACCTTGTCGGTGAACGAGAGATAGATGGCCCAGGTGGCCGGATAGGCGATCAACCCGATGATGAAGAAGAAGGCGGGCACGAGCATGGCGTAGCCGAGCACCCACTCCTTCTGCCGCGCGGTGAGCTCGCGGTAGCGGACCCGACGCGCTCGCCGCGCTACCGCCGTCCTAACGCTCATCGGCCCTCCCCGCAGTAGCGAGTAGTGAGTAGTGAGTCGCGAGTACGACCGGCGACTCGTGACTCGTTACTTGTACTTGCTCATGACGTCCTCGACCACCTTGGCGAGCTCGTCCTGGGCCTGTTCGGGCGACCATTTGTCGACGACCATCCGAGTGGCGGCGTTGATCAAAGGCGTGCGCGAGACCAGTTCAGAGTAGGCTGGAGTTGACTCGCCGGGGTGGCCCTGCAAGATGCCCGTCTTGGCGGCGTCGAGGAATCCCTTCCGCTGCGGGTTCTTCCACACCTCGTGGTCCTCCATCCCCGCGACCGCTGGCGCGGGGAAGGCCAGCTGGATCCACTTGCGGTAGACCTCATTGCTGTACAGGCGGCGCATCAGGTCCTTCGCCAGGTCGATCTTCTTCTGGTTGCCCGTGTTAAGGATCGCGAAGCCGTCGCGGACGTAAGCCTGGTTGAACTGGCCCTTTGGCCCCCCTGGCGCCGCCGACACCCCGATCTTGGGCAGCATGTCCGGCTTGTTGTTTCGGAACCAGACCAACGGGCTGGCCGGGTTGTGGATGAAGATGACCTTCTCGTCCTGAAGGGCCGTGTTGTTGCTGGCGTTGTCCCATCCGGTCACGCCCGGCGGATATACCCCCATGTCCCAGCTCTTCTTGAGCGCGTTGAGGAACGCCAGCATCTCGGGCGTCTTGACGTTGGGAGTCTTGCTGTCCTCCTTCACCAGCGAGGCCCCATAGCTGAGCATCATGCAGAAGAAGGTGTTCTCGGAGTCGGTACCTGCCTTGTTGAACTGGAACCCGATGCCGTACAGGTTTGGCGGCTTCTGGAGCTTCTGGGCCACCTCAAACAACTCGTCCCACGTCTTGGGGGACTCCTTGTAGCCGCCTTCGTCGAGGATATCCTTGCGATACAGGATCAGGCTGGTATCGATCGAGTACGGCAGCGCGTACTGCTTGCCGTTCCGGGTGACGATCCGCTCGCCTGGCTTGTAGAAGCCGTTCCACTGCTTGGCGAACTCCGCATACAGATCGCTCACGTCGAGATAGATCCCGGCCGGGTAGAACAGGGTGAAGCGGACGTCCGCTACTTGTGAGATATCCGGAAGCTGTTTGGACTCGACCGCCGCCTGCAGCTTCTGCTGGACGTTGTCGCCCGTCTCGCGGGTGATCTCGACCTCGACGCCCTTGCCCTTGGCCCACTTCTCGATCTCTTCGGTCTGGTAGTCATCGGACTCGGGGGCGAAGGTCGCGTCGGTCCAGATGGTCAGTTTCTCCGAGCCGCCAAAACCCGGCAGCACCCCACAGGCGGCGAGGGTCGGAGCCAGCGCCACCGCGCCTGCGGTCAACACCGTCGCTCGAAGCAGCTCACGCCGGGTCAGCCTCGACTGCAGCAACTCACCAACCATGTCCGCTCCTCCCTGATCGATCCAGAGGATCGAGATTCGAGATCGCGGCAGCGCCCGAACGAGTTACGGCCGGCAGCGGCCGCCCGCGCGCGTACTGCGTGCGCCCTGGCGGGCAACTGCCGGAGTCAGCCAACGCTGGTGCGACCATCAACGCTTCCTGCACGGTCGCTGAGCCAGGCCCGCGCGCCTCGCCCCCAGCGGCAAGGCGGACCGTCGAAACGGCGGTGGCTACGCCAGTATAGCCCGGCGGTGGCGGCGTGGCTAGGGGAGCCTGACCGCTGGGTGTGCTTCAAAGTCGTGTGCGGGGCACCCCGCCCTCCCCCCGCGAAGCCCCCTCACCCCAGCCTCTCTCCCTCCGAGGGGAGAGGGGCTGGGGGTGAGGGCTTTGTGGGCTCGCTCCGCTTGCGCCTCGGGCGCCGGTCACCTACCTTTGGAGCGCGCGAACTCGGACATCCTGGGATAAGGACGAGCGATGCACGAGAGCCACGTGAGCCGTCGACTGTTCCTGAGACGTGCCGCCAGCATGCCGCTTGGCCTCATTGTGGCGCTGCCGCTGCTCGAGGCGTGTCAGCCAGCCGCGCCACCCGCGCCGACCGCTCTGCCCAAGCTGGCTGAGGCGAAGCCCGTCGAAGCTGCCAAACAGGCCCTGCCTGCCTCAGGGCAGGCCGTGGCCACCCAGACGGCGCCAGCCGCCGCACTGGCCGGCGCGCCGAAGCGTGGTGGTCGCCTGCGGGTCTCGCTCGTCTCCGACCCAACCAACCTCGACCCTCACACCTCGACCGCGACCACGGAGACGTACGTCCAGCGCCAGGTCTATGACCCGCTCGTCGATCTCGACGAGAACCTGAATCCGGTCCCGATCCTGGCGCAGGCCTGGGAGCAGCCCGACCCGACCACGCTCATCTTCAAGCTGCGGCCCGGCATCAAGTTCCACGACGGCACTGAGCTGGACGCGGCAGCCGTGAAATGGCATTTCGAACGCCAGCTCGACCCGGCCACTAAAGCCTTCAACCGCACCCTGCTCGAGAGCATCAAGGTGGTGGACGCGGTCGACAGCACCACCGTCAGGCTGTCACTCAAGGAGCCGGACGCCGCCCTGCTGCTCACGATCGCCAATTCCGGGGCGGGGCGCGTGGTCCCCAAATCGGCGTTCGACAAGTTCGGCGCCGATGGTCTGGTGCGCAATCCGGTCGGCAGCGGGCCGTTCAAGTTCGTCGAGTGGGTCCAGGGCTCGCACATCACCCTGCGGCGAAACGACAGCTACTGGCAGAAGGACCTGCCGTACCTGGACGAGATCGTCTTTCGGACGGTGCCGGACTCGGGTGTCAAGCTGACCGAGCTGCGGACCGGGAATAGCGATTTCATCGACGATTTCCTCGTCCGTGACGCGAACACCATCAAGGGCGACCAGGCCTTCGAGGTCTCGATGGTGCCTGGGCTGGGCTACCTGCGGATCGAGCTGAACCACGGCAAGCCGCCCTTCGACAACAAGCCGCTCCGCCAGGCGTTCGCGGCGGCGGTCAATCGCAGCGCCATCGACCGGGTCGTCTTCCTGGGCAGCGGCGCGATCGCCCAGGGGCCGATCCCGCCCAACAGCTGGGCGTATGACAAAGAGCTGCGGGGCTGGGGCCCGCCCGCTAACCCCGAGCTAGCCAAACAGAAGCTGGTCGAGGGCGGCCAGTCGAGTGGCTTCAAGTTCACCTTCGACGTCAACAACGCTACCCAGCGGGTCCAGATCTCGCAGCTGGTGCAGAAGCAGCTGCGCCAGGTGGGGATGGAGATGGAGATCCTGATCCTCGAGCCCGGTCCCTACGGGGCGCGGCGGCCGAGCCTGGAGTACGTGTCGCGCCTGGCGACCTGGAGCGGCCGAGCCGACCCGATCGGGAACATGTACTCGCACTTCGTGACCGGGGGCGCCAACAACTTCGGCGCGTACTCCAACCCGGAGGTCGATCGACAGCTCGAGATCGCGCGGACCAGCTCGGTTCGCGAGGAGCGGATCCGCGCCTTTCAGGCTGCCCAGCGCTTGATCGTCGAGGACGCGCCGGTCGTCTTCCTGTACCACGAGCCGTGGATCCGAGCCTGGAGCAGCAAGCTCAAGGGCTACAAGGCGCTCGCGGACGGGGCGGTCCGCCTGGGCGGGGTCTGGCTGGAGTCATGAGCCGATGACTCATTCCTCATTCCTCATTCCTCGTTCCTCGCTTCGGCTTGGCCTGATCGGGTTCGGAAGCATCGGGCGGAACCTGGCCGAGGCGATCCTCGAGGGCCAGGCCGGCCGGTGTGAGCTGGCGGCCGTCCTCGTCCGCAGTCCCCACAAGCTGGACGCCGACACTCGGGCCAGGCTGGGGTGTCTCGTCACCAGCGACGCGGCCGACTTCCTGGCGACTGGCATGGACCTGGTGGTCGAGGCGGCCGGGCACGACGCGGTCAAGGCTTACGGCGAGGACGTGCTTCGCCAGGGCAAGGGCCTGCTGTTGATCAGCGTTGGCGCGCTGGCCGACGCGGCGCTGCAGCTGCGCCTGGAGCGAGCGGCGCATGACTTCGGCGGGCGGCTGCTGCTGGCGACGGGCGCCATCGCCGGGCTGGACGCGATCTCGTCAGCCGCGATCGGGGGGCTGGATGCG
>WNGB01009254.1_pt1 | contig 18696 bp, 19 predicted proteins | sample 5400681 | NCBI WGS metagenome assembly WNGB01 (sample SAMN13153367, study PRJNA577476) | soil metagenome | isolation source: 115 cm soil or saprolite under grassland replicate 2 | place: USA:California | collected 2016-06-15 | reverse complement strand
GGGCGGTGAACGCAAACACCGTGCTGCAACCAACCATCTGAGCCGCCCCCGTGGCTTGCTTGGGCCGTGTGCGCGGGAACGTGCATGCACGGTCCTTAGGGGGGCCCGGTGCAGTAATGCACCGGGCCTACCCGGCCGGGCGGCCCCCCGCACAGATCCCAGCGAGCGGAATTACCGCACTGGGCTCCTGCCTCGGGTTCTGGCGTCGAAGCGCACTTCGGGGAAGGGATGCTTCACGCGGGCGGGTGGTAGCCATCGTTTCGTGAGACGGTTCATCCGGTCCCAGTTGAGCCGTGTGCGCTGGCTGCGGCGCCGTAGCGCCTTGTACCAGTGTTTGGTTGCCTGGGTTCGGAAGGCCGCCACCGCGTCGGTGTTGCCGGGCACGGCGTAGTAGGCGAGGTGTCCTTGCACCACGCTTCGTAGCCACTGCCCTTGCACCGGTATGGGCTGATGCCGGCGACGCTTGAGCTGGTCGTTGACCTCGCGTAGCTTCGCCCGCATCCGCTTCGAGATCGTGATGCGCCTGAGCCAGAACCGGCCCGACTTGGACTTCGCGCATATGTGCGTGAAGCCCAGGAAGTCGAACGTCTCCGGCTTGCCCAGTCCCCGCGCTGCCCTGTGCCGGGCGGCGTGCCGCCCGAACTCGATCAGCCGTGTCTTGTCCGGGTGTAGTTGCAGCCCGAACTTCGCGAACCGCTCGTGTAGGTCGCTCAGGAACCGTTGCGCATCCTGCTCATGCTCGAAACCGACGATGAAGTCGTCCGCGAAACGCACGATGATCACTGCCCCGTGCGCGTGGCGGGCCCTCCAATAGTCGGCCCACAGGTCAAAGACGTAGTGCAGGTACACGTTCGCGAGCAGCGGTGAGACCGATGCCCCCTGCGGTGTCCCGTCCTCGCACGCCGTCCACTCCCCGTCTTCGATGACCCCTGCTGCCAGCCACTTGTCGATCAGCCGCAGGACCCGTTTGTCCGCGATCCGGTGCTGGAGGAACTTCCGCAACCAGGAATGATCAAGCTGGCTGAAGAAGTCGCGGATGTCCGCGTCGAGCACCCAGTTCACTCTCTTCCGTCCGATCCCGGCCGCCAGCGCGTCCAACGCATGATGTGGACCGCGCCTTGGCCGGAAACCGTAGGAGAAGCCCCGGAAGTCCACCTCGTAGACGGCGTTCAGCACCTCGACGACAGCCCGCTGGACGATCTTGTCCTCCAGCGAGGCAATACCGAGCGGCCGTTGCCGCCCGTCCGCCTTCGGGATGTACACACGCCTGCTCGGCTTCGCCCGATAACGCCCTGCTTGCACCCGTTCGTGCAGATCCTGAAGGTTCCCCTCCAGCTCCTGCCCGTACTCGGCCCACGTCACCTTGTCCACCCCCGGCGCGGCCTGCGGACGGATCGCCCGGTAGGCCGCCCGGAGCCGGGCCAGATCGACGTGGTGCAGCAGCGCCGTGAACCGTGCCTCCTTGTCCCGTCGTGCTACCTCACGCACACGCTCCAGCGCATTGGGCCCGCCTGGTCCGGCACTGTGTCCGGGGCGTGTTTTGCTGGCCGTGTTCCCCTTGGCTCGTCCCCTTTCCTCCCCCGCCTCCGCCACCGCTGCCGCGGTCTTGTTCGGTGGGTTCGCAGGTACTACGGGACGATCCGACTTCCCATACCCGTTCATCTCGGGCTTCCCGCCTCAGCGTTCCCCGAACGACCCACCCGATGATCATTCGGGTGGGTAGGTGATGGGATCTCCCGGTTCTCGCGCATGGAGATTCCGTACATGCCCTGGTTCTTCGACCGCGCGGGGTCCGCTGGCGACTCGCGCATAACGCCACCAGCGATGTTGCCTTCCGACCTACTTAACGGCGTCGGCACCACGGTCTCCCTGATTTCGCGGCTCAATAGCCTGGCCTGCACGTACCCCTGTCAACGCTTCGCCTACGCCCTCACGGTGTTGACCGTCGTTCTGGATGACGACGTGGAGGTCGGTGTGCGTCATCGCGGTTGCTGATGTCGTCCTAGCGTCGTCGGCTGTGTTGATCTTTCTGGTCGTCACCGTCAGTGTGTCGAGCAAGGTGAGTTGAGACGACAACGGCCCTCCCGCGTGATGTCGTGGAGGACCGTCGCGGGAGGGCCGTGCTGGATGCACGGAGGGCACCCGTTGGTGACGGTAGAGGCTGATCAGGTTCGGGTCGAGGCGCGTCTGGCGGCGAGGCAGATCGACTGCCCGGGGTGTCCGGGCAGTTTGCGCCCGTGGGGGTGGGCACGTCCGCGTGGCGTGCGTGGGCTGGCCGGGCTGTTACGGCCGCGTCGTGCTCGGTGCTCGGGGTGTGGGGTGACGCAGGTGCTGTTGCCGGTGACGGTGTTGGCGTGGCGGGCGTACTCGGTGGAGGTGATCGGTGCGGCGTTGACGGCTCGTGCGGGGGGGCGGGGTCACAGGCTGATCGGGGTGCAGTTGGGTGTTCCGGCGGCGACGGTGCGGGGCTGGCTGCGGGTGGTGAGTGGCCGGTTGGAGGCGACCCGGCTGTTTTTGTTGCAGGTGGCCCGCCGGGCCGGTGTTGATCTGCCGGTGCCGAAGGCTCTGGGTTGTCCGTGGTGTGACTTGCTGGCCGCGTTGGGGGCGGCGGCTACGGCGGTGACTGGGCGGTTCGGGCCGGTTGGGGTGCTCGGCCCGGTGACTGCGTGGCAGGTCGCTGCGGCCTGTTCGGCTGGTCGGCTTCTGAGCCCGGGGTGGCCGCCGGTGCGGCCGGGTGCCGGTTGCAACACGGGTTACCCCTGACGTGCTGGGCTTGGCGCCGGGATCCTCTCGGGGGTTGCTGCCCGGCCGTCCGGCCGGGTTTCCCTTTGCTGAATCGAGGTTTTCGTGGTGAGCACTCCTGAACAAGACGATGTGAGGCGTCGTGGCCGGGCGCAGCGGGTTGCGTTGTTCCGCTACCAGTTGATCTGTCCTGCGCTGGATCCGGAGTTGTCGACGAAGGCGCGGGGGCGGATCGTGCGGGCGATCGCCGCCGGTAGGCATGCCGGCCCGTTCGGCGGGCAGCATTCCTATTCGCGTGACAGTCTGGATCGGTGGATCCGCCGTTACCGGGCCGGTGGGTTCGATGCGCTGGTGCCCTCGATCCGCCAACCCGGCGCCCGGATCGACACTGCGGTGTTGGAGTTGGCGGTGGCGCTGAAGCGGGAGAACCCGGCCCGCACCGCCGCGCAGGTCGCCCGGATCCTGCGCGCATCCTCGGGCTACTCACCGTCGGAGTCGAGTTTGCTGCGGCTGTTCCACCGCCGCGACCTGATGGGCCCGGCCGCCGGAGGGGCCGGGGTGGTGTTCGGCCGGTTCGAAGCCGACGCGCCGAATCAGCGGTGGGTCGGGGACGCGTTACACGGCCCCCGGGTCGGCGGCCGCAAAACCTACCTGTTCGCCTTCCTGGACGATCATTCACGGCTGGTGACCGGCTACCGGTTCGGCCTCGCCGAGGACACCGTGCGGCTGGCCGCCGCGCTGGAACCGGCGCTCGCCGCCCGCGGCGTGCCAGGCTCCTGCTACGTGGATAACGGCTCGGCGTATGTGGATTCCTGGCTGTTGCGGGCCTGCGGCAAGCTCGGGATCCGACTGGTGCACTCCACCCCGCACCGGCCCCAAGGCAGAGGCAAGATCGAGCGGTTCTTCCGCACCGTGCGCGAGCAGTTCCTCGTCGAAGTCGCTGACAGCAGCGCCGCCGACCTCGCCGAACGGCAGCTGAGCCCGGCCGCGGGTCTGCTCGAACTCAACGCCCAGTTCACCGCCTGGGTCGAGGCCGTCTACCACCATCAGGTGCATTCCGAGACCGGGCAGAGTCCCCTGCAGCGGTGGAACGACGGCTGGCAGGCCGCCGGGCACAGCCCGGTGATGCCCGCCGCGGATGCGTTGACCGAGGCGTTCTTGTGGTCGGCTCTGCGCACGGTCACCAAGACCGCGACCGTGTCCCTGCACGGCAACACCTACCAGGTCCAAGCCGCGCTGGCCGGCCGCAAGGTCGAGCTGGTGTTCTCCCCGTTCAACCTGGAGATCATCCAGGTCCGCCACGGCGGCCGCAGCTACGGCACAGCGGTGCCGCACCGGATCACCCGCCACACCCACCCCAAAGCCCGACCCGAGACACCCGAACCGCCGCCGGCGCCAGCGACCGGAATCGCCTACCTGCAACTGGTCACCGACGCCCACCAACAACAGGTGATCAACGACGACCGCATCGGTTTCCACGCCCTGTACTCGGCTGACACCGAACAGATCCCCGGGCAGGCCTCGATCGAGGACCTCACAGGCGACGAGCCGGGACAGGAGACCGGCCGGTGAGCATCCAGCGCCTGCAAGCCCACTGGGGTTTCACCCGCATGCCGTTCGGCCGCAGCCTCGCCCCGTCCATGCTGCACCGCCACGACGCTCACGCCGAGGCGGTCGCCCGCATCGCCTGGTGCATCGACCAACACGCCCTCGGCGTGATCACCGGCGAGGTCGGCGCCGGCAAGACCGTCGCCGTCCGCGCCGCCACCGCCGCCCTGGACACCTCCCGGCACCTGGCCATCTACCTGCCCAACCCCTCGGTCGGAGTCCGCGGCATGCTGCACCACATCGTCACCGCCCTCGGGCAAGTCCCCAGCTTCTACACCGCCACCCTCACCCCGCAGGCCGCCGACGCGCTGGCCACCGAACACGCCGAACGCGGCCGCACCCCGGTCGTGATCCTCGACGAAGCGCATCTGCTAGACAACGCGCAGATGGAAGCCGTCCGGATGCTCACTAACCACAACATGGACTCCGGCGCCCCATTCGCCGCACTGCTGATCGGGCAACCCACCCTGCGGCAACGGCTACGACTCCGAAAGAAACCGCCGACTACATCACGCACCACCTCAAGATCGCCGGACGCACCGACACCCTGTTCAGCGCCGACGCGATCACACTGATCCACAACGCCTCACGCGGCTACCCCCGCGCAGTGAACAACATCGCCGTCAACGCCCTCACCGCCGCATTCGCCCGCAACAGCTCCATCGTCGATGAGAAAGCAGCCCGCACCGCCATCTCCGAAACCGGCGCAGACTGACCCCGCCACCCCCTCAGAAAGCCGAACAACCCGTCACCGAGCCGACCAAAGCCCCGTCCGCAACCAGCGGCCGGGGCTTCCTCACACCCAGATCATAGGCAACACCGATGACGCCATCCTCGGCAAGATCAACGACGGACAACAAGTGTGCTGGCCACCGCCCAGCCCTACACCGACCTCGGCCACGACTTCTACACCCGCCGCATCAACCCCGAAACCCACACCAAGAAGCTCATCGCCCAGCTGGAAGCCCTATCCGGCAAGAAGATCATCTTCGTTGACGACGACAGCGGCGGTGAACCACCCACCTAACCCACAACCCCACACAAGGGGCGGGAAGAGCGCCGACAATGCCGTCTCCGGCGAACGTCGAGCCCCAAAGGGCCGACAACGTGGTCGCTCTCCCCGCCAACACCCAGCTTGCCGCACCCACCACCCGCCAGCAAGCCGCACCACCATGCCTTACCTCAGGTGTTCCGGCTCCGCCGGAACGCTGCCGCACACGTGGCTGAGATCGAGTTTCGTCTCAGCCAACGGCTTACCCTGCTCCGCGACGAGCAACCGCAGTCCCCAGCCAGCCAGGATCTGCACATCCGGGTCGGGGCCGTCGAGGTGCAGGATTCCCTTGCGGACGGGCAGGAACTCGAACAAGACCCCGTCGGACTTCTCGACCCCCTCGGCCTGCCGCAGGGCGCGGCTCATCTCGGCGTTGGCGGTAGCCGAACTCCGCGAGATCACATCGGCGGCGGCAACGATGGCCAGGAAACCCAACACGGCCACCGTCAGGACGACGATCTCAGCCGACGAGAAGTCGACTGAGCCGAGCTTCGAGGCAAGCAGGACCACCAATGGCGTGACGACGCTCGCGCCGGTCGCAAGGACCTTGGTGATGCTGTACGCCGGCGCGGCGACCGCCGTGTCGGTGTTGTCCCGATTCAGCAGGAAGTTGAATGGATTGATGTCTGCCATGGCGAATCCTCAGACGGCGACGTGGTACCAACTCCTCGGAGCGCCTGCAGCCCAATGCAGATACACCCGGACACCAATCCCGTTCCCAATACCGGCCTGTGCACGCCACTGCCGCACCCCTGGACTCCGGCTGCGGAGCGGGGCGGCGCCGTCGTCGTCACCGGCGACCCCGGGATCGGGAAGTCGTAGCTGTGCGAGCAGCTCGCCGACCGGCTGCGCGGCGAGTGGATCGTCGCGAGGCACCACTGCTGGCTCGGCGCGGCGGTGCGCACCGCGACCAGCGGGCCCTCGCCGACATCGTCATCGGCAGCCTGCTCGGGCAGCTGGAGGCGGCGGCGCCAGCGACCGCGGCAGAGGTCCGGCCCGCTACGCCGCTACACGCGAGACGCTGACCGCGGCGGTCGCAGGGATTCGACAAGACCACCCCAAAGCAGCCGGTCGTGCTGATCGTCGACGGGCTGGACCACGTCACCCGCGTTCGCGGGCGCCACGTTGGCGGCGCGTTCCACGAACCGGTGGACCCGGCCCGCGCGCTCGTCGATGAACTGGCCGCCCTCAACGTGCCGGCCGGCGTCGCGCTGTTGCCCGCCAGCAGCCCGGCGACCACCTCGCCCCGATCGACGGGGCAGCGGGGTCGTGACGGTCCCGCCGCTGAACCGCCCTGAGATCCGTGGCTTGACGCAGCGGCTCGGCGTCCTGGCCGCGGTCGGCCCGACTGCGGCCGAGCCCGGCAGCACTGTGCTCTGGCCGCTCGCCTCCGGTAGGGCTTGGCCGGTCGCCGCGTCCATGACAGGATCGGACAAAACGCCGACACAGGCGGCGGCCCGGCGCAGGAGGAGACCTCATCGTGCGGAAGCTGCTGCTCCTCGGCGCGGGCGTCCTGATCGTTGCCGTGGGGATCGTCTGGACCCTGCAAGGGCTCAACTACATCAAGGGCAGCGGGATGTCCGGCACCCGGTTCTGGGCACTGGTCGGACCTCTAGTCGCCGTCATCGGCGTGGCGATGATCGTCGGAGGCATCCGCGGCCGTAGGGAAGCCGGCAAGCGCTGAGCCAGACCGCCGCACCCGCGGCCACCCGCGTGAACACCTCGCTGGCGCTCGGTGTCCGCGTTCGCGTGGCTGCTGTGCTCATTGGTTCGCTCGCAAGCTCGCTCACTGGTCCAGCCTGTGGCTTGTCGGTGACTGTCGGGGCACTCCTTCGGTGCCGGCGATGTCGTGGGAGTGCCGGGACCGGTCCCTGGTCGGATTCGGTGCGTCGATCACGCCGAACCGCACGATCTCCCGTCAGCACGAACATCCGACTTTGCCGCGCAGAGCGTTGTCGTTTGGATGGTCCGTCTTGTTCCATGGACTTGCCGTGCAGCCCGATGTCCGGATGGCCGTCCCTACAGCCATACGGCGAGTCTGCCGCCAGGCATGCATACCCACTTCGCGGTGCCCGGGCCCGTGCCTGTCCAGGCTTCGTAGTCGGCGCTGGGCTTCACCTCCAGGTGATGTCCGCTGTCGAAGACGACTCGAAGCGTTCCGGTCTTGAAGGCCACGCTGGAGAGGACCGTTGCTCGCAGTAGGGGCAAGGCTGCCGCGACGTCTGCGGTCTCCGGCACGACGGGGACTGGTCGCGCATCCGGCGCCCGGACTCCGCCGACAGACACCACGCCTGGCTGCTCGACCGCAAGTTCGCAGGCATCGCCCAGCATCAAGACGAGTCGGTAGTCCACCCGAAGCTGCTCAACACGAAGGCCCCGCCAACCCAGCAGCCAGCGGTCGCCCAACTCCTTGGGTTCGGCGTGCGGGCTCGTCACGCCCAACAGCATCGCACTACCGACCCGATGAAGAAGGGCAGGACAGCCCCCAGTCACTGAGGGCCACCAGCGTGCGACCAGAGCGCAGGCGGCGGACCACACGCCTGCCGGCGAGGTGCCTGAGCACGCGCTCCTGCTGCCGCGAACCGGCCACACTCATCCGCCGCCGGTGGTTCGCCCGCCGTCGGCGTCGGCCCCCGAGTTGCTGGGCACTGTTCGTGCCGCGGGACGCACGCCGCGCGGCCGGACTACGGGTGGAGGCCGCCGGACACGCGAAAGCGTTGAAAGGCGCCCGGTTCGCGCTCTGGAAGAACCCCGAGCACCTCACCACCCGGCAAGCGGCCAAGCTCGCCTGGATCATCAAGACCGAACCCCGCCTGCACCGCGCCTACCTGCTCAAGGAGGCCCTACGACTGGTGTTCCAACTGCCCTACGAGGAGGCCGTCCCCACCTTGGACGCCTGGATCGGCTGGGCCCGCCGCTGCCGGATCCCCCGCCTCGTCAAGCTCCAGCGGACCATCGTCGCCCACCGCGACACCATCCTGGCCTCGATCGAGCACCACCTGTCCAACGATCGTGTTTCACACTGCACCTCGCGTTGATGATTCGGGTTCTTCGTTGGTGGATGGGCTGGCCTGGCTGGTGAGGTCGATGCTGGCAGGTGGGTCCGACAGTCTTGCTGTGTTGGTGTTGCTGGTGGTCGGTGGCGGGCGGGTGTGGGCGGTGGAACGTGCTGCGGCGATCTGGGTGGGGTCGGGTGCTTGTTGGTCGGGGTGGTAGAGGTGGCGGCCGGTGGTGTCGATGCCGAGGGTGTCGATGAGGCCGAGGCGGTACCACTGGTAGATCGTGGAGCGTGAGACGGACAGCCGGGTGGCGAGTTGGCCGCCGGTGATCGTTTCTTCGGTGTCGGGTGGCCGGCCCGCTGCGGTGATCTGGGCTGGGGTGGGCGGGGTCTGGTCGGGGTGGTAGAGGTTGAAGCCGCGTTGGTCGCGAGCTGGGGAGTCGATCAGGCCGAGGTGGTGCCAGCGGGTGATGGTGCTGCGGGTGACGGCGAGTTTGGTGGCGAGTTGACCGCTGGTGAGTAGCTGTGCGGTGCCGGTCGGGCGTCCGGCGGCCAGACGGGAGCGGTCGGGCCGGTGCTGGCCGGGGTGGTAGAGGTGTTCACCGCGGCCGTCGATGCGCCGGCCGGTGATCAGGCCGGCGCGCTGCCAGGTGCGGATGGTGGCGTGGGTGACGCCGAGGTCGGCGGCGATCTGGTCGGTGGACAGCATGCCGAGGGTGTGTAGCCGGTCGGCGTGGGAGGGTAGGTGCCGGGCGCGGCGGAGGGCGGCCAGGTTCGCGGTGGTGAACGGCCGGCCCCAGCCGCCGGTGATGCCTCGCTCGTTCAGGGTGGTGACGATCTCGTCGAGGGGGTGGTCCTCGAGCAGGTGGTCGATCAGGGTGAGGGTGGCTGGGTCGGTGGTGTGCAGTTCGTGGGCGGTGCGCGGGCGGGGTAGCTGCAGGGTGTGTTGCTGGCCGCCGGGTAGGCGGATCTGGGCGGTGACCTGGTCGGGGTGGCGGGTCAGGGTGACGTCGCTGATCAGGAGCCGGATCAGGCGTTTGCGTTCACGCATGGGGGTCGCTGGGTCGTTCCAGACGGCGGGAAAGTCGGCTGCCAGGGCCTGGATCCGCACCCGCTGGCCTTCGGTCAGCGCGTCGGCGTCGGTGCGGGCCTTGCGGTAGTCGTGGTTGGCTGCGGCCAGGTCGCGCAGGGCTGCGTTCCAGTCCGCTTCCAGGGTGTCGGCGACCAGTCGGTTGCCGGGGTCGACGGCCAGGTAGCGGCGGCGGGCCGCGTCGGCGGCGTGTTGGGCGCGTTGGACGTGCCCGGCTCGCAGGGCGTCTGCCTGCTCGGCCTGGTGGGTGAGTTCGTCGCTGACGGTCAGGGCGATTTCCAGGGTCAGCGGGGTCATGCTGTGAAGGACCAGAGCGGCGATGGCGGCGTCGAGGCCTGCACCGGTGATGGCCTGGCATTCGGGTACGGCGGCGGCGATCGACTCACGCTGGCAGTGGTAGTCCGGGACCAGGACGCCGCCGGCGCGCTGGTGGTAGCCCACGCTCATCCGGTTCCCGCAGCGTCCGCAGATGACCAGGCCTTGCAGCAGGGCGGGGCCTTCTCGGGCGGGCCCGGCGCTCCGCTGGTCGCCGCGGGCGGCGGCGTTGGCGGTCAGGGTCTGCTGGTTGTGTTCGTACTGGGCCCAGGTGAGGTATCCGGGGTGGTGGTCGTGGATCAGGACTGTCCAGTCCCCGAGGGGTTTGATCATGCTGTGGTGGCGTCCGTCGAGGTCGGTGGTGTGTTTGCGCCGCCCGTAGACGTAGGCGCCGGCATAGGCCGGGTTGTGCAGCAGGTTCAGGACCTCACCGTGGCGTAGTTGTTTCCAGTACAGCTGCCCATGGTGGGGGCCGGAGTGGTGCCGGCCGGGGAACCTCAGACCGGCGTCGGTGAACGTCTTGACCACCGCGCGGGCCGATCCGGTCGCGGTGAAGGTGTCCAACGCCAGGCGCACGGCGTGACGGATCCCGGCGTCCGGGTCGAGGGCGGGGTTCCCGGCGGGGTCGTAGACCAGCCCGATCGGCAGTCGGGTCCGCAGTTGTCCGCGGCGGGCCTTGGCCAGCAGGCCGCCCTGCATCCGGGCCCGCAGGAAATGGATCTCTGCCTCGCTGATCTGTCCTTTCATGCCCAGCACGAGCCGGTCGTTGAAGGAGGTCGGGTCATACAGGCCGTCCTCGTCGCAGATCAGGGTGTCGTTGTGGGCGCAGATCTGCAGCAGCCGATGCCAGTCGGCGTTGTTGCGGGCCAGCCGGGAGCATTCCAGGCCGAGCACGATCCCGGCCCGGCCCAGGGACACCTGCGCAACCAGGTGTTGGAACCCTTCCCGGTCGGCGGCCGAGGCCCCGGAGTGCCCCTGGTCGATGTCGATCACGTGGATCCGGTCGGTTGGCCATCCCAGCGCGACCGCCCGGCCCTTGAGGTCGTACTGGCGCATCGTGGACTCGGTGTTGTTGGCGACCTGGGCGAGCGTTGATTGCCGAATGTAGAGGTAGGCGTCGCGGGAGAGTCGGGCGGCTGTGACCATGGTGGCGTCGGTACTCACGGGGGACGGTCCTCCTGGGCGGGAACGGTGGTGCGGTGGGTATGGGCAAGCGTCAGCTGCGCCAGGACCGCAACGACCTGGGTCGTCGCGGCGGCCGGGAACCACACGCAGGCCGGCTCCGGGCCTCCTTCCTGTGCTGCGGTGGGCAGGGACGGGGTCGAAGTGGACAGGGAGGAGTCGGCCTGCGATGTCGTTGCGGCAGCGGCGTGCACCTCGGGCTCGGCCGGCAGGGCGGCCCACGCGGCCATCCAGGCCGCCATCCCCCGAGCCGACAGCACTGCCAGCCCGTGCCGCCAGCCACCGGCCTGGCCGGCCACCACGAGTCCGCGCAGCCGCTCGTACCGGGCCGGCATCGTGTCCCGGTCCGCCGCCGCGGTCGGGGCGTCGCCCGGCCGGGACGACGGCCCGTCACTGGCTTTTCGGGGCCTCCTGCCGGGCCTGCGTCTGGGCCCGACGGCGGGCCAGCGCCCGCTGCACCGACCGGGGATGCACGCTGACGCCGAATCGCTCGGCCACCGCGGCCGCCAGGGCGCCGGGGCGCACCCTCGGATCGGCGGCCAGGAGTTCCTCGACGTGGTCCAGGACCGTCTCGGTCAGCTTGTGACCCTGCTTCGGGCCGGGCTTGCCCGGCAGCAGCCCGGCCAGACCCTGTTCGGCCAGCACCGCCCGAGCCGTATACAGCGACTGGCGGGAGAACCCGAACGCGGCCGCAGCCCGGCTGACCGGCACGTCCTCGACCTCCACCTGGCGCACCATCTCGTACTTGACCTGCACCAGATCCTGGGGATCGAAGAAGTCCTGCCCGGCGAACACCTGCGCCGAGACCGTCTCCGGATGCGGGTTCAGCGTCCGCGACGCCGCCAACGACTCGCGTTTGGCGTCCGGCCGGGTGGGCTTGACCATTCCGCCACCTCCTCGAGCCTACTGTCCATACGATTATGGCAAGCCGAGGAAGCGCCACAGCGGAGACACGCCGGATTAGGTGCACAATTCCAAGCACATCACGGAATCTCACGCGAACGGCGAGCCTCGAAGCGAGAGACGCGACCAGCACCAGTGACAAATACAGCTGGACACTCACGGCGTATTCCCCTGGACACCCCGCCCCTCGGACCGCAGACGCTCCACGCTGTCAACCAGCTCCAGCAGGTCCAAGGTCCGAAACGCCGACCGTCCCGCAGCAGCAACGACGAACACGTCCACAGCGGCCAGGTCGGTCCACTCAGTGGGCACGCAGCCCAGCCGACCGGACTCGTCGAAGAAGTAGACCCGGTCCAGGCGCCAGTTCCGGCGATGCTTGACGAACTCCAGGTCCCGCCCGAACAGCGGATGGAACGGATGCGTTACCCGCACCCGCCTCACACCAACCGGCGGATCACCTACATCAGGCGTAGTCGACGGCGCGGTCGAACGGCCTGATCGAGTCGGTCAACACAAAGATCCGGCTCATCACTCGGACGGCGTTCGGGTTCGCAAGCCCCGACGCCCTCATCGCTGGCCATGCTCAACCTCGGTGGCCACCGCCCGGCGCTTCCGGGCCGGACGTGACCCACGGATCCGTCAGGAGAGCCCGATTTTCAGCAGACGGTCGGTTCCTAGCCGCGGGGCTCTTGACCTGCAGTGATGCGGTCGACGACGGCTTCAGTTGTGTCGTTGGGCGCGTCCTGGGCGAGAACTTCCGCAACGAGCTGGTGCTGGTCGTGGCTAGCCGGAAATGTCCGGGGGGTGTCCACAACCGGGGACGACGATGATGTCGATGCTCTCGATGGCGCCTCAAGGGTCGCGCTGCCCGACGACCGGGACCGTGTGGACGAGCCGCGGTGGTAGGCGTTCTTCGTCCAGGGCGGCGGCGCCGACGCCGGCCGGAGATCATCACTGCGTCGGCCGACGACCGTGAAATTATGTACGTCATACCATTGGGTATGCTTCGTGCAGGCAGCAACCGTGCCGAGTAGCTGAAGGAGTCCCGGTGGCGCGCTACAGCAAGGAGCACAAGCAGGCGACGAGGCAGCGGATCCTCGACACGGCTGGTCGTCGGTTCAAGACCGACGGCATCGATGGCTCCGGCGTGGCCACCTTGATGGCGGACGCGGGGTTGACCAACGGTGCGTTCTACGCCCATTTCTCGTCCAAGGAGGACTTGGTCGCCAACGTCGTCGCCGACCAGCTGGGTATTCAGGCGCGCAGCATCAGTGAGTTGCCGCCCGGCCGGGCGGGGCTGGAGGCGTTTCTGCGCGAGTACCTGTCGCCTCAGCATCGGGACGACCCCGGCGCCGGATGTCCGGCCGCCGCCCTGCTCGACGAGATCGGGCGCTGCCCGACCGGAGCCAAGGACGCCTACACCGACGGTGCCCGGGTCATCCTGGGCGAGATCGCCGGCCGCCTGGCTCCGCGGGATCCTCGGTCCGCGTTCGGGAAGGCGCTCGCGCTGTACACGATGGCTGTCGGGACGCTGCAGCTGTCACGCGCACTGTCCGACCAGCGTTTCGCCGACGAGGTCCTCGAGCACGGCCTCGAGAACGTCCTCGCGCTCCTTCGCTGAGTCACGGCTTCGCTGAGCCACGGCCCCCTCGATGTCGAGGACGCGGTCCACGGCACGCCCCCCTCGACATCGAGGGGGCCGTTTCGCTGGCGGTGCTACTGCTGGAGGAAGGCGAGGGCTCGCTCGACGAACTGCGCGTGGAACTGGAAGATGCCGCCGTGTCCGGCGTCCGGGTAGATCACCAGGTCACTGTTGGGCAGGCGCCGGGCCAGGTCGGCCGAGTTCTGGGTCGGCACCATCCGGTCGCTCTCGCCGTTGGCGACGAGGACGGGCTGGACGACGGTGGAAAGGTCGTGGGGCCGTTCCAGCCCCCAGCTGTGGATGGCAGACAGCTGGGCCAGGTAGGACCTGACCGAGATGGCCTTGTCCCGGTTCTCCGTGCGTTCCTTCAGTCGGGCCAGGAACTGCTTGCCGGCCTGGCGGCCGTTCGGGGTCCGGGTGAAGAAGAGGAACTACTTGGGGTCCTGCAGCGTGAGCAGGCCCCGGACGGTGTCGAGGTGCGAGAGCCTGGTGACTCGGGTGATGCCTTCGCCGCCGGCGGGGCCGGTGCCGGCGAGGATCAGCCTGCGGACGAGCTCGGGGTCGTTCTGGGCGATCACCTGGGCGATCATGCCGCCCATGGAGAAGCCGAGCAGGTCGACCTGGGTCAGGCCCAACGCCCGGATGAACATGGCGGCGTCCTTCGCCATCGCCTGGATGGTCCTGGGTGTCGCGCCGGTGGTGGCGCCGACGCCCCGGTTGTCGAAGGCGATGACCCGGCGTTCGGTGGCGACGCCGTCGACGACGCGGGGGTCCCAGTTGTCGAGGACCGCGGCGAGGTGGGTCACGAGGACCAGCGGGATGCCGGTCGTCGGGCCGAGCTCCCGGTAGGCGAAGTCCACGCCGCCGGCGGAGATGGTGCGCGTGGGCGCGTTCTTGTACGACGTGATCGCGCCGTTCCGGGCTTCGTGGTGGCGTCTCATGACTGTCTGCCCTCCTGGTGAGGCTCCGGTAGTTCTCACAATGATTGAAGTATGACCATACTACAAAGATTTGAGCAAGGACACGGCAGGGCCCGAGTCGTCAACAGCGGCTCGTGACGCCGCCCCGCCTCGGCCGGCAGACAACTCCCGGAGCGACGGGGCGGGACGGCGGACGCGCTGGTCGCGGACGCTTGGATCAGAGGTTCTGGTTGACCACGCCGAGGTACTCGCCCAGCCGGTACTCCACATCCAGGCCCTTGTCCGCGGCCAGCGCACCGATCGCCATCGCGCGAGGCAGCAGTGCCGGACGTGTCAGCGAGTCCACGAACTCGCCGTAGGACGCGATCAGGTCGGCGTCCGGCGGCAGAGTGGCCCGGCCGACCATCGCCTTCGCGGTCGCCAGGGCCTGCCGGTCGAAGGAAGCGAGGCGAGAGACCGTCGCGTCGACGAAGGTGTCGAGCTCCGCGTCAGGGAGGGCCCGCGTGACCCACCCCCACCGTTCGGCCAGGTCGGCGTCGTAGTCGGCGCTACCGAGGATCGCCTCGAGCGCCCGGTCCCGACCGATGACCCGCGGGAGTCGCTCGGCGCCACCGCCGCCGGGGACGATGCCGACACCGACCTCGGGCTGGCCGAAGATCGCCTTCTCGCGACTGGCGTACCGCAGGTCGCAGGCGAGAGCCAGCTCGTTGCCGGCGCCGCGAGTGCGGCCCCGGATGGCCGCGATGCTCACGTAGGCGGCCTTGCTCAACCGCAGCACCATGTCGGTCCAGACCGGCGCGTCGTCCTCGCGCTCGGGCACAGGCAGGTTGCCGGCCTCCGCGCCGTCGAAGTGGTTGAAGAAGAAGTCGGGGACCTCGCTGGAGAAGACGACCACCTGGATGTCGGGGTCCTCGTCCAGCTCGCGAACGATCTGGTGCAACGCCACCACGGTCTCGGAGATCACCAGGTTCGCCGGAGGGTTCGCGAACGAGATGCTGGCGGTCTGCGGGGTCGTGCGCTCGAAGCTGATCGTGCTGGACCGACTCATCGGATGACTCGTTTCGCGGTGGGGGATTCGATCGAGATCGACGGACAGCTGTCTGCTGGGACGCAAGGGCGGTCTCGTCGGGACAGGCATCATATTATGATCGACAGATCATAGTATGAGCGAGGCCAGGTGGCAAGATCGCTCGTCGAGCGGGGGCGGCGGGCAGGTGGCGGTCCCCGGGCCGCGCGACACCGGATCGAGAGGTGCCCCACGGGTGCTGTTCGCCGCCCGCCGGTCCGGGTAATCGTATGGTCATCATCGAATCTGTCCGACGCGCTTGCGTCCGGCGGACCTGCGAGCCTATGGTCGTACGAACGTAATTCAAACTTGAGGCCGACCCCGGCGATCCAGGAGAAGAGCCACCACCTGCACCGTCGCCGCCGGCGCACGCCCGTGCACCAGTCCCGGAGAGTGACATGACTCAGCTCGCCCACCAGATCGTCCTCGTCACCGGCGCCAACCGCGGCATCGGCCGCGAGTTCGTCCGGCAGCTCCTCGACCGCGGCGTCGCCAAGGTCTACGCGGCCGCCCGCGACCCGCAGACGGTCGTCGTCGACGACCCGCGCGTGGTCCCGCTGCAGCTCGACGTCACGGATGCCGGCTCGGTGGCCCGCGCCGCCGAGACCGCGCAGGACGTGAGCGTCGTGGTGAACAACGCCGGAATCGCTCGCGGTGCTTCGGTCCTCGACTCCGACACCGCCACTCTGCGCGGCGAGCTGGAGACGAACCTCTTCGGCACGCTGGCCGTGGCCTCGGCCTTCGCCGACCGTCTGGTGCAACGTTCCGGCGTTGTGGTCAACATCGCCTCGGTCGCGTCCTGGCTTCCCATGAGCGGCACCTACGGGGTGTCCAAGGCGGCCGTGTGGAGCGCCACCGACTCGATGCGTCTGGAACTCGGGCCCCGGGGCGTGCAGGTCGTCGGAGTCCACGTCGGGTACGTCGACACCGACATGACCGCCGGCATCGACGCCGCCAAGTCGAGCCCCGCCGACGTGGTCCAGCAGGTTCTCGACGGGGTCGAGAAGGGGGAGTTGGAGGTCTTGGCCGACGACATCACCCGCGCGGTCCGCGCCGGCCTGCACCAGCCGATCGAGACCCGGCTCGCCCCGTTCCTGCCGTAGCGGTCAGACGAGCCCAAGCGGGCCAGGCGACGACGCCGCGCCACGACGCCGCGCTGAACGAGGAGCGGTCGTTGCGCTGCTGTGAGCGGCGCGAGACGAAATGGAGAGAACGATGAAGGCATTCGTGGTCGAGCGGTACGGCGGCGCCGACACGGTACGCGCCGCCGATGTACCGGATCCGCAAGTAGGCGCTCATGACGTCCTCGTCCGGGTTCGCGCGGCGGGCGTCAATCCGGTCGACCTCAAGATCCGCAACGGTGACCTCAAGGCGATCCTGCCGTTGCGGGCACCGTTCGTGCTCGGCAACGACCTCGCCGGCACGGTCGTCGCCGTCGGTGCCCGCGTCACGCGGTTCGCCGTCGGCGACGAGGTCTACGCACACCCGGAACAGAACCGGATGGGCACGTTCGCAGAGCTCATCGCCATCCACCAGGACGACGTCGCCATCAAGCCGCGCACACTCAGCATGGCGGAGGCCGCATCCATCCCCCTGGTCGGACTGACCGTCTGGCAGGCCCTGGTCGGGCGTGCCAACCTGCGGCCCGGTCAGAAGGTCCTCATCCACGCCGGCGCCGGTGGCGTCGGCACCCTCGCCATCCAGCTGGCGAAACATCTCGGTGCGAGCGTGGCCACGACCGCCAGCAGGACGAAGACCGACCTGGTGAAGAACCTCGGCGCGGACGTCGTCATCGACTACCAGAAGCATGCGTTCGACACGATCCTGCACGACTACGACGTCGTTCTCGACACGGTCGGCGGCGACACCCTCGACAAGTCCCTGCGGGTGCTGAAGCCGGGCGGGATCGTCATCAGCATCACCGGGCCACCTGACCCCGCCTTCGCCCAGGAGATCGGCGCCAATCCCGTCGTCCGGCTGGCGGTGGCCGCCCTGAGCTACCGGATCCGCCGGCGTGCCCGGCGACACCAGGTGACGTACTCGTACCTGTTCATGAAGGCCAGCGGCGACCAGCTCCGCGAGCTCACCGCCCTCATCGACGCCGGGATCATCCGGCCGGTCGTGGACTCCGTCTTCGACTTCGACCAGACCCGCGAAGCCCTGGCCCACCTCGAGCAAGGACGCACAGAGGGAAACTTGAGGCCTCGGGCAACCACATCAAAGGCTGACAGCAGCGATGACTTTCCGCTGTTGTTTGCCCCGCGATGAGTACCACCCCAGATGAGGGAAGTTGGCGGTCCCGCTTCTTCCCGCGGTGGCGTGGTACCGCGCCGGGCGCCCGCGGCCTGCGTGATCGCCGCCCTGACTACTCGGGCACCGCGGCGACCAGCTCGACCCGCCGACCGAGCGACGGTACGTCGATCGTGGCCTGCGTCTCGAACGCCAGACCGGATCCCGCGGTGAGGTCGCGCAGCGTCGACGTGGCCCATACCTCTCCGCTCGGAGCGCGATCCGCCACCGACTGCACGACCGCCACGCCGGCACCGGAGACGGTGGCACCGTGGCGCGCCACCTCGGCCGTGTGCAGCCCCACCGAGACACGGAGCCCGGCGGCCGCCGCGCGCTCGAGGATCGCCAGGCCGCAGCGGGCCGCGCGGGCCGGACCGTCGAAGGTGGCCAGCACCGCGGCCTGCTCGGCGACGGCGGGTACGCCGTGGTACTCGCCCAGCACGCCCTGCAGGATCTCCCGCACTCGCGCCGGCTCGACCTGCTCCTCGACCTTGAGGGCCAGCAGGGTCGTCAGGGACGACACGGGGGGTGTCGAGGACTCCAGTCCGAGTACGAACTCCTCGACCGGGTCGAGGATCTGGTCCGGGTCGACCGCGACGAAGTGGTCGGTGCCCTCGAGCTCGACGAACCGCGCGCCCGGGATGTGCTCGGCGAGGTAGCGGCCCTCCTCGATGTGGGAGTCGACGTCGTGGCGCCGATGCAACACGAGGGTCGGCGCCCGTACGGCGGGCAGCGTCTCGCGCACGTCCACCAGGGAGTTCATCTCGATGAGGGCGCGTGCGGCGCCCGGGCTCGTCGCAGCCCGGCACCGCTGTCCCCACCACCGGGCGAGCTCCTCATCCGCGTTGGGGCACATCTGGCGCATGTCGGCCTCCCACTCCCAGTCGTGT
>WNGB01005614.1_pt1 | contig 18697 bp, 19 predicted proteins | sample 5400681 | NCBI WGS metagenome assembly WNGB01 (sample SAMN13153367, study PRJNA577476) | soil metagenome | isolation source: 115 cm soil or saprolite under grassland replicate 2 | place: USA:California | collected 2016-06-15 | reverse complement strand
AGATTTTCAGGGATGAGGGGCATCAGGTCCCAAGGGAGTAGAGTTCCTGGCGTGACTGGCCATCACGGACTAAGCGGCGTCGACGGCGGGGCGGATGGTGGTGGCGACCAGGTCGAGGATTTCCATCATCCGGGCGGGATCTTCACGGCGGAAGACGACCACGAGGTGGCTGACGCCGAGCCGCTTGTACTCGCACATGGTGTCGATAATCCCCTGGTTCCCCTGGGCGAGGAGCTCCTCGCTCAGATTGAAGCGAAGCGAGATCTCGATCTCCTCGAGCGGGCGGCCGGCTCCCTCCGCCGCCGCGCGCAGGCGGCCGAGCCCGGCCCGTAGCTCGTCCGGGCTCCTCGACATCGCGTGCCAGCCGTTGCCGAGGGTGACCGCTCGCCGGAACGCGCCGGCGCTATTGCCTCCGACCCAGATCGGTGGGTGCGGCTTCTGCACGGGCTTGGGCGCGAAGCCGATGTCGCGGAAGCGGAAGAACTCCCCCTCGAAGGCCGGGTGCTCCGCCGTCCACAGCTCCTTGAAGACGCGAAGGATCTCATCGGCCTGGCGCCCGCGCGCGTGAAAGGGCACGCCGAGGATCTCGAGCTCCTGCTGCCACCAGCCCACGCCGACGCCGCAGATCAGCCGGCCCTGCGACAGCGCATCGATGCTCGAGAGCATCTTGGCCATGACCACCGGATGGCGGTGGCCCAGAATGAACACCGAGGCGCCGAGCCGCGCCCGCGTCGTGCAGACCGCCGCAGCGGCGAGAGCGGTGATGGGCTCCAGATAGGGCACGTGGGGAGGATGGGGAAAGCGGCGCCCGCCCGGATAGCCCACGGTCATCCGCGGGATGACGACGTGGTCGCTGACCCAGAGCGACGCGATACCGCGCCGCTCGGCCTCGCGCGCGAACGTCACCAGCGCCTCGCGCGTGACTGCGGGCGCCTGCGTCGTCGGAAGATGGCAGCCGATCTCCATGTCGATCCTCTCTATACAATCCCGCTCGAGAGACATGCAAGCCCATTCGGCAGCGGGGACTGGCACCGGCGGCGGGAACATGCGATCCTATCGGCGCCTGCCCCACCATCGGAGGAACCAGGACATGGCTGATTCGAGCTGGTCGAAGCACGCGCTCGCGTCGACACGAGCGAGCTAGCGGTGGGTGACGATTCGCTCCCCCTGACGGGCCTCCTCGTCCTCGATCTCACGCGGGTGCTGGCGGGCCCGTACTGCACGCGCCTGCTGGCCGACATGGGCGCGCGCGTCATCAAGCTCGAGCGTCCGGGCACCGGCGACGAGACGCGCCACAATCCGCATCAGCTCGCACCTGGGCGCGACGATCAGAGCACCTATTTCATCCGCGTCAATGCCGGCAAGGAGAGCGTTGCGGTCGATCTCTCCCATCCGGACGGGCGCCGCGTCGTGCTCGATCTCGCCCGGCACGCCGACGTCTTCATCGAGAACTTCACGCCGGGCGTGGTCGCCCGCCTCGGCTGCGACTACGCCGCCGTCCGAGAGATGAAGCCCGACATCGTCTACTGCTCCATCTCCGGGTTCGGGCAGACCGGCCCGTGGCGGCTCCGTCCGGCCTTCGCGCACATCACGAACGCGATCTCCGGGCTCATGCATCTCGAGCAGGGCGATGAGGCAGACCCGCGCGCGTCGAACCTCCAGGCCGCGGACATGCTGGCCGCGACTCATGCCTCGACGGCGATCCTGGGCGCGCTCTGGCGGCGGGCGCGCACGGGGCTGGGCGCCCGGCTGGACGTCTCGATGCTGGAAGCCCTCGTGGCCTCGGACAGCGTGACCGTCGCGGCCGTCCTCAACGGAGGCGCGGAGCATGGCAACCCGCGGCCCGGCATGGTGGTGCACAAGGTGGGGAATCGCTACCTGGCCTTTCAGATCGTCGGCGGGCCCGAGCTCTGGCCGAGGCTCCTGACGGTGATGGACCGCCCCAGTCTCGCGGAGGACCCGCGCTTCACGACCACCGAGGCCCGCCGCCAGAACTGGCGGGCGCTCCGCGAGATCCTCGGCGAGTGGCTATCCGGCTTCGCGAGCGTCGAGGCCGCGCTCGAGGTGCTCGAGAAGGCACGGGTCCCCTGTGCCCCTGTCCTGCACCCGGCCGAGGTAATTGCCTCTCCCCACCTGGCCGAGCGGGACTTCTTTCCCGCCGTGCCGCATCCCACGCGCGGCACCGTGCGCGTGACGGCAAGCCCGTATCACCTCGACGGGCAGCCGGTCGGTCCGCAGGGCCCCGCGGCGTATCGGGTCGGCGAGCATACGCGTGACGTCCTCGCGAATCTGCTGGGCTATGACGAGAAGCGGATCGCGGCGCTCCTGGCTTCGAGAGCAGTCGAGGCGCCCTAGCCCGCCGAAGAAGGCCCGCGGCGGCGGTGGCGACGGCGGCTGCGGCGAAGCCACGATACGGCCACCGCGATGACGATGATGCCGAGCACGAGGCCGACGCGTCCGACCCACTTCTCCGCCACCGGCCACGCGGCGCCGAGGGAATACCCGAGCAGCACGCAGGCGACGGTCCACAGGATCCCGCCGACCACGTTGTAGGCCAGGAACTGCAGGTACGGCATCCGCGATGCGCCGGCCACGAACGGCGCCAGCGCACGGAGGAAGCCGATGAAGCGCCCGATCAGCACCGCCTTGCCACCGTGGCGCTCGAAGAAAGCGTCCACCGCTTCGAGACGCTCGCGGCGGAAACTCGGCCGCTTGCCCCGCCGCACGAGCCAGGCACGACCGAAGCGCCGACCCAGCTCGTAGCCGATGGAGTCGCCGATCACGGCGCCCGCGGAGGCCACGATCATCAGCGTGGGCAGCGTGAACAGGCCCGCGGAGGCAAGAGCGCCCGAGACGATCACCAGGCTCTCCCCGGGCACGAGGAGGCCGAGGAAAGCGGACGACTCGAGCATGGCGCCCAGAAAGACAATGACGTACCCCCAGGGGCCCAAGCCCCAGACGAAGTCGATGAGCCAGTCGAGCACGGTCGAAAGGCGATCCCAGGCGCCTAGTCGCCGCCGAGCCCGGAGATGGGCCCTACGGCTTGCCCCAGTAGCCGCGGTCCCCCGGGAACACGGTCCGGCATCGGGTCGCCTCGGTCGGCCCATCCAGCGCGTCGGCGGCCGCGCGCCACACGGCATAGTGGGGCGCCGCGCGATGGGCCTCGAGCGCGGCTTCGTCCTTGTAGATCTCGTAGAAGTAGTAGACGTTCTCGTCCTGCGCGTCCTGCAGCACGTTGAACCGCAGGCACCCGAGCTCGTCCCGCTCGGAGCCGAGCGCATCGTGCTCGATGGCCTGCAGGAAGCGCTGACGCTCCCCTGGCTTGACGCGCGCCTTCACCCAGATCGCCAGCATCGTGGTCTCCTTGCCGTGGTCAGGCTCCGGGCAGCGCCCGGCGGGCCTCGGCGATTTCCGATGTCACCGCATCGCGGCCGGGGAAGAGACGGCCGGCCTTCCGGTACCAGTAGCGCGCATTGTCGAGATCGCCCTCGAGCGTGTGCACGATGCCGTGCAGCCAGGCGGCCAGCTTGGACTCCTCGGCCTGAACGATCTCGTGGGCCTGCTGCCAGTCTCCGGCCTCCAGGAACTCGAGCGCTCTCGGGAGCGTCGGGGCCGCGCGGGGGCGATTGGCCTTGTCCACCGGGCGATCATACCGCTCAAACCCGGCTCGAGGCCAGAAAGGCGCTCACGAGCACGGCGTCGCGCTCCCGGAGCCCTTCGCCTCGCGCGTGACGCTTGACAAGCGCCCGAACCGGCCCTAACGTGCGGACGTGTCCTCCCTGGCTGGCCGTCGCTGGTGTCGCGTGATGGCTGACGTTCCCCCGTTTCGGTGAAGCACCCTCGGTGCGGGAGCCCGCCCATGAAGCGGCTGCCGATGCAGAGCGGTACGACGAATCGGAGAGAGCACTCAGGGCACCCGTCTCCACAATCTCGTAACCAGAACAGGAAGGAGGGCGGAACGTGACCATGGGAGAGGCTGGAGAATCCCGGGATCTGGCCGTGCGATGGCTCGAGGAAGGGCAGCGCCAGATACCGGCACTGGTCGGGCTGGTGCACGAGATCGAGAGGCTGCGCGAGAGGCTCGAGGCAGCCGAGACCGAGAGCGAGAAGCTCCGGGGCCTCGTCTACGAGATGGAACAGCTCCGTAACCGCGCGGAGACGACCGAGCGCGTGGCCGACCGTCTGCGCGAGCAGCTGAGCGGAGCCGAAGCCGAGATCGAGCGCCACAATCGCGAGCGGACCGAGGTGGCGGAGCGGCTCACGGATTTCATGAACGACGTGCTCCTTCGGTTGCGCCCGCGCTCGAGCGTCGCAGAGGCCGCCTAGCCTGGACGAATTCGTGAGACAACGCCACCCTCACCCAGCCCTCTCCCTCTCCGAGGGAGAGGGATTCATTGTGATCCCTCGCGTGTCGAGCCCGACGCGAAGGCTCTCTGGATGACCGCCTGCGCCTCTTCCTGGATCCGGCGGAGATGCTCTGTGCCCTTGAAGCTCTCCGCGTAGAGCTTGTAGACGTCCTCGGTGCCGGAGGGGCGAGCCGCGAACCAGCCGCTCTGGGTGACGACCTTGAGTCCTCCGATGGGCGCGTTGTTGCCCGGCGCCGTCGTCTGGAGGCCCGTGATCTTCTCGCCGGCGAGCGTGGACGCTCCGACCTGGCGCGGCGAGAGCCGGGCCAGTATCGCCTTCTGCTCCGGCGTCACCGGCGCGTCGATGCGCTCGTACGCGGGCTCGCCGAACTCCCGGGTCAGCTCGCGGTAGAGCTCCCCGGGATCGCGCCCCGTGGCCGCGGTCATCTCCGCGGCGAGGAGGCCGAGCACGATACCGTCCTTGTCGGTGGTCCAGACCGTGCCGTCGCGGCGGAGGCACGAGGCCCCCGCGCTCTCCTCGCACGCGAACCCGATCGAGCCCCCGAGCAGGCCCTCGACGAACCACTTGAAGCCCACCGGCACTTCGAGCAGCGGGCGCCCGAGCCGGGCGGCCACCCGGTCAATCATGCTGCTGCTCACGATCGTCTTCCCGATGCCGGCATCCTTCGGCCACCCCGACCGGCGGGAGAAGAGATACGAGATGGCGACGGCGAGATAGTGGTTCGGATTCAAGAGCCCGGCGCTCCTGGCCACGATGCCGTGCCGGTCGTGGTCGGTATCGCAGGCCCAGGCGACGTCGAAGCGATCCTTGAGCGCGATCAGCCGCTGCATCGCGTAGGGCGACGAGCAGTCCATGCGGATCTTGCCGTCCCGGTCCACGGTCATGAAGCTGAAGGTCGGATCCACCACCTCGCTCACCACGGTGAGCGGCAGCTCGTAGCGCTCGGCGATGGCGCGCCAGTAGCGCACCCCGGCGCCTCCGAGCGGATCGACGGCGAGCGTGACGGGCGCGCCCCGGAGGATCGGGAGGTCCAGGACGCTGGCGAGGTCGTCGATGTAGGCGCCCATGTAGTCGTGGAGGTGCGTGGTGGGCGCGCTGCGCGCCCGCTCGAACGGGATGCGGTTAATCCTGGTGAAGGCGTCGGCGAGGAGCGCGTTGGCCTGATCCTGGATCCAGCCGGTCACCTGCGTATCGGCGGGACCTCCGCTGGGCGGGTTGTACTTGAAGCCGCCGTCCTCCGGCGGGTTGTGCGACGGCGTCACGACGATCCCGTCCGCCAGCCCCGTCGCCCGGTCGCGGTTGTGGGTGAGGATCGCATGGGACACGACGGGCGTGGGCGTGTACCCGCCCTGGTCGTCGATCATCACCTCCACGTCGTTGGCCGCCAGGACCTCGAGCGCGCTCGCGAAGGCGGACTCCGACAGCGCGTGGGTGTCGATGCCCAGGAACAGGGGGCCATCGATCCCCTGCTGCTGCCGGTACAGGCAGATGGCTTGGGTGATGGCGAGGATGTGCGCCTCGTTGAAGCCGCTGTCGAAGGCGGAGCCGCGATGGCCCGACGTTCCAAAGGCCACGCGCTGCGCGCCGACCGCGGGGTCCGGCCGCCTCGTGTAATAGGCCGTCATCAGCCGCGGGATGTTCACCAGCATCGAAGGATCGGCCGGCTTGCCCGCGCGCGGATCCGCGCTCGTGGGAGCCATCAGCGCTGCCATCCATGCTGGTTGAAGCGCCAGCGCCGGAAGACATAGCCGGCGTCGGACTCCGTTCGACCTTCCGCGACCAGGGACGCGCCCTCGGCCTCGAACGCGAAGAGGCGCTTCACTCCGTCATGCTCGGCTGGCTCGACGTGGACGTCCGAGACGGTGACGAAGACCTCGTCCAGGATCCCGGCCCGATGCAGGGCGTCGAGCACGATCGCCCCGCCCTCACAATCCAGGTAGCGAATGCCGTGCTCGTCGAGGAGTCGCTCGTGGGCTTTGATGAGTCCAGCCGAGTCCACGATGTCTTCCGCCGCTTCCAGGAGGATGATGCCCTTGGCTTCACTACCCCGCAGGCGGAGGAGGCCCGCCCCGGCCCCCGTCGTCACGACGATCACCTCGAGCCCCGGGGTGTTGAAGAGGGGGACGTCGAGGTCGAGCCGGCCATGCTGGGAATAGACGACCTGCAGGGGGACGCGGCGCAGCCCGTGCGTGGCTCTGAAGCGGTAGAAGGCCTTCGCGGGCTCTCGCGCGACGTCGCCGGGAGTCAGGATAAGGCCGGGCTGGTCGCGGAGGGTCTGAGCGCCGACGGAGACGGCATCGGCGCAGGCGCGGAGATAGCGCAGCAGCCGGGTGTCCGCCCGCCGACCCGGGCGGGAGAAGTCACCGCCGGCAATGGCGCGGACGGGATCGTCGTCGGGCCGCCGCCGCCTCCACGCGACGACCCCATTCGCGGACGCGATGACGTTTCCGTAGATCCAGGGGCGCGTAGGCCACGGCGGCGGAAACCCGATCGGCTCGAAGCGATCGGGATCGGGCGACACAGGGCCGTAGGGATAGCGGTCCTCCGCATTCCGCGTCCACGAGATGCGCGCCGCATCGCCCGGCGTCACCCGCCTCGCCGCCTTACCGCTGGCTCGACAGCACCAGCGTGCCTGCGGCCGAGAGCATGCCGCCCATGCCGTTCACGAGCGAGAGCCTGGCATTCGGCACCTGGCGCGGCCCGCATTCGCCGCGGAGCTGCCGCACCGACTCGATGATGGGGAAGATCCCGTACATGCCCGAGTGGGTGTAGGAGAGCCCGCCGCCGTTGGTGTTGATGGGAAGCTTGCCGCCCGGCGTGGATCTCCCCTCCTCGAAGAAGCGTACCCCTTCCCCCGGCCGGCAGACTCCCAGCGACTCCAGCATGATGGGCGGCCCAGACGTGAACGCGTCGTAGAGCATGATGTGGTCGAAGTCGGTGGGCGTGACGCCGGCCATCGCGAAGGCCTTCTCCCCCGAGAGGCGCGTCGCCTCGCTGAAGGTCAGGCTCCGCATCTGGGTCAGCATCACGTGCTCGGCCCCCTCGCCCGCCCCGCGGACGTACACGGGAGCCTTGGCGCAGTCCTTCGCCCGGTCCGCCCGGGTCATCACCACGGCACCGCCTGCGTCCGTGACCAGGCAGATGTTCAGGACGGTGAATGGCCAGACGACCGGGCGGGAGCTGAGCACATCCTGCACGGTGATGGGCTCGCGGTTCTTGGCCTTCGGGTTCAGCGCCGCCCACTTGCGCGTGGAGACCGCGACCTGGGCCCACTGCTCGAGCGTGGTGCCGTGCTCGTGCATGTGTCGGGTGGTGACGAGCCCGAACAGGGTCGGCGCCCCGCCGAAGCCATACGGCGCCTCGAACTGGCCCGGCAGCGCGGTGTCGCGACGAGCTGTGACGCCCACCCCCGAGCGCCCCGACTCGCCGTGCGAGATGACGGCGACGTCGCAGAGGCCGTGGTGCAGGGCGACCATGGCGTGGCCGGCCATGATGATGAAGGAGCAGCCGCCGACCGTCGTGCCGTCCACATAGCGCGGCCTGACGCCGATGGCCTCGGCGATGGTGGCCGGCGAGTGCTGGCCTGCCGTGAACACGCCGTCGATGTCGGAGACCTTGAGCCCGGCGTCGCGCACCGCATTGTGGATGGCCTCGACGTGCAGGGTGAGCTGGCTCTTGTGCGGCAGCGTGCCCATCTCGTCGCTCTCGTCCACCCCGACGATGCAGGTCGAGCCGGCGAGCTGCCGCAAGCTGGCGGTCCCGGTCACCGCGCGGCTTTCCCGGGCGCCATCGCGGGCTGGAACATCGGGAGGCTGATCTCGTCCGTGAGCTTCTCGAAGATCACCTCGACCGGCATGTCGCAGCGGAGCGCCGTCGGGTCCGGCGTGACATTGACCAGGTTGGTCATCAGGCGCGGGCCCTCCTCCAGCTCGACCATGGCCAGGACGACGGGCGTCTTCACCTTGAATGCCTTGTTGAGGATCTGGTGCGCGATCTCGAAGGAGTAGAGCCTGCCGCGCCCGCTCGCCTGGATCCACGCGATATCGCGCGAGGAGCAGAACGGGCAGAGCACCCGCGGGTAAAAGAAGGCCTTCCCGCAGGCCCGGCACGTCGGGAGCATCAGCTTGCCCTCACGGGCGCCGTCCCAGTAGGGCTGGGCCTCGGGAGTGATCGGGTGCGGCACGGGGCGTTGAAGTTCCACTCTCTCGTCCCTCTAAACGCCGCTCATGCCCGGGTGATCCGGTCGGCGACCTCGCGGGCCCAGGCCATCGGTTCGGCGGCCATCACGAGCTTCTCCGCCCCGACCTCGCCGAATGGCCGCGTGGCGTCGATCCCCAGCTTGGCGGTCAGCCCCTCCGGGCTCGCGGAGGGATCCAGAATGGCTCCCAGGCTCCCGCCCATGACTACCAGGTCCCGGTCGGCTTGGACTCGGGTCGCGATCGCCCACAGCACGTCGGACTCGTCGAACACGTCGATGTCCTCGTCGACAATCACCACGAGCTTGATGTAGTGATCCACGCCGAAGACGACCGACAGGGCGTGCTTGGCCTCGCCCGGCCGCGTCTGCTGGATGGACACGTACGCGGTGAACGACGCCCCGCCCGACGTGGGCACGTGCACGGCGCGCACGCCCGGGACCACGCGGCGCAGGGCGTTGCGGATCTCGGCCTCGCGAAGAACGCCCAGCGGCAGGATGTGATCGGGCGCCCGACCGGAGCCGATCGACTGGAACCACGCGCCGTGACGTAGCACGAGCGCGCGCGCGGCGAAGACGTTGTCGGTGCTGCGGCGGGAGAAATAGCCCGTGAACTCCCCGAAGGGCCCCTCGGGCTCCCGCTCACCGGGCAGGATCTCTCCCTCGATCACGATCTCGGCCCAGGCCGGGACATCGAGATCGACCGTCTCCGCGCGCCGGAGCTGCATCGGCTCCCCGAGCAGGCCTCCGACCACCTCGAACTTCGAGATCTCCGGCGCGGGATAGGAGAGCGAGCCCATCCCGACGGCCGGGTGCAGGCCGATCGCGATGGCGCATTCGAGGCTTCGCCCCGCCGTCTCGGCCCGCTGCTGGAACTCGTACATCCGGCGGCGGGAATGCAGGCTGACACCCATGCGGTTCCTGCCCTTGACCTGGAAGCGGTGAAAGCCAGAGGTGGACACGCCCGTGGCCGGGTCGCGCGCGATCAGGAGCCCGGCCGTCAGGTACGGGCCGCCGTCGCCGGGGAAGTACGTGGGGATGGGCAGCGCGCCGAGGTCGGCCGCGTCGCCGGTCCGAACGTCGACGGGGAAAGGCGCCCGGTCGAGCACGACGGGCTTGAGCGGCTCCTTGAGTCGCCTCGCGTACGCCTCCGGCAGCTCCGCGGGGCCGACGCCAAGGGCCGTCGCGAGCCCGCGGCGGCTCGCCATGACATTGGCCACCAGGGGAATCGAGTGGCCGCGGACGTGCTCGAAGAAGAGGACGGGGAACCGCCGCCGCCGCTCGAGCTCGAGCGCCAGCGCCTGGCTTTGGTACGCGAGATCCACGGGCTCCGCGATGCGCACCACCTCGCCCGGATGAGCCTGCTCGAGCGTCGAGAGAAAGCCACGGAGACTCTGGCGGGCGGCCGTGTCAGCCATGGCCGGGATTCTACACCGGAGCGGGGGCGCGTCGCCGAGCGGAGCGCGAGACGGTAGAATACCGCTTCACGATGCCACCGCGCACCGGAGACCGTCCCAGCCGGACCACCGCCGGAGAAGCGGAGCGCTACCGGACCCTGCTCGAGATCAACAATGTCCTGATCGCCAATCTGACCCAGGAGGGTCTGTTCCGGGCCATCGCCGAGGCCCTCCGGCGCGTCATGCCCTTCGACCGGACGGCCATCTTCCTCCACGATCCGCTGCGCGACGTGCTGCGCCTCTTCGTGCTCGAGTCCTCGCTGCCATCGACCTACTTCGTGGTGGGCCTCGAGATGCCGACGGCCGGCAGCCACGTGGGCCAGGTGTTCCGTGAGCAGCGACTGCTCCTCCGTCGCGACCTCGGCGCGGAGCGACAGTACCCGGCCGAAGAGCGCGCCTATGCCGACGGCGTGCGCTCCTACATCATCGTGCCGCTGGTCGTTCATGGCCGGAGCATCGGCATTCTGGCCGTGGCCAGCGTCAACGCCAACCAGTACTCCGAGGCCGACGAGTGCCTTCTGTCCCTTCAGCGGTAAGCCGATCATCAGGTCTCCTTTCGTGCGGGGAGCGGAGTCACGGCGTTTGAGAGCCAGTCACCGTGGTCGCCTTCCCGGAATATCGCCTGGCCCGGCTCGAAGTGCTCGCGCCGCATGCTCACCGCGCGGTCCGTCTTGAGCTGCACGGCCTTCTCTCTGGCGATGGCCGTCGGCCGCTTCGCGCCCGGCATCGCGCCCGGCACCGCACTCGCCGCGGTAGCGACCAACGGCTACTGCGGGTACCTGGCCGGGCCGCCGCTCATCGGACTCGCCGCCGACTTGGTCGGCCTGCGAGCGGCGCTCGGCATCGTCTGCGCGGCCTGCGGGCTCGTCGCGGCAGGCGCCGCGGTGATCCCGCCGTCTCGTGCTACTCTCGCCTCGCCGCGAGACGTCCTGAGCGAGACGGCCACCCCCATCACGGAGGGCTCCCATGCCTGATCCATTCGAATACATCTCTCGATCGCGCCTGGAATTCCGGCACGGCTACCGCCACGCCTACCTGGGCGACGTCCCCGCGCCCGTCGTCTACGGGGTGCAGGGCGGTCTGCGCGAGTATTACGGCGTCGCCGAGGGACCGCCGGTCGCCTCCACCCTCGACCACATCGTGGCCGCCGTCGCGGGGTGAATGTACGGCACACTGCGCGGCGCCCTGGCAGGGCGCAAGATCGCATTCGACCGGGAGTCCTTCATCGCGACGGTGGAAGGCCGGATCGCCGGCATAGGGAAGACCATCCACATCAAGTCCATCCACGTGCACTACGAGCTCGCGGTCCCGGCGGATGCCCGCGAGGCGACCGAGCGCGCCCTGGCGGCGCATCCCCAGGGCTGCCCCGCCCATCAGAGCGTGAAGAACGCGATCGAGATCAGCTGGTCCGCCGCGCTCAAGGCCGGCGACCAGGTGGTGTCCGTCACGGAAGAGAGACATGACGCAGCTCCGGCCTAGAGCCCGGATTATGCGCGAATATCCGAGCCCCTCACCCTGCCCTCTCCCCCAGTGGGGGAGAGGGATCAGAGAGTGTTGTCCTCCCTCTCCCCCGCAGCGGGGGAGAGGGCAGGGTGAGGGGGCCGTACGACGAGAGACTCTCCTTCATGAATAGTTTCGCGCCAGGGACTTCGCCACGATCGTGCCGCGGGAGGGCGAGCGCCTTGCCGACATGCGCCTGCCGGAGCAGAGCGGAGCCGGGGTGGACCGGCTCAGGCGCGAACGAAATTCAGCGCGACGCCGTTCGTGCAGTGCCGGAGACCTGTGGGCTTGGGGCCGTCCTCGAAGACATGGCCGAGATGCCCTCCGCACCGGCGGCAGTGCACCTCGGTCCGCACCATGAAGAGCTTGCGGTCCGTCGAGGTCCCCACCGCCCCTTCGATCGGCGCCCAGAAGCTCGGCCAGCCCGTGCCGCTGTCGTACTTGGTGTCCGACGCATAGAGCGGCAGGCCGCAGCCGGCGCAGAGGTACGTGCCCGCGCCATACTCCTTGTCGAGCGGGCTCGAGCCGGCACGCTCGGTGCCGTGCTGGCGTAGCACCCGGAACTGCTCGGGCGTCAAGCTCTTGCGCCACTCGGCCTCGGACCTGGTGATCTCGAATGTCTCGGTCTTCGCCATCTCGGCCTCCGTCCGGGTGGGTCTGCGCCGCGTAGAGGCGCCCAGACTCCTGGCCCCCCGCTCAGCATACCTGAAGAGACATGCTGAGGGGGCCAACCCCGCCCCATCGCGCGAACAGAACGGTCCCGGGTCGGCCTCGCGCCATCGGATGACGCCTCTGATGGCGCGAGTGCCCCCTGTCGGCAGCGGTCTGAGTATCCCTTGACTCCCCCGGCCGGAGATGATCCTATGTGCCGCTAGCTTCCTCGCACCTTGCTCATGGCCTGGGAGGCTGGCGTGACCCGATCATCGGTCCGTTGGCGCGTCGCACCTCACGACTCGCCGGAGTCATCGCCATGCCGCGATGTCCGCTCGTCTCCGTGGTGCCCCTGCTGCCGGCCGTCAGCGCGTTTGCCGGAGATCTTCCGTGAGTAGCGACCCCAAGCGGGGCCCGACGCGTCCGACGTCACTGCCGTCCGTCCAGTCCCGAGCCGGCGCTCCGATTGGGCAGCACGTGAAGGACCGGTATCGGATCGTCTCCGAGCTGGGGGCCGGCGCCTTCGGCAGCGTGTGCCTGGCCGAGGATCAGGCGACCGGCCACGAGGTCGCGATCCGGTTCCTGCCCCGCGGGCTCGCCGGCGCGTCCGATGGCGCGCAGGCGATTCAGCGCATGGGCCGGTCGCTCGTGGCGACCTCGAGGGCCCATCCGGCACTGACCGAGGTGCTAGAGATCTGTACGGTCGAGAACGGTCAAGCCTTCGTGGCCATGGAGCTCGTCAAGGGGCCCCGCCTGAGCGAGATCCTCTCGGAAGGACCGCTCGACGTGGGCGCCGCACTGCGCCTGGCGCTCGAGCTCGGTGGCGCGGTGGAGACACTTCACAACATGGGCCTGATCCACGGCGCACTCCGTCCGCGCAACGTGGTGGTTCTCGAGGACGGGAGCGTCAAGCTGCTGGATCTGGAGCTGACCGGCCTGCGAGACCTACAGGCGATGAAGGACATCGTCGCCGAGGAGGCGCCGCCCGAGTATCTCTCGCCCGAGGAGATTCGCGGGCAGCCGGCGACCGAGAAGACGGACGTCTATGCGTTCGGCGTCATGCTCTACGAGATGCTCTGCGGCGCGCCACCCTTCCAGGCCGAGACGCGTGAAGCCCTCCGTGCGAAGCACCTGACGGAGACACCGGTCCCGATTCGTCGTCGACGTCGCGCGGTGCCCGTTTCCGTGGACTCCGTGGTCGCGCTGGCGCTCAGCAAGCAGCCGGAGCTGCGGCCGCCCATGCAGAACGTCCTCAACCGCCTCTGGGAGGAGGCGAACGGCCCGGAGACTCAGTGGAAGCGGATCCCTCTGATCGTGGGCGGTGCCACCCTCGCGGTGTCGATCGCGGTGCTCATGGCCTGGGGCCTGTCCGCGCCGCGCCCGTCGGCGCCTCCCCCCTTGGCGCAACCGGCGCCGCCGCCGGTGGCCGAGCAAGCGCCGATAAGCGCGCCCCCGACATCGAGTGCTCCCACAGCCGAGACGCGCTCGGCGCCCACTGTGAAGCCGGCCCCGCCGGCGGTGATGCCAGCGGTGGTGCCGCCGCAGCCGACGAGGGTGACCCCGCCGTCGGCGTCCCCGCCCGCGTCACCTCGCGCCAGGGCGGAGCGCCGGGAGCAGCCGCGTGTGCCGCAGACCCCGTCAGGCCCCTCACGCGAGCGGGCGGCTGCCTCGAGCGAGGCGGAAGATCCCGATCCCGGCGCGGTCGTCGACTGGCTGCTGGAGCGTGCCGCCGCGCGCCGCGGCCAGTGAGCGGCGCTGCTTAGATTACCTAGGGAGATTCGGATACGAGGCGTAGCGCCTGACGGTCCACCGGTGACAGGCTCTGGAAGGCGACCTCCTGGACCAGGGCATGCTTGAACACGTAGACCGATTCTCCCTCGACGATCTCTTCGTCCAGGAGCTCCAGCCGCTTGCACTCGACGAGTCCTTCGGCGAGACGCGCCGGATCCTCGCAGCCGAGCTCCAAGAGCCGCGCTGGCACGCGGCGCCCGATCACCGAGGCGGCCTGCAGCACCCGCCGGGCGTTATCCCCGAGGCGGTCCATTTGAGCCGTGAGCAAGACCCGCACCGTGTCCGGCACAGGCAGGTTGACCTCGGAATCCCCGACCGCGGCGCCGTTCCGTGCCAGCTCCTCGAGGAAGAACGGGTTCCCCTCGCCTTTCTCCAGGATCGCCGCGGTGACCTGTTGCGCAGATCGACCGCTCGCCAGGAGGGTGTCCAGCATCGTGAGGCTCTCCACGGGCGAAAGGGGTGGCAGCGTCAGCTGGGTAACATAAGACTTACCGGCCCAAGGCGGGCTGTACTCGGGTCGATAGGTAGTCAGCAACAGAATGCGGGCACCCGCAAGATTGTCCACGAGATAGCTCAAACACTGTCCGGCCGTGTTCCCGATCCACTGAAGATCGTCCACCGCGATGATGAGGGGTTCTCGCTTGCTTTTCTCGATGGAGATCCGGCGGATCGCATCAAAGATCCGCATCTTGAGCTCGCCGCGGCTGAGCCCGGCCAGCCGATCCGCCCCGACACTTATTCCAAAAAGGCTGAGCAGGTAGGGCGCCCACCGATCCGGATCCATCCCGACGCTTTCGAGTGCCTGTCGGACCTTGTCCACGATCACCGTGCTGCCATCTCCGTCGGCTATACCCCAGGCCTCCTTCATGGCCTCGACCGCCGTCAGGTCCGCCGTTCCACGCCCGTACGGCACGCATTTCACGGGGCGGTACGCGACCCGTTTGCCCGCCAGCCGCAGGCGGAACTCGCGGAGGATGCGCGACTTGCCCGCGCCGGGCTCGCCGACAATGCCCACCACTTGGCCGCGACCCGCCTCCGCGCGCGCAAAGAGATGCTCCAGCAGCTCCAGCTCGTGCTGCCTGCCCACGAAAGGCGTCAGTGAAGGCTGCGTGAGCGCCCGCGCCGGCCAATGATGGCCCACGAGGTGGAGAACGGATTCCGCTCCGCCGGTCGCCACGGCAGGCTGGAGATCGAATCGCTCTCGGAGTAGCCGCGCGGCGGACTGACTGACGAGCATCGCGTGGGGTTCGGCCGAGTTCAGCATAGCGTCCAGCACGCCATCTGTCTGCCGCCGGTGCTCTTCGTCCATCACGAATGAACCTTTAACGCATCGCACCGAGACCTCACAGGCATGTATGGCGATCTGTACGGTGGCTGGTCTCGAGCCCAGAGGCGACGTGCGCCCAGTGGCCTTTGAGACGGTGATGGCGGTATGGGCTGCCCGGCTGGTGGGCTCCTCGCAGGGGTAGACCCCGAACGTCGCCGCCAGCTGCGAGCCGCTGATCGCCTCGACGCGACCGCCGAAGGTCTGCACTTTCCCGGCGATGAACTCCAGAACCTGGTGAGTGTGGCTGGGCTGGCCGTCAGGTTCACGCACCTCGACGCGGAGGAGGCTGACCAGCCGGGTTTCCCCGCGGCCAGACACTACCGCGAGTCTCGCAGGGGCATGGGACGCCGCGGAACTCGCGGTCATCCTGGCGAGAGGCTTGCTTGAGGGAGTCAACGTCGCGCCGGGCTCCTCCAGGACAATCCCGAGCTTGATCATGCGGTACCGGAGCGTATTGCGCGGAAGCCCCAGGCGAGCGGCCGCCACCGTGATATTTCCCCGCGCCCCTCGAAGCGCCTCCACCAGCCGCTCCCGTTCGAACCCCTCGACCATCGACCTGTGCCGCGGCGGCTCGGGGTGGGTGGACGGCCTAGGCGGCGGCGCCGGTGACGCACCGAGCAGGCCGAGCAACTCAGCGCTGATAACTTGGTCCTCCCCGGACAGAAGCACGACCCGTTCCATCATGTTCGCCAGCTCTCGCACGTTCCCCGGCCACGGATAGGCCAGCATGGCCGCCTGCGCGTCGGCAGCCAAAGCCTTGGGAGGAAGCCAGTACTCCGCACACGCCCGGACCAGGAAATGCTCGGCCAGTAGCAGAATGTCTCGATTCCGCGTCCTGAGCGGAGGAACCATGAGCGTCACGGCGGCCAGCCGGTGGTAGAGGTCCTCCCGGAAGCTCCCGTCCCGCACGCCCGCCTTGAGATCGACGTTCGTCGCAGCGAGGACCCACAGATCGACCACCTCGGTGCGTGTGCTGCCGAGGCGGCGCACTCCCCGCTCCTCCACCACCTTCAGCAGCTTGCCCTGGAGGGATCTGGGTAGCAGTCCCACTTCGTCCAGCATGATGGTGCCGCCGCTGGCCGTTTGAAAGAGCCCCAGCTTGGTCTGCCGAGCATCGGTGAAGGCCCCACGCTCGACTCCAAAGAGCTCGGCTTCGAGCAGGGTCTCGGGGATCGCCGCGCAGTCGATATCGACGAAGGGCCGAGGGGCTCGACTGCTCGCCTGGTGGATCGCCCGCGCGAGAAGACCTTTTCCCACTCCCGTCTCACCCAGGATCAAGAGTGTGGGCAGTCTGCGCCCGCGTCCCTGGCGACCCAGGAGATGGGCAACCTGCGCCCGCAGCACCGTGATCCCGGCACTCTCCCCGATGAGTTCGGGAAGGACGCGTGAGACCTGTCGCTCTCCGGAAGGACTCTCTGAATCAGCCATCTCTGCGATATGACACCTTCGCTTGTCCCTTGAAGGACGAAGCAGAGTTGGGACCGCTACTGTCGAACTTTGGATCGATGCGACGGATCTTCGTCGGTAGCGCCGAACTATAGGCAGGCGTAAAACCGGGTGTCAAGCCCTAATCGCCGCGATTTGCACGCAGCGTTTCCCTGAAGCCGAAGACGGGAGCGAGACTGTTGAGCGCACTATGAAAATCGCTGCACCTGAAGCGAAAAGCGCAGCGCATTGTCAGCCGCACTGCACCGAAGTGCTTACTGAGTAGCATGCAGGCTCTACGAATCCAGATCAGGAATTACATTTCACACTAGTCGAACGGCCTTACATTTCCGCGACAACGGCTTCTGAGCGCGACCGGGCACGGAAGTTGCCACTAGTTCTCTCGCGCGATGCCAGGATGAACTGCAAAACTGCTGTGAAGCTGAACGCAGTGAAATGTATTTCATAGGGAGACCACCTCGCGACATGCATAGCAAAGCAAGTTATGTCAGGTGAGCCGGTAGCATCGCGGCTGGTCCTCATCGCCGAGGCCGATCCGGTAGCCCAGCGCCATTTGGCCAGCCTTCTTGCCAACCTGGGCTACGAACCCGTGATCACCGGAACCGTGGCCGAGTCTCTGGCCGCACTCAGCCACAATCAGTTCCTGTTGAGCCTGGTGGATCTCAATCTCGACGGCGTCGACGGGACCGAGCTCTTGCGACGACTCAGGATTCAGGGCGGCAATCCCGGTCCGGTCATCGTCATCGCCAATCGCGGCACCATCAAGCGGATGCCCGAGGCCGCCGCCCTCGGCGCCGACGATGTCCTCCAGAAACCCTTCACCCCCGAAGACCTCGAAAACGTTATCAAGAGCGCCATCGCCCGCTCGCCTCGCGCCTGGGGCCTCGAGCCGCAGGACGACCGGGGCCGCAAGCTCCAGCACGAGCTCGCGCTCTGGCAAAGCCCTCAGATGCGGGAGGTGCGGGAGATCATTCGCCAGGCGGCGCGCGCGGACGTCGCCGTCCTCATCTGCGGCGAGACCGGCACCGGCAAGGATCTGGTCGCGCGGGCGATCCATGAGTTCGGGGTCCGCAAGGCCGGTCCCTTCGTTAAGGTCAACTGTGCCGCCGTCCCGCGCGAGCTCCTGGAAAGCGAGCTGTTCGGTCACGAGCGCGGGGCCTTCACCGGCGCTCACCAGCTCAAGCTCGGCAAATTCGAGTCGGCTGACCACGGCACCATCTTCCTCGATGAGATCGGAGACCTGCACCCGGCGCTCCAGGGCAAGCTCCTTCACGTGCTCCAGGATGGTCAGTTCTCCCGGGTCGGCGGCCGGTCCACCATCAAGGTGGACGTCCGCGTCCTGGCGGCCACCAACCAGAACCTGGAGCAAGCGGTCGCCACGGGCCGCTTTCGCGACGATCTCTACTATCGCCTGAACGTCCTCCAGATCGTCGTCCCGGCCCTGCGCGAGCGCCCGGAGGAGATTCCGCTCCTGGCTCAGTACTTCGTGGAACGCTACACGACGCTCTTCCAGCACGAAGGATTCACGCTGCCGGCGGAGATGCTGCAGCGGTTGACGCACTACCGCTATCCCGGCAATGTCCGCGAGCTCGAGAACATCATCAAGCGCATGATTGTCCTGGGCGATTCACTCCTCGCGCGAAGCCCCTGGCCGGGCGAGCTCGCCAACGGCAAGAATGACGGCACGCCACTGCCCGCCAAGGTCCAGGTCTCGCTCAAGGACATCTCCCGGAAGGCTGCCCTGGCCGCCGAGCGCCAGGCCATCCTCGATGCGCTCGAGCAGACCCGGTGGAATCGGATGCGCGCGGCCAAGCTTCTCAAGATCAGCTACCGGGCCCTTCTCTACAAGATCAAGGACGCCGGCCTCGAGCAGGAACGGCGAGCCCCGAGTCCGACATGAAAGACGACCTCCTGCGTACCGCGGAAGACCACGAGCCGCAGCACGAGCCCCAGAAGGGCGCG
>WNGB01006334.1_pt1 | contig 18709 bp, 14 predicted proteins | sample 5400681 | NCBI WGS metagenome assembly WNGB01 (sample SAMN13153367, study PRJNA577476) | soil metagenome | isolation source: 115 cm soil or saprolite under grassland replicate 2 | place: USA:California | collected 2016-06-15 | reverse complement strand
CCGGGATGCGCTCCGGGCCAACCTCCTCCAGGCCCGGCACGCCGTTGGCCATCGCCCGCTCGCGGAGTGCGGCCAGGCCCGGCAACTCGCGCTCGTCCACGGCGACGACGAGCTTGCCGACGCTCTCGTACGGAATGGCACGACGCTGGCAGTACGCCTCCAGCTCTGCCTTGCCCTGCACGCACAGCGACGCCTTGGCGGAGCCCGGCTGGTAGTACAGCCCGGCGTGGATGACCCCGCTGTTGTGGCCGGACTGGTGGGTGGCCAGCTCGGCTTCCTTCTCGAGCACGGCGACCGTCAGGTCCGGCCGGCGGTCGATTAGCCGACTCGCCGTGGCCAGGCCCACGATCCCGCCGCCCACGACCGCGACGTCGACCCGCTCGATCACGGCCGGACCGTCACGTTCAAAGGCCGCAAGCCGACGCTCCTTGCTGAACTGTCGTGTTCACGCCCGGCATCGTAGCGGTCGGCATCGTTCCTGCCAGGGAAGGTTATGGCCGCGGACGCTCCGAACTGCGGAGCAGCATCGAATCGTCAGAGGCTGGGTATGAGGCGACCGCGATCAGGACGGCCATCGCGTTCAGGACGCCGTGGGTCCGGATCATGGTGTCGAGGTCGAGGAACGTCTGGCTCGTCAGGATCGCGAGCGACCAGGCCATCCCCATCGGCATTCCGACCAGGAGCGCGATGCCGGCGGCCTTGGACACCCAGCCGCCGGTGCCCCGAGTCCGGCCGGTCAGCAAGGCGATCGCGACGCCAATCCCGGATGACCCGACGACCAGGGCGCCGATCGCGTTGATCGGGTCGCTGGTGAGGACGAACCCGGCCGCGGTGATCGGGATCCCGACGATGAGCCCGAGCACGGACAGGCGGAGCCACGGGCGCGATGCCGCGAGGAGGCTGGCGAGCCCCAGGAGCCCGAAACCCGCGAAGTGGAAGTGGGTCGCGGTCAGCAGGACGATGACCGGCGAGAAGCCCGTGTCGAGGCCGAGCCTGTCAATGATGGCGAAGCTTGCCGCCACACCCCAGAACCCGAGTGCGACATCGGTCCCGAGAGCGGGCAGCTGCCGCGCCTGAAGGATCGAGGGTAGTCGCGACAGGCCGTGCGCGATCGCTGCCGCCGTGCCGACGAATGCCACGACCAGCCACGGCAGCGCGAAGGCCGCCGCGACCGGGCCGGTCGGCAGCGAGAAGGCAGCCAGCAACGGGAGCGCTGCCAGGAGGGACGGCCATCCGCCGAGCGCTCCCACCCAGCGCCGGCGCGGGAGGAGCGGGATCAGCCGCGGCACCATGACCAGCGGCGCGAGGAGCAGGATGCGCGCCGCCAATGGAGCCGGGAGCAGGACCGTGGCCGCGACCCACACGACCATACCGGCCAGGAGAGGCGCCGGCGGTCGCGACCGTGGAATCGGTTCAGCGCCCTGGGGCATCGTGGCCGTCATGGCGTCCTCGGTTCGACCTGACAGGCGTCGTCGCCAAGCACCCGGCTCAACCGATGGCGGTTGCCGGCAACGAGCGCAAACGTCCATTCGACGAACGTCCGGATCACCGGCAGGGCGGCCAGGAACGCCAGCGGCCGAAGGACGGTGACCTCCTGTCCGATCCGAGTCCAGGCGGCGCCCCCGACGCTCCATCGGCCGTGCTCGTCCCGTACATGGATCGCGTCGAGCAGGACATCGAGGGGCGGTACCCCGGCCATCTCGCCGGCGGCCTGGAGCGGCACGAGATGCAGGCGTCCGGCCCGGTCGAGCCGGCGCAACAGTCGCGCCGACCGCGAGCAGATGCCGCAGTGGGAGTCATAGAGCACCAGGAGCCTCCGGTCGCGGGCGATCGGGTTCATCCGCCCTCCGCCGCTTCCTTGAGAGCCTGGTTGCGGGTGATGAGCAGGGAGCGCATGTAGCGGCCGAGGATCAATCGGTCGACGAGTCGGCCGAGAAGACCGAACGGTGATCGGTGCTCCCACCGGTCGTGCATCCGCGTACCGCGCCCCGTCGACTCGAACCGATGCTCGTGACGGAACCAGGCGAATGGCCCACGCTCCTGCACGTCCTCGAACCTGAACGGCGCCTCCACGGCAGTGATCCGACTCGTCAGGGACCACCACAGCCCGAAGTGACGAGCGCGCCAGGTCACGGTATCGCCGAGGCCGACCACGCCTGTCGTCGCCCCGGCCACGGCCCGCTCCCCGGTGTAAGCCATGGATCGCGCGTGGAGATCGAGATCGCGCGCCAGGTCGAAGACTCGCTCGATGGGCGCGTCGATGTCGGTTGTCAGATCGATGACCGTCACGCCATGCGACCAGTGCAGGTCGTGACGCTCGAACGTCGTGTCGTAGTCCACTGTCGCCTCAACGTGCTACGTGACCAGAGCAAGTATTCGCCAGGAACGGGCTACTGTCAACGCGCACGATTGCCCGCCTGGTTGGTGCCCAGGCAGACGCCTTCGTCCAGTTCCACGGCCTTGACAGCGCCCGAGCCGGCTCGTAGCATCAACGATGCTTTATATAAACCGCCGTTGATCGTGGAGTTGTCCCCTGTCTCCCTCGCCCGCCCGCATCCGCTCGACGCTGGCCACCATCGTCGACCAACCCGATGACCTGCGCGAGCTGCGCCTGTTCCACAAGGCGCTCGCGGACGTCAATCGCCTGCGCATCGTCCGGCGCCTCGCCCGCGGCTCGGCGACCGTCAGGGATCTCATCGAGCACGTCGGGCTGTCGCAGCCGCTGGTGAGCTGGCACCTGGGCCGGCTGCGCGCCGCAGGCCTGATCGCCACCCGGCGGAGCGGCCGCGAGACGGTCTGCTCGCTCCGACCGGAGGCGTTCGACGTCCAGGCCGCGCGCGAGCGAGCGCTCCTGGGGCTGGGCGAGCACGACACCCGCGATCGTGAGGAGCCCCTACCCGGCGCCGCGCTCGCGCTGCCCGTCCAGCCCGGGACGGCCGACGCATGAGCGACCGTTCGCTCGTCTCGCCCGAGCTCCGGGCACGCGTCCGGCTCGTGGCGGTACCGATCGCCCTGCTCCTCGGCAAGCTGGGGCTGACGCCCAACGCCCTGACGATCGTCGGCTTCCTGGGCACATGCGTGGCGGCGATTGCCGCGGCGAGCCAGGCCTGGGTGCTGGCCGGCGTCCTCGTTATCGCCTTCGGGATCTTCGACCTGTTCGACGGGGCGCTCGCGCGGGCAACCGGGCAGGCATCGAGGTTCGGGGCATTCCTCGACTCGACCCTCGACCGGACGGGAGAGAGCCTCGTGCTGGCCGGTGTGGCCTACGGCTGCGCGGCGGGCGGATTCGCAGTGGGCGCCGGCCTGGCTGCCCTGGCGCTCACGTTCGCGTCGGTCGTTACGTACACGCGCGCCAAGGCCGAGGCGCTTGGCGTCCACGGCGAAGTCGGCGTTGCCCCGCGCCCGGAACGGCTCGTCATCCTGGCGGCCGGGCTCGTGCTCGCCGGAATCCTGGGCGGGGTGAGCCCTGCAGCGGAGATCCGCAGCGGCTCGGTCGCGCTGGCGATCGCACTGGGCATCATCGCCGTCCTTTCGGCGATCACGGTCATCCAGCGAATCGTTCACGTCAGAGAGCAGCTCGACAACACGCAGTAGGAGCACGACAACCCATGGCCAAGAACGGCAGCAACGGCAAGAACGGCGCCTCGCCGACCAACACGTGGGCCGGCAGCGCCCGTCGCAAGGACGGCAAGATCCGGGTCGCCATCGTTGGCGTCGGCAACTGCGCCAGCAGCCTGGTCCAGGGCCGCACCTACTACGAGAACGCCAAGGTCGACGACTTCGTCCCGGGGCTGATGCACGTGAGCCTGGGCGGCTACCACGTCCGCGACATCGAGTTCGTGGCCGCCTTCGACATCGACAAGAACAAGGTCGGCAAGGACCTGTCCGAGGCGATCTACACGAAGCCGAACAACACCTATGTCTTCCAGCAGGTTCCGCACACCGGCGTCACCGTCGAGCGCGGCATGACCCACGACGGCCTGGGCAAGTACCTCAGCCAGATCATCGAGAAGGCGCCCGGGCCCACCGCCGACATCGTGGGCATCCTCCGCGAGCGGCAGGTCGACGTGATGGTCTCCTACCTGCCCGTCGGCAGCGAGGAAGCCACCAAGTGGTACGTGGAGCAGGCGCTCCGGGCCGGCGTCGGCTTCATCAACGCGATTCCCGTCTTCATCGGCCGCGAGCCGTACTGGCAGCGGCGTTTCGCCGAGGCGGGGCTGCCGATCATCGGCGACGACATCAAGAGCCAGGTCGGCGCCACGATCAGCCACCGCGTCCTGACCCGGTTGTTCATGGACCGGGGCGTTCGCCTGGACCGGACATACCAGCTGAACTTCGGGGGCAACACGGACTTCCTCAACATGCTCGAGCGCGAGCGCCTGGAGTCCAAGAAGATCAGCAAGACCAACGCCGTCACGTCCATGCTCGACTACGAGATGGACCCCGACGACGTCCACGTGGGCCCGAGCGACCACGTGCCCTGGCTCCAGGATCGGAAGTGGTGCTACATCCGGATGGAGGGCACGACCTACGGCGACGTGCCGCTCAACGCGGAGCTCAAACTGGAGGTCTGGGATAGCCCCAACAGCGCCGGCGTCATCACCGACGCAATCCGCTGCCTCAAGCTGGGCCTGGACCGCGGCCTGACCGGGACGCTCGTCGCGCCGTCGAGCTATTTCATGAAGAGCCCGCCGATCCAGATCCACGACGACATCGCGTTCAACCGGGTGGAGGCATTCATCCGCGGTGAGGACGACGAGACGCTCGTGGGCACGGAGGCGCCGCCCAAGCGGGTCCTCAGGCGGCTGGCCGGCGCGAAGACCAGGCCGGCGGCCGCGACCAGCGTCAAGGCGGCGGCCGCGGGCCGGTGATCGTCCGGCGGGACCATCCGCAGGATGGCCTGAGCGCGCCGGCGGTCGACGCGCCGGTCGCAACCAGGGCGCGCGGGCTGGAGGCTCCGCACCGGCGAGCGACAGGCGGCTCGCGCGCGCTGGAGAAGGCAACGGTGCGCGGCTACCGGGCAGCTGCCTGGCTGCTCAGCCGGCTGCCGCCGGCCCCGTCCTGGACGGTCATCGGCTGGTTCACCCGGGCGAGCTACCTGCTGTGGCCGACGAAGCGGCGCTGGGTGGACGCCAACTTCTGGCACGTCCTGGGCCACCCCCCATCGAACGCGCCGGTTCGCCGCCTGGCCCTGCGGGCGTACGGCCACTACGCCCGCTACCTGGTCGAGCTCATGCGCCTGCCGTCGCTGTCGGCCGAGGCGCGAGTCGCGCTCGTGGAGCCCGAGGGCATCGCCGACCTGGAGAGCATCTGGCGGTCGTCGGACGGCCTGATTCTCGTCGCCGGCCACGTCGGCAACAACGAGGCCTGTGCCGCGGGCGTCGCATCGCGTGGCTGGCCGATCAGCGCGGTGGCCGACGACTCGTCGTTCCCCGAGATGTTCGAGCTGCTCCGCCGGCAGCGCGGGGAATGGGGGGTGACCCTGATCCCCTGGCGGAACCTGCGGGCTGTGTACTCGGTCCTGCGGCGCCGCGAGATGCTGGCCCTCCTCATCGACTGGGGGTATCGCTCGGACGGGATCCCGGTGCGCCTGTTCGAGGCGTGGACCACCCTCCCCGCCGGCCCCGCGTCGCTGGCCGCCAAGACCGGCGCGACGATCGTGCCGGTCACGATCCGGCGGGTGGCGGAGGGACGGTTCCGGGCAACGCTGGACGCGCCGATCCGCGTGGCGTCCAGTGCGCCCGCCGACCTCCAGCGGGCGACCCAGGCGATCGCCGATGCGCTGCAGCGCACCATCGCGGCCGCCCCGGACCAGTGGTACAGCTTCAAGCCGATGTGGCCGGACACGGTCGAGGAGGAGGCTGCCCTGGAGGCGCGGGCCGCCCGGATGCTGGCCGAGCCGGCATGACGAGCCTGGCGGGGGACGCGGTGGCCACCGACACGGAGCGCGGGACGCTGCGCCAGCGCGCCGGCGCGGGAGCCCTCGCGGCGCTGTCATGGCTGGCCTGCCGCCTGCCCGAGCGACCGCTGGTGGCCCTTGCCGAGGCCGCCGGCGAGCTGTGGTACCGCGCCGCGCCCGGTCGGGCGGTGGTCGGCCGCCGCAACCTGCAGCGGGTGTGCGACTGGCTGGCGCGGGAGCAGGCCGGCCCAGCCCGCGCCCGTCAGGCGGCGACCGACCCGGCGGCCCTCGAGCGCCTGGTCCGGGCGGCGTTCCGACACCAGGCCCGATACTACCTGGAGGTCGCCCGGACGCCTGCCATGACCCGTGCCTATATGCGGAAGCACCTCGCGATCGAGACGCCGGAGGTGGTCGATCGGGCGTTCGACGGCGATCACCCGGTCATCTTCGTGGAGGCGCACTTCGGCGCGATCGAGCTGCCGGGCGTCTATCTGGCCGACCGGACGGGCCGGACCCCGGTCGCGCCCATGGAGACGGTCGATGATCCGCCGCTCCAGCGGTTCTTCGTCCGGACACGCGGCGCCCTCGGGGTCCGGATCGTGGGGCTGCGCGAGGCGCGTCGCGAGCTGCTGGCGGCGATCCGGCGTGGCGATCCGGTGGGGCTCGTCGCGGATCGGGACATCGCCGGCGGCGGATTGCCGACGCAGCTCTTCGGCGCCGAAACGCGGCTGCCGATCGGGCCGGCTCTGCTGGCCGTGGAGACCGGCGCGGCGATCTACCTCGCGGCCATTCGGCGGGTGGGCGTGGGACGATACGCGGGACGGCTCATCGAGGTGCCCGTGCCGGCGGAGGGCTCGCGCCGGGAGCGGATCGCCGGTGCGCTGGCCGCCGAGGCCCGCGCCTTCGAGCAGGCGATCGCCGACGCGCCGGAGCAGTGGTGGGCGGTCTTCTTCCCGATGTGGCCGGACCTCGAGGCGACCGCGGCCCGCCCGGGAACTGGAGCGCGAGCGGAGGCCGGGGCATGACCGAGCGGCTCGGCCGGGCGGACCTCCACGTCCACACCCTCGCGTCCGACGGGACGTCGGGCGTGGAGGAGATTCTGGCCCACGCGGTCGACGTGGCCAGGCTGGACGTCATCGCCGTCACCGACCACGAGCGGATCGACGCCGCGCTGGCGGCCCGGGCGCTGGCGAAGGCCCGGAAGCTGCCGATCGAGATCGTGGTCGGCGAGGAGGTCACGACCCGGGGCGGTCACCTGCTCGCGCTGTTCATCGAGGCGCCCATTCGACCGCTGCGCTCCCTGCGCTCCACGATCGCCGCGATCCACCGGCAGGGCGGCCTGGCCATCCCGGCCCATCCGCTCGTGCCCTACCCGCTGTGCGCGCAGGCCTTCGCCTTGCGCCGCCTGCTGGCCGATCCTGATCCGGCCGTCCATCCCGACGGCCTGGAGACGTTCAACCCCACCGCTCTCGGGCGGCCCTGGCACGGCCGGGTGGTCCGCTTCGCAGACGAGCACGGCCTGGCCGCCGTCGGCAGCAGCGATGCCCATACGGCGAGCGCCGTCGGCACCGGCCACACGTCGTTCCCGGGCCGAACCGCCGAGGACCTGCGGCTGGCGATCCTGGCGCGCCGGACACACTCGCACGGTGAGTTCCATGACTCGCGCGGCCAGCTCGGCACGTTTGTCCTCCAGCTGCGCAAGTACAGCCGCGATGCCCGTGATGAGGTGCGCGGGCGGCTCCTGCGGAACGGTACCGGCCGCGATCACGGCTACCCGGGGGGTAGGCTGCGGCCGCCTCGTTACGACGAGACGTCGCCAGGATCGGTCCGCCTCGCGGACGGCAGCCGGGTCAGGGAACCTGAACGATGAAGATCGGCCTCGTTACCCCGTATGTCTATCCGCTCCCCGGCGGCGTCAACGAGCACGTGCACTACCTGTACGAGGGCCTTCGTGCTCGAGGCCACGACGTCCGGATCATCTCATCCAGTCACGGCCTCCAGCGAGCCTCCGAAGGCGACGTGATCCGCCTGGGCAAGGGCTTCAGTTTCCCCACGAACGGATCGGTCGGGACCGTGACGCTCTCGCCGCGCTACCTGTCCCAGGTCGCCGACATGCTCGAGTTCGAACGCTTCGACCTGCTCCATTTCCACGAGCCGTTCGTGCCGTTCCTGTCGCCGATCGTGCTGCGGGCGTCCACGAGCGTGAACGTCGCGACGTTCCACGCCTACGGCGGGTGGTCGGCGGCCTACGAGTTCGGCAGCCGGGCGATGCGCCGCTATGCCGAGCGGCTGCACGGCCGGATCGCCGTCAGCGCGGCGGCCCGCCACTTCATCGACCGCTACTTCCCGGGCGACTACAAGGTCATTCCCAATGGCGTCGACGTCGCCAAGTATCGACGGGCGGTGCCCCTCGCCCGATGGCACGACGGCGTCCACAACCTCCTGTTCGTCGGCCGCCACGAGCCACGCAAGGGCCTCCTGGACCTCCTCAAGGCGTACCGGATCCTGCGCAAGACCGGCTGCAACTGCCGGCTTCTGGTGGTCGGCACGGGGCCCCAGGAGCGCGAGGCCCGCCGCTACGTCCTGACGCGTCGGATGGTCGGCGTGGAGTTCCTGGGACGGGTGAGCGACCAGGAGAAGGCCCAGCTCTTCAGGACCGCCGATGTCTTCATCTCGCCGGCGACCGGCGGTGAGTCGTTCGGCATCGTGTTGCTGGAGGCAATGGCAGCCGGAGCGCCGATCGTTGCCAGCGACATCCATGGCTACAAGGGCGTGGTCAAGCGCGGCGCTCAGGCGCTGCTGGTCCCGCCTCGGGAGCCCAAGGCGATCGCGGCTGCCACCGCACGACTTCTGGCCGACCCGGGGCTGCGCGCCACGATGAGCGAAAGCGGGCGGGCTCGGGCCGAGGAGTTCAGCTGGGAGCGCGTCACCGCCAAGGTGGACGCGTACTACGGCTTCGTCATCCGCCGGCTGGCTGCCCAGGGTGCCCTGCCGGCGGGCTTTCGCGCCGACATCCCGAGCGGTCCGCCGCGACCACTCGTGGGCATATCGCGGACTGGCGGCGCGGACGGGGACGGCGATGGCGTTGCGACCGACCCCGGCGGCGCCGCCCCGCGAGCCGGGGCTCGCTCCGGCTGATCCCGACGCCTCTCGGGGCGGCCTCGCCGGCCCCGGACGTCAGCCGGTCCTGGCCAGCGCGTCGTCGTCCGGGGCCCGGGCCAGCCTGCGCTCCGCAAGGGCGATCCGCCACGACCAGGCGGAGTAGGCGACGACGAGGCAGGCGACGATCAGAACGGCCGCCAGCGTGGGCCCGGGGGGTAACCCGAACAGCCCGGGGTCGGGGCCGAAGAGGTTCATCGGTGGCGGAGGTGGGTCGGTGTTGACCGGGAACTGGAACGGGTACAGGTAGGTCGGCAGCAGCCCCTGGTAGGCATTGAAGACCGTCGACGGCAACGGCAGTGCCGCGATGTTGGGGTAGACGATGATGAACGCCGCGGCGGCTGCGAAGACCGTGCCGAGCACGAACCGGCGAGCATCGCGAGCCGTGAGCGCGAAGGAGGCCAGGAACCCGAGGATCACGACGGCGACGAGCGCCAGCGGGGTCGTCGCAAAGCCACGAACGCTGACCAGCTCCCGGTCGCCGGGTACGGCCAGCTGGCCGAGCAGCCCGACGATCAGGACCAGCCCGGTCAGGGGGAACCGGACGCGCCGGCCGATCTCGCCCAGCGTCGATCCCCGGCCGAACATCCTGACGAAGACCGAGCGATCGTCGAGGTGGTTGACCTCGTAGGCGAAGGCGACCGCGGCCAGCACGCCCACGAGCAGCACGAGCCCGACCTGGGTGGTGAGCACGAAGTCGCCCGGGTTGCCCACGCACGCCGGTGAATCCTTGTAGGCGCGTTCGACCCCGACGAACGCGCACAGCGGCGTCTTGAAGAGCCACAGCAGCCCGGGACCCATGACCGCCACGGCGGCCGACACGCGCGCCAGGAGCCAGGTACGGCGCGAGGCGCCATGCCACAGCTCGGCCAGGAGGTAGGACAGGGCCAGGATGATGAACGGGACGCTCGTGTAGTAGTGGTACTGGAATGTCGCGCGGTCGATCCGCGACCAGGACAGCCACTGGAACGCGAAGGCGATGGTGACGAGCGCAAGGGCCAGGCTCCGCCGCTTGAAGGCCTGCCAGGCAGCAAAGGCCATGGCCGGGACGCCCAGCCACCAGATGACGAGGTTGCCGGCGTCGTAGATCGCCGCGGCCGTTCCGCCCGAGAACGAGCCCTGGTAGAACCAGACCGGCTTGAGGTCGAACGGCCAGGCCCACCATGGCGATGACGCGGCGTGGGTGGCGCGCAGGTTGTTGTGGTATTCGTACATCGACTTCGTGAGGTCCCACAACGTCTGGCCGGTGTGGCCGGGAGGCCAGTTGCCGATGATCGGCGTGCCCGCCGGGAAGATCTGGGGTGAGCCGGCCGGACCCCCGCTGTTGAGGGCCCATGGGATGTACAAGATCACGTAGACGATGACGGGCAGCACCAGCAGGCTGCCGGCCGTCCAGAGAACCGGGATGCCGAACCCCCAGCCGGGCCGGAGCCAGCCGATCGGGGCCGGCGACGGGGGATCCGCCAGGCGTGCCGGGTCGTCCGGCTCGAGCGGCGGAGCGAGCGGACCGACGCCGATCCGGCCGGCCACGGAGAATGCCGCGGCCACCCCGCCCGCCAGGAGCAGCAGGCCGACCGCGACGGTGACGGCCAGCGTCGATGGCGACGCGGCCAGCGGCCCCAGCGCGACCCTCGCCTGGCGGCCGGCCAGCGGGATTGCGAGGAGGCCGATCGCCAGCCCGGCTGCCGCAGGGGCGGCGACCGCGAACCGGAGCTCGTCGAGCGACCACGCGATCGGGTGGAAGACCGTGACTGCGGTGGCGATGAGGGTCAGGGCGATCATGAGCATGATGAACAGCACGTTTCCGCTGCCCGTGGCCGTCTCCCCGGCCGCCGGCGCCGCGTGGGTTAATCCCTGGTAGCCCAGGACGACGGTCACGCCGATGAGACCCAGGATCAACACGATTCGGCCGAGGGCCGACCGTGCGAGGATCAGGAACGCCATCGCCGCGATCGCATAGGCGGCCACCCATTTCGACGCAAGCGCCAGGCCCATCAGGAGACCGATCGCCGGCATGCCCACCCAGAACGCCCAGCGATGCTGCCAGAGGCCGGTCCACAGGCCCGCGAACAGGACGTAGCCCGCCAGGATGAACATGGCGACGTACGCGTCGTTCATGGCGATGCGGGACTGGACGAAGAGCATCCCGTCGAGCAGCGACAGGACCGCCACCAACACCCCGATGGACCGTCGCCGGAAGAGGATCCGGGCGAGCAGAAAGAGGAGCGCCGCGGTGAGCGCGCCGGCGATGACGCCGGGCATCCGCCACGAGAACGCGTGGTGCCCGACATCGACGCTGGCGACCGAGCCGGTTGAATCGAAGGCCAGGATCGCTTCGCGGTCCGTGCTCGGCAGCTGAGGATCGACGTCGGTCGCCCAGGCCACCGGTGCGAACGGCAGGCGGGCGTCGGCGAAGACGGCCTGGGCGTGAGGCTCGATGGCGTAGATCGTGCTCGCCGATCCCTCGCCGCTCTCCGATCCCCCACCGCTCGCCGCCGGGCTCGTTCCCAGCACGTGGACGATGACCGACGCGGCGTCGAACGTCACCCGTGAGACCGGGCCCGGCATCCGGATCGTCGTCTCTACGGACGGCGACCCGCCAGTGTCCTCGTCAGGTGGGAGCTTGATCACCGTGACCGTCCGACCGGCGGCGACATACAGGCGCGGTGCGTCCAGGCCGGACGTCAGCGCCAGGCCGGTCGCGCCCCCGCTGATCGGCACCTCGTCCGTCTGGGTCAGATCCGCCGGCGACAGGAACGACACGCCCTGGGTGTCCGCGACGGCGATGCTCGGCAGCGACTCGAAGGAGAACCCGGCGAGGCGGCCGTCCGCGATGGCGTTCTCGACCATGGGCCGGGTGGCCGCATCCACGGTGCCGCTGATGACGATCCGGCCCTGGCCCGACGTGAGCCGCCGTTCGAGCTCCTGCTCGTCGCCACCGACGATATCGGCCAACGTCCTGGCCTCGGCCTGTGGATCGGTGAGGCTGTCGGCGTCCGCGATCAAGCCTTCGGCACTGCCGGCGGGGGCGATGTCGGAAGCGCCCTTGAGCGTGACGCTGCCAACGATCTGGCCGGTGGCCGCGTCCATCGAGACGATGTCGTCGGCATCGGTGATCGCCACCAGGAACGAGCCGTCGCTGGTCGCGAACAGCCGGCGGACGGGCGCCTCGAACGATCCGAACGGCAGTGGCGGATCGATGACCCTGGCGTCGCCTCCGGCGCGCAGCGCGTCGAGGGCGCCCGTGTCCAGCTCGGACACCTGCCCATCTCTCGAGGCGGCAAACAGCCGATGGCCATCGGGATCGATCGCAAGGGCTGCCACATCGGACACGGGCAGGGCCGCCAGCAGCTCGCGCGTACGCAGGTCGTAGGCGCGGACGTCCGCGCCGGTCGCCACGTAGAGACGATCGCCGGCTCGATGGTCGGGCATCGTCGGATCGTCCCAGCGTGTTTCGATCGCGGCGTCCCGAACCGGCACGCCCAGGTCGCTCGTGGCGGTGACTCGATCGTCGCCCCAGGCGACGATGCCGGCCGCCATCACGTACTTCGCGAGGTGGGGGTGCGTGTACTCGTAGATCGAGTGCGGTTCGCCATACCGCCAGTCCTGCAGGAACTCGGTCGCGGTTCGAGCGTGGTAGACCTCGTCGAAATGCATCGAATACGGTTCGGCCAGGCGCCACGTCCGCAGCCCGAGAGCGGCGATCGTGACGACTACCAGGATCCATAGGTCCAGCCGGTCAAGGCGGCCGCCGGGCTCGTCGTGCAGCGCCCTCGATCGGTCGGCGCGGCTGGGCCGGACGTTCAGGCGCCTGGTGAGCGGGGCCAGCAAGCCCGGTTCAGGATCGGGACCGGGATCGTCGCTGGACCAGCCAGCGACAGCCGGCCCCGCGAGAGACTCCGCTCGGCCGGTTGAGCCCGCCGCTCGAGGTGACCCGGGCGAGCCGGCGACCACGACACCGGCCACTCCCGGTGCCCGCTCCGGCGCGTTCGCGGTCCGTCCCGGTGGCGATGCCGGGGACGCCTCGGGCGCCCGGTCCGTCAGCCGAGCTGCCGCCGCCCCCTGGGCCGTCGCGGCCAGCTCGGACGCAAGCGCCAGCGCGGCCCCCGTCCGCAACTGGAGGGCTGCCCACACGAAGCCGGCGGTGTGCAGCAGGGCGACGGCCGTCACCCCGAACCGCGACCGGACCAGGTCCCCGATCCCGAGCCAGTCGCTGATCCTGGGATTGTGGAAATAGGGCGTGGTCAGGACGCCATAGAGGTTCAGGAAGTTCGCCAGGGCAACGATCGCGAACGCCGCCCGCCAGCGCAGCGAGACCGCGGCCAGGATTGCCCCCACCGCAAAGAACGGGAAAAGGTAGCGCTCGTGGACCCTCGTCGGCACCACGAACAGGGCGAGTGCCAGCACGGCAAGTCCGACGAGGATCGTCTGCCGGTCAGGCCGCCACATGACCACGACGAGGATCGCTGCCAGGACCAGGGCCATGAGCAGGCCGCCGACGACGAGGGCGGGCATCCCCGCGACCTGCAACTGGCTGCCGGGCGGGCACGACGTGTCAGCCGCAGTACCCGTGACCGCGTCGCACAGCCACTGGCCGGTCGCGGCCAGGCCGGCGCCGCCTCGTTCGACCAGGGCCCAGGGGTTGTACGCGTTGACGGTGATGTACGGATAGCCGCCGGCCGTCTTGAAGACCTGATCGATCAGGCCCGGCAGGCCCAACCCGAACGGCAGTGACAGGCCGACGGCGGTCGCCAGCCCGGCAAGCGCCGAGGTCGCCAGCCGGAGCGGTCCGCGACTGCTGCTCCACCACGCCGGGGCCGGCCCATCGGGCCGCGCCGGCTCCCCGGCCGACGTCCGTGGCGCGGTCCGCGGCGACTCCCCGGCAGCAACGGGCCCTTCACCGGCGGGCCGCTCACCGGCTGGCCCTTCGGCAGTTGCCTGCATCAACGGATCGACGAGGTACCGACGCAGGAGGACCGCGGCGGCGACGAAGATGATGATGCCGAGCTGTGGCTTGATGAGGGCCGCCACCACCGCGAACACGGATGCCAGCTCGGGCCGGTCGCGCCAGAGCGCGCGCACGCTGAGCAGGAGGAAGACGATCCCGACCGAATCGACCTGGCCCCACACGACGCTGTCGAACCAGGTGATCGGCACGAAGAGATAGAGCGCGGCTCCCGAGAGTGCGGCCCGACGCCCGCCGCCCAGCTCCAGGATCATCGACCAGATGAGCCAGCCGATGGCAAGGTCGGACAGGATCGCCGGCATCTTGACCAGGTCCAGCGTGGGGAACGTCCGGGCCAGGCCGCCGAGCACCCAGAGGTAGTAGAGATAGCCGGGCGTGTAGTCGTGGAAGCCCGGCCGCTGGTAGAACCCGAACAGCCCGTTCGTGAACAGGTCGTTCGCCCAACCGCGGAACGAGGCCAGGTCGTTGGCGAACCCGGAACCGGGCAGGAGGTATGCGATGATGAGCCGGAGGGCGAACCCGAGCGCGAGTAGGATCAGGATCGCGCTGGCCGCGTTCCGCGTCCCGGACGTCCGCATCGGCGCGGTCAGGCGCCGGTCGGGCTCACCCGTGGCGGGGCCAGTCACGTGGGTTGGCCTCCTGCACGAGCGCTGAGGTGGATCGGAGGATAGCACAGGGTCCGCCGCCCTCCGACCCGCCGGCTTTGGCCGCAGCCGGCGAGGGATTCGACCCCGGTACGGCTCCGCCCGGAGGCAGCCCGAGCCCGGTCAAGGCACGGTCGTCCGTGCTGGTCGGCCTCGGCATCGTGGCCGTCGTGCTGGTCGTGTACGTCCTCTCGAACCCGCTGCGGACGAACTTCTACAACCATTTCGTCTGGCAGGCATCCGCCTGGCTCGAGGGCCAGGGAACGATCCGGTACCCCGTGCCGCCAAGCGCCGGCGGGCCCGGCAACGACTACTTCCAGGACGTCCTTCCGGTCGTCGACGAGGCCGGGGCTCCGACCGGGCGAGGCCTCCTGCCGTTCCCGCCGCTGCCCGCCCTCCTCCTCGCTCCGTTCGTCGCCGTCTGGGGACTCTCCACCAACGCCCAGCTGGTGGCGGCCGTCGTGGGCGCCCTCGACGTCGGGCTGGCGTTCTGGATGCTCGGCCGGCTCGGTGTGCGCCCGTCGAACCGGGTGGCCGTGACCTTCTTCTTCGCGCTGGGCACGGCCTTCTGGTATGCCTCCGAAAAGGGGACGACCTGGTTCTTCGCCCACCTCGTGGCGGTTCCGCTGACGATGGCGGCGGTCGGCATCGCCCTGGGCCGGGATCGGGCCGCAGCCGCGGGAGCGCTCGCGCCGCCGGCCGAGGACGACGATGCGTCCGGCGAGGCGCCCGAGGAGGCGTCCCGCGAGGCCACCAAGCAGGATCGACCGAGGCTTGCCGTACGGCCGGCGGGTCTCCGGAGGTTGATCGACGGCCACCAGCTCCTGGCGGGCGTGCTGTTCGGCCTGGCCTGCACCGGACGGCTCACGATCCTGTTCGGGGCGCCGTTCTTCCTGCTCGTCGGCGGCGGGGGCGGCTGGCGGCGGCGCGCGCTATCCGCCGGTCTGGGCGCGGCCGTGCCGATCGCGGGCCTGCTCGCCTACAACGTCATCTCCACCGGGCATGTCTTCAACCCGGCGTACGACTACCTGTATCGGGCGGAGACCGCGTCCTACACATTCCTCGACTACCGGCCGGAATGGGCAATCGAAGACCCGCGCTACATCCCCCGCAACCTCGCGCTGATGCTCATCGGCCCGCCCAGGCTCAATCCGGCGACGCTCGATTTCGGCGAGCCGCTGTGCTCGACGACAGGCGCCAGCCGCGGCTGGTTCAACCCCGATTGCCCGATCCTGATACCCGACTCGGTGGGGATGGGGCTGCTCCTGACGAGTCCGGCGTATCTGCTCGCGCTGCCGGCCCTGAGGCGGTACGGACGGAGCCGGCTGGTCACGGGCGCGGCCCTCGCGATCCTGTTCATCGCGGTGATCAACCTCATGCACTTCAGCCAGGGCTGGGTCCAGTTCGGATACCGCTTCAGCCTGGACTTCGCGCCGTTCCTGCTCCTGCTCGTGGCGGCCGGGATCCACCAGCTGGGGGGCCTGGGTCGGCCGGCGATCGCGCTGATCCTGGGGTCGATCGCGGTCCAGGCCTGGGGCGTGTGGTGGGGAGCGGCGCTGGGTTGGTGAGGCGGTGAGGGCGGTCGAGCGCCTGGCCGCCGTGGCAGGCCCCCTCGCTGCAGCGTCCATCGCTTTCGTCCTCGCCCGGCAGACCCTCCAGCCCGGGCTGGCCTTCTGGGACACCGCGGAGTTCCAGGCCGTGCCGCCACTGCTCGGCACGCTTCATCCCACCGGCTTCCCGGCGTACGTCCTGCTCGGCTGGACGGCATCGGCCGTCCTGGCGCCATTCGGTGAGTCGGCGTTCCGGATGAACCTGTTCGGCGCCCTGTGCGTTGCCGGTGCGATCGGGCTCACCGCGGTCCTGGTCCGCCAGCTGACCGGACGCACGTTCCTCGCGGTGGCCGCCGCGCTCGTCCTGTTCATGGCGCCCATCACTTGGCGAATCGCCAGCACGGCCGACGCCCACAGCCTTCACCTGTTCCTGCTCGCCCTCCTGTTCGTCGTCCTCGTCGGCTGGGCTCGGCGATCGATCGGGTCGAACGGGACCGGGCCGGCCTCGGACCGCTGGCTGGTCGCGGCGGCGGCGGTCTACGCGGTGGCACTCGGCAACCACCGGCTGATGCTCCTGCTCGCTCCCGGGATCGTCCTGTTCGTCGTCGCGATCCAGCCGGACGTCCAGCGGCGGCCGGCCCTGGTGCGGCGGTGCTTCGCCGTCTTCGTGGCCCTGCTGGCGCTCCAGTACCTCGAGCTGCCGCTGCGGGCCGGGCCGTTCCGGGCACCACTGGTCTACGGTCGGCCCGAGACCCCGGACGGTTTCCTGTACGTCGTCCTCGGCCAGCAGTTCCTGGGCAGCCTGGTCAACCCGTTCGCCGACCACGGCCGGACCCTGGGTGGCCTGGTGGACCTGACCGTCAATCAGCTCGGCCCTCTCGCCGTGCTCGTGCCGGTCGGATTCGTCGTTGCGGCGGTCAGGCGATGGCCCTACGTCCTGCTCACCGGGCCGACCCTGCTGCTGACCTGCCTGTTCGCCATGACCTACGCCAACGCCGGCATCGAGCGCTACTACCTGGGGCCGCTGCTCATCGCCGTCACCTGGCTCGGCGGGCCGCTGGCAGCCGCCGCGGCGCCGGGCGCGGACCGACGCCCGGCCGGAGGCTCGCTGGCAAGGCTCGCGCTCGAGGTGGCCGTCGCCGCCGCCATCACCCTGCCGGCGGTCCAGACCATCGACCGGACTCGTCGGGCGGTGGACCTGAGCCAGGCCTTCGAGGCGCGAGCCTGGGTGGACGACGTGCTCGCCCGGCTCGAGCCGGACGCGGTCGTGATCAGCTGGTGGAGCTACTCGACTCCGCTATGGTACGCACGCGATGTGGAGGGCAGGCGCCAGGATGTTGCGATCGTCGACGATCGGACCCGGCTGGACGACCAGCTGGGCGAGGTGACCGACGTGATCGACCGCTATCTGGGCACGCGGCCCGTCTACGTCATCAGGCCGCCCGATCAGACCGTTGCCCTGGGCCGGCGATATGACCTCCAGCCGATCCCCGACCTGGTGGGCTCCGGGCTGGCCCTGGTGCTGGACCGCCGGGCCGCAGACGGCCGGTGACCGGGAGCCCTGCGGAGGACGCCGCCGCGGACCGGGTCGGTCCGGAGCCCGTCCCCCGGCTGTCGGTGTTCTTTCCGGCTCACGACGAGGAGACGAACCTGGAGCCGCTCGTCGACGAGGCGCTGGCGTCCCTGCCGATGCTCGCCCGCACGTTCGAGATCCTCATCGTGGATGATGGCTCCCGGGACGGGACCGCGTCGATCGCGGATCGGCTGGCGGCCGGCCACCCCGATGTGGTCCGGGTCGTCCACCACTCGACGAACCTGGGCTATGGCTCGGCGCTGCGGTCGGGCTTTCGTGCCGCCCGATATGACCTCATCGCGTTCACCGACGGCGACCGCCAGTTCCGGGTCGCCGACCTTGGCCGCCTGATCGCCCGGCTGGCCGAGCCCGACGCTCCCGACGTCGTGGTGGGCTATCGGATCCGACGGGCCGACCCGCTCCTCCGGACGCTCTATGCCCGGGCCTACCGGCTGGCCAACAGGATCTTCTTCGGCCTTGGGGTCCGCGACGTCGACTGCGCCTGCAAGCTGTTCCGTCGCGATGCGCTTCGCGGCCTGCGGGTCGAGTCGGGCGGGGCGTTCTTCTCCGCGGAGCTGCTCATCAAGCTGCGCGCCCGGGACCGCACCGTCGCGGAGGTGGGGGTGCCCCACCATCCGCGGACGGCCGGATCGGCCACCGGGGCGCGCCCGGCCGTGGTCCTACGCGCCGTGCGCGATTTCTGGCAGCTCCGGCTCCGGCTGTGGGCGAACCCCCGCGGCGCCCTGCTGCGCGGCGAGCCGATGATCGACGAGCACGACCACGACGCCGCCTGATCGCTCGGCTACTCGGAGCCGGTGCTCTCGCTTTCCTGGTCGGACCCGAGCGAGTTCACGAAGTCGCGGAAGATGTCCAGGCGCGGGTCGGCGGCGCGCTCGGCGGCCGTTCGTGAGGGCGGCC
>WNGB01006144.1_pt1 | contig 18714 bp, 16 predicted proteins | sample 5400681 | NCBI WGS metagenome assembly WNGB01 (sample SAMN13153367, study PRJNA577476) | soil metagenome | isolation source: 115 cm soil or saprolite under grassland replicate 2 | place: USA:California | collected 2016-06-15 | reverse complement strand
GCGTTGATCCTTGGGCTGACGGCGGAGCAGCTCTGCGCGATCTATCGCACACAGTTCGCTGTGCTCCGCAAGTACGAATACGACATGTGGTTCGACTCGAACGGCCGGCGTGTGCCAGGCGAGGTTGTGAAGGCGTGGAAGGCCGACTCGGGCGCCAACTTCGGGCGGTACGTGTTGCCGTTCAGCCAGCCGGACCGGGAGAAGGAGATGACGCGCGCCTACGAGGAGTTCCGGCGCCGCCTGGACGAAGGGGAGCTGTGACTGGCGAGGCAAGAGGGTCGGGTCTGTGATCCCGAGCCTGGTCGCGCGGGAGCTGCGGGAGGCGCTCGTCGAATACCTGGCGACGACGTTCGCGCTGAGCGACGACGAGACCCGGGCGGCGCTCGCGGCGTTCCTGACCGACCCGGACGACGGCATCTTTCGCGGGCCGTACCTCAGGATACGCACGCCGTTCCGCGAGGCGGGGGACGGGTGGAAGTGTCCGCTTGACTGGCTGCCAGACGGGTTCCGGCCCTACCTGCACCAAGCGCGGGCGTTCGAGCGGCTTTCCTCCCGCGGCGGGGAGCCGCTCCCGACGCTGGTCACCACTGGTACGGGCTCGGGCAAGACGGAGGCGTTCCTCTACCCGATCCTGGACCACTGCATCCGCGAGCACGAGCGTGGCCAGCACGGGATCAAGGCGCTGCTGCTCTACCCGATGAACGCGCTCGCCAGCGACCAGGCGCGGCGGCTCGCCGGCCTGCTCGATAATGACTCCCGTCTGGCTGGGATCACGGCTGGGATCTACATCGGCGAGCAGGGCGGCCACGCCATGCCCGGCCCGGACCACCTGGTCGGCGACCGTGAGGTTTTGCGCCGCTCGCCGCCGGACATCCTGCTGACCAACTACAAGATGCTCGACCTGCTGCTGCTCCGGCGACAGGACCGCGACCTGTGGGCCGCGGGCGAGCCAGGCACGCTCCGCTACGTCGTGCTCGACGAGTTCCACACCTACGACGGCGCCCAGGGGACCGACGTGGCGATGCTGCTGCGGCGGCTCGGCGCGCGCCTGGGCGTGGCCGAGCCGGACCGTCCGCTCGGGCCGGTGATCCCGGTGGCGACCTCAGCGACGCTTGGGTCCGGCACGACCGCCGGGCCCGCCCTGCGGGAATTCGCCGAGCGGGTCTTCGGCGTGCCGTTCGACGAGGATGCCGTGGTCGAGGAGCAGCGGCAGACCGCTGACGAGGCCTGCGGCACGGTCGACTACACCCTGCCGATCCCGGACGTGGACGAAGTCCTGGCCCTACCCGAGCACGACCTGGACGGCGCCGCGGCGCTGTTCACCGGGCGGGCGGCGCCGCTCGACCCGGTCGCGCTCGGCGGTTGGCTGCTGCACCACCCGCTGACCCGTGCGGTGCTCGGCGCCGCGTCCGACCGCAGCCGCCTGTCCGCACAGGCGGTCGAGCTGCTGGTCACCCGCGCGCCGAGCTGGGGCGCGGTGGCGCAGCGCGACCCGGCCCGGGTGGAGGTGGCACTCGCCCGCTACCTGGCGTTGCTGTCGGTCGCGCGCCGTCCCGGGACGGATGGCGCACCGCCTGCCCCGCTGTTCGCCATCGAGGTGCAGCTGTGGGTGCGGGAGGTGTCCCGCCTGCTGCGCACGGTCGCGCCGGAGCCGCGCTTTCGCTGGTTCGACAGCGCGCCCGCCGAGCGGGACGATGACGCCGGGCGGGCCGAGCCGAGGCGTCAGGACCCGGAGCTGCCCGCAGCCTACTGCCGGCACTGCGGCCGGGCGGGGTGGATGGCGTTCGTCTCCGAGCTGGACGGCAGCCTCGTGTTCGACCCGGTGCTGATCTACCGCGCGTCGGTGCAGCAGCCCGCACGGGTGCGGGTGCTGCTGCGCGCCTCAACAGCCGAGCGGGACGCCGGACACCTCGACCCGGCCGCCCACCGTCTCGTCTCGGCCCCACAGGAGGGGCGTTCACCGACTCGGTGCAGGACGCCGCGCACCGGGCCGCGTTCTTCTCCGGCCGTACCTACCGCTTCAACCTGCGCACCCTGATGGCCGAGCTGATCGAGGACGCGGAGCAGATCTCCCTCCAGGAACTCGGCGAGTCTCTGCTGGAGGCGACCGGCGGCGACCCCGCCGCGCTGCACGCACTGACCCCGCCGGACCTGCTGGAGCATCCGCGCGTGCGGACCTTGTGGGAGGGGCGGCCCGAGCGGGCCGGGTGGGAGCTGCTCGCGACCAGGCTCGCCTTCGAGGCCGCGCTCGAGCTGGGGCTGCGCGCGCGTGTCGGCCGGACGCTGGAGCTGACCGGCACCGTCGCCGCCGCGGTCGAGCCGCGCGACCCGGAGGTACTCGCCGAGCTGGTCGGGGAGGCGCACCGCCACCTCGCCGGGCAGGAGATACTCGATACCGGCCTGGCCGGCTACACCGCCTACCTCCGCGGGCTGCTCGAGCGGCTGCGCCTGCGCGGCGCGATCCTGCACCCGTGGCTCGAGCCGTACCTGGCCGAGGACGGCAACCAGTGGCGCATCTGGGGTGGGCGTCGGGAAGGCATGCCGGCGTTCCCTCTCGGGCAGAGTCGGCCCAGGTTCCCGCACGACCGCCACCGGGGCCACAGGGATGCGTTCGACTCCCTCGCCGCGACCGGGGCCACGCCGACCTGGCTGGTCGACTGGGCGGTCCGCACGATTGGCGTGGAGCCGGGGATGGCACCGTCGCTCAACCGCCGGATGTTCGAGCTGCTCGACGCTGAGGAGGTGGTCCGCGCCCGGCCCACCCGGCGCGGCGGCAGCGCATATGGCCTCGACCCGCGCGTCATCGCGGTGCACGACGTGCCCGAGGACGGCATGGCTCCGAGCCTGCTCTGCTGTGATGTCTGCCGCAGCCCCCACGCGGCTCCGCCGGAGCAGTTCGCCGCCTGGGTGGGCACGCCGTGCCTGCGCTACCGCTGCCCCGGGCGCTACCAGCCCGCACTCCCGGAGCCGTCGAACTACTACCGGCGGCTGTACCGCTCCCGGACCCGGCGGCGGGTGGTGACCGCCGAGCACACCGGGCTGCTGAACCGGCGCGAGCGGGAGCAGCTCGAAGCGGCGTTCAAGGCCGGCACCGACCCCGCCGCGCCGAACGTGGTCGTCTGCACGCCCACGCTGGAGCTCGGCATCGACATTGGTGACCTCTCCGCTGTGCTGCTCACCTCGGTCCCGCGCGGCCCGGCCGCGTACGTGCAGCGGGTCGGGCGGGCCGGGCGCCTGACCGGCAACGCCTTCATCGGGGCGTTCCTGCCGGCAGGGCCGCGCGCCCTGTACTACCTGGCGCAACCCGAGCACATGCTCGCCGGGGAGGTCCGCCCGCCGAGCTGCTACCTGGACGCGGTCGAGATCCTCAGGCGCCAGTACCTCGCCTACCTCATCGACCTGGCTGCCGACGGAGCGGTTCCCGCCCCGCCGATGCCGCCGAAGATCGGCCTGGTGAGTGGAGCGGGCCGCGCGCCCGGTACCTGGCTCGGCGAGGTCGTGGCGGCGAGCGTCGTCCCCGACGCGCCGCACGTCGGCGAGTTCCTGGCGCTGTTCGGCACCCACCTACGCGACGAGACCGCCGCGGCGCTGCGGGAGTTCGCCACTGTCGGGCTGGCAGCCGCGGTCGACCGGGCGCTGGCCGGCTGGAAGGCACGCTACGACGACCTCGGCCGGCGGCGCGACCGTCTGAAGGCGAGCATCGAGCGGCTGGAGCAGCGTCCGGACCCTGATGACCCCGACCAGCGCGAGCTGCGCCGGCTGCGCGGCGAGCGGTATGCGGTCATCGTGCTCCTGCGCGAGTTGCGCGAGGAGTCGACCCTGCAGGCGCTGGAAGGGCTCGGGCTGCTGCCCAACTACACGCTCATCGACGACGCCGCGACCCTGGAGGCGGTCCTCTGGTCACACACTGAGGACGGCGGCTTCAGCGGCTTGCGGCTGGTCTACCAGCGTCCGGCTGCGATCGCGCTGACCGAGTTCGCCCCAGGCAACAGCTTCTACGCGCACCAGCGCCGGCTGGTGATCGACGGGCTCGAGATCGGCACGGCGAGCGAGCCGCTGTACCAGTGGTGGCGTCTGTGCCCGGAGTGCGCCTTCGGCGCGCCAGAGGTGTCGCATCGGACCTGGACAGCGTGCCCGCGCTGCCGGCACGCTGGGATCGCCGACAGCGGCGCGCGCCACCAGCTCCTCGAGCTGCGCCGCGTGTTCAGCTCGGACTCCGACGAGCGCACCCGCGTGTTCGACGAGACCGACGAGCGGGAGCGCCGCCACTACCAGGTACTGACCACCGTCGACGTCGATCCCGGCGCGGTCGAGCGAGCCTGGCAGCACCGGCGCGTGACCTTCGGGATGGAGTACGCGCGCGTCGCAACCATCCGCTCGGTCAACTTCGGCCCGGCTGGCCGCCACGGCGAGCAGGTGTGGGTGGCCGGCGCGCAACTGGAGCCGCCTCGCTTCCGCACCTGCCGCTTGTGCGGCGCAGTCACCGGCGCTCGCGAGCCGGGCCGGACCGACCATCGCGGCTGGTGCCTGACCCGCTCGGGCCGCAACGAGGACTGGGACCACCCGGTGCCGTACCACCAGGTCGAGACCGAGGCGGTGCGCCTGCTCATGCCGGTCGCAACCTTCGAGGTCGACGAGCGGTTGGCAAGCTTCAAGGCCGCGCTGCTGCTCGGCCTGCGGCTGGACTTCGGCGGTGAGCCGCAGCACCTGGCGGTCGTGGTGACCGACTACCCCGGCTCGGGTGGGCCGGGCCGCCGGCGCTTCCTGGTCCTGCACGACACCGTGCCGGGTGGCACCGGGTATCTCGGGCGCATCGCCGACCCTGAGCGGCTGCGGGTGCTCCTCGACCGCGCCCGCGAGACGATCGCCCGCTGCCCCTGCCGTAGCGAGGGCCGGGCCGCGTGCCACCGCTGCCTGCTCGGCGGGATCGACCCCAGCGAGATCGAACTGGTCTCACGGCCCCTCGCGCTGGAACTGCTCGACCAGTTGCTCGGCGAGTGGGCGTTCGACCCGGTGCCGACGATCGCCGACGCCGACATCGGGCTGGTCGAGGAGTCGGAGCTGGAGCGGCGCTAACGCGCCGCGTTGAAAGCGTGGGCCGACCGTCCCACCAGCGAGGCCACACTCACCCCGCGACCGGCCCAGAGCGGCCGGCAAGCGCTGGAGCTGCGGCTCGGCAGCGGCATGGCGACCCAGCGCTATCTCATCGAGGAGCAGCGCACGCTCGACACGACCCCGCCGACCCGGCCCGACTACCTGATCACCCGGCAGGACGGCCGCGCACCCCAGGTCGCGGTCTACCTCGACGGCTACCAGTTCCATGCCACGACGGAGCACAACCGGCTCGCCGACGACGCGGTCAAGCGCCGCGCCGTACGCGACTCCGGACGACTGGTCTGGAGCCTCACCTGGCAGGACGTCGAGGAGTGCCATCACGCCGCGCAGGGCCAGGTGCCCAGGGAGCCGTCCGACCATGAGCTTCTTACGGCCGCTGGACGCCAGGCGGCCAGGCTTCTCCACGGCGCGCGCGGCCTGCCCGGCCCTGGGGTCGCCGTCGCCGAGCACAACCCGATGCGCCAGCTGCTCGAATTCCTTGCCGATCCCGATCCCGCCGGTTGGGAGTTGGTCGCGCTCTCGGCCGTCGCCGGTGCCGTGCAGACGGCCGGGTTCTCGCACCACGAGTCGCAGGATGCTGCGGCGCTGATCCGTGCGGCGCTCGCGGACGGGTCTTCGCCATCGGGCACAGGCGGGCCGCTCCTCGCGAGTCGGCTGCGTCATCCGACCGGGCTCACGCTCAGCTTCCTGCTGGACGGCCGGCTCGAGGCGGGCGGGCCGAACGCTGAGCGCTGGACCGTGGTCGACCTGCTCGACGACCAGGACGAAAAGTCGTCGGCAGTGTCGGAGCGGCAGGCCGCATGGCGCGCCTGGCTGCAGTGGGGGAACCTGCTGCAGTTCCTCAACAACAACGGGCGCACCGCCCTGATCGCGGTTACCGGTGAGACCGATCTGCACGACGCGGGCGACTTCGAGATCGTCCCGGTCGGGGATGGCCAGCCTCAGCAGGCGGTTGGCCGGGACAAGGCCACGGGGCTGCCGCTGGAGGCTGAGGAGGAGCTCGAGCTGATCCTGGACACGGCGGCGCGCACGCTCGCCGAAGCCGCGCTGCTCCAAGGCGCTCCCATCCCGGTGGCCGGATTCGAGCCCGATGCCGAAGCAGCCGGCTGGGTCGTGGAGGTCGCCTGGCCAGAGCAGCGGGTGGCGGTGCTGGTTGACGACGACCCCGACCGTGACTCGTGGTTGCATCAGCGTGGTTGGGACGCGCGACCCTGCTCGGCGTGGACGGCCGCGTCCCTGACTGCTGCGCTCCAAGAGAGGGCCTGATGCCGAAGCTCGCGATCGCGAAGGACTTCCTGCCCGACTATGCCGCCCTCGACAAGCAGGTGCGCCGCAAGGTCGAGGAGGTGTTCGCCAAGTTCACCTCGCACACGCACGCCGGCCTCCACTTGGAGAAGCTCGCGGTCGCGCGCGACCCGCGGGTTCGCACCATCCGCATCGACCAGCACTACCGCGGCATCGTGATGGCTCCCGACCGTGGAGACACGTACCTGCTCGTTCGGGTGCTGCCGCATGACAAGGCCGACCAGTGGGTGGCCAGCAATGCCCTCAATGTGAATGCGGCCACGGGGGCGCTCGAGGTCGAGAACGTGCTCGCGATCGAGCAGCAGATGCAGACGGCCGGCGACCGTGGTTCCGTGCAGGCGGTGAGCCTGTTCGCCGGCCGCAGCGTCAAGGACTTCACCCGGATCGGAATCCCCGCCAAGCTCGTCCCCGTGCTGGCGCGCATCGTCACCGATGATGAGCTCGACGGGCTGCTCGAAGCACTCCCGCAAAGCCAGGCCGATGGGCTGCGCATGCTCGCCGCTGGCTATACCGTCGAGCAGGCGTGGGAGGAACTGGTCGCCGGTGAGTCGCCGGGGAAGGTCGACACCGGCGACGTCGAGGCCGCGCTGGCCCGCCCCGCGTCGCAGGCGATGTTCTACGTCGTGGGCGGCGCCGACGAGCTGCTCGACGTCCTCAACCGGCCGTTCGACCTGTGGCGCACATTCCTGCATCCGACCCAGCGGCGCTTGGCATACCGCGAGCGGTTCGCCGGCTCCGTGCGGGTCACCGGCGGCGCGGGGACCGGCAAGACCGTTGTGGCGATGCACCGCGCCAAAGCGCTCGCCGCTCGAAGCGACCAGCGCATCCTGTTGACCACCTTCACCCGCAACCTCGCGGTCGCGATGGAGAACGATTTGCGCCTGCTCGGCGGCGCGGAACTGCTTGAGCACGTCGAGGTCCTCAACGTCGACCGGCTCGCATGGCGGATTGTGCGCGAGGCGGAAGGCAAGATGCCGGCGCTGGCCACCGATGCGGAGCAACAAGGCCTCTGGCGCAACGTGGTCGACGAGCTGGGCCTGCCGTTCTCCGCAGCGTTCCTGCAGCAGGAGTGGCTCCAGGTCGTGCTCGCCCAAGGCATCGCATCCCGCGACGCCTACCTGGCCGTGCCGAGACCAGGCCGCGGAGTGCGGCTATCCCGGCGGCAGCGGGTCGAGGTCTGGAAGGGGATCGAGCGGTTCACCAACCGGCTCGTCGAGCTGGGCAAGCGAACCCACACCCAGATCGCGGACGCAGCCGCGGGCTTCCTGGCAGCCCGGTCGATCAAACCGTACGGGCACGTGATCGTCGATGAGGCCCAGGACCTGCACCCCGCGCAGTGGCGCATGCTGCGCGCCGCCGTCGCCGAAGGCCCCAACGACCTGTTCATCCTGGCCGACACGCACCAGCGGATCTACGACAACCGCGTCACGCTCGCCAGCCTCGGCATCAACGTCCGCGGCCGCTCTTATCGGCTGCGGCTCAACTACCGGACCACCCACGAGATCCTGAAACGCGCCCTCGACCTGCTCTCCGGCGAAGCTTTCGACGACCTCGACAGCGGTGAGGACACGCTGCGCGGCTACCGCTCGCAGTTTCATGGGCCGCCACCGCGCCTCAAGGGGTACCGGGCCGTGGGCGCCGAGCTCGCCGGGCTGGTCGAGACGGTGCGGGGCTGGCTCGATCAGGGCGTGCCGCTCGAGGATGTTGGCGTGGCTGCGCGCACCATGCGCTCAGCCGAGGACGCGTACCGAGCGCTCGAAGCCGCCGGGCTCGCAGCGAGGCTACTTGGCCCAGACGACGGGCACGCAGATCGTGGCGAAGTGAACGTCGGCACCATGCACCGGATGAAGGGCTTGGAGTTTCGCTGCATGGCGGTGATCGCCGTCCGCAAAGACCTCCTGCCGCTCCCGTCCGCCGTCACCCCGGCGATAGAGGACCCAGTCGCCCACCGGCAGGACCTCCAGCGGGAGCGCTGCCTGCTGTATGTCGCATGCACCCGTGCAAGAGACGACCTGCTCATCTCCTGGACGGGCGAACCCAGCCCGTTCCTCGGCCCCGCCACGTAGACTGGCTGACGTACTTTCGCAGCGGCGAGTAGAGCCGACCGAACGATCGTCACTGGGCACGGTAGCGGGCCACGGCGAAGTCCCCGCCAGCGGCGGTGTCGGCACTGCCGGCCGCCACCAGCTTTCCGTCGGCCTGCACCGCCAGCGCGCGGGCCGCATCGGCCGAGGTGCCGCCGGGCGGATCGCCTGCCTGGCCTTGTACCGACTTGGAAGATCATTCCAGGGGGAACAATGGTAGTCATGGAGCTGCTCATGGAGCTGGACCTGGGCGAGCTGCGCCTGCGCACCTTGACCACCAAGGACGCGGCGTTGCTGGTGGAGGCCACGCAAGCAGAGCCGGCCCGTGCCCTGTGGGGTCCCCGCCCCGCCGGTCCCTACTCGCTGGGGGATGCGCGGTCGGCCCTGCAGGCCTGGGACCCGCACCGACACCGGCAGGTCTCGGTCGGGGTGCTGCAAGGCACTCGGCTGGTCGCCGCGCTGGGCCTCATGCTGGACGGCCCGCACAGCGCCGAGCTGGCCTACTGGGTGCGGCCGGAGCAGCGCCGTCGCGGTATCGCGTTGCGCAGCGTCCAGGCCCTGACGGCGTGGGCGCACACCACCGCGGGGTTGGCTCGGGTATGGCTGGAGATCGACCCCGGCAACACGCCATCGCTCCAGCTCGCACAGCGGGCCGGCTACCGCCTGGAACAACGCCTGCCCCGCCACTGCCGCGCCTGGACCAGCGACGACCCAGACCACGACACCTGGCACGACTGCCTCATCTGGATCCACACCGCCTGACCGCCCTCGTCCAGGTGAGGGCAGCGGCTGTTTCAGCTTATTATGCTGCTCAATGGGCATCACGAGGGACGACATCACCGCGGCGGCCGAGGCGTCTGACCTCTCCGGACGACCGCTCGAGGTTCACGCCTCCCTGTCGTCATTCGGTCATGTCCATGCCGGTGCGGACGCTGTTGTGGATGGGCTGCTGGCGGCTGGCTGCACGCTGGTGGTCCCGGCGTTCTCGACCGGGATCCACCTCCTGCCGCTCGCGGCCGTGCCAGCCGAGCTGCGCCCGCTCCGCAATGCCGACGAGTACGTCGAGGCTCATGCCGCTCCCGACGCCATCCACCACGTCTTCGATGTCACCTCAACGGAGGCGAACCGGGGAGATGGCGTGATCGGGATGGCGGTGACGGCACGCGCTGGGCGGCGGCGAGGCAACCATCCCCTCAACTCCTTCGCTGCGATCGGGCCGCTGGCCGAGGTGATCGTCCAAGGCCAGACACGCGCCAACGTCTACGCCCCGCTTCGAGAGGTCGCCAGGCGCGACGGCGTGGTCGTCATGATGGGGACGGGCCTTGACAAGATGACGCTGATCCACGCCGCCGAGGAGCTCGCGGGACGGGCGCCGTTCATCCAGTGGGCGCAAGGCCGCGACGGCTCACCGGTCCCCGCCCGGGTCGGTTCCTGCTCTGATGGCTTTGAGAAGCTCGCGCCGTTCCTTGCCCCGTTCGAGCGGCGCGGCACGGTCGGTCGCAGCCTGTGGCGCATGTTCACGGCTCGCCAGACTCTCGAGCGGGCTGCCGAGGTGATTCGCCGCGATCCTGCGATCACGCGCTGCGCCAAGCCGGGATGCGTCTGCTGCCGCGACGCCATCGCCGGCGGCCCGATGTTGGTCGGCGATCAGGTGGGCATCCTTCCGCGGTAGAGCACACGCCTCGAGCTCCCTTGGCCGCACGCTGGCCTGGCCGGTGCGGTCGCCCAGCTCCCGGAACCGGTCACCGGAACGCCGCAGGGACGTGGCCGCCTCGCCGTGGCGGGATTGCAGGTCCAGGGCGCGGCCAAGCTCGCACAGGGCTCTGGCCTCGCCGAACCGCAGCCGTGCCGCCTGGTTGAAGCTGGCGCCGGTGTGCCCATAGGGGTCTTGGAGCAGCTCGCCAGCGTGCACGACCATCCGTCGCCGCATCTGCTCCGTGCCGGGAGCGTGCTGGTTGCTTGTGGCCGCGTCGCTGGTCAGGCCTGTAGCCAACGGGTGTAGCAGGCGCGCGGTGGAGACCTCCGGCCCGACCAGCAGCCATAGGCCATCGCCAGTGTCGCTTCGGGCGGTCAGGGACGGGTCGATCTCGGCTCGGGTGAGGGCGTCGTCCACGAGGCGGTGCAGCCGGCCGCGGAGCCGCTTTCGAACGGGGTCGGTCCACTCGGCGCGGCTGAATCGCTCGATGTCGATCGCGAGAATACCGCGATAGACCGGTTCGTCCCGCATCCCCACAACCACCTGAGCATCCCGATAGGAGCGGAATCATGCCATACCATTCGAGTCCTGTCGCAGGTACCCGGTAGGCTCAACCGAGCCGGTGATCACCGAGCGAGGACACGAACGACGCAAAGGAGCCAGCGGGGTGGCCGGTGAGGGTCGCCACATCCGTCGAAACTATCGCGAAGCGGCCTTCCCGCACGGAGGTGAACATCGAGGCGTACGCCTCGATCAGCCAGTCCGGCGTGCGGTCTGCGGCGAGGCGACCGCGATAGCCCGCGTCGTCGAGGGGAAGATAGGCGAGCGGGTGCCCGGCCGCCGCGCCCGCGATCTCGGCGAGTTGCCCGGCCGTGAGCGCCTCGGGTCCGGTGAGCCGGATCACGCCGTCCCGATCGCCGAGCGCTGCGGCGGCCAACGCGGCGGCGACGTCGTCGCAGGTCACAAGCGACATCGCTACGCCACCGTCCGAGAGCGCGAGCGCGCCGTCCCGGAGGGCGGGCGCGAGCCACGTGTCGACGAAGAAGTCGGCGAAGATCGAGGTCCGGGCGATCAGGTGCTGCAGGCCGGAGGCTGCGAGATGTGCTTCGGTGGCGCGATGGACGGGCGCGTAATAGAACCGCGAGTCTGGCTGGTCATCGATGATGCTGGTGTAGACGACTCGGCGCACACAGGCGTCGATCGAGGCGGCGACCACGTGCTCGTGATGGCGGCCCATCGGCTCGGCGACGCCGTCACTGGAGATGAAGACCAGCGTGTCCACGCCAGCCAACGCCGCGGAGAGCGATGCGGGATGGTCGTAGTCGGCGTATCGGGCCACGAGGTCGCGCCGCGGCAGGACGGCCGCCGGACGCCGCGCGAGCGCGATCACCGGCCTGCCGCGGCCGAGCAGCCGGTGTACCACTCGGGAGCCGAGACGCCCCGTCGCCCCGGTAACCGCGACCGTCATCCGTTCGGCCCCACGATCTGGCGGAGGCTGACGGTTGCCATCGGGCACTCCTCATGCCATCGGGCACTCCTCAGTCGTGCGACACGCCTACCAGGGACTCCACCCGTCACTGTGGCAGCCTGTCCGGGTGCATGCCAACTGGTTTCACGGCAGCTGCCGGCCCCCTCCAGGGTATTCACAGGGCGTACCAACTGCCGTTACCGGACTCCTGGCCCCGCGCTTGTGCAGTTCACTCCCTATACTGGACGCCTCCTGCCCGTCGGAGCAGGCTTCCCTGTGCGCTTGGTCTCCGGGGAGGAGTGCGATGAGCACGGCAGGCATCACCGAGATCGTGGGCTTCCGAGGCGAGGTGCTCCGCCCGCAAGACGCTGGCTACGGCGAGGCGAGGCGCCTGCGGATCGACCCGACCACCCGTACGGCCTGGGCGCAGCCAGGCCTGCTGTGGGGCGAGCTGGACCAGGCGACCCAGGCGCTGGGTCTGGCCACCACCGGTGGGATCGTGACGCACACCGGCATCGCCGGCCTCACGCTCGGCGGCGGCATCGGCTGGCTCATGCGCAAGCATGGGCTGACCTGCGACAACCTGCTCGAGGTGGAGCTGGTCACCGCCGACGGGCGGCTGCTGCGGGTCGACGGGGGAGAGCATCCCGAGCTGCTGTGGGGCATCCGGGGCGGGGGCGGGAACTTCGGTGTGGTCACGCGCTTCCGCTTCCGCCTCCACCGGGTCGGGCCGCAGGTGCTGGCCGGGTCGGTCTTGTACCCGGCCGAGCAGGCGCGCCAGATCCTGCGCCGCTACCGCGACTGGGCGGCCGGGGCCCCCGACGAGGTGAGCACGGTGGTCAACCTGCGCCTGGCGCCGCCGCTGGAGATCATCCCGGAGCATCTTCGCGGCGTGCCGGTGGTGGCGATCGTCTGCTGCTATGCGGGAGCGGACGCCGCCGCGGGGGAGCGCATGCTCGAGCCGCTGCGGCGGCTCGGCGCGCCGCTGCTGGACCTGGTCACGGTCAAGCCCTACAGCGCGCACCAGGCGACCTTCGACGCCACCGTGCCGCACGGCCTCCACTACTACTGGAAGTCACACTACCTGGATGAGTTGGGCGACGAGGCGATCGACACTCTGGTCGACCACGCCTGGCGCCACCGCTCGCCGCGCTCCTACACGATCGTGTTCCAGCTCGGCGGGGCCGTGCGCCGCGTGCCCGACGATGCGACCGCCTTCAGCGGACGTGATGCCGGCTACGCGCTGAACATCAACGCCGTGGACGCGGACGCGGACAGCTACCCCGAGCAGGCCGCCTGGGCTCGCCGGATGTGGGAGGCGATGGGGCCGCACAGCAACGGCGTCTACATGAACTTCCTCGGCGACGAGGGCGCCGGCCGGGTCCGCGCCGCCTACGGTGAGGCCAAGTACCGCCGGCTCGCTGCGCTCAAGCGCGCATGGGATCCCGACAACCTGTTCCGCCTCAACCAGAACATCATCCCGGGCTGACCTTCACGTCCAGGTCCTGGGGTTCCAGGCGGCCAGCCCAGCGGGCCGGAGCAGGACTCCGGCCCGGGATGCTCGGCTGGGCTACAACGGGCAGTGCATGGGGGCGGGCGCGTCCACCGTGATCGGCGCGCCCACCGGCAGCAGGAAGGTCACCACCGTCTCGGTCACGCCGCTGGTCTCGTTTCGGGTGAGGGTGACGTCGTTGGGGCCGAACTCAAGGAACGTCTGCCCCGGTGCTGTAGATGCGGATCGCACAGCCCTTGGCGCGGTGCAGGGTGAGCTGGCCGGTCTTGACGGTGACCAGTGCCGGGCCGGGGTGGACATGCCAGCCGGTGCTCCCACCGGGCTGGAAGGTGACGCGCACGGTGGCGATGTCGATCGGCCCGCGGGTCTGCAGTTCGACGCCGGCGACATGGACGTGGCTGGCGTGGGCGACGGTGCCGCGGGCCAACAGCTCGGCGGCGATGCCAGAGGGCGGGGTGGCCCTGGCATGGTCGCGCGGCAGGGCGGTCAGGGCGGCGACCAGCGCCAAGGCGAGGAAGGCGATGCCCGAGCTGCACAGAAAGACTAAGAAGTGAACTTCGCGGGGCGTGACTCCGTTCCTCCGGCGGACCGCCCTACGCTCGCGGGGTGGCAAACGGGCTCAGGCCGATCCACCCGCTGAAGGCGCGGCGCAGGTCGCTGCGTCCCACCACGGTCACCGACCCCTCACTGAGCGCATTCGCGATGCTGACATGCCCCAGGTACACGCGCGTGAACGTGCGCACGTCGGTGGTGACGCACAGGTCGGTGTCGAAGCCGGGGTCGGCAAGGCACAGGTCGACGTCGGGCCGGTGCAGCATGAGCCAGAAAAAGCGCTTGTCGGCGTCGCGGAACTCGAACTGGACCGTCACGCGTCCGGCCGGCAGCCGGTCGGTCTGGACGCGGCGGCGCAGGAACCATATCAGCAGCCCGGCGTCCAGGTTGTCGGGTCGCAGCTGCTCCGTCCATTGGTAGCCCCACTGGCCCAGTGCGTCCACCACCGGACGAAATGACAGACCGGCCGGGCTGAGGTGGTACTCCCAGCCCCGCCCGGCTCGGTTCGGGCGCCGCTCGATCAGCCCGGCGCGCTGCAGGGATCCCAGCCGCTGTGCCAGCAGTGCACGCGGGATGCGGGGCAGCCCTCGCTGCAGCTCGCTGAACCGGTGGCTCCCGGCGAGCAGCTCGCGCAGGATCAGCGGTGTCCAGCGCTCGGCGAACACCTCGGCCCCCAGCGCGACCGGGCAGAACTGGTCATAGCCCTCGAGCGGGAGTTCCCGGCCGCCAACACGGGCATCTATCTGCCCGGCGGAACCATCTCGGCGAGCGCAGTGGCAGCCGGTTCTCATGCCACCGCAGCAGGCCAGTCGCTACCGACCGAGCGATCCACCGTCCAGACAACAGAGACACTGACAAGGCTGCGCACTCGCCTTATCGGCGAGCACGATGAGCTGCTCCGCCAGCTCCGCGAACTCGGTGGAGAGGGTGACGACGGCATCGACGACCCCTTCGCCGAAGAGGGCTTCGCCGACACCGGCCAGGCCACCGCTGAGCGTGTCAACCTGCTCATGATGGTCAAGAGCCTGCGTGACATACTTCGCGAGGTGCAGGCCGCCCTGGAGCGTATGGACGCTGGGACCTATGGGATCTGCCAGCGGTGCGGGCAACCGATCGCGGAAGAGCGCCTGGAGGCCCTGCCCGCCACGCGACTGTGCATCTCCTGCAAGCGGACGCGCTGACCCTATGCGCTAGCAGGGACGGCAGAGACGTCGAGCATCGAGAGCCACCGGCCAGCAACCAAGCAGACCAGTGGCAACGATTCGATAACACCTCGAACTCGGCCGCCAACCTCCGCAATGAATTCTCACGCCGCCTTGAGCACACCGTCCACAACACAACGCTGCTGGTCAACGAGCTGCACGGACGCGCGGCTAGAGATAACCGGCGCGATCACCGGCCGCGCGGCGGCGTGCTCGAGCCGCTGGTCCAAGGCCAGCATCCGCCGGTGGGGCAGCACCGACCGGGACATCGCAAGCGCCTCGGCCCAGCCGGGCCGCATTGGTTCGGGGGTAAGGGTGCGGGCCAGCAGTAGCGCGGCGTCCACCGACTTGGTCGAGGGTCGCACCACTACTGCCGGGATCGAGCGGGTCGCCAAATCAACCGTGCCGGTCAGCTCGACCCGCCCGGGCACGCCCTTCTCCAGCAGTACCAGCACGTCCAGCTTGGTGGAGTCGATCTGCACCAGCTCACCAGGCCGGCAGGCGGCCAGCTCGCCGAACGGGCCGTCGGGCCGGTTGGCCAGCGAGCGTCGGGTGCGGGCCGACCCGGTGGTATGCCGGCCCTGGCTCAGCCGGTCGAACAGCCGGTAGAACGTCGCCCGTGACGGCATCGGCACCGCCCCGGCGCCGTGCTCGGCCGCAAGCAGCTGCTGCACGCGCCAGTAGAAGTAGCCCGCGGTCCGGGTCGACCGCTCGGTGGCCTCCTCGATCGCCAGGCCCAGCGCCTGCAGCACCCGTGGATCGGCCCTGCCCTGCACTGGACGCTGCGGCGCATCGCGCCAGTCGACCAGCCCAGCAAGGCCCTGCGCCTGGTAGCGCAGCCGCTTTGCGCTTGACGGTCCGCGCCCCAACCCCGCGGTGGCCAAGGCCCGTCAGTTCTGCCGCCTTGGCTTGCTCGCGCTGCCGCAGGCTGCGTGTCTGGGGATCGAACTCCGGCCGTGGCCGAGCCCCGAACAGGGCGTCAGGCGGCAAGCCGGTCAGCACCTCGACGACGTGGCGCTCCCACCACTGAGCAGCCTCAACTGTGCGCTCGGGCAGGCCGTTGAGCAGCCCAGCAGGCAGCAGGGGACCAGGGTCGCGCTGGCCGAGCCGCTCGAAACTGGGGTCGGTGAGCAGGTGGGGAAGGCGGATCACGCTGGTCTGGCCGTGCTCGTCGGCCAGCCGCCAGCGCAGCCGCGATCTCGGGGCGGCGGCAGCGGGGATGGCGGTAGCCCGCAAGCCACCGCAGGTTGGCCGCCACGACGGCAGGCGGCCCACCGGTGCGGCGAAACTCCCAACCGACCTGCTGGCAGGCGCTGGCGGTCATCGCGAACACCTCGGCAGCCTCCGGATCCACCAGCTCGTCGGGGCGCACGTCGATGACCACGCCGGTGCTGTCCGCCCGCCGGACAAAGAAGTCCGGCGCGTGCTTGCGCTCACCGTGCTGGTCGGGCCAGATGAGCCAGAACGGCTGGGCGGCGAACGCGACGACCTCAAGGTCGAAGTCCAGCAGCATCGCGACGTCGCGCTCGACCCACGACTCGTAGGCGACGTGCTGGCCGGTGGTCGCCGACCACCACAGCCCTGGGAAGTTCCGCTGGCGCTTGTAGGACGGGAACGATCTGGCCGGGCTCACCCGCTCGAACCGCACATCCCAGCATGACGGCAGCAACTCGCGACACTGGCCGCCAGCCTCGTCGATGAATGGCACCTCGAACGAGGACCTGGCGGCTGGGCAGGCAGGTAGCCGGGCAGCAGCCAATCGTCCCTCACAAGGCTCCACCGAATGTGCAGGGCCGTTGCGGGCTTGCAATCGTCGGCCCGCGCGAAGCATCCAACAACCCACGGTCCTGCATCAAATTCGCAAAACAGGCAACACCGGACATGCCGTCCTCGGGCGACGGGGGAGCGAGGAAGCGAGCGGCCAGGTGTCAGTTCTCAACGTCGGCCGCGGTTGGCGCGGGATACTCGGCGCGGCCGATCGCGGGACGGCCAGATCAGTGACGGGAGGCGGTCGGGATGGATGAGCAGCCGGGGTTCGTGGTCGAGGGCGAGCGGGTGGCGCTGGGGCCGCTGCGGCTGGACCTGGTCCCGACCTACCAGCGCTGGGAGAACGATCTGGAGGTGGCCAACGGCAACGGCAGGGTCATGCCCTTCACGCTGGAGGCCGAGCGCGACCGCATCGCCGGCCGCGGCGGCATGCCCGACTGCTTGGACTTCACCGTCTACGACCGCGCCGAGCAGACCCCGATCGGCTGGAGCACGCTGGCCCGGATCGACCACCGCAACGGCACTGCCGAGTTTGGGATCCACCTGGGCGAGCGGCGCGGCCGGGGGCTTGGCACCGAGGCGACCCTGCTCACGCTCGACTGGGGCTTCACCATGCTCGGCCTGCACAACATCATGCTGGCGACCGCCGCGTGGAACCAGCGGGCCATCCGGGTCTATACCAAGGTCGGCTTCCGCGAGGTGGGCCGCCGCCGTGGCGCGGGGGTGACCATGGGCCGCCGCTACGACGCGGTGTTCATGGACCTGCTGACATCGGAGTTCCGCCAGCGCGGCTGGTCGGTGCTTGCCGGCCGCGCCCCCCAGGGCGGGAGCGCCGACGCATAGCACGGCAGAGCGTGGCCTTGGACGGACCGATGTCCGCACGAAGCGATCCCTTGGACCAGTTTAAAGAGGTTCGCCCCTTCCGATGACAGGATCGGGGCTTTGCTGGCAGGATGGCGGTATGAGACCAACCGCCTACCGCCGCAACGCCCGCGGTCTGCGCGACCGCCAGGCGTTCGAACACATCCGCATGCAAGCCGGCGGGCTGTGTCGCCCGCCAAAACGTCAGCCGCTGGCACGCCCAATGGCGCCAAGGCGGCCTGGCGGCGCTGCGCAGCGCCGGCCCGACCGGGCACGCCCCGCGCCTGTCCGACCAGCAACTCCACGCTATCGACCAGGCCCTGCGCCAGGGCGCCCGCGCGCACGGCTTCGACAGCGACCACTGGACCCTTGCCCGGGTCAGGACCGTGATCCAGCGGCTGACCGGGGTCGGCTACCATCCCGGCCACGTGTGGAAGCTGCTGCGCCACCGCCTGCACTACCGCCTGCAACGCCCCGCCCGCCGCGCCGTCGAGCGCGACGAGGCCGCGATCGCCCGCTGGGTGGCCGAGGACTGGCCCTAGCATCCGGGCCAATGCCCGGCGTCGCAGGGCCGCCATCGTGTTCTGGGACGAGTCGGGCGCCTCGCTGTTGCCGGTGACCCGGCGGACCTGGGCGCCACGTGGCCACAACCCCCGTGATCCGCCACCGGTTCAAGTGGAAGCGGGCATCGCTGGCCGCCGGGCTGTGCTACGGCTCCCGCGGTGGCGGCGCGCAGCTGGCCTTCCACCATCAGGTCGGCGCCTACGACACCGACAGCCTGATCCAGGCGCTTGGTGAGCTGCGCGGCTTTCTGGGCGGGCAGAAGGCGACGCTGTTGTGGGACGGGCTGCCCGCCCACCGCAGCCACAAGATGCGCGCCTGGCTGCGCCGCCAGCGGTCCTGGCTGGTGGTAGAGCCGCTACCCGGCTACGCCCCCGACCTCAACCCGGTGGAGGCGCTGTGGTCCAGCCTCAAGGGAGTGGAGCTGGCCAACCTCGCCGGCGACACCCTCGACGATGTCATCGCGGCGGCCGAGCGTGGCATCCAACGGATCCGTCGCACCCCACATCTGCCGTTCTCGTTCCTGCGCTACTGCGGCCTGTCCCTATGGTGAGCAACAAACCATGTCACTGGAATGAGCGAACCTCTTT
>WNGB01006192.1_pt1 | contig 18720 bp, 18 predicted proteins | sample 5400681 | NCBI WGS metagenome assembly WNGB01 (sample SAMN13153367, study PRJNA577476) | soil metagenome | isolation source: 115 cm soil or saprolite under grassland replicate 2 | place: USA:California | collected 2016-06-15 | reverse complement strand
CCGAGTGAAGAATCGTTTCATCACCATTCCCCCGACATGAGGTCAGTGGTTCAAGGTTTCAATCCGTCCGCGGCCGGTCCCGAACCGGCCGCAGGGAAATCAGACGAATCTTGTCGTCTATCGTACCTGAGGGGCTGGCGCTGTGCAAGTTAAGAGCGCGGAAAAGTCGCGCCGCGCTGTTGGCGAACGGCCGGCGTGAGCCGGCCGTTCGCCAACAGCGTTAGCCGTGGTCGCTGCTCCCGACCAGCAGACCGCGCTTCTCGACCGCCGCCTTGAGGGCGGCCAGGCGTTTGCGCGTGTCCCGCACGAAGACCCACCCCATGATTGGGGTCAGCAACCAGGACAGCCACCGAGGGCGCGCCTGGAGATGATAGCGAAAACTGACCCGCGTCGTGCCAGGGGCGACCTCCTCGAAATGCCAGGAGCCCGCGAAGTTGTCGATCAACCTTGGCCCGCGCGTCATCTTGACCGCACAGGTGCGCGGCGGGTTGAACGATACATACTCGGTCTCCATGCCGAGGCCGTTGTGAGCGACGCAATACGCGCGCACGCCAACGCCGGCTGCCGTGGCTCCCTCAAGCAACTCCGCCGACTTCAGGAACGGATCCCACTCCAGACGCCGGTTGTAGTCCTGGGTAAGAGTGAACAATTCGCTCGGAGTGGCCGAGATCACAATTGCTTGCTCGAACGTCATGTCACACCTCCTCGTCGGCTATCGGCACAGGGACGCGCACAAGGAGTAGTTTGCCCGAACAAAGCCTGTCAGTTCGAGCGCCCCCCGAACCGGGCGGTCACTTCCTCCTCCACAGGATGAAGGGCCTCCGGTGAGAGTTGGGACAGCACCCGAGCCAACAGTTCGATTTGCTGTTCCTCAGACAGTTCGGCACCAAGCCGCGCGAGCAACGAAGCCCGCTCTGCCGTCGGCAATTGGCGGGCCAGTCCGAGCAGCGGAGAGGCGGTCACAGTTTGCAGTGCCGCGGACTGGTTCTCTGTGGAGAAAAGTTCGCCGTTCTGCCGGGCTCGACGGCGTTGTTCGTCCAGCGCGGCCTGCTCTGCTGGGTCGGTGATCGCCTCGGCGACAACCCTCTGCAAAGGAGCAACGCGCCGCAAGTGGAAAGGAGTCTTCCCCATCACTCAAGCCTCTTCAACTATCTTCTACGGTGCCGACCGGGGCAAGGGGATCTGCTCACGTTGCGGTTGCGTCCGCGGCGCCTCCCACAGCCGCACCATCTGATCGCCCCCGCACGTCGCCAGCCACGTCCCATCGCGACTGAACGCCAACCCCGTCACGCGGTGCGTGTGCCCCTTCAAGGTCAAGGTCTCCTCGGCGGTGAACACGTCCCACAACTTCACCGTCTGGTCCTCGCTCGCCGTCGCCACGCGCTTGCCGTCCGGGGAGAACGCCACGCACGTCACCGCGTCCGTATGACCCTGGAACGTGCGCACCGCTGCCCCCGTCGCGGCCTGCCACAATTTTGCGGTCTGGTCCTCGCTCCCCGTCGCGAGCCATTCGCCATCCGGTGAGAACGCCACGGATGTGACTGCGTAACGGTGGGCCTCCTTCTTGACCCACACCTCCTTGCGCGTCTCCAGGTTCCAGACTCGTACACTTCGATCGGCCCCAACAGCGGCCAGGCGCCCGCGCCCCGTCCCTGGCGCGTCCGGACTGAACGCTACGCCGCGAACCGCTCCTACGGGGCCGGTCAACGGTTCGCCCACTGCCTTCCGGGTCGCCACGTCCCAGAGTCGTACCGTGCCGTCTACCCCGCAACTCGCCAGCAACTTGCCGTCCGGGCTGAACTTGACCCCCGTCACGCGCCGCTCGTGGCCCGCCAGGGCGGCCAGCTCCGCACTACTGGCCGTGTCCCACAGGCGCACCAGCCCGTCCTCCCCAGCGGTTGCCAGATATTTGCCGTCAGGACTACACGCGATCTCATGCACTGGCCCGGTCTGCCCCTTCAACGACGGGGGCCGCGTTCCCAGTTCGGTCAGGTTCCAGAGCCGCACGTCGCCGCGCGCCGTGTGATCCGCCGGATCGATGAAGTCGCCGCCCGTCGCCAGCGTCTTGCCATCCGGACCGAAGGCGACACTGTGGACCGCGATGCCCTGGGCCGGCAGGTGCGGCGTGACCCGGCCGAGCGTGTGCTCGAAGGAGAGCGACGCCAGTTTCTGGCCGTCGTCGGAGAACATCACGCTCCGCGTCACCCCCTCGATGCCCGCGTAGTTCTTCAACTCGACCTCGCGCAGCAGATCCCAGACCTTGACGTTGCCGCCGGCTCCAGCCGACGCCAGCCGCAGCCCCTCCGGGCTGAACGCCACGCTCTCCACCGGCCGCGGGTGGGCGCCCAGCAAGTGCATATTGCGACTTTTCAGCTCCCATATCCGCAAGGTCTGGTCCCAGCCACCCGACGCCAGTTGCTTGCCGTCCGGGCTGAATGCCAGACACGTCACCCAGTAGGTGTGCCCCTTGAGCGGCGGTTTCTGCTCCGTCCCGGTGTAGGTATCCCACAGCCGGATGGTGCGATCCTCGCTGCCCGAAGCCAGCAGCCCGCCGACCGGACTGAACGCCACCGCCCGCACACAATAGTTGTGGCCCTTCAACAGATATTTCAGCTGACGTTTCTCCACGTCCCAGAGCCGAACCGCGTGATCCTCGCCGCCCGAGGCCACCAACTTGCCGTCGTCGGAGAACGCCACCGCCAGGGCCGCCCCGTCCGCGTGTTTCCAAACGTCGCGCGGCGTGTCCCCCGCGCTGTCCGTCTGCCAGAGTTTGACCTCGCCGTCGGCGTCGGCGGTCGCGAGGAGCTTGCCATCGGGACTCAGCGCCATGGCCCGCACCGGGCGGCGGTAGCCCTCGAAGGTGCGCAGGCAGCCTTGCTTCGCGTCCCACAGTTTGACCGTTTGATCGAGGCTGGCGGTCGCGATGCGACGGGCGCCAGGGCTGAAGACGATGTGCGTGATCAGGTTCGTGTGCCCGGTCAGGTTGAACCTTTCACGCCGGCCCAGGCGGTGCAGATAGTACCACTCGAAACCGCGCAGATCGTCCTCGCCCTTCTGCGGTTCCTCCAGGCGGAGCAGTTCCAGGGCCCGCTCGGGGTGGCCCTCCTTGAGGGCCGTGTGCGCAAGGCTCATGTGGGTGGCGTAGCGGCTGTGGCGGGCCTGCTGATAATCCGTCTCCGCTTGCTTCCTGGCCGCGACGGCGACGGCCCTGCTGGTGACTGCCGTTTCCCGGGCGCGATCGGCTTCCTGGCGCGCGCCCTCGGCACGCAACCACAGATTGAGGAGGGCAACGAAACTGCCCGCCAGGACGAGCACCAGCACCGCCAGCAGCGCGGCCACCGCCGGGCGGCGCCTGGCCCACTTGACGACCCGCTCCACCGGACCGACCGGACGCGCCAGGATCGGCTGCCCCGTCAGGAAGCGGTTCAGGTCATCGGCCAGGGCCTCGGCGCTGGTATAGCGCTTCTCCGGATCCTTTTGCAGACATTTGAGGCAGATTGTATCCAGATCACGCGGCACCTTGACGTTGCAGCGCGACGGGGCGACGGGTTCCACGGTCTGCAACTGCTGCAGCGTTTCGAGGACCGTTTTGCCGCGAAATGGCGGCCGGCCTGTCAGGACGTCGTAGAGAATGGCGCCCAGGGCGTAGACATCGCTCACCGGCCCGACGGTGTGGGCCTTGCCGCTGGCCTGCTCAGGGGCCATGTACGACGGCGTCCCCATGATGGCGTCGGTGCCGGTGTTGCCGCTGTCGTCTTCGAGGCGTTTGGCGAGGCCGAAGTCGGTGATCTTGGGCACGCTGTCGCCGGTGAGCAGGACATTCGCCGGCTTGAGGTCGCGATGCACGATCCCGCGCGCGTGGGCATAATGGGCAGCGCGGGCCAACATTTCGAGCAGCTGCGCGGCCTGGCGGGCGGGCAAGGGAGTGCCGTTGAGCTTCTGGGCAAGGCTGCCGCCGTCAACGTATTCCAGCGAGAAAAACGGGCGGCCATCGCGCTCGCCGACCTCGTAAATCTGGACGATGTTCGGGTGCTGCAGCTGGGCGACCGCTTCCGCCTCGCGCTTGAAACGGGCGAGTTCCACGTCGCTCGCGTGGCTGCCGGCGAGGACCATCTTCAGCGCGACGAGGCGATTGAGGCTTTTCTGTCGGGCCTTGTACACCACGCCCATCCCGCCGCGCCCGAGGACGCCAAGCACTTCGTAGTCATCGCGTCCCGGGACGGGAGCGGCCGGCGCCGAACTCGGCCGCCGGCCACGACCGGGTTCGCTGCGCGTGTTGCCGTCGTCCTCTTCCACTCTGCGGACCGGGACTGCGATCTCGGGGCGGCCACTTACGTTCGCGCCGGACAGCGGACGTTCCAGCGTCCGGTCCAGTGGCGGAGGGGCGCTGGACCGCGCGGCCAGCAACGGCATCGGCGTGGGTTTGCCCGGGATGTCGGCTGCCTTGCCGGGGAACCGGGTCGGTGGGGGAAGGGTCTGCTCGATGGTGGGGGGAGGCGCAGCGGTGCCGCTCGGCTGTGGGGCCGGTTTCGCCAGGGTCTGGGCAAGTTCCTCGGTCGCGGAGGGCGCCGACGGCATCAACAGACCCGTCGCGGAAGAGGGCCTGGCAGCGGAGGCGGAAGGTTCGGTGGCGAGGGTGGCGTCGGCGGAACCGCAAAAGGGACAGACGATCGGGGCAACGGCGCTCTGGGCCGCAACTGTGCCAGGGGTTTCCCAGTGATGGCCGTTGGGACAGCACCAGTTTTGCCACATGAGCCTCGGTCTCCGAAAGAGGGCACTGGCGCTGGCAACGGCTGCGCCGTAGCCGGGCGCGGGCCGCAAGTTTTCCGTAACCTCACCAACTTCAGTATCGCACGGATCCGGCACGAAGGAAATGACAAAGTGCGGCGTCCGGCCCTCGGACACCGCCCGGAAGCGCCAGCGACGGGACGGTAGCATGGCTTCTCGTTCCCAAACAGAGTTTGGGAACGAGAAGCCGTCAAGCGACGGTCCGTCACTGGCCTTCCGGGGGTGCGGGGTCACAACACGGGCGAGAACAGGCGACAGGCATTCTCGAGCAACCGACAAGCAAACGGCCGTCGAGCATACACGCTGCGATCTAGCCGAATCGCCGTGGTCAGGTCGCGCTCGAACGCCTCCTCCAACACCTTCACCGCCTCGCGCGAATACATCAGACAATTGACCTCGAAATTGAGATGCAGGCTCCGATTATCCAGATTCGCGGTGCCCACCGACGCCCAGTCATCGTCCACTAAAAAGACCTTCGAGTGCATCATCCCGCGTGTGTACTGGTAGACCTTGACGCCCGCGTCGAGCATCTCCGCCCAATAGTACTGCGCGGCGTATTGTGGAATCGACTTGTCGGGCCGGAACTGGCCCAGCAGGCGGACATCAACGCCGAGATAACCGGCCAGCCGTAACGCGTCGCGCAGACCGGCGTCGGGGACGAAGTACGCCGAGGCGATCCACACACGCCGCCGGGCGTTGAGGATGGCGGCGAAGTAGATCTCGCGAATGCCTTTCAGCTCGCGATCCGGGCCGGAGTCAATTAACTGCAGGTGATACGGGCCGCCGACGGTCTGGGGATGGAAATAGGCACGACCGCTGTCCGAGTCGGCGGGATCCTCCAGTCGCTCGCCGGAGGCGAAGTTCCAGTCCTCGGCGAAGATGCGCTGCAGGTCGGCGACGACCGGGCCGCGCAGCCGCAGGTGCGTGTCGCGCCAGTAACCGAAACGCTCCACTTTGCCCAGGTACTCATCGCCGACGTTCAGCCCGCCGACGAAGCCGACGTCGCCATCGACCACGAGAATTTTGCGGTGATTGCGCATGTTGATCTGGAGGCGGCGGCGGAAGGGGTTCAAGGGCAGAAAGGGGCTGCTCAGGCCGCCGGCCGTCAGGAAGTCGAGCAGACTGCGGCGGTGCAGCCGGTGCGAGCCCATCGCATCGTACATCAGGCGCACCTTGACACCTTCCCGCGCCTTGCGTGCCAGCGCGTCGAGGAACTCTGCGCCGGCGTCGTCGGGCTCGAAGATGAACGTCTGCAGGTGGACGTGGTGTTTCGCCGAGCGAATGGCCGCGAGCATGGCTTCATAGGCAGGCGGGCCGTCGTGGTAGAAATCGACGTGGTTGCCGCGACTGAGCGGCAGGGCGCCGAAGCGATCCGCCAGCCAGGCCATGCGCGTGCTGAGGGACTGCTTCCAGGTCTCGTCGTGCTGGGGGGCGGCGCCGCTGGGCGGCGTGAAGGCGTGGCCGGACTCGGTCGCCGCCCGCCGCGGGTTGAGCAAGGTGTAACCGAGCTTGTGACGGCGTTTGCGCTGGCGGGGCCGGTCGATGTGCTGGTAGCCGAAGAAGTAAAAGAGGCTAGCGCCCAGGAACGGCAGGAAGAAGATGATCAGGCCCCAGGCGACAGCCGAGGTGGCCTCGGGCTTGGTCATCAGCACCCACCCCAGGGCCGCCATCGTCACGAGCGCGTTGAGCACGCCGACGAGGTAGGGCAGCCAGCGCAGGAACTCATCGAAATCGAAGGTAAGCGATGCCGGCAAGGACACGAGCGAGCCCCCCTTGTGGGTGTTGGCGAGGTGTCTTCATGCTAATGCGCCGCCGCCGCCGTCACAAGTTGGGAGCCGTGAGAGGATTTCGCCCTTCACCGCTTTGCCCGGTTTGCCCTGTTTCGAGGGCGAAGGCTGCTCTTGGCCCTGTCTGCCCTCCTTGTTATCATTCCGCCGTTTGAGTGGCCATCGTGGGCCGCTCCCCAGCCGTGGACGAGGCGAACGCCATGCCGACAACGTCGTTGCTCCGTGGCGCCGCGGTGACGCTGCTGCTGTGCCTTGCCACAACTGGCTGTCACTCCGGAACGCCGGCACTGGCGACCGTCCACGGCAAGGTCTCATTTCGGGGACAACCGCTGCCCGGCGGCACGATCATTTTCGCCCCCGACTACGCCCGCGGCTGCGTTGGCGAACTCGCCTGCGCCGAGATCCAGCCGGACGGCACCTACACCCTCAAAACGGGCGACGCAGCGGGAGCGGTGCCCGGTTGGCATCGAGTCACCGTCTGCGCCATCCTTCCACCCGGTCAGGCGCTGCCTGGCTATCTGTACGCCATTCCCCCGTCGCTGTTGCCGCAGCGATATCGCGATCCGGAACTCTCGGGCTTGAACTGCGAGGTCAAGGCCGAACTCACCAACAGCATCGACTTCCAGCTGGATTGACCAATCTCCCCACCGTGGACCGTGAACCGTCAAGAGGCGCCGTTGTGGCACGGTCTCCTGACCGTGCCACTCGACTGACCGTAGGTCTCCATGTGGAGCCCGCATACCCAGAGGAGACCTTCGGTCAAACCCCGTGGCACGGTCAGGAGACCGTGCCACAACGGCGGACAGCGTCTGTCTTCACGGTCCACGCTCTTGACGGCTGTGCTAGTATTAGGTAAACCTTTCACTGGTTAATAGGCATGCCTAATAAGGCAGGCTAGGGTCGCATAACAAGAGGATGGCAATGGCACCAGGGAGAAAGACGATCGCAGGCGCGGCCGGTCTGCTGTTGTTGGGGCTCGCTGGCTGCGGCAGCAACGACACCGACCCGCGCACGAAAGTCGTCTGCACCACGGGCATGGTCGCGGACTTCGTACGGAACATCGGCGGCGAACGCGTGCGCGTGACGCAACTGATGGGGGAAGGGGTCGATCCGCATCGCTACAAGGCGTCCATCGGCGACGTCCACAAGCTCAACGGCGCCGACATCGTCTTCTATTCGGGGCTGCACCTCGAAGGGAAAATGGGCGACATCTTCGAGCGCACGGCGGCGCGCCGCCCCACCTATGCGGTCGCCGAAGGAATCGACACGAAATATCGTCTTCAGGACGAGCAGCGTGCCACCGACCCGCACCTGTGGTTCGACGTGTCGTTGTGGTCGCAGGGGGCGAGCGTCGTCCGCGACGCACTCATGAAGTTCGACCCCGCAAACGCCTCCGAGTACAAGGCGCGCGCCGATGCGTACCAGGCGGAACTCGCGAAGTTGCACGAGTACGCCAGGGCGCAACTCGCGTTGATTCCGAAAGACCGGCGCGTACTGGTCACCGCTCACGATGCCTTCCAGTATTTCGGCCGCGCCTACGACATCGAGGTCAAGGGCATCCAGGGCATCAGCACCGAAACCGAGGCGGGCCTGAAAGACATCAACGACCTGGTGGAGTTCATTGTCCAGCGTAAGGTCAAGGCGGTGTTCGTCGAGACCAGCGTCAACGAACGGAACATGCGCGCCCTGCTGGAAGGGTGTCAGGCGAAAGGCCATCAGGTGGTGATCGGCGGCGAACTGTTCTCCGATGCGATGGGCAAGGACGGCACCCCGGAGGGAACGTACGCCGGCATGGTCCGCCACAATGTTGACACCATTGTGAAGGCCCTCAGATAAGGAAAAAGGCAAAAGGAAAAAGGAAAAAGTAAGAATCGACCTTTTCCTCTTCTTTTTGCCTTTTTCCTTTTGCCTTTTTCCTTTGCCTATGGATCCCATCCTCGACGTGCATGACGTGACGGTCGCCTACCACCGCAAGCCGGTGCTCTGGGACGTCGATCTGACGCTGACCGAGCCAACCCTGGCCGGCATTATCGGCCCCAATGGTGCCGGCAAGAGCACGCTCATCAAGGCGATCCTCGGCCTGGTGCCGCTGGCCAGCGGCGAGGTGCGCGCCTTCGGCGGGCCTATCGCCGAGCAGCGCCGCCGCATCGGCTACGTGCCGCAGCGCGAGACGGTTGACTGGGACTTTCCCACGAATGTGCTCGATGTCGTGCTGATGGGCACCTACGGCCGGCTCGGCTGGTTCCGTCGCCCTGGCAAGGCCGAGCGCGAACTGGCGCGGCAGTGCCTGGCGCGGGTCGGCCTGGAAGATTTGCAGCGACAGCAGATCGGACAACTCTCTGGAGGTCAACAGCAGCGGACGTTTCTGGCGCGGGCGCTGGCACAGCAGGCGGATCTGTACTTCATGGACGAACCGTTGGCCGGCGTCGATGCGGCGACGGAGCGCATCGTCTTCGAGCTGCTGCGCGAGCTGCGCGGCCAGGGGAAGACCGTCGTCGTCGTCCACCACGACCTGCGCACGGTGCCGCACTACTTTGATCACGTTGTTCTGCTCAACACGCGCCTGGTGGCCAGCGGACCGACCGCGGCAGTCTTCACCCCGGAGAACCTGCAAAAGACGTACGGTGGCCGCCTGGTGATCCTGGAGGAGGCTGCGGAAGCGATTCGTGCCGAGGGGCCGCCGCCATGATTCCCGAGATCACCTACAACACGCTCGTCGTCCTCGTGGGCGCCGGCTTGCTGGGTGCCGGCGCCGGCGTGATCGGCAGTTTCGCCGTACTGCGGCGGCGGGCGCTGATGGGCGACGCTCTCGCTCACGCCGCCTTGCCGGGGTTGTGCATCGCCTTTCTCGTTGTCGGTGAGAAAAGCCTGCCCGCGATGCTTTTTGGCGCATTTGTGACCGGCGTACTCGGCACGGTCATCATCTCGGCGCTTCGCCGTTGGACGCGCATCAAGGAGGATGCGGCCATCGGTATTGTCCTCAGTGTCTTCTTCGGTGCCGGCGTGGTGCTGGAACAGCTGATCCAGCGCCCCTCCCTCCGGGGCAGCCAGGCTGGCCTGAACTCGTACATTTTGGGGAGAACTGCCAGCATGATCCTTGAGGACGTCTATCTGATCGGGGGCGTGGTGCTCCTGTGCGTGACGCTGGTGCTGCTGCTCTACAAGGAGTTCCGCCTGGTCGCCTTCGACCCAGCATTTGGACAAGTGCAAGGTTGGCCGGTGCAAAGGCTGGATCTGCTGCTCATGGGACTGATCGCGCTGGCGGTCGTGATCGGCCTGCCTGCCGTTGGCGTGGTGTTGATGGCGGCCATGTTGATCCTCCCGGCCGTGGCGGCGCGTTTCTGGACGGAACGATTGGGGGTAATGCTCTGCCTGTCGGCGGTGTTCGGGCTGGCGGCCAGCGTGATCGGCATCCTGCTGAGCGCTCGCTACGCGCGCTTGCCAGCGGGACCGACGATTGTGCTGGTCGGGACGACGCTCTTCCTCGCCTCCGCCCTGTTCGCACCACAGCGTGGCGGCGTCGCGCGCTGGCTGCGCCAGCGATGGTTCCGCAATGAAGTGGCGAAGTGGAAGGAACTCAAGCCGCGCGATCAGGAGGCACTGCGATGAGCCTGTTCGCGCTGGCTGTCCCCGATCTGGGCCTTCCGTTGCGGACGATTCTGGTGGCGCTGGTGTGCAGCATCCCCTGTGCGCTGCTGGGGTGCTACCTGGTGCTGCGCCGGCTGAGTTTACTGGGCGATGCCATCAGTCACGCGGTCTTGCCGGGTATTGCGCTGGCGTTCCTCCTCAGCGGACAGATCAGCGGCTTGCCGATCGTCGTCGGGGCGATGGCCCTGGGCATTCTCACCGGCCTGCTGACGCAGACGGTCGAGCGCTACGCCAAGGTACCGGAAGATGCCAGCATGGGCGTCGTGTTCACGTCGCTGTTCGCGCTCGGGGTCATCCTGTTATCACAGCGGAGCCTCGTGGAGAAGGATCTCGATACGAACTGTGTCCTGTACGGCCTGATCGAGTTCACAGGCGACGACTACTTCGTGGCCTGGGGTGTCAAGGTGCCGGTGGCCCTGCGGACGCTCGTGCCCGTCTTCGTGCTGACGCTGGCGTTTGTGCTCTTGCTCTGGAAGGAGTTGAAAATCGCCTCGTTTGACCCGGCACTCGCGACCGCAATGGGGATCAACGCACCATTGATCCATTACCTGCTGATGGCGATGGTGGCGGGCGTGACCGTGGCTTCCTTCGAGGCCGTTGGGTCGATTCTTGTCGTGGCGATGCTGATCGTCCCAGCGGCGTGCGCTCACCTGCTGACCGATCGGCTCGGCCCGATGATGGTATGGGCGGCTGGGGTGGCAGCGGTGTCCTCGGTACTCGGCTACGTGTTCGCGGCGGCGCTTGACACGAGCATGGCGGGCATGATGGCGGTGGTGGCCGGCGTGCAGTTCTTGCTGGCGGTGCTGCTGGCGCCGCGGCATGGCGTGCTGAGCAAGGTGCTGCGAAACTGGCGGCTGGCGCTGCGCATCGCCGCCGAGGATGTGCTGGCGCGACTCTATCGCGCCGAGGAGCGAGGCCGAGGTGAGGAAGCGCTGCCGCGGGCTGTCGCCCCCAGCCTGACGCGCCGGCTCGCCGTGCGCGAGTTGCAGCGGACCGGGCAGATCCGCACCGACACAGCCGGGACGATGCAATTGACGGAGGCGGGACGCCGACGGGCGGAGTCGCTGGTGCGTTCGCATCGTCTGTGGGAAGCCTACCTGGGCGAGAACTTCGAGCTGCCGCTGGACCACCTGCACGAACCGGCCGAGCGCATGGAACACTACGTCGGCCCCGCCTTGCAGAAGGAACTGGAGGCCGAACTGCGTCGGCCCGACGTCGATCCGCACGGCCGGCCGATCCCGCCACGCCGCGACGGCGTGTGACGGCAACCGCAGACAGGATTTTCCGAAATTCCAGGACAAGCCCATTGCTCTCGGCGCGAAGCTCCCTTACAATCTCCTCAACAATTTGGTTGGTATCTTATCCAGAGTGGCTGAGGGATTAGGCCCGTTGAAGCCACAGCAACCGGTCACCCGCAAGGGTGATGCTGGTGCTAACTCCTACCCGGTCCGGCCGGGAGAGATAAGATCGTGTGTCTCACACGCCTCTTCTTCTCTGCGATCCGGAAGAGGTTTTTTTATGCGCCTCTTCCGTCCCCTCTGGACGATACCCACCCGAACACTCTCCGGCGTCCGGAAGCCCACGGGTCGCAACCCATGGGCTTGGAAACACTGAGGATGAGGAATCCATGACTGACTTCGTGCGGGGATTGAAGTGTCGGCTGTGCGGCAAGGCGTACCCCAAGGAGGCCCTGAACTCCTGCGCGGATGACTTCGGCCCATTAGAGGTCGATTACGATTACAATGCCATCACCGAGGCACTCAACGGTGTTTCGGGCGGCACGAGCCAGCGGAGTACCGCTGGCCGCGCCTCCCTCGGGCGCACCAAGATCGAACTGCGGCCCATGACCATGTGGCGCTATCGCGAGCTGCTGCCCATCAATGGCGAGCCGACAGTCGGTATGCAGGTCGGCGGCACTCCGCTGGTGCGAGCGAACCGCCTGGCCGAAGCGCTTGGAGTCGAGAGTTTGTGGATCAAGAATGACGCTGTTAATTTCCCGACGTTGTCGTTCAAAGATCGCGTCGTCTCGGTGGCGCTGAGCAAGGCGCGCGAGTTCGGCTTCCAGACGGTCGGTTGCGCCTCGACGGGCAACTTGGCCAACAGCGTCGCCGCCAACGCCGCCGCCGCCGGCCTGGAGAGCTACATCTTCGTCCCCGCCGACCTGGAGGTGGCAAAGATCCTCGGCACGAGTATCTATGGCGCGAAGGTCATCACCGTCAGCGGCACCTACGACCAGGTCAATCGCCTGTGCAGCGAGGTGGCGATGGAGTACGGCTGGGGCCTGGTGAACGTCAATTTGCGGCCGTACTACGCCGAGGGCTCCAAGACCTTCGGCTACGAGATCGCCGAGCAACTCGGCTGGCGCGTGCCGCAGCACGTCGTCTGCCCGATGGCCGGCGGCAGCCTGATCGGCAAGATCCGCAAGGCGTTTTTCGAGCTGCAGCGCGTCGGCCTGATCGACGATCCGGCGTGCAAGATTCACGGTGCCCAGGCGCACGGCTGCAATCCGATCAGCGACGCCGTCAAGCGCGGCCTCGACCGGCACGTCCCGGTGCGGGCGCCGAAGACCATCGCGAAGTCGCTGGCGATTGGCGACCCGGCGGACGGCTATTTCGCGGCGAAGGTGATCCGCGATTCGGGCGGCTGGGCCGAGGACGTGACCGACGAGGAAATCGCCGAGTGCATGGCGCTGCTGGGCCGCACCGAGGGCATTTTCGCCGAGACGGCCGGCGGCGTGACGCTGGCGGTGGCGCGCAAGTTGATCGAGCAGGGCCGCATCCCGCGCGACGAGGAGATCGTCATTTGCATCACCGGCAACGGCCTGAAAACGCAGGACGCGGTCGCGAACTGCCTCGAACGGCCGGCGCTCATCAAGCCGTCATTGCGCGAGTTCCGGGCCGTCGTTGACCGTCGCGAACCGGCGCTGGTGTAATGACACGCGACGAGCGGCGGGGTTTATCCCCGCCGTCCGGACGGCGGGGATAAACCCCGCCGCTCGTTCATTTTTTGGGAGTACATATGTCCGTCAAAGTCCACATTCCGACGCCGATGCGGCCGCAGACCGACGGTCAGGCCACGGTCGAGGCCGGCGGCGCCACGGTCCAGGCCGTCCTCGACGATCTCGGCCGCAAGTTCCCCGGCCTCGTGCAGCGCCTCTTCGACAATGGCCAGCTGCGCCGTTTCGTCAACCTCTATCTCAACGATGAGGATATTCGCTATCTTGATAGTATGAATACTGCAGTCAAGGATGGCGACGAGTTGAGCATCATTCCCGCGGTGGCGGGAGGTTAGTCATGGCCGACGACCTCGAACCCGAAGTCCCCGACGGCGCCGCGGTCTTTCCGCTGATCCCGCCGGAGTTGGGCGTCCATCCGCTGCTGCTGGCGACGCTGCACGCGATCGTCTTCCTGATCGGCTCCAACGAGGAGATCGTCGAACCGGCCGCCGGCGAGGAGGCGCTGCAGTACCTCGTCAGTTACCTGCAGCGCCTCGGCGGACCACAGCTGGACCGCGTCCGCGAGGATTTGGCGGTCTTGCTCGATTTCGCCCGCAAGGACGACTGGCCCAAAGAGGACATTCACTTCCTCAAGACCTTCCTGAACACTTTCAACGTCGGCGGCGACAGCAAGGCATGAGCATGGACATCGAGTTGGAGCGCTACAGCCGCCAGATGCGTTTTCCCGGCATCGGCGAGCAGGGGCAGCGTCGTCTGCTGAACAGTCACGTGACCCTGTGCGGTTGCGGCGCGCTGGGCACGGTCCTGGCCAATGCCCTTGTTCGCGCCGGCGTCGGCCATTTGCGCCTGGTCGATCGCGATTTCATCGAGACGCACAACCTCCAAAGGCAAGTCCTCTTCGACGAGCACGACGTCGCCGAAAACCTGCCGAAAGCGGAGGCAGCGGCGCGGAAGCTCGGCGCGATCAACTCCTCCGTGTACGTCGAGCCGGTCGTAACCGACATCGACCGCACGAACATTCTCGAACTGGTCGAGGACGCCGACCTAATCCTCGACGGCACCGATAATTTCGAGATTCGCTATCTCATTAATGATGTTGCGGTGAAGCTCGGCAAGCCGTGGGTCTATGGCGGCTCGATCGGCAGTCACGGGCAGACGATGACGATCCTTCCGGGCGAGACGCCTTGTCTGCGCTGTGTCTTCGAGGCGGCGCCGGCACCGGGCGAGGCCGCCACCTGCGAGACGGCGGGCGTGCTGTCGCCGATCGTCAACATCGTCGCCAGCTACCAGGTCGCCGAGGCGATGAAGATCCTGACGGGGCATCGCGAGCAGGTCAGCCGCGAACTGATCTTCATCGACGTGTGGGACAACGTCCATCGCCGCATCAAGATCGCGCCGCTGCTGGGCAAGGTCGATTGTCCGTGTTGCGGCCACCGCCGTTTCGAGTGGCTCGACGGCCAGATGGGTTCGCAGACGACGAGCCTGTGCGGCCGCAACGCGGTGCAGGTATCGCACCGCACGCCGGCGCGGCTCAACTTCGAGGAGTTGGCGAAGCACCTGGAGCCGCTGGGAACGGTCAGCTACAACCGCTTCCTGCTGAAGTTCACGACCGACGGCCACGAGTTCACGGTGTTTCCCGACGGCCGGGCGATCATCAAGGGGACGAGCGACGTGGACAAGGCGCGGACGCTGTACGCGAAGTACATCGGGCACTGACGGCGTTGGAGGCGGGAGCAACAGCGTGGTAGACTGCAGGCGACTTCTTGATGAACGTCAATGCCAGTCTCGGGTCCAGAAGGAGGTTCCCGATGTCCACCGTCGCAGCGCACGCGCCCGTTGTCGAGGAAAGTCCCCCGCCGCAGTTGTACCGTTTCACGGTCGAGCAGTACGAACTCATGACGACCGCAGGCGTATTTTCCACCTTCGATCGCACCGAACTCCTGGAAGGCTGGATCGTCAAGAAAATGACCCAACACCCTCCGCACGCGGTCGCGATCGAATACTTCCAGGAGATTGTCCGGCCGCTGCTGCCCGACGAATGGCGCGTCCGCGACCAGAAGCCGATCATCACCGGGGAGAGCAACCCCGAGCCAGACCTCACCATCGTCCGCGGTCCGACCAGCCGCTACGCGACCCGCCATCCGCGTTCCGCCGACATCGCCCTGGTGGTCGAGGTAGCGGACACGACGATCCACGAAGATCGGAGTCGGAAAGGCAGAATCTACGCCCGGGCGCGCATTCCCATTTACTGGATCGTCAACGTGACCGATCTTCAGATCGAGGTCTACACGCACCCCAAAGGAGGGAAATCACCCGCCTACCGGGAGCGGCGAGATTACGGCCCCAAAGAGACCGTGCCGTTGATCCTGGCAGGCCGCGAGGTCGCTCAGATTCCTGTCCAGGAACTGCTGCCGTAGCCAGCCGTCGGAGTGTGGTACAATTGCGGCTGGAAAGGAGGGATCATCAATGGTGCAATTGATCTTGACCGAAGAACAAGTGCAGCTGATGCGTGTGTCCCTTGGGGAGTTCGTCCAGCTGTGCGATCCAGCGGGGAATGTGCTTGCCCGCATCCCACCCGAGATGAACCCGGAGTTTCTCGCGGAATTGAAACGCCGGGCCGCGTCTCCGGGACCGTGGTACACCGGGGAGCAGGTGCAGGCGCGGTTGCGTGCTCTCCAGGAGGAATGGGACCGAACGGGCGGGTTCGATCACGCTTACCTGCGGCAGTTCCTGGCGCGACTGAACGAGGCCGATCCAGGCCACCTGCGGCCGAAGGGACAGGCCGAATGAGCTACACGGTGGATTGGAGCGACGATGCTCTCGACAGCCTTGCGGACATTTGGACGCAGTCTGCCGACCGCCGCGCCGTGACGGACGTTTCGACTGCCCCGGATCGGCTGCTCGCTGCGAACCCGCTGGTCAACGGCACCCCGCTGTCCGAGGGGCTTTGGGCCATTGAGGTCCACCCGCTCCGGGCACTCTACGAAGTCCACGCCAATCGCTCCGTGAAAGTGGTGGCTGTGAAGGAACTACCCTGAGCCTTTCATGATTTATCTCGATAACGCGGCCACATCCTTTCCCAAGCCCGAAGTCGTCTACCAGGCGCTCGATGCCTTCGCGCGCCAGAGCCTGGCCAACCCCGGCCGTGCCGGTCACAAAATGGCCCTCGCCGCCGAACGTGCTCTCGACGATGGCCGCCACCTGCTTAACCAGTTCTTCCACGGCGAGGGGCCGGAACGCTTCGTCTTCACGCTCAACTGCACCGACGCGCTGAACATGGCCTTCAAAGGTGTGCTGGCGGAGGGCGACCACGTCATCACGACCGACCTGGAGCACAACAGCGTCAGCCGGCCGCTGCGGGCGATGGAACTGGCCGGCCGCATCACCCTGACTCGACTGCGCGCCGACGGCAGCGGCACGCTCGACCCCGACGCCGTGCGCCGCGCCATCACGCCGCGCACCCGCCTCATTGCCTTGACGCACGCCAGCAACGTCCTCGGCACCGTGCAGCCGATCGGGGCCATCGGCCGCATCGCCCGCGAGCGCGACCTGCTGTTTCTCGTCGATGCGGCCCAGACCGCCGGTGTACTGCCGGTCGATGTGCAGGTCCTATGCATCGACCTGCTGGCGTTCCCCGGCCACAAGGGCTTGCTGGGGCCGACCGGCACTGGGGCTCTCTACGTCGGATCGCGGGCGAAGGTCGGGGCGTGGCGTGAGGGCGGCACCGGCGGCGATTCGGCCAGCGAGACGCAGCCGCGCGAGTTCCCCTACTTCCTCGAAGGCGGCACGCCGAACGTCCTCGGCGTGGCGGGGCTGACGGCGGGAATCAAGTATGTGCAGGAGCAGGGCCTCGACCGCATCCACGCTCACGAGACGGCGTTGACGGAACGGCTGTGGCGGCGGCTCGACGAGATCGGCGGCTACGAGGTGTTCGGCCATCGCGACCTGAGCCGGCGCGTCGGCACGATCAGCTTTCGCAATGAGGCGTTGCCGGCGGCGGAACTCGGCGGCATTCTCGACCAGGCGTTCGAGATCGCGGTGCGGCCTGGCCTGCACTGCGCGCCGTACATTCACCGCTCGCTGGGGACGTTTCCGGAGGGGACGGTGCGCGTTAGTCCGGGACCGTTCAACACGGAAGAAGAGATTGACCATCTCGCAAGGGCGCTGGCCGACATTGGCAAGTGCTAATCCGACCGCAACGACAACCCGAAGGTGTGGGTCATCGAGTCGATCTGACGGCCGTTGCGCCAGAGTTCGACCACCGCTTCATAGACGAAGGGTGTCTCCTGGGTCCAGAGGTTCGGTTCGGGAATCACCACACGGGCGGCCAGGAACTGGTCGGCGGCTCCCTCCGAAGTCGCGACCGGCCTGAGGGGATATGCGAGCTGAATCGTTTCGGTGCCTGGACACTTCGGGCCGTGGACCCGTCCCCGTAGTTCAGCCACGATGATGCGCAGGTCCGCCTCCATCGGACTGAGCCGGTGTTGCTGTATCTGCACACTCCCAATTGCGCCGGCCATCATTAGCTCTCAAAGAAGCAGCATCGCGTCGCCGTAACTGTAAAACCGATACCCCTGTTCAATGGCTGTCTTATACGCCCGCCGGAGCAAATCAACGCCCGCGAATGCACTCACCAGGACCAAGAGGCTGCTCCGTGGCAGGTGAAAGTTTGTCACCAGCGCATCCACCGCCCGAAACTCATACGGCGGGTGGATGAACAACCCCGTCTCGCCAGACCACGGCCGCACCTCACCCGACGCGGCCGCCGTCTCCAGCACACGCACCGCCGTCGTCCCGACCGCGACCACACGGCCGCCGCGCTCCCGACAAGCTGTCACCGCTGCGGCCGTCGCCTCCGGCAATTCGCCCCATTCGCGATGCATCTGGTGCGCCTTCACGTCCTCGACCTGGATCGGCTGAAACGTGCCCGGCCCGACGTGCAGGGTGACGTAAGTCCGCTCGACGCCGCGCTGCTGCAAACGCTCGAAGACCTCCGGCGTGAAGTGTAATCCCGCCGTCGGCGCCGCGACCGCGCCGGCCTGGCGTGCGTAGACTGTCTGATAGCGCTCCAGGTCGGCGGTGCTGGCGCGGCCCTTGCGAATGTACGGCGGCAGCGGCACCTGCCCATGCCGCGCCAGCAACTCGGCCGGGCTGCCCGTTTCGCTCGGCGCCGCCAGCCAGTGACGCTCCGGCGTCTTCGCTACCAAGTGTAACCGCAACGGCCCCGGCTCGACCGCGATGACCTCGCCGACCTGCAAGTGGCCGCGCGTCTGACACATCAGTTCCCACGCCCCATCCGCATGTTCGCGCAGGAATAGCCCCTCCCACTTGCCGCCGGTCGCGACACGGTGGCCGAGCAGGCGAGCTGGCAGTACGCGCGTATCGTTCAGCACCAGCAGATCGCCGGGTGCCAGCAAGTCGGGCAGGTCACGGAAGACGTGGTGCGAAAGGCTCGCGTCGCGGCGGCGCACCACCATCAGACGGGACTGATCGCGTTGCGGGCTAGGCTCCTGGGCGATGAGATGCGCGGGCAGGTCGTAA
>WNGB01008029.1_pt1 | contig 18724 bp, 16 predicted proteins | sample 5400681 | NCBI WGS metagenome assembly WNGB01 (sample SAMN13153367, study PRJNA577476) | soil metagenome | isolation source: 115 cm soil or saprolite under grassland replicate 2 | place: USA:California | collected 2016-06-15 | reverse complement strand
GCCCTCAACCGGAAAGGAGGTGAAGCACCCACCCGGTCCCCCCCTCAAAGGGCCCCTCTCCAAGGCGCACGATTCGCGGACATCTTTGGTGATGCAACCGGTGGCTGCTTCGCGGACATCTTGACGTGATGCAACAAGGAGGGATCCTCAGAACTTGGCCAGTTCCCTCAGCCGCTCGTAGATCGCCTCCGTGTCCGGCAGGTAGAAGTGCTCGAGCGGCGTGGAGTAGGGCATCGCGGGGATGTCCGGCCCGCCGATCCGGACAACCGGCGCGTCCAGGTCGAACATGAGCTCCTCGGCGATGCTCGCAGAGATCTCCGCGCCTGCTCCGAACGTGCGGTTGTCCTCGTAGATGACCATGGCCTTCCCGGTCCTGCGCACCGAGTCGAAGATCGTCTCCTTGTCAAGGGGAGCGATGGTTCGAACGTCCACGACCTCTGCGCCGAACCCCTCTTCCTCCTCCAACCGGTTCGCCGCCTCCAGCGCCTGGTGAAGCATCAGCCCGTAGGCGATGACGGTCAGATCCTCGCCTTCTCGCTTCACGTCGGCCTTCCCGATGGGGACCTCGTAGGCCTCGTCTGGGACCTCACCCTTGATCAGGCGATAGGTCTTCTTGTGCTCGAGGAACAGGACGGGGTCCGGGTCGTTGATCGAGGCGATGAGGATGCCCTTCACGTCGTACGGTGTCGACGGCACGACCACCTTCAGCCCAGGCACGTGTCCATAGAAAGCCTCGATGCTCTGCGAGTGGTACAGCGCCCCGTGGACGCCACCGCCGTAGGGGGCGCGGACCACGATCGGGCAGTCCCAGTCCCCGGCCGAGCGGTACCGGATCCGTGCGGCCTCGCTGACCAGTTGATCGAAGGCAGGATGGATGAAGTCGGCGAACTGGATCTCGGCCACGGGCAGGAGCCCATGCATCGCCATCCCGATGGCGCAGCCCACGATGGAGGACTCCGCGAGCGGTGTGTCGATGACGCGCTGCTCTCCGAACTCGTCCAGGAAGCCGGCCGTGGCCCGGAAAACGCCGCCCCGGGCACCCACGTCCTCGCCCATGATCAGGACCCGGTCGTCCGCCTTCATCGAATCCCACAGGGTGTCGTGAATGGTCTGGATGACGTTCTTCTCGGTCATGATTTGGTGCCTTCGCCCGGAGGCTCGGCCGGCGTCGCCTCACCCCCCGTGGTCTGCAAGGCCCCTTCGAGCAGCTTGAAGCCCGTCCCCTGCCCCGAGCGGCCAAACACGTACTCGAGAGCGGTCTCCGGCTCGGGATCCGGAGCACTCCAGGCCGCGTCGACCTCGGCGTCGACCTGACCCTTGACCTCCCCGCGCAGCTTCTCGATCTCCTCGTCGTCGGTCAGTCCCTGTTCCTTCAGGTAGTTGCCGAACAGGATGATCGGATCGTTCCGCTTGGCCTCGTCGACCTCCTCGCGGGTCCGGTATGTCCGGTCGTCGTCGTCGGACGTGTGCGGATGGAAGCGATAGGTCTTCATCTCGATGAGCGTCGGGCCCCCGCCGCTCCTGGCCTTGTCGACGGCGCGCTTGGAAGCGTCGTAACAGCCGAGGACGTCGTTGCCGTCCACCACGACGCCCTCAAAGCCATAGGCCTCGGCGCGCATGGCCACGTCCTTCACCGCCATCTGCTTGGACAGCGGCACGCTGATCGCGTACTTGTTGTTCTCGCAGTACCACACGATGGGCAGCTTGTGGATACCCGAGAAGTTCAGCCCCTCGTGCCAGTCGCCCTCGCTGGTCGCTCCATCTCCGAACCAGCAACCCACAACGGCGGCCTCGTTCTTCAGCTTCATGGCGTAGGCGATCCCCGCCGCGTGCGGGATCTGGGTGGCGATGGGAGAGGAACCGGTGACGATGCCGAGCCGCCTGGAGCCCCAGTGAGCCGGCATCTGGCGTCCTCCCGAGGAGGGGTCATCTCGTTTCCCGAAGACACCCAGGAAGACGTCCCGGGCGGTCATACCCGCGACCAAGCAGATGCCCATGTCCCGGTAATAGGGGAGGAACACGTCCTTCCCCTTCTCGAACGGCCAGGTCGAGCCGATCTGGCAACCCTCGTGGCCGGACACCGGGACGACGAATGGGGCCTTGCCCTGCCGGTTGAGACGAAACTGCGCCTCGTCGCAGAGGCGGGCCGTCAACATGGTGCGGTACATGTCGAGGAGGTCCTGGGAGGAGAGACCGACTGCCTCATGTCGGCTGCCCGCCTGCTGCTTGGTCCGTGTGGCCAAAGGGCTGATCCTCCTGGTGGGTACCGGTGACCCGATTCTAACCCAGCCCTCTCGAGGCCCCCTCCGAACAGACGGACGCCATCGCCTACAGTTGTGTCCGCGATGAGGGCGGAAGAACGTCGTGGGACCTCGATGGAAGAAGTGGTGGCGGGTCTCGTGGCCGAACTCCAGCCTTCGGCCGGGGCCGCTCCCACTCCAGATGTACGGCTCGTGGACCTCGGGCTCGACTCACTGGCGTGCGCCGACCTGGCCGTAGCTCTGGAGCAGCGCTTCGGCATGAGGCTGGCCGACAACGAAGTCACCGGCCGTTCCACGATCCGCGAGGTGGCTGCTACCGTGCGCCGCGAGATGCCCGCCGGAGCGAGGATCCCCCAAGGGATCGGGCGACACCAGCAGTTGGGCAAGGTACTCGGGGGCCCGGTGATCCGCTGGTTCCTTCGCATGCGGGTGACGGGCGCCGAGCACGTCCCCTCGATGGGCCCGGTCATCATGGCGGCCAACCATCGGAGTTTCTGGGACATCCCGGTCCATGTGATCGCCAGCCCACGGCCCATCCTGTTCATGGCCAAACAGGAGCTGTACAAGGGCCCGGTCACGACGTGGATGTGGCGCTCACTCGGCGGGTTCCCGGTCCGCCGGGACACCGCGGACATTCGGGCCATCGACACCGCGCTGGCTCTCCTGGAGCGGGGGGAGATGGTGGGCGTCTATCCCGAGGGAACTCGGAGCCGCACCGGCGAGATGCTCCCCTTCCTGAAAGGGGCGGCTTGGCTGGCCCTGCGGACCGGCGCCCCGATCGTTCCATGCGGTCTGAAGGGGACCGAACGGAGGAGGCAGGATGAGCACTGGCGGTTCCGCCGCCGCGTGTTCGTCGCGTTCGGGCCTGCCATCGCGGTGGCGGCAGAGCCCGACACCCGGGCTCGCCGGGAGAAGGCAGATGCTCTGACGGAGCAGCTCCTGGAGGCGATCCGTAGACTGTTGGGCTGAGACAGCCTGACCTCCCGAGGGGTCCCTACCGTTCCGAGGCATTCACCGCTGCTCGGGTACTCTTGAGGTGTGAACGAACCAGCCCACAACGCCATCGAGGTCTCCGACCAGACCTTCCAGACGGCCGTCGTCGACGAGTCGAGCCAGCGGCCGGTCGTGGTCGATTTCTGGGCCGAATGGTGCCAGCCGTGCCGGATGATCGGGCCGGTCCTCGAGCGTCTGGCCGAGGAGCACAGCGGGCAGTTCCTTCTGGCGAAACTGGACGTCGACGCAAACCCTCAGGCATCCACGGCCTTCGGGATCCAGAGCATCCCCGCGGTCAAGGCATTCCGGGACGGGCGCGTGGTCGACGAGTTCATCGGGGCGGTCCCGGAGCAAGCCATCCGCCAGTGGCTCCAGGGCATCCTTCCGTCGGAGGCGGACCGGCTTGCGGACCGAGCGACGGAAGCCGAACAGGCGAGAAGGATCGATGAGGCGGAGCGCCTGTACCGGGAGGCCCTGGGGTCCCAACCCGGCCACAGGCGCGCCTCGCTCGGACTGGGGGGACTCCTTGCGATGAAGGGCGACGTGGATCAGGCCCGGGAGGTGCTCTCGTCGCTTCGTCCCGATCCGGAGGCTGAACGGCTCCTGGCCGCCATCGAGGTCTCCGAATGGGCTTCTCCGAACGGAGACTCGCCGCTGGCCAGGGCGGAGGAAGCCGCGGCTGAGGGCCGGTTCCGGGAAGCGCTCGAGGTCTTTCTCGCGGCGGTGCAGAACGGCACCGCAGAGGAGAAGCAGCGGGCACGAGACGCCATGCTCAAGGTGTTCGCCGTCCTCGGCGAAGAAGACCCTCTCACCAGCGAGTTCCGTCGCAGGCTCGCCACTGCGCTGTTCTAGCTTACCTAGCTGGCACCGGGAAGGACGCTGCCCGCGATAGGTCAGGGCAGGGAGACTGGGGAGGGGCGATCCGGCTCCACCCCGTAGCGCTTGATGGCGTCGGCCACCTTCTCCGGCTTGACCTCGCCCATGTCGGCCAGGGAGGACAGGGTGGCCAGCACGATGTGGTCCGCGTCCACCTCGAAGAACCGGCGAAGCTCTTCGCGAGTGTCGGAGCGCCCGAACCCGTCGGTCCCAAGGGACACGAACGGCTGGTGCACCCACCGTGCGATCTGATCCGGCACGGACTTCATCGAGTCCGTGACCGCCACGACTGGCCCGTCGTGACTGTTCAGAAGCTCGGTGACGTACGGCTCGCGCTTCGGCTTTCCTGGGTGGAGTCGATTCCATCGCTCGCACTCCAGGGCGTCTGCTCGGAGCTGCTGGTACGAAGTGGCGCTCCACACGGCCGCCGAGACGTCCCACTGCTCGGCGAGCAGCTCCTGGGCCCGGAGGGCCTGAACGACCATGGGCCCGGAGGCGAAGATCTGGGCCTGGTGGCGCCGCTCACTCGATGCCTCGCCGAAACGGTACAGGCCGCGGACGATGCCCTCTTCCACGCCGGGCGGCATCGCCGGTTGCGGGTAGTTCTCGTTGTACAGGGCCAGGTAGTAGATGACGTCGCGGTGGTCCTCGTACATCCGCTTCAGTCCGTCCTTGACGATTGCTGCGATCTCGTACGCGAAGGCGGGGTCGTACGCCATGCACGCCGGGTTGGTCGAGGCCAGGAGCAGCGAGTGCCCATCCTGGTGCTGAAGTCCCTCGCCGTTGAGGGTGGTCCGTCCGTGGGTGGCTCCGAGCAGGAACCCTCTGGCGCGCTGGTCCCCGGCCGCCCAGATCAGGTCGCCGATCCGCTGGAAGCCGAACATCGAGTAGAACGTGAAGAACGGGATCATCGGCTCCTCGTGCGAGGCGTACGAGGTGCCGGCGGCGGTGAACGACGCCATCGATCCGGCTTCGGTGATGCCCTCCTCCAGGATCTGGCCGTCCTGGGCCTCGACGTAGGCCAGGAGGTGGGCGGCGTCGACCGGCTCGTAGAGCTGCCCGTGGGCCGCGTAGATCTTGAACTGGGGGAACAACGACTCCATCCCGAATGTCCGAGCTTCGTCAGGGATGATCGGCACGATCCGCTTGCCCACCGTCTGGTCCCTCATGAGGTCCCGGAGCAATCGGACGAAGGCCATCGTCGTGGACACGGGGAGCTTCGAGCCCTCGGCGAAGGTCTCCCAGACATCCTTCTTCGGCGTGCCGATGCCCTTCCGGGCGAACCGGCGCTCGGGGATCACGCCGCCCAGAGCATGACGTCGGGCCAGCATGTACTGGATCTCCTCGGAGTCCGTTCCCGGGTTGTAATAGGGCGGCTCGCCGCTTTCCAGCTCTTTGTCGGGGATCGGAAGCTCCAGCCGGTCCCGGAAGACCTTCAGCTCTTCCACCGAGAGCTTCTTCATCTGGTGGGTGACGTTTCGGGCCTCGAAGGCGCCGGGCAGCGTCCATCCCTTGATGGTCTTGGCCAGGATCACCGTCGGCGCGCCGGTGAGCTCCGCGGCGGTGGCGTAGGCGGCGTACAGCTTCCGATAGTCGTGCCCGCCCCGGCGCAGCCTCTGCAGGTCCTCGTCGGCGAGGTGGGCCACCATCTCCTTCAGCCGTGGGTCCGGACCGAAGAAGTGCTCACGGATGTATGCGCCGGACTCGACGGCGTACTTCTGGAACTCGCCGTCGAGCGTTGTGTCCATCTGGTGGACCAGGATCCCGTCCGAGTCACGAGCCAGGAGCTCGTCCCATTCCCGACCCCACACCACCTTGATCACGTGCCAGCCCGCGCCGCGGAAGATCGACTCGAGCTCCTGGATGATCTTGCCGTTACCCCTGACGGGGCCGTCCAGGCGCTGGAGGTTGCAGTTCACCACGAAGATGAGGTTGTCCAGGCCTTCCCGGGAAGCGAGGGACAGCGCGGCCATCGACTCCGGTTCGTCCATCTCCCCGTCGCCGACGAACGCCCATACACGCTGCTTCGAGGTGTCCTTGATCTCGCGGTTGTGCAGATAGCGGTTGAACCGCGCCTGGTAGATGGCCACCAGCGGTGAGAGGCCCATGGAGACCGTGGGGTATTCCCAGAACTCGGGCATGAGCCGGGGGTGCGGGTACGACGAGAGGCCGGGGTGCAGGGCCTCCTGGCGGAACCGGTCGAGTTTCCCCGCGTCCCATCGGCCCTCCAGGAACGTCCGGGCGTAGATGCCGGGCGCGGCGTGGCCCTGGACGAAGAGGTGATCCCCGCCGCCGGGGGAGTTCTTGCCGCGAAAGAAGTGATTGAAGCCTACCTCGTACAGCGAGGCCGAGGACGCGTAGGTCGAGATGTGGCCGCCGATCCCCTCCAGGTGCTTGTTGGCCCTGGACACCATGACGGCGGCGTTCCACCGGACCAGCCGGCGGATGTGCCGCTCCAGCTCCTCGTTGCCGGGGAAATAGGGCTGCTCCTCCGGCGGGATAGTGTTGATGTAGTGCGTCGAGACCATCGAGGGCACGCCGATCCGGCGAGACCGGGCGTGGTTCAGAAGACGATGGATGAGGAAGGCCGCCCGCGCCGGTGACGTGTCAATCAAGTCGTCGAGCGCCTGGATCCACTCGGCGGTCTCGCCTGGATCGATATCGGGAAGCTGATCCTTGAACGCGTCGAACGCCCGCACCGCTACCTCCGAACCATCGGCGTCCCCACAAGACTAGGCCCTCTGGCCGCCCTATTCACGGAGTAGGTATCGGCGCCGCTCAGGCCGGGCTTTGTGTCCTGGATCGATCCGGGACGCCGAGGAGGTCGGAATCCGTTTCGATCAGATCAATGTGGAAGACGTCCCCGAATGCCGCCGCCACCAGCGGAGCCATCTCCTCGACCGTCACGTCGCGGCCCGCAAGGTCGGAGAGCGAGGTCACGCCGTGGTCCGCGAGTCCGCACGGGACGATGGCCTCGTACCACGACAGGTCCGTGGTGCAGTTGAGGGCGAACCCATGGAGGGTCACTCGGGCGCGGCTCACCTTGACTCCGATCGCGCATGCCTTTCGGTCGCCGGCCCACACGCCGGAGTTCACGGGATTCCTGTACAGCCCGGGCACGCCCGCCTCTGCGCCGGCTCGGATGATCACGTCCTCCAGCTTCCGGACATAGCCCACGACGTCCCTTCCGGGGCCCAGATCGACGATCGGGTACCCGACCAGCTGCCCGGGCCCGTGGAATGTGACGCTCCCTCCCCGATCCACCAGGTGGAAGTCGGCCCCGGCGTCCCGCATGGCGTCCTCGGCCCAGACGAGGTGGGCCGGATCCCATCGCTTCCCGGCCGTGTAGACGGGCGGGTGTTCCAGAATGATCAACGTATCGGGGATGTTGCCCGAAAGCCTCCGTTCGGCCAGGGCGTGCATGGCCTCATACGCCTCTCCGTAAGGGACGAGGCCGACGGGCCGCATCAGCCAGGCGTAGCCGGTCATCCCGTCCGAGCCGGCAGGCCCACTTCGGGACCGAAGTCCCAGGTCTCCAGATTCTGCTTGACGCGGCCCAGGAACTGCGCGGCCGTGGCGCCGTCGATGATCCGGTGGTCCCATGACATCGAGATGTAGACCATGTGCCGGACGGCGATGGCGTCGTCGACCACCACGGGGCGCTTCTCCACAGAGTCGAAGGCCAGAATGGCGCACTGCGGCGGGTTGATGATCGGCACGCTGATGATGGAGCCGAAGGGCCCCGGGTTGGTGATCGTGAACGTGCCCCCCTGCACGTCGTCCGGGACCAGCTTCTTGCTCCGGGCCCGGGTGGCGATGTCGTTGATAGCGCGCGAGAGCCCGACCAGATTCATCGTGTCCGCGCCGTTCACCACCGGCACGATCAGCCCTTCCTCCAGGGCCACCGCGATGCCCAGATTCACGTACTGCTTCCGGATGAGCTGGTCCTCGCGGAGCTCCGCGTTCACGTCGGGGAAGGCCAGCAGGGCCTCGCACACGGCCCTTGCCACGAACGGCATGTACGTGAGGCTGACCCCCTCCCGCTGGCGGAAGTTCTCCCTGCCCGCCTCCCGCGTCCGGACCACGTTCTCCATGCTGACCTCGACCAGGTTCCACGCTCGCGCCGTGGTCTGGATCGAGGCCACCATGTTGCGGGCGATGGTCTGGCGCATCCGGGTGAGCGGGATGGCCTCCTCTCTGGCCTGGGCTGCTGGACGGGGAGCGGGAGCTGCCTCGCGCGCGGGCGCTGGCTGGGGAACGGCCTCGAGGCGTGGAGCGGCCGCTGCCGGGCGGCCCTCCTCGGCGCCACGGGACTCCAAGTACGTCATCACGTCCCTCTTGGTGATCCGGCCGCCGGTGCCGCTCCCGGCGACTTGCGACAGATCGATCTGGTTCTCCTCCGCAAGCCGCCGCACCAGCGGCGAGAGGATCTGGCTGCGGGGGCCTCCACCGGCAGGGGCGGCTACGCCCGCCCGGGCCGGAGCTGCCGCCTCCGTCTCCTCCGCCGGACCTCGACCGCGCTCTTCCTCGGCCGGTGCCCTTCGAGGCTGCTCCTCGGCAGGCTGCTCCTTCTCGCGTTCTTCCTTCTCGGCGGCCTCCTCCGCCTGCTCCGCCTCTTCGGGTTCGTCTTCGGCATTCAGCACCGCCCGCTGGGTCTCGGCTTTCGTCTCGGCCGGAGGAGCCTCGGCATATTCGGCTTCAGCTTCGGCCGGCTCTTCGGCCTCCGCGATCTTCGCAGGCGCCGATGCCGCCTGGCCGTCGGTTTCGATCATGGCGAGCTCCGTTCCCACCTGGACGGTCTCGCCCTCCTGAACCTTGATCTCGACGAGTTTGCCGGACACCGGCGACGGCACCTCAGTGTCGACCTTGTCCGTCGAGATCTCGAACAGAGGCTCGTCCCGCTCGATCGTCTCGCCTTCCGTCTTCAGCCACTTGGTGATCGTTCCCTCGACGACGGTCTCGCCGAGCTGCGGCATGGTTACCGGGGTGGCCACCTCACGACCTCCTTTCGGCGGGGGCTACCGCTTCGCTGCTTGAGCCCCCGCACACCAATCCGGCGGGGGCTACCACTTCGAGAGCTCCTGCACGGTCTCCACGATCTGGTCCACCTGGGGGAGATAGGCGTCCTCCAGCGGGGGGCTGAACGGTACGGGCACGTTGGGCGGAGCCAAGCGCATCACGGGCGCGTCGAGGAGGTCGAACCCATCCTCCGCGATCGTCGCAGAGACCTCCGCTCCGATGCCGAGCGCACGATGGCTCTCGTACAGCACCAAGACCCGGCTGGTCTTCTCCACCGACTTCAGGATGGCCTCCCTGTCCAGCGGTTGCACGGTGCGCAGGTCCACGACCTCCGCGGACACGCCGTGGTCCTCTAGGGCGTCCGCCGCCTCGAGAGCCTTGTGCACCATCGCCCCGTAGGTGATCACCGACACGTCGTGGCCCTCCCGCTTCACCTCCGCCTTTCCGATAGGCACGCTGAAGTCCGGATCGTCGGACACCTTCTCCTTGACCCGCCGGTAGATCCACTTGTGTTCGAGGAACACGCAGGGGTTCTCGTCTCGGACGGCCGATTTGAGCAGGCCTTTCGCGTCGGATGGGAAGGCCGGACAGATCACCTTCAGGCCGGGGGCGTGGGCGAAGTAGGGTTCGGGATTGGTCGAGTGGAACGGACCCGCCCGGACCCCGCCGCCGGAAGGCGCCCGGAACACGATCGGCAGCGCCACGCCCGACCGGTAGTGATACCTGGCCGCGTTCGTCACGAGCTCGTCGAAGCCGCACGTCATGAAGTCGGCGTATTGGAACTCGGCCACCGGCCGGAAACCTTCCATCGCCGCCCCCACTGCCATCCCCACGATGGTCTCCTCGCAGATCGGGGTGTCCATGACCCGGTCCGGGCCGAACCGGTCGATGAATCCTTCGGTGACCTTGAACGCGCCGCCGTAGATGCCGATGTCCTCGCCGAGCAGGAACACGTTGTCGTCGCGTTCCATCTCCTCCCACAGAGCTTCGGCGATCGCCACGAGGTAGGTGGCCTGGCCCTCCTCGGAGCGCTTGCCGCGGGGTTCGGCGCCGTGCCCGGCGGCCCCCGCCTCTACCTTCTCCGCGCCCTTGGAGCCGCCCTCTCCCGTCTTCGCTCTCTCCGGCTTGCCCTCCGCCATTCAGCCCTCACCTCTCGCCGGCTCGCCTTGCCAGTAGCCGTCCTCGGCCCACAGGCCCTTGGTCACGTCCTCGGGCTTGGGAAGCGAAGAGTCCTGCGCGAACTCGAAGCCTTCGTCGAATTCCTTCTTGATGCGGTCTTCGACGTCCTTGACTCCGGCGTCATCGATCGTACCGAGGGTCAGGAGGAGCTCCTGGAACCTCTTCACCGGATCCCGGTAGGTCATGTACTCGTCGAGGACGGCCTGCGGCAGGTACTTGGCCGGGTCGTGGCCCGCGTGCCCTCGCCACCGGAGCGACACGGTCTCCAGCAAGGTGGGACCATTCCCGGACCTGGCCCGCTCCACGGCCTCGTGGGCGGCCTCGTAGACGTCCAGCACGTCCTGGGCGTCGACCCGCACGCCGGGCATGCTGTACTCGCCTCCCCGGTCGGCGATCGAGCCGACGGGGAACTCGATGGTGTTCGGCGTGGAGTACGCCCACTGGTTGTTGTTCACAACCCACACCACGGGGAGCTTGTACACGGCCGAGACGTTGAGGGCCTCGTGCCACCGGCCGTTGGAGGTGGCGCCGTCGCCGCAGATGGCCATTGCCACCCTGTGCTCGCTCCGGCGTTTGTAGGCCAGCGCGGCGCCGCACGCCACCGGATACGCGATGGGCAGATGGGAGATCACCGTGAAGGTGTGTGCTCCTTCCCAATCGCCGAGGTGGCTGTTGCCGTCCCGGCCCCGCGTGTACCCGTCGATCCGGCCCCAGTACTGGGCCATCACCCTCTTCAGGTCGAGGCCTTTCACCAGCTGGGCGGAGAGATCCCGGTGGGTGGGGAACAGGGAGTCCTCTGGGCGCAGGGCGTACGCCACGCCGACGTGGGCGCCCTCCTGGCCTCGCCCGGAGTAGATCGCTCCGGGCAGCTTGCCCTGCCGGTACAGCGTCTCCATGCGCTCGTCGAAGTAGCGGCACAGCCTCAGGAAATAGAGCAGATCCTCGAGGCTCTCCTCCTTCAGCCCGAGCCGTTCGATCTGCTGGGTCGCGATGGTCGGGTCGGGGAGAGCCTTCAGTCGCTCCTCTTTCTTGGTCTCCTCGGTCTTCTGCTTGGTGGCCACGCAGCCTCACATGGTGTGCAGCGGTTTGCCTGCTAGCGACAGGAAGGCCTCGCCGATCCCTTCGGACAGGGTCGGATGGGGGTGGATCAGCCTTGCCACGTCCTGGGGCCAGGCTTCCCAGTTGTAGATGAGGGTGGCTTCGGCAACGAGCTCGGTGACGTGCGGTCCTACCATGTGCACGCCGAGGACAGCCCCCTCCTTCTCTGCAACGACCTTCACCATGCCGCCCTCGCCGACGATGTTGGCCTTGGCCAGGACCTGGAAGTTGAACTTGTTCGTGACGACCTCGTGGCCGCGCTCCTTGGCCTGGGTCTCCGTCAGCCCGACCGACGAGATCTCGGGGGCGGAGAACGTGACCCTGGGGATCCCGGCGTAGTCGATCTCGGGAACCTCCTGGCCGGCGATGCGCTCGGCCACGGCGATGCCCTCCAGGAACGAGGAATGGGCGAGCTGCAGGGGAGTGGCGGCCACGTCCCCGACTGCCCACACGTGAGGGACGGCGGTCTGCAGGGCGGAGTCCACCTTCACGTAGCCCCGGTCGAGCTGAACGCCCGCCTCCTCGAATCCCAGCCCGTCGCTGATCGGACCGCGTCCCACCGCAACCAGGCAGATGTCGGCGCTCACCGTCTTGGCATCCTTGCCCTCGGCCTGGTACGTCACCTCCACGTGGTCGCCGGCGTCCTTGACGTCCTGGACCTTGACCCCGGGGGTCGCGTCGATCCCGCGCTTCTTGAACGCCCTGGTCGCTTCCTTGGAGATGTCCTCGTCCTCGAGCGGCGCGATCCGGGGCAGGGCTTCCAGGACCGTCACATTCGCCCCGAACGAGTTGTAGACGGTGGCGAACTCCAGGCCGATGGCACCGGCCCCGATGATCACCACGGAGTCGGGCAGGTGGTCCATGACCAGGGCCTGGTCACTGGTGATGATGCGCTGGGTCACCTCCATCCCGGGGAGCAGCCTCGGGTACGACCCCGTGGCCAGCACCACGTCTGGCGCGGAGACGTTTCGCCTATCCACCTCGACGGCCGGGCCGCCGGTGAGCTTTCCGGCGCCCTTGATGACGTCGATCTTCCGGGCCTTGATCAGCCCGGTCAGGCCGGAAACCTTCTTCTCCACGATGTGTTGCTCGAACTCGAGGACCTTCCCCCAGTCGGCCTCACCCGAAGCCTTGATGCCCCACTCCTCGGCCCGGTTGAGGTGCTCCATGACCGAGGCCGACTCGAGCAAGGCCTTCGACGGGATGCACCCACGAAGCAGACACGTCCCGCCGAGTCGGTCGTCCTTCTCCACGACGGCAACACGCTTGCCGAGGACCGCGGCCCGCAGGGCGGTGGCATAGCCTCCCGTCCCGGATCCCAGGACGACCAGGTCGTATGTATCCTCAGGCACAACTGATTCCTTTCTCTCGGGTCACGAACTGCTTCTATGCATCGATTGAGCAGTGCGCGGCCGTACAGGCATACTACCGCCGGTGGAAACAACGGAATGACGAACGCCGAGAGCCATGCGACGAGCACACCGCTCGAGGCGGAGCATCGAGCCCTGGGCGCCCACATGGCTCCCTTCGCCGGCTGGCTGATGCCCATCGAGTACGGGGGAACGCTCGCTGAGCACCGGGCAGTCCGGGAAGCCGTGGGTCTGTTCGACTTGACCCACCTGGGCAAGGTGACGGTTGAGGGGCCGGAGTCCCTGGAGGTCCTTCAGCGAGTCTTCACCAATGACCTCTCACGGGTGGGGGTCGGTGGGGCGCAGTACAACATGCTGCTGAACGAACGCGGAGGGATCGTCGACGACCTCATCGTCTACCGGATACGGGCGGAGCGCTACCTGGTCGTTCCAAATGCGGCCAACACGGGGAAGGTTCACATGGCCTTGCTCGAGTGGGCCTCGCCGGGGATCGACGTGGTGCTCCGGCCTGACCTGTGCCTACTGGCTCCCCAGGGCCCGAAGTCCTTCGACCTCGTTGAACAGCTGTTTCCCGAAGCCACGTCGCTCGAGTACATGCATGGGCAGGAGATGGGCTACCGGGATCTGCCTGTGGTCGTTTCGCGGTCGGGCTACACAGGGGAGCGTGGGTTCGAGCTGTTCGTGCCCGAAGAGGTCGGCGTGGAGCTGTGGCGGGAGCTGTTGCGCCTCGGCTCGCCCCTGCGGATCGAGCCGTGCGGGCTCGGGGCCCGGGACACGCTCCGGCTGGAGATGGGGTACCCGCTGCACGGCAACGACATCTCCGAGGAGCGCACGCCCCTGGAGGCGGGGCTCGGCTGGGCCGTGGCTCTGGACAAAGGCGACTTCATCGGGCGGAACGCCCTCCTCCGGCAGAAGGAAGAGGGGATTCCGTCGAGGCTGTGGGGTCTTCGGATGAAGGACAAGCTCATCCCTCGACCCCACTACCCCGTGCTGACCGATGGCGAACAGGTCGGGGAGACCACCAGCGGGACGTTCTCTCCGACCCTCAGAGCGGGGATCGCAATGGCCTATCTGTCGCCGCGGGAGCGGTTCGACGCTGGTGACGAGGTCGCGATCGATATTCGAGGCAGGACCGGTGTGGCGGCGGTGGTGAAGCCTCCATTCGTGGGCTCATCGCCGAAGTGAGCGCTCAGCTCCCCGTTCCTCCCGATGAGCCCGATCCTTCGGATCGTTCCTCATCGTCAGGGGAGTGCAGCAGCTGATCCGCTCGCTTCGCTCGCGGGGCTGTTACCCCCCTGGACCCCCCGACGCCGTCAGATGATCCCGGATCGCCTGGACCCACTCGTCCACCTCTTCCGTGTACAGGGCGTTGGCATTGGTCAGGTACGCGGCCACCGCCGTTCGCGGGTTGGGCAGGCCGGTCGAGTACATGTCCGGCGGTTTCACGAAATAGAACAAGACCACCTCCGGGACGCCGGGCGTGGACACTCGCAGCTCGAGAACGGGGCTGTGCCTGGATCGGCTGACCTTCCCGATGTCGCTATTCGCGAACACCGTCTCGCCGAGGTGGTCGAGCTTCGTTCCCGTGAGCTCCGGCCGGAAGATCAGGCGATCGGCTTCGAGGATCAGCTCACCCCTCACGCCCTGCTGGCCGGTGGACTTGTGGACCATCCAGACGGTCGAGGGATGCGGAGCCATGTGGCAACCTTAGACGACCCCGCCGAGCCGAAGGCGAACTTACGACTGGGCGAGATAGCCGAGGAACAGAGCTTCGGCCAGGCAGGATTTCTCCAGGTCGGCCAAGTCGACACTCTCGTCCTCGGAGTGGGCGTTGCACTTCGGGTCGCCGGCTCCGGTGAGCATCAGGGTGGCTTTCGGGAATTGCCTGGCGAACTCCGCCACGAAGGGGATCGAGCCTCCGGCACCCATGAGTACGGGCTTCTTGTCGAAGGCCTCGGTCATGGCCCGGTGCATGGCCTCGTAGGCGGCCCCCTCGGCTTCCAACGCGAAAGGCGAGCCGACCGCCTCGCGAACGATCTTCACCTCGGCGGCTGGTTGGACGCCTCGGGCGTGCGAGGAGCGTCGATCCCCAGGACGGAGATGGCGGGCTTCGTCCACATCCTCTCGGTCAGTGTGCCCTCGCCGATGAGGGTGACCCCCGGCCGGACTCCCGCCCAGTCCCTGAGCTCGTCCTCGGTGAGATCGAGCGGGTCGGCCGGCCCAGAGGCCAACCCCGACACCGCCACGTTTCCCCTGTCATCGTGGAGAGCGGCCAGGGTCCGGCACAATGTGGTCAGCGCATCCGGGATAGCACCCCCGTACTCGCCGCTGTGGACGGCATGATCCAGCGTTCGAACCTCGACGGAGCACGCCACGATCCCGCGAAGTGAGATCGTCAGCGCCGGCTCTCCGGTCCTCCAATTCCCCGAGTCGGCCAGGATCACGGCGTCAGCCTTCAACAGATCACCGTAATTCGTGAGGAAGGCGCCGAGGTGCTCGGAGCTGGATTCCTCCTCGCCTTCCACGAACACGGTGACCCCAACAGGTGGCCGACCGTTCCATGCCCGCATGGCGGCGGCGTGCATCACGATGCCCGCCTTGTCGTCCGATGACCCCCGTCCGTAAAGACGGCCGTTCCGCTCCACGGGTTCGAAGGGCGGCGAGGCCCACAGGTCTTCCGGGCCTTGGGGCTGGACGTCGTGGTGCGCATAGAGAAGAACGGTCGGCGCGCCATCGGGCGCCGGGACCTGTCCGAGGACGGCGGGATGGGCTCCCTCGACCTCCAACAGGCGAGTCTGCATCCCGCACGCCCGGAGGATGTCTTCGGTCGCTGCGGCCGATCGCCGCACCTGCTCGGGGTCGAACTCCGGAAAGCTGACCGAGGGGATGCGGACCAGCCGCTCCAGCTCGACCCGGATGTCCGGCATGAGGGCGGAGATCCTCTGGGGGATGGCTTCGAGTGTCTGATCGGTCATGCTGGCGGAAGCCTACACGTTCCGCCCCGCTTGCTCTTTCCTCAGTGGATCGCGATCGGAGTGCCCAGGGGCAGGATCTTGACCAACCCGATGATGTCGCGGTTCCTCATCCGGATGCACCCGTGGCTGCTTCGCCTGCCGATCGACGAGGGGTCGCTCGTCCCGTGCAGGCCGATGATCCCGCCGAGCTTCCACGTGTCCAGCACCTCGGAATAGCCCGAGAGGCCGTAGGCATAGGGTCCGTACAGGGTGCCGAGGTCGGAGAGCTTGATCAGGGACGTCAGGTAGAACTGCCCCCTGGGGGTGGGCGTCCTCCCGGTGCCGATGCCAACTCGATATGTCTTCAGCGGCTCGCACCCCTCGTACAACCTCAACTTGAACCGCCGGACATCCAGATCCAATCGGTACGGAGTGACACGGACCAGGAGGTCCTTGCCTTCGATGAAGCCGGCCGTCCCGTTCGGCTTGATGGGTAGGAGCGCCCTGAACCATGTGGCGCCGTCGTCGCCCGCCACCTGCTCCAGGAGGAGGAACACCTGCGGCGATCCGAGGGGCGTGATCCTGGCGAAATCGTGAACCGCTCGGGCCGATGGGACCGGGGCAGTCCTGGCCACGGTCCGTTCATGTACCAGCGTGCCGATCATGGATTCCTGGGCGCATGCTCGCAGACCCGGTGAGAGTCTCGGCTGGGGCGTTCCCGTCTGTGCTGATGCCTTGCCAGAAGACGGGGTCCCCCGAGGGAGGTCGTCCCGCCCCATCAACGTTTCGGCCACGGGAGCCATTACCAGCCCCGCTATCAGGAGTAGCGCGACCGACAGCCCGTAGTCGAGCAATCTCGAGCGTCGTCGACGGGGCCGGCGGTCTGCCGTCCGCGTATCGTTGAGGTCGCTCGTTCCGTCCACTTGTCCTTCCTGACGAGGTCGGGTCTCTTACGGCAAGGAAGAGGGGGTGCCGGACCACCGGCACCCCCAGGTGTCAGCGCTTCCTCATCTCACCTGCCCGTACATCCCCCTACCCGGTGAACGGGGCCTGACCGGGGACCGGCTGGGCGGGAGCCGCGCCCGGTGTGGGTGGCGCATCGGGCTCACCCGTTGGCTCGGGGCTCGGGCTGGGGCTCGGGTCCGGGGCCGGTCCGTGGCATCCGTCCGAGATGACCAGGTTGTTCGCGGAGCCTTCCGGGCTCTCGTCGGCGTACGCAGTCAGGGTGGCGGGATCGTAGTACGGGGTCACGGCATGGAGTGCCGCGCTGTTCCCCCGATGCTCCATCTCATATGCGTCACCGTTGACAGAGAGCGTTGCGCTGTCCGGCTTCTCGTCCCCATTCGGCGTAAGCACCCAATGGAGGTAGGGATCCTGACCCTCGTCGCAGTCCTTGATGGAGTCCGATCCATTGCCCGTCCACGGGACCCGTGCGATCGCGATCCCGGCGAGGCAGACGGCCAGGACCATCCCCAGGAGCGCCGCCATCTTGAACTTTCTCCCCATTCACTTCCCCCTTGTCCGCTCTTTCCCTGCCCTTTCCGGGCCGGAGGGATGGAGCACCTGCGCCGAGGACTTTCACGGCCTACTCCGTCCGCCTGAATGATGGGTCCCCCCTCGATGAATAGTCATCCGCCAATGGGATGCAATCAGTGGGATCGAATCGGCAATTAGCCGGCCCAGTCTCTAGCACGAAGGGCGGAGGTATTGGGCAACCGGAAGGCCGGACCTCTTGACGAGATTCGATCTGGTTCGAGACCGGGACGGCGGCCTCAGGCGTCGCGTTGCTCGGGGATCACCGAGTGTTGCGGGCGGCCTGGAGGAACTCGGAGATCGAGGTGTCGCCGAACCGGGCCGCCTCCAGGATCTGCTTGAGGAGCTGCCTGGCTCCCGTCCCCGGGACCACCGCGATTACCACGTACAACCCGGACGTGGGGATGCCCATCCGTCGCATTGGCCCGAACCCCGGGGCGGCAACGACGTAGGCCCACCGATTCGACCTGCCCTCGGTGCGGCAGATGCCCGTGGCCGACATCACGTAGTCCCCCGGAGAGAACCGGCGACCCGTGAAATCCGGGGGATGGTCGATGTAGACGTCTTCGCTCGCGGATCGGCAGTTCTTGTTCGCGGCCAGCGCGGCCATGGCCGGGCCCTGTGCCACCAAGTAGTAGTAGTCGGAGGGGATCTGGAGCTTGGCCACGTCGATCCAGAACGCCTCCATCCCGCCCACCGTGCCCACGGCGCTCTCCCACTGCTCGATCCGGGGCGATGCGACGAAACCCTCTTGCGGGTAGCGCGCGGTCGGCAGAGGCCGTGCTTCCCATCCATCGGGAATGAGAGCCTGGACGCTCCCTGCCTGCACCTCGATCCGCAACGGGGAGGGACTGGGCGGCAAATGGTGCACGGTGAAGACGGCTGGTGGGGCCGAGGCCTCATGGTCAGCCGGCGCATTCGTACAGGCCGTCAGGGCTACGACCATTGCGGAGATCGCTAAGCCTGCGCGCATGGTGTCTTGGCCGAAGTGTAGGGAACTTGCGGGTCGTGCGCCACCCGCGGGAGGACGCGTCCAATGGAATAGGTTGTCGGAAGGGCGGGTGGTTGCGGCGGGAGCGCCGGCCGAAGTCATCACGCCAGACCTGACGCGTGAGGTGTTTGCAGTGGACGTGGAAGTGACGACGGGTGCTTCGGTCGGCGGAGAAAGACCGCAAGCTCGTGGAGGCTTAGTCGACCAAGCCCTTCCGTAGGGCGATCGCTACGGCCTGGGCTCGGTCGTTCGCGCCCAGCTTCTCGAAGATCCGCTCGAGGTGGGTCTTCACAGTGTGCGGGGAGATGCTGAGGTCGTGCGCGACCTCCTTCGTGGTCGCTCCGTACGCCACCTTCTGCAGGATCTGTGACTCCCGCCTGGAGAGGGGTGTCTCCCGGGGGGTCTCGACGTACTGGATCTCCTCGATGAACGCCCGGGTAAGCGTGGGGT
>WNGB01005600.1_pt1 | contig 18726 bp, 17 predicted proteins | sample 5400681 | NCBI WGS metagenome assembly WNGB01 (sample SAMN13153367, study PRJNA577476) | soil metagenome | isolation source: 115 cm soil or saprolite under grassland replicate 2 | place: USA:California | collected 2016-06-15 | reverse complement strand
GATCAGATCGTGGGTGCCGCGAAGGGCGGCGGGATGAAGGGACTGATCCTCACCTGCAAGCATCACGACGGCTTCTGCCTCTGGCCGTCGCGCTACACCGAGCACTCGGTCAAGAACAGCCCGTTTCGGCGCGACGCGGTGAAGGAGATCTCTGAGGCGTGTGCGAGAGCCGGATTGAAATTCGGTGTCTATCTCTCACCTTGGGATCGCAATCACAAGAATTACGGCACACCCGAGTACCTCACCTACTATCGGAATCAGCTGCGCGAGCTGCTGACCGAGTACGGTCCGGTGTTCGAGATCTTCTTCGACGGCGCCAACGGCGGCGACGGCTACTACGGCGGCGCGTACGAGCGGCGCGAGATCGACAACCGCACCTACTACGATTGGTCCAATACGTGGCAGATCGTGCGCGATCTCCAGCCGAACACTGTGCTGTTCAGCGACGCGGGGCCGGACATTCGCTGGGTCGGCAACGAGAACGGGATCGCCGGCGAGACGTGTTGGGCCACGTCCAACCGCGAGGACTTCTCGCCCGGAAACGCGGATGTGGCGCGCCTGAATCGCGGCGACCGGCCGGGCACCCACTGGGTGCCCGCCGAATGCGATGTGTCGATCCGGCCCGGCTGGTTCTATCACAGGCACGAGGACGGCCAGGTCAAGACGCCGCAGCAGCTGGTCGATCTCTACTACTCGTCGGTCGGCCGCGGCGCGTCGTTTCTGCTCAATCTCCCGCCCGATCGGCGCGGCCGGATTCCTGATGTCGACGTCGCGTCGCTGCAGGGCTTTCGCCGCATCGTCGACGCGACGTTTAGGGCCAATCTCGCCGCCGGCGCACGCGTCACCGCGAGCAGCTGGCGCGGTGGCCGCGATCGACGGTTTGCGCCGGGGAACGTGCTCGACGGCAGTCGCATCACGTATTGGACGACGGACGATGGGGTGAAAACGGCGAGCTTGATCCTCGACCTGGGTAGTGATGTCGCGTTCAACGTGGTCCGGCTGCGCGAACACCTCCCCCTCGGCCAACGCGTCGACGCGGTCGGGCTGGATCAGTGGCAGAACGGTGATTGGGTCGAGTTCGCGGCGGCGACGAGCATCGGCAACTGCCGGTTGATCCGCGGCCCCCGGATCACGACGTCGCGGGTCAGACTGCGCGTGATGCAAGCCGCAGTCTGCCCCGCGATTTCGGAGGTAGGGTTGTTTTCGGAGTCGTAGTCTTGTCTGGACGTGGTAGGGGCGCAGCATGCTGCGCCCCTACATGATCTATCGCCGAATACCGCTACGCCGCCTTCTTTTGTGCTTCCTTCCTTATCAGCGCATACCCCAGGCTGTTGAAGTTGTAAACCGCGAGCGCCTGGAACATCGGCTTCGCCTTATCCGCCTGCCCCGAGCCCTCGAGTGCGACCGCGTAGTTGTACTCGATGTACGGATCCTGCAGGTTGCCCTCGGCAAAGTGCGCCGCCGCTTCCTTGGCATTGCCTTGATACAGCGCGATGAAGCCCTTCAGCTGGTGGTAGGGCTCCATCTTGCGCGGATTCGCATCCGGCGCGACCAGCGCTGCCATCCGATCGGCGCTGTGCTGCGCGGTCGCGTAGTCCCCTCTGCGCGCGGCAAGCCAGGCCTCGAAGTACGCGACGTTCGCTTCCTGCGCGCGCCGGAACGCGGGACTGCCGACCTGATCCGCTTGCTGCATCATCAACGGCGTCCGCGCCTTCAGCGCGGCGTCCGCCGCGTAGAAGTCCTTGGTGTGAATCGCAATCAACGCGACATTGCTGAGCGCGTTGATCTTCGTGCCGCGTGGCTCGGGAATGCCCATGCCATCCACATCAGTGACGAGCTTGTTGAGCTCGGTGATCGCGGCCGCGGGATCGCCGGCATACGCGCTGACGTAGGCCCGGAACGGCGCAAAGAAGCCCTTCTCGTTGCCGCGCCCCAGCGCCAGCGCTGAATCGTAGTCGGCGCGCGCAGCGGCCCAGTCGCTCGCAAACGAATTGACATGCCCGCGCTGCTGCAGCAATCCGGCGTCGCGCGGATTCAGCTCATGCCCGCGCGTGTACTCGGCGCGCGCGGCGGGCAGGTCGTTCAGCGCCCGCTGCGCGTCGCCCAAGAAGTCGTGCATCGCCGGCTCGTTGGGGGCGAGCCCCTCGGCCGCCTGGAAATGCTGCAGCGCCTTCCGGAAATCCTTCGGCTCACTCAGGAGATAGGAGTTGCCGAGGTCGGTGTGCGCGAGCAGGAAGCGGGGCGAAATCGACAGCGCCTTCTCGAGCGACACACGGGCGTCGACGTTGCGGTTCAACGCCGTTTGTATGCCGGCGAGCGCGTCATAGGCGCGCGCGCTCAGCGGATTCTTGTCGACCAGCTGCTGCGCCGCGGCGAGCTGGCCGCTGATGTCGTTGTCGAAACCCTTGCGCGCGATCTGGATCTGCAGCTGCTCGGCTTCCGATGCCTTCGGCGCGAGCTGCTCGGCGCGGGCGAGGTTCGTCTTGAACTCGGCGAGGGAGTTGCCGGTGTTCGCTACGGCGAGATAGGCGAGGGCGAAATTCGAGTCCGCGGCGACCGCGCGCTTGAAGTGCTCGAGCGCATCGAACAGACGGGCGAGGTCGAGCTCGCGTTGTCCCTGGAGATAATGATTGCGCGCATCGGCGGACGACGTCGTGAGCGACGTGCCCATGATCCCGCTCGTCACGCCGTCGAGCGCGGCTAAATCGCGACTAGTTGCGGGTGCGGCTCCACAGGATGACAGCAGAACAGCGGCGGCGACGGCACAGAGCGGGCGGTGTGGGCTCAACATGTCGGCTCCTGACAGGGATTCCTAGAGCCTGCCCGCGCGTACCACCCGCCACAAGAGCGACCGATGTCAGCGACTTGTTAGTGCCGCCGTCCGCCCCCGCCGCCCCCGCCTCCACCGCCGCTCCGGCCACCGCCGGACGACCGCGGCGCCGGACGCGCGCTGCCACCGCTCCGACCGCTCCTACCGCTCCACCCGCGTGAGATGCTGGGCCTGCTCCTTGGGCTGCTCGAGGGGCGTGGTGCGACGCGTGGGGAGGGGGAGTCAATCCCGCGACTCCGAATCGGCACCGGCTCGCTGCGCTCGGTCCGTGGACGCACCGGGAACGACACCACACGGTCGCGGCTCGCCGGCGCCACGAGTGTCCGCGTCGTGGCGAACTGTCTGCCGAAATTGTCGAACACGAACGGACGGGGACGATAGATGCGAGTCCGGTAAATAAAGCCGTAGCCGAAACCGTAGCCGTGCGGATAGCCGAATCCGCCGTAGCAACCCCAGAACGGGTCGCAGAAGGGATCGTAGAACGCGTTGTAGTAGCCGAACCGGTACGGATACCCGAACGAGAGTCCGATGCCGAAGCCATACGGGTCGCCGTACCCGTACCCGTACCCGTAGCGCGAGGCGTACCGATGCGATCTGACCACGTACGTCGCCTGGTCGTACTCGAAGCGTCCGCTCGAGTCACCAGACATGCGTTGCACGATGTCGAGCAGCTGGGCGAGCGGATCATCCGATACGGTGCGGGACGGGCCGCCGAGTGCGCGGAAATCCCAATGATCGTTGCGCACGAAGGCGTCGAAGTTGAGTGGGTCGGACGATACGGCGGCCAGCACCGTGCCGGATCCGTCGTCGCCCTCGACCTGGAAGGCGTCGCGATCGCCACGGCCCCGGACCTCGAACCGTCTGTCGGCGCGGATGAAGTCGTCGTCGCGGGGGTCGGTCGGGAACAGCACCCGGATGCGCCCCTCGGGATCGGCGTGCAGCACGACGAGATAGCCATCCTGCGCGGTTTGGACATAGACCCGCGCGTGATCGCCGCTCGAGAATTGATCGTGGTTGATTTTGACTGAGACAGTTGGATCGGAACCTTGAACGGCCAGTGACAACGCTAGGGCGAGTATCATATAGAAGCTCCTTGCTTCAATCTTACTGCATGTCTCCTGCGCGAAACAGGAGTCCTACTACCCCTCGCAACGCCTCCACCTGCCGCCCGAGGTCCCTGAATGTTGCAGAGTGACCGGCGTTATCCTCGGCGCGCACGGTCGAGTTCCCGAACAGGGGATAGTAGCCGATCGCCATGCGCACCGCGCCGGGCGGTACCGTGCAGCCGCAGCGCATCGCGCCGGCAAGTCCGGCGTTGACCGTGATCGCGAGTGGCCGCCCCGTTTCATTCGTGATGACCGGAGCGAAGTACGCGCCATGCGTCGGCCGCGCCGTCGCCGCGAGCCGGACGGTCCCGCGTGGCTGCGCGAGGGCGATCGTGTCGCCCAACGCCACGCCGAGCCGCGAGACCAGCTGCCACGACAGAGCGAGCCGGCGCCCGCGCTCGAGTTTCAGACTGAACGAGCCCCCCGGCAGAATGCGACGCTCTTCGCCGGCAACCTGGACGGCCACCATGTCCGTCAGACGATTCTCGAAGACTAATGTTGGCTGCCTGAAGAAGAGCGCGCCGGCGCCGAGCGCCAGCACGGGGAGCGTTATGGCGAGAATGACCCAACCTACTCGCCTGTGTCGTGCCGACGTGCCACCGTGCCGACGTGCAGTCGGAGCCGTGCGCGCTCCACTCACCAGGAGCTCGGTCGCCGCCTGTGCCGCACTGGCTCTCGAGCGTAGCGTGCTCGGCTGCCTATCGCTTTCGAGCGCCGCGATCACTTCGCCCGCTGACTGGAACCGATCGCTCGGCTGCTTCGCGAGGCAGCGCAGGATCACGTCTGACATCTCGCGCGGCACTTTGGGATTCACATCCGACGCGGCGGGCGGCGGATCGGCGATGTGCTTGCCGACGACCTGCTGCGACGACTCGCCGTCAAATGGTGGGCTGCCCGTCACCATCTGAAACAGCACGCAGCCGAATGAATACAGGTCCGAGCGGGGCCCCAGGTTCGGATCGCCGAGCGCCTGCTCGGGACTCATGTAGTGGGGCGTGCCGATCACGAGGCCGGTCTGCGTGAGTCCCGCGCCGGCCTCGCTGTCGAGCCGCCGCGCGATGCCGAAGTCGACGAGCAGCGGCCGGCCGCGCGCCGTGTCGAGCATGATGTTGTCGGGCTTGATGTCGCGGTGGATCAGCCCGGCTTTGTGGGCGTGATCGAGCGCGTCGAGAATGGGGATGATGATCGCCAGTGCACGCTCGGGGGGAAGTGCTCCGGATCTTTTCAATAATTCACCCAACGACATCCCATCAACGAAGGGCATGGCGTAATACACGAGCCCTTCGCCATCGCCCACGAAGTGGATCGGCAGGATGTTGGCATGTTCGAGCCGGGCAGCGGCCCGGGTCTCGCGCTGGAAGCGCTCGATCATGCCGGCCGTCCAGGCGACGTCGGGCCGCAGCACCTTCACCGCCAGCCGGCGCTCCAAGTCCTTGTCCCACACCTCGTAGACTTCCGCGAAGCCGCCCGAGCCCACCAGACGCTTCACGTCGTACTTGGCGCCGAGCGCCTTGCTAAGGCCGGTGAGGGTGTCAGTCATCGGGGCGTACTATAACTCTCGCGCGCTGGAACCGTACAGGTTCCATGCCGCCACTTTGTGATACTTCTCACGGCAATGACCCCGTAAGAGTCCCATTTTGTCCCCCGGTAAAGTCCCTTCCAAAAAGAATTTTATGAGGAAGCTCATGAAGGCTCGTCGCCTAATCGCGCCCGCGCTCCCGATACACCACTGCGCCTCAGGCGCAGTGATTCCCCGGTCCCACTTTTGAAAGTGGGTACTGCGGCGGATTTGCTGCATGATGCGCGCAGTCGCGAGCGGGCCGCGTGCATCCCCGAAGCCATCCGGTGCTATGAGGCTTCGATCTCCACCGCAGAGCGGAACGGCGAGAACGCCATTCTCGGCGAGGCGCTGCGGCGCCTCGCCGTCGTGCTCCATCATCGCAATGAGTCGGCCCGCGCGCGCGAGCTGTGCAAGCGCAGCTACAAGGTCGCGTGCGACCTCAACAACGACATTCTCGCGGCCGAGGCCCTGAACACGATGGGCGGGCTGGCGGTGCGCACGGGGGACATCGAAGACGCACGGTCGCATTTCCGCCACGCGCTCGAGCGCGGTGGTCACGCGCGTGAGCTGCGGGCGCGGGTAGAGTTGAATCTCGGCATTCTGTCGAATATCAGGGGCGAGCTTGTTGACGCGGTTGCGCACTATGAGCGCTCGGTCGAATCGTATCGCGCCACCAACGACGAGCATGGCTGCGCCACGGCGTATGTGAATCTCGGCATCGCCCACACCGACTTGCGGCAGTACGACTGGGCCGACAGCTACTTCAGCAAGAGCTTCGAGATCGCCGAGCGGGCGGGCGACGCGCACCTCCAGGGCATTTGCCTCGTGAACCATGCCGAAGCGCATTTCCTGCGCGACCGCTACGAAGAAGCGCGCCGCATGGCCGAAGCCGCGCTCGCGATTTTCGATCAGCTCGATTCCGGCGCCGACAAGTCTGAAGCCTACAAGGTCATCGGGATGGTGTACCGCGAAACCGGCCGGCCGGCGCTCGCCGAGTCACGCCTGCGGACGGCGATCGAGCTGGCCGTCAGCGCCGGCTCGGTGCTGAACGAGGCGGAAGCCGCACGCGAGCTGGCGCTGCTGATGCAGGCCATGGGCCGCAACCAGGATGCGCTGAGGCTGTTGAACCAGGCGCACCGCCTGTTCGGCCGGCTCGACGCGCGGGTCGATCTGATCTTCGTCGGCGGCAGGGTCTCGGAGCTCGAGACCACCTACTCCGACGTGGTACGCGAGTGGGGGCAGTCGATCGAATCGATGGACAGCTACACCTTCGGCCATTGCGAGCGCGTGGCGGAACGCGCCCTGGCCGTGGCCCGCGGGTTGGGACTCGATGACACGGCGCAGACGACGATCCGCCTCGGCGCCTATCTCCACGACCTGGGCAAGGTCCGCGTGCCCCACGAGATCCTGAACAAGCCCGGCCCGCTGACGCGCGAGGAGTTCGAGATCGTGCAGATGCATCCGATCTGGGGCCTCGAGCTGCTCGCCGCCGTCGAATTCCCCTGGGACTTGAAGCCCATCATCCGATGGCATCACGAGCGCTACGATGGGACGGGCTATCCCGATCGCCTGCGCGGCGACGAGATCCCGGTCGCGGCGCAGATCGTGGGTATCGTGGACGTCTACGATGCGCTGACGACCGCGCGCTCATATCGGCCCGCGCTGTCGCACGACGCCGCGATGGCGGAGATCGAGCGCTGCCGCGGCTGGTGGTCCGACGCCGTGTATGAGGCCTTCTTGAACTCTAGAGCAGAAGAGCTTCCACCCGATATGCGTGCACCATCCTTGCTCGAAGAGACCATCCGAAGACTGTAAACCGGCCATCCTGCGACGCCACGAGCGCGAGCGAGTCGCGCTGCTCGTGAATGAACTGCGCCGCCGACAGATGCCGTGTTCCACCCAGCTCCGATGCATGCACCGTGACCGGCGTGTGACCGAGAATCGGCTCGCGCACGAGCACCTCCCCGACGAACGGTCCTGACTCCGTTCGCCCGATCTTCGCTCCGAATGCCAGCACGTCCCAGCGATCGCTGAGTACGACCGCGCCGTCGACCGCGGTCAGCCCGCCGATCGCGTCGGTCGCGTCCTTGAACGCGCCGTCACGGTTGCCCAGGCGCACCAGGTCGCCGAGCTTCGAGAAGGGCGGCGCGACGGTGTAGGGGACGGAGACGATCGACTTGCGCCAGGCCTCGGTGCCGTGCGGCACCACCAGCACCGAGCCGCCATGCCCGTGTGCGCGCATCGAGAGCGCGAGCGGCAGCAGCACGTTATCCGAGTTGCCGGATGCGGGATCAAACCCGAGCAGCGTCGTGACGAAGTCCGGGCACTCGGACGCCAATGTCCCTTCGGCGTCGACGATCTTGACCTGATCGCCCTCGAGCACCGCGACGTTGGCGAACTTGCCGTCCGGATCGGCGCGCCGGTGCTTGATCACCAGCAGACCGGGCTCGATCACTTCGACCACAAAGCACAGCGGCGGGATGGTGCGCGTCGCGCCCCACACAGCCAGGTCCTTACCGTTCTTCCAGACGCCCAAATGAATGCCGGGCCGTTCGACGGCGGGCGCGAGCTTCGTGAGGTTCGCGGGGTCGAGCGGCAGCGGCCGCTCGACGAGCAGCGCCGTGCCGGCGGCTTCCGGGGGGAGGTAGGCCAGCGAGATGGTCGGCTCGCGGCCTTCTTCACGGCGCAGACTCGCCCAGAAGGCGGCGTTGATGATCCGCTCGATCGTGGCGGCGTCGGGCGGTTCGACCGGGAGGCCCGTTCGCTCCACGTGGCGGCGGAAATGCTGTGCGACAGTTTCGGCGACGGCGTTGGCTGGCGGGTAGGGAAGGCGGTCCATGATGCAGGAAGTTACTCGGCGTCCTTCAGGACGTGTGAAGTAGCCGAGCCGGCTCACCGATCCCCTTGATTTCGAACGCTGGCCCTACGTTTTTATCCGTGCGCTGAAAGCCTGCCCTGAGCGCAGCGAAGGGCGCCGGCTCGGCCACTACACGCGCTCTGAAGAGCGAGGGGGTTCGTGACATGTTGATGATCGTGCTGCGGTTTGCCCACGTTGTCTCCGGCGCCTTATGGGTCGGAATGTTCGCGTTCATGACGTTCTTCCTGATGCCGGCGTTCGGAGAGGCCGGTCCGGAGGGCGCCAAGGTGCAGGCGGCGCTCGCCAAGCGTCGCATTGCGGTCATCATGCCGGTGATCGCGCTCATCACGCTCATATCGGGGATGTGGCTGTTCCAGCGGCTCTCGGGTGGCGCACCGAGCGCGTTCCTCGAGACGCCGGTTGGTCTCGCGTTCGGGTCGGGAGGGCTCGCCGCATTGCTCGCATTTGTGGTCGGGATCGGCCTCGGTCGGCCCGTGATGATGCGCAGCATGAAGCTGGCGGAATCGCTGCCGGCCGCGTCGCCTGCCGATCGGCCGTCGATCATGGCCGAGATGCAGCGACTGAGGGGGCGGGCGGCGACCGTGAACCGCGTGGTGATGGCGCTGCTATTGATCGCGCTGTCAGCCATGGCCGTGGCTCGCTACCTGTAACTGTGTGATGCAAATCACGCGGAACCTCTAAACATCTGGACCCCTTCGGGGTCAAAGGGAGCGCACACCGTTCAAGAGGAGGTGCGCTCTATGAAACGTCAGCTGCTTATCCTCGCGGCCACGCTGAGCCTCGCGGGTTGCGCAGGCGGATACACCCGTGCGGAGTTCGTCTACGCCGAGCCGGTCGAGTATGAGTATGTCGTGCCGGTGGATCGCGTCGTCGTCGTGACACGCGACGTGCTCGTTACGCGGGGCTGGACCGTGTACCGCGTGCAGCGCTCAGGTCCCAACCGCGTCATCTGGGCGCGCCGCGGCGACAATGATGTCGTCCGCATCTTCGCGACCCCGCGGGGTCAGCGCGTCGCTGTGCGCGGTCTGTGGGAAGAGCGCGAGCGCGGCGGCCACGGCAAGCACAAGGGCTGGGCCAAGCGTGGCCAGCCGCGTGACATCATCGCGGACATCGACGTCCGGTTGAGGAGCCGCGGGTAGTTCTTCGGAGCACAAATTTCCGCGTCCGAAATCGGCGCGCAGTCGCATGGACCCTCCGGTATGGTGAAGAAACCCCATACCGGAGGGTTTCATGCGTCACATCTCGTGTGCACTGCTCGTCGTCGCCGCATTCGGTTGTAGTCACGATCGCAGCGTCTCGTTCGACCCGCGCGTCTCACGTGGGACGCTGACCGCCGGAGCGCGGTACACAATTTCCTACCTGCCGACGCTCGACGGCTCGCGCAACCGGGCGAGCGGCATCAGCAACAGCGGACTGATCGCGGGCTTCGTGAACCGGCCCGGCAACGCGACGCGCGTCGCGGCGTTCTGGCAGGGCGCCGTGCTCGACACGCTCGGCACACTCGGCGGGCCGAACAGCATCGTGCAGTGGCCCGGCGTCAGCAACAACGGCCTCGTCGCGGGGATCTCCGAAACCGCCGACCTCGATCCGTTGCACGAAGAGTGGAGCTGCACGGCGTTCCTGCCCAGCGTCACTGGACACATCTGCGTCGGTTTCGTGTGGCAGGGCGGCGTGATGAAACCGCTGCCGACATTGGGCGGCTACCAGGGATTTGCGACCAGCGTCAACAGCGCCGGCCAGGTGGTCGGCTGGGCCGAGACGCCGGTGTTCGATCCGACGTGCAACGCGCCCCAAAAGCTCCAGTTCCGCGCCGTCTTGTGGGACAGCAAGAAGGGCACCAAGCGCGAGCTGCGGCCGCTGCTCGGCGACTCGACGTCGGCCGCGACGGGCATCAACAATCAGGGCCAGGTCGTCGGCATTTCCGGCGACTGCGATATCGCGGTCGGCCAGCTCAGCGCGCGTCACGCCGTGCTGTGGGAGAAAGACACCGTCATCAACATCGGCGACCTGGGCGGCGACGCCTGGCACACGCCGATGGACATCGATGACGCGGGCGACGTCGTCGGCTTCTCGAACCCGCGCGGCGTCGTCGGGATCGACTTCAACCCGCACGCCTTCTTGTGGACGAAAGCCACCGGCATCCAGGATCTCCGCACACTTCCCGGCGACGCCAACAGCCAGGGCCTAGGCGTCAATTCCAGCCACCAGGTAGTCGGCGTGTCGAGCGGGGCGCTGAACCGCGCGTTCCTGTGGGAGAACGGCGTCATGCAGGATCTCAACGGGCTCGTGGGCGTGGGATTCCCCGATCTGCTCATCGTGGCGCAGCACATCAACGAGGACGGCGTGATCGTGGGGCGGGCGGTGCTGCACGGGACAAATACACAAGTGCCTTTCATCGCGACTCCCGTGCGTTGAAACGCCGACCTTTCAAGGCAAGGGAAACGGAGACAGCTTTTTCTATGGTCTCGAGCTTGGGGCAGCAACGCGAGGCGTATCAGCTCGCGGTCGATGCGCGGGATCCGCGCTTCGACGGCGTGTTCTTCGTCGGGATCACGACGACGCACGTCTACTGCCGGCCGTGTTGTCCCTCGCGGCTGGCGTACGATCGGCACCGCCGCTTCTTCGATTCGGCGGCGGCGGCCGAGCGGGCGGGGTTCCGGCCGTGCCTGCGGTGCCGGCCGGAGCTTGCGCCGGGCCGCGGGGCCACGGCGCTCGCCGCGGTCTCGCGGCTCGCGCAAGTCGCGGCGCAGCGGATTGCGGCGGGGGCGCTGAACGGCCACACGGTCGCCGACCTGGCGAGCGAGCTCGGCGTGAGCGAGCGCCACCTGCGCCGCGCGTTCGAGCGCGAAGTGCGCGTGTCGCCGCTCGAGCTGGCGCAGACGCATCGCCTGCTGCTCGCGAAGCGCCTGATCGTCGATACCGATCTGCCGATGACGCGCGTCGCGTACGCGAGCGGCTTCCAGAGTCTGCGGCGCTTCAACTCGGTGTTTCGCGCGCAGTATCGCATGCCGCCGAGTGCGCTCAGGCGCGGCCGCAAGCTGACCGCACGGGAAGACGGGTCGCTGCGGCTCACCCTCGCGTATCGCCCGCCGCTCGCGTGGGAGTCGCTCGCTCGTGCCGTACCGCGCGAGGCGACGGTCGCGATCGGCGAGCACAGCGGTCGCGTCGCGGTCGAAAATGTCGCAGCCGACGCACACCTCGCCGTCACCCTCTCAGAATCGTTGTTGCCGGTGCTGATGCCGTTGATCGCTGGTTTGCGGCGGGTGTTCGATCTCGATGCCGAGCCCGCGGTGATCGACACGCATCTCAGCGCGGGAGGCTTGGGGCATCTCGTGGCGCGGTGGCCAGGGGTGCGAGTGCCGGGTTCGCTCACCCGTTTGGAGGGCGCGCAGCCCGACGACTTCCCGGCGACCGATCAGGATTTACTCGCGCGGGCCGAGCGGTGGCGGCCGTGGCGGGCGTATGCGGCGCAGCTACTTGAGCTGCGGCGGCGTGACTCCGCGCCGGATGTGCCACCACCACCGCCCGGGCCCGGCGCTCCCCCGCGATAACACCTCGGCACCGGTCGTCTCAGGTTCTGATTACCGCGCGCTGAAGGTGCGCCGGTACGCCTGCGGTGTGAGGCCCGTGTGCCGCTTGAAGGTGCGGGTGAAGTGACTCTGATCCGCGAAGCCGGCATCGAGCGCGATCGCACTGATTCCCTCCTCGCCGGCTTCGAGGCGTGTGGCAGCCCAGTCGAGCCGCAGGCGACGGAGGTAGGTGCCGATCGGAACGCCGAACCGGGCGCGGAAAGCGCGCGCCAGGTGATCCGGATGCACGCCCGCCGCGGCCGCCAGGTCGCGAATGCCCGGAGGATCGCGGAAACGGTCGTGCAGCTCCTCGCGGGCACGGGTGAGCCACCGCGGCGCGGGGACACGGTACGGGCCGTCGCCGGTCCAGCTGCGGCGTGTCGCCAGCGCCAGCATCTCGAGCACCAGCCCTTCGACGGCGATCGGGGTCGCGCTGTCGGGCGCGCGCAATTCCCGTGCGATGCGCCATGCTGCCGTGCAGACGGGAGTCTTGCGCGCGTGATGCACTTCCTCGAACCATTGCCCGCAGGGTCCCAGGCGTCGCACCGCGGCCGCGTCGGGCTGGACGACGACGACGTGCGCGCCCACGTCGCCGAGGCGGTTGTCGTGCCGCTCCTCGGCGGGCTCGGTGACTGCGCTGTGCGGCTCGCACGCGTAATCGTGGTTGGCGATGGCGATGTCAAACGAGCCCTCGAGCATGACGGCGAACGAGGCGCGCTCGTGCACGTGGGGCGGGAGATAGGCGTGCGGGGGGAAAAAGGCGTCGGTGACGAGAAAATCGTCCAACGCCAGCGTCGCGGCGCCCGAGGCACCCATGGTAATGGGGACGACCGCGGCAGACCGGGTCATCCCCAACGTTACCGCGAGGTGCAAAAACCGCTACGGGCTCAGCGTGATCCCGCCGCTCACGACCGGCCAGGTCCGGGCGTTGGCCGCCGGCCACGGCTGCCCCGCGCAATAGTCGGCGGACGTGATGAAGCCGGCCGAGCCTTCGAAGCCGACAAAGGTGGATCGGTCGCCGGCCGGGTCATCGAGCACGCGAAACCAGATATCGCGACCGCTTTTGTGGATCTCGGTCAATAGATCGGGGTCGGTAGAACGGTTGTCCTTGATCTTGCCCCCGATCCACGCCCGGTGATTGATGGGATCGATCGAGAGACACGTCACCTTGGCGTCGAAATCCACGATCAGACCTCCGCCCTCGTCTGCGTAGACCGTGAACTCGCCGGCTCCCTTGCCGTTTTTCTCGACTTCGGCATCGAAGGAGAACGTGACGATCAGGCCATTGAGGTCGTATTGCCCGGCTCCGGCTACCGAGCCAAGCTCGTCCTCGGTTTGTCGCGACACGACAGAGCGCTGCATTCGGGGGTCGGCGCCCGAAGCGGGCTCGGACGGATGATCGCAGCCGATCAATGCCAGACCGGTGACGACGCTCAGACGTGAGAGGCGCATGGCCATCTCCAAGAGAGAGAAGGAAGGACGAGGATAGGCGATGCGCGGTCTCGGGTCTTGCGCGGGGGCGAGGTCGTCTAGAAGGAAAGCGACGCCAAGAAACTCGCATTTTGAGGCCCCGCCGCACCGCTCCAGAAGGCTTTCCGCGAACGTAACTCGCTGGGAAGCAAGGCATTATGTGATCTGGCCCCCAAATTGCCGGCATCCTAGGATATCTCGGACAAGCGACCTATGACCGTCTGGCAAGACTCTTGGACGTTCCGGATCGTCGATCAGGACACGGGGGCTGCAGTCCCCGGGGTCCCGGTCAGCGTGCTCGAGAGTGGCGGCCGCGCCGGCGGATACTGGGTCAGCGATAGCGACGGGCTCGTCCGAATCCCGAAGCACGATCAGCCGCGGCTGCGGCTCCGCGTCGGGCTGCGCAACGAAGAAGCGATCGAGTTCGACGCCCGCTCGCTGCCCGACGATCCCATTCCGCTCACCGCTCCACGCGACCTCGCGGTTCCCGGGACCGCCGCGCCTTCCGGGCCAGCGCCCGCGGCGCCGCGGCCTGCGCCCCAGCCGTCTCCAGCCAGTTCTCCGGTGGAACAACCTCAGGCGGGGTACTTGATGCGGTTCGCACGCATCGGCGTACTCCCGAACGACCGAGATGTCACCGAGGCCGCCAGCCCCGACCCGACCGCCATGCGCTACGGCGTCCTGCTCGAGATCGAGCTGGTCTGGCAATCGCTCGGCGCCCACGCAGGCGACACGCTGTACAGCATCTCGCTCGGTCCGGGCGAGGAGGTAAAGGTTGCGGTGTCGGACGGCCGCTGGCGCAAGTCGCCGGACGCGCGCGAACGCCCGCTCCAGATCGTCGCGAAGATGGTTGGCGCGCGCCAGATCGGCGACGCGATGGATGCGATGCCGCTCGACGTGTGCATCGCCTCCGACCTGCCCAGCACCGCCGCCGACACCGTGAGGCTTCTCGCCGAGCGCACCGCGCGGACGTGCGAGGCGCTGCGCCGCCGCGCGATGGGCGTCACCGAGCTCGACGGCGAGAAAGCCGCGGGCGCTTCATTGCGCACGCTGCGCAACATGCGGTCCGAGGGCGTGCTCACCTATCATTTCGTCGAGCCGATCGAACGCCATCGCGTGATCGTGCGGACGCCGCGCTTCCGGCCGGCGCTGCTCGTGCCGTTCCGGCTGCCGAACATCGCGACGCGTGAGGTGGTGCAACGCTTCGGGCACGCGATCCGCCGCAACCTGCTGGACCGCACCCTCGTCGCCGCCGTCGACCAGGTGCGCGGTCCGGACGCGGTGGCGGCCGCGGTCGAACGGCGGGTGTACGCGCACATCGCCGCGCACCTTCCTTATTACTCGGCCACGATCATCGCCGCCGGCGACCCGGCGGAACGGTTCTTCGCGCTCGCCAAGCTGCGTGATCCACGCGGTCACCCGTTGACCGATGTGATCGAGAACATCGTGGTCGACCGCGTGGGCAACTACGTCGCCTTTCCGCTCCGCTCCCTCGTCGACACGACGCCGGAATGGCGCAGCGCACTGCTCACGAGCCAGGCGCTACCGGCGCGCGCGTCGCAGGAGTTCAGCGTCACCGTGCCGGTCCCCGGTGTGTGGCTGCGCTCGGAGCTGTTGCCCGCCCGTGTCGCGACCGAAACTGACGGAGGCGCCGTGGCCGCCGAAGACGTGAAGACGGAGGGACGTAAGGAGCGGCGGAAGCGGGGCTAGCGCCGAGTCCTTCAGGACTCGGCCACTACGCCAGCTCTGACGAGCTGTGGGTACATTCTCACGCATGAAATCGCGTAACAAGAAGCTGCCCGCCACGGGACCGCTGCCGAAACCGGAGAATCCGCGCGAAGCGCGCGAGGTGCTCAAGGCCGAAGCCTTCCCCGCGCCCAATGTACAGCTCGTCACGATGACCGGCACCGAGTTCACGTCGATCTGTCCCAAGACCGGCCAGCCCGATTTTGGGACGGTGATCATCGAGTACGTGCCGAAGGATCTTTGCATCGAGTCGAAGGCGCTGAAGTACTATCTCTGGTCCTACCGCAACGAAGGGGCGTTTTGCGAGGCGCTCGCGGCGCAGATCGCCGACGACGTCGTCTACGCGATCAAGCCGAAATCACTCACGGTGCGCGTCACGCAAAATGTGCGAGGCGGGATCGCGCTCGTGGCGGAGGCTAGTCGGGAAGGGTAGGCCCGCGGTACTCGCAGGTCGTGGTGCAGGTCTCGTGCACGATCACGGCGGTCAGATTGTGCAGGTCCGGCTTCAGCCGCTCCCAGATCCATAGCGCCAGATGCTCGCTCGTGGGATTCTCGAGTCCCGCGATGTCGTTCAGGTAGTTATGATCGAGCCGATCGTAAAGGGGCTGGAACGCTTCCTTGATGTCCGCGTAGTCGATGACCCAGCCTTTGTGCGGATCGATCGGTCCACCGCACGCAATTTCGATGCTAAACGAATGGCCGTGGAGCCGGGCGCACTTGTGGTCGGGCGGAAGGTGCGGCAGCCGATGCGCCGCCTCGATCGTGAACGCCTTCCGGATTTCCATCATCTGATTCCCAGCAGCTTGTGCGTCTGAAGGCTCAAGCGCCAGCGCGGGTGCTCGAGGCAGTAGCGCGCGGCGAGCTCGGTGTTCTGCTCGATATCGGGGCCGTCCATCGGCTGCACGAAAAAGTGGTCGAAGTCGAGTCGTTCGAAAGATGCCGGGTCGAGTAGGGGCTGCGGATACACCACCTTCAACTCGTCTCCGGTCCGTTGCACGAGCGACGTACCGGCTTTCGGGCTCACGCAGATCCAGTCGAGCCCTGACGGCGCCTCTAGGGTCCCGTTCGTTTCGATCGCGATCTCGAATCCCTCGTTGTGGAGGGCGTCGATGAGGGCGGTGTCGAGCTGGAGCAGGGGCTCACCGCCGGTGCAGACGACGAATGGTCGTTCACCCCGGGGCGCCGCCCCGGGGTCAGCCGAGCGCCACTCGGCAGAAACGACTGCGGCGAGCAGTTCCGCGTTGGCAAACTTGCTGCCGCCGACGAAGTCGGTATCGCAGAACTGACAAATCGCCGTCGACCGATCTTCTTCACGACCAGTCCACAGATTACAACCCGCAAATCTCAAAAACACCGCGGGTCGACCGGTATTTGCACCCTCTCCCTGGACGGTATAGAAGACTTCCTTGACCGTGTAGGTCATACCGACGCTTCCGCGAAGCCTTTTGCGCGCAGCTGGCAGGCATCGCAACGACCGCACGGTTCACCCGCCGGACTCGGGTCGTAGCAGCTCAAGGTCATTTCGAAATCCACGCCTAGCTCCGTGCCCTTCCTTATAATGTCGGCCTTGGTCATCTGAATCAGCGGCGTATGGATCCGGAGCCGCGACCCCTCGACGCCGGCTTTGGTGGCCAGGTCGGCCATGTGCTGGAACGCCGCGATGTATTCAGAGCGGCAGTCGGGGTAGCCCGAGTAATCGAGCGCATTCACGCCGATGAAAATATCCTGGGCTCCAAGGACCTCGGCCCACGCGAGCGCAAACGACAGGAAGATCGTGTTGCGGGCAGGGACGTAGGTGACGGGGATCGTGTCGTGCGAATGTAGGGGCGCAGCATGCTGCGCCCCTACAACAACATCCCGGGCCCCCGAGACGTCTCGGTCCTTCGGCACGGGGATGTCGCTGGTGAGCGCCGAGCCGCCGAATTGGCGGAGATCGATATCGAGGATGACGTGCTCAGTGGCGCCGAGGCTTTGCGCGACCCGGCGCGCGGCATCGAGTTCGGCGGCGTGGCGCTGGCCGTAACGAAACGACAGCGCGTAGCAATCGAAGCCATCGCTCTTGGCGATCGCGAGCGTGGTGGCGGAGTCGAGGCCACCGGAGAGGAGGATGACAGCACGTCCAGGCATGGCGGGGAAATCTAGTAGGGGAGGAAAGAGTCGTTGTCGCGCCGAGTTTTATCCGTGCGCTGAAGCGCCGGCTCGGCTACTACGCCAGCTCTGAAGAGCTGCGGCTGTGAGTCCTTCAGGACTCGTGAAGTGGCCGAGCCGGCCCTTTAGGGCACGGTTTCAAACGACGTCCCCGACTCAATCCAAAACTGATTTTTCCTGAAGTCAGGGACCATACCCGCTGGCGCGCAGAATAGCCTCCGGATCACGCAGCTCGAGCAGCTCGCGCACCGCGGCGCGCTTGTCCGTGGCGCGCGCGTAGTATGCGCCGGCGATCCGGTAGCCCACCCAGTAGCCGATGTCCACCGCGCCGTGGTTTTGTCCCGCCGGCACCATGCCGTTGTACATCCACATGCGGATTATCGAATCACCGACAATTCCCATTTCGTCCTGGAAGTCCACCCAGACGTCGTGCTCATGCGCGCGGCCGTAGATCTGGCGCGGGGCGTTCGCGAGCGACGGTCCCACGGCGATCTCGGCGAGGAAATCGGCGATGCCTTCGCCCATCGCGTGGCGCAGCAGGTTGTCCTGCTGGCCCGGGGGCATGGGCTTCTGCTGGGTGTGCACCGCCTCGTGCACGACGAGGCCGACGAGCGATTCGAACGCATGCGTAGGGAAATTCTTCCGCGCCCAGTCGGGCAGCTCGTCGAGCGGCGTAGTGGGATCGCTCGCACTCTGCTCGGTGCCTATCAGCATGCCGCTCTGCGCGGTCGTGCCGCCGGTCGAGAGCGTGCCGATGAGGAAGTAGATGGTGGGAAAGCGGGCTTCGGGATAGAGCGTCGCGAGCTTATGCAGGCCACGCCGAATCCCCTCCGTTATTCGCGAATTGGTATCGACCGAAAGCGTCGTGGGGCGCACGGCGGCGTAGTAGCGCGGGTACGCGCGGAGCGCGCGGAGCAGCTCCTCCGCCGCCGACTGCTCGGCGAACGGCGCGACCGCGCGTTCGAGGGAGTCTCGACGCAGCGAATCGAGCCGACCAGCCGTCCACCCCGCGGCGATCATTCGGGCTTTCACAGTGTCGCGGTTCATGAGCCGCACGCGCATCCAGTCGCGCAAACCGGGCGAGCCAGGCTGGAGGTAGATCGTGCGGAAGATGCGCACCTGCTCGGTGTTGTCCTTACCCGCGGCGAGATCGTAGGCGCGCCAGAAGTTCGGGATGTCGCGGGTGATGATGTGGACGGAATCGATTGGCGCCTGAACGGTGAGGAAGAGTGAGAGGAGGAGCATGTCGCGGCCTCGCTGGGGTCGGAATTGAGGAGACGGATACTACCCCCTGAGCCTTGGATTGTCCGTCCTTCAGGACGGGTGCAGAAGCCGAGCCGGTCCTTCAGGACACGGATAAACCGAACCCCAACCACAATAATCCGATCGGGAGGGTTTTACCCGTGCGCTAAAGCGCC
>WNGB01005599.1_pt1 | contig 18730 bp, 18 predicted proteins | sample 5400681 | NCBI WGS metagenome assembly WNGB01 (sample SAMN13153367, study PRJNA577476) | soil metagenome | isolation source: 115 cm soil or saprolite under grassland replicate 2 | place: USA:California | collected 2016-06-15 | reverse complement strand
GTTTTCATGCCCGTGCTATCGTTCTCCCCGGTTCCAGTGAGCGCCGCTAGCTCAACTGGCAGAGCAGCGGACTCTTAATCCGCGGGTTCGGGGTTCGAGTCCCTGGCGGCGCACCCGTGATCAAGGCTCTGACCTGGCGATATGATCCAGATCAGAGCCATTTTCACGTCCATAGTGGACGGTTGGGTGCTCGAAGGGTGCTCTGAAGCCGTTGGACTAGTTGGCGCTCGATGGGACTGGTTGGACTTGCCCACGGCACGGCAGGCCCCCCGGGGGTCGTCAGCTCCAGACGCTGGGGGGCGGGCAGCAGGCGGCGGCCCGTCTACCTCGGTGATCACGCCGCTCCGTCGGGAACCAGTCGATCGCGTTTGATGCAGGCGACGGCGCCCAAAGCTCGCGAGGCGGAAGCGAGTGCCTAGACATCCGATCCCGCCAAGGCGTCAAGGTGGCCCTTGCGATGGGCGGTAGATCATATCGACCGCGCGCTTCGCGGCTGAACAGTGCGTTGGCTGAGGCGGTTCTGCGAGCATCAGCGGACCGGTGTACCCCGGCTCGCTGGCTGGGGATGCTGGCTGTGGCGCGGTGATCTTTCGCTGCTTCTCCATGCACCCGGACCGGGCCGGGTACGTCGAGTGGTTCGTCCTCGACGGCGGGCGGCCGACCGCGCCGCGGCCTCGCCCGACGACGTGGCGGTCCCGCAGTTCGCGCCCCCGCTCCGGGTACCGGACTCATCGAGGTAGCCACGGCCAGCCGGTACGCCCCAGGATCTCCGCGGCGATCTCGTCCGCGGGCCGGTCGTCGGTGTCCACCCGCAGATCACCGGCCCCGTCCAGAGCGTCGACGATCCGCGCCGCCTGATCGGCGATCTCGCCCAGCCGCGCCTGCGGTTGCCCGATCAGCTCGTCACCGGCCAGGCCCCACGCCGGTGTGAGACCGCGGCCGCGGCGCGCCACCCGGTCGGCCACAACCTGCCGGCTGGCGTGCAGCCGGCACAGCGTGATCGTGGCGGCGGGCAGCGCGGCGATGTACGCCGCCACATCCTCCGGCCGCTCCAGCGGGCCGACCGCGATCAGACACCCCGCCCCGCTGGCCCGAAACGCGCGCCAGACCGCGGCGAGGTTGGCCGCCTTGAGCCGGTGGTTGCCCGGGTCGCCGGCCGGGACCGGGCGGTGCATGCCGATCTGGTCGAGGTCTGCGAACGCGGCGGTGAAACCGGCCCGCCGGACCTGCTGGTACACCTGCCAGCCGACGGTGGACTTGCCGACGGCGGCCGGTCCGCACAGCCACAGGATCTCACCTGGCGTGGGGTCGGGTACCTGCCGCGGCGGGCTCGGCTTCTCCACCGGCGCCGCTAGAGCGGGCCAGCCGGTCCGCGCCCGGACCCGGTCGACGACCTGCGCGACCGACAGCCCGGTGGTGTCCACGCACGCCCCGGTGGCGAAGGCACGGTCAAGGGCGTCGGCGTACGCGAGCTCCGCCGCGAGATCGTCGGTCGGGCGGCCGCGGGCGGCCAGCCGCCGGCCCAGCTCCGCCGGCTCGGCGCGCAGCCGGCACGTGGTCAGCGCCGCGTGCGGTACCAGGTCGGTCTGCACCCCGCGGACCGGGTCGGTGACGCCCGGGACGACCACGCACCGGGCACCCGCATCCCGGAAGTTGGCCACGACCGCGTCGAGGGTACGGGCCTTGAGCCGGTGGCGGCCAGGATCGTCGGCGGGCTCGGGCGCCCAGTGTTGCGGCGTCGGCGGGGCGTAGCACATCCCGAGCTGGTCGATGTCGACGTAGCCGGTCGGTACGCCCTGCCGGGCAAGCCGCACGAACAGCTCCCAGGCGACGGTGGTCTTCCCGACCCCCGACGCCCCGTACAGCCACAACACCGGCAACACGATCACGGCTGCGAGTATTGGAACTTGGGGGCGCCCGGTCGACCGATATTCGCCGCTCAGGACCGGTCATCGCATGCCGAGGCGACGCCGGGGTGTTGGATCCTCTCTTGGCCCGCAGCCTCGGTCGAACTGAACGCAACCGCGCGGCGTCCGCACATCGGCATCCAAGCAACGGTCTTCAAACCGTTCGTCGGCACGTCCAGACCGGTCATGGCGGCCCCTATTGACCCACCTAAAGCGGGCGATTCCGACGGCGAGCGAAGCAACGGTTTCCTAATGAGCTGATGTGATCTTGTGTCCAGGGCCGTGATCTGCGGGGTTTCGTTTGGATCAAGCTATATGATCTTGTTGTGTGGCCCGCCCGTGGCCGGCAGTCGCCGTTTTGTTTCCAGCTATCCACAGTGGACGACGGTCGCTACCTGAGCTGGGTGGACGCCGCCGAATCGTATGGTCAGTGGTCATTGCAAGTCTCGGAGTTGCCGTCGAAGGCTGAGATCGGTAGTTCAAGGAAGCAGCGACTGCACCGCCGCGTTTTCACGGCGGTCGACGCCACGCTGTAGCCATGTTCGCAGGAGCACCCGCCGCAGCGAGGGCAGCGGGGCTCGGCGCAGTCGCGGCACGCAGCCGTCCAGGACGTGAACTCAAGACCGCATGCCTCGCAGTAGCCGTCGTGGCCAGTCGGTGCAGCCTGCAGCGGCACCGGCAGAGCGTCCCACGGTGGGGAGTCGGTGACCCACACAGCGAAGACGTAGTCGCCGTCCGCCACGGCATCCAGATGCATCTCACCGGCGAGAACGCCACTGGCATAGCGTGGTCGGTCGACTCCGCGTGCCCGTCCACCACGTAGCGCCGCTGCAAGTTTTGCGGCCGCTTGTCTGGTGCCGCGCCGCACGGGCAAGGCGTCCCCGCACCGGGCGGCGAACCGGGAGATGCCGGCGCGGTCGAGCAGCATGACATACCCGGGCGAGGACAGACGATTTGCGGCTGCCACGCAGGATGCCTCCCTGGACGCTGGTGAGGCGTGCCAGAGGCGAGCAACTGCGGCCGCCGTTACCCCTTCGGCAAACGCTTCTGCCACGATGTGTTCGGGTAGCAGCACGGCTGCGGCGAAGGCGTCGGCGAGGTCCTCCTCGATGCTCGCCCCGCCATCGGGCATCGCCCAGAACGCGTCGACGACTGCGTCGACATGATTCCGGAGGTGGTGGGCGTACTCGTGCAAGGTGGAGAAGGCGCGTCGGCCTGCAGTCACGTCTTGGGCGACGAGCAGTCGAGGTGGCCTGCTCTTGGCGTCGTAGCAGGCCGCGACGGAGCAATGGATTGGCAGCGTGGCTGGGTCCACCGGCACGACGGCAACATCTCCGAGGGCGGAAAGAGTTGCCGCTGGGTCTTCGGCGAGCATAGCGAGGTCAACGCCGCTGTCGCGAAGATGCTGCAAGAGTGCGGCGACGAGATCGGTGAGCAACTGGCTTCTGCCGGTGGACTGACTACCTCTCAACGCCGTTTCCTCGCCCACCGCCGCCCGATTGTCGTTGGTCAGGTGTGTCGATCTCGCTCAGTGCTGCGAGTTCGGCGCGCAGGTGCATCTCCACCAAAGGTGTCCACGACTCGGTTTGATCGTCCGTAGTCTGGCCAGCTTGGTTCAGGTCGGCCGGTTGGTGAACGGTCCGGCGCCTTGAGTCGGCTACGGCATCCGCAAGACGCCACCGCTCTTCGTCTTCACTGCTGTGGCGAAGATGGGCCAGGCGACGGAGATCGGGTCGCCACCTTGGCCTACTCACGTCCACCACCAAGCGGTCGTCGAGCGGAGGGTTGGCCGCCAAGACCGTTTCGGCGTCGGTTTCGAGGACGGCTGCGAGCGCGTGAGCCTCGTCAAGGCTGACCCGCCCTCCCTGCTTTATCCGCAGGAACACCTCGCGCTGAAGGTTGGTGCGTAGAGCTAGTTCGCCTAGCGGCATGTCTAGCTGTTGCAGCATCACCGACAGCGGTGCCGGCGGTTGCCTGGTTGACTCGCCCGGAGCCTGCTCACTCGCACCTACTAGTGACATGAACCCGGCGGCAAGCGTGCTGCGCAGTTCACGACGGTCCAGATCTCCGTCCAGCAGCGGCTCGCCAAGGCTGAGCTGTCCCGGTGGGGGAGTCCCGCGCCGCCATGCTCGCCACAAATCACGAATCGTTTCCGGCGGTGGTAGCTGCGCGGCGCGGTCACCATCAGCCGGCACGGTCCGGCCAGCCGGTGTGACGAGCCGGTCGAAGGTGAACAGCGGCACAACGCATTCAAGGCTGAGGCACACCGCCGCAGGTACGCCTAGCACGGTGGCGGTCTCCGACAGGATCAGGCTGTATTCGTCGGCGGCGCCGACGTCAGTCGTTACCGGCGCAACGGTTACCCACCAGCGGTCAAGTGCCACGACGAGCGCAAGCTCGGTCGTGGAACGCCACCGTAGCCGCCACAGTTGTCCGATCTTGACGTCCTCGCGGGTATCGTGGCCGGCGGTCAGTGCGTGCAGGGCCGGTCGAAGCACGGTGAGCTTCTCCAACGCAGCCCCTGCTCCTGAGGTGACTCGTGCCCGGGCAGCGGCGAGGAAAACCTCCTCGTCGACGAGGTCGGGATGCGCCATTGCTCGGGTCGACCGCTGCTGACACCAGCCGCAGCACGCAAGGTGCTTCTCCTGCGGCTCGCTGAGCCTTCCACCAAAGTCGGTATCGAGCAGGTGAGGGTCGGCGGCCGCAACCGGTGGGGCCAGCAGATCATCAGCGAGGTAGACATCGCCTGTCCGGCTCTGGTCGTCGGCGGCCCGGCTGTTACGAGGCATGTTGGGCGGCAACATGGCTGTCACCTGTGCGCCACCAGCGCGCGTTCCCCGCCCGGCCAAAGGGGCAGGTAGGTGGGGTCATAGATCGACATGGCTTGGACCTCCCGCAGCGACTGTCCGGTCCTCATCGTGCTCCATTGCGTTGCTGCTTGGACGACATCGGTTCAATCTGTGTATGTAGTTAAGACGGCGCACCGACCCCCACCGTCCGGACTGCCACGCACAACTCCCCGAACCTGGCGGCCGTCGTGACAGCGAGGTGCCGACGCCGCCGACCACATGATCATGGATCATGCCCGGTTCGTTCATGACGAGGAGGTCGGCGTCACGAGGGACCGGGCAAACGCGAACATCGCCTCTCGCTGCTCGTCGGCACCGAGGACCTGACCGACAATCTGCCGAACGCGAGAGGCAACCTCGGCCGCGACGCTCTTGCCCAGACCTGTCAGGTCCGCGATCTGGCGAACCGGCCGGTCCAAGTATGCGAGCACCAGGCGCTCCCGTGGCGTCAGCTGTGAGATCAGCCTCTCGGCACCGGCGCGGATCTCCGCTTCCGCGTCTGCTTCATCGATCGTTGACGTCGAGGGTGACCACGGTTCGATATCGTCGACCGGCGTCACCACTGGTCCCCGACCCACCGCGAAGCGGGCCGCGACCACGTCGGCAAGGTCGGAGACCGGTAGCGAGGCGCCGGCCGCGCGCAGTACGGCCTCGCACACTGCTGTGAGGCTTGCGGCGTCGGCAACAGGGGACTGTCGACGGGCCTCGGGGCGCCAGCGGACGACGGACACCTCGGTCACCTTGTAGGCGGCGGCGACCAGGTCGCTGAGCCGGCCGTTCCAGACTCCTGGCGTGGTGCCGTCCGAGAGTTCGATATTGCGGGCGCCTGGCCTGTCTCGGGGGACGACGGCGAATCTGGGGTCTGCTTCCAGAAGCTCCCGGAGTCTGCGGACCAGTCGCCCTTTGGTAGTGGCCCGCGCCTGATCACGAAGATAGTTTCGGACGACCTGCTCAAGCAGCCGTCGGAAGCTGGCGTCGTCGGACGCCTTGACGGCGAGTTCGACGAGCCGTTGGGGGCCACGGGAGTCGGCGAACACGTCGTGCGCGGTCTCGATCACCGCGTCGAGCGTCCATGACGGGTGACCTTCTGGCGGAGGGAAGTTGCCGGCACGGGCTACAGCGCGCACGCACCGATAGAGCTCCACGGTGGCCTCCTCGCCGAACGCGCCACGTGTGCGTACCTCCTCCCATGCAGTCATGACCGCTCCTCGTATGCCCGCATTACGCGGTCGAGGGTCTCTTCGTCCATTTTCTTGTAGATGCAGGTGTCCTCATCGTCGTATGCCGAGAACGACACCCGGTAGGCCCGGCGTGGCTGCCACCATCCGGGGCGGTCGCACCCAACGTTGGCATCCGCGTGGTGTGCGACGTCTCCCCGGCGGACGGTCGTGTTGTCGCTGGTACGGGTGACCACGATGCAGACCCGCTCGATCGCGAGCACCTTGACCACGACAGTCGGCCTCCGGGCATGTTGGTCGCCGGGGTTGTAGTGATCGCGAGAGAGCCGAGCGACCAGGCCCACGTACGGCCTCCACAGGTCGTTGCCCGGCCACGTCATCGTGGATCTTACCTCCGTCCGCTCGCCGCCGAACTGCGCCATGCGAGCGGCGGCATCCAGCATACGGAAGGGGCGGGACGAGCCGAGCCGGTCCTGCGGCGTGTCCCGCCGATCGTCCGGTACGACCAACGCCGCGCCGGCGGCGCGGATCGACGCCACGATGCACCGGCATGCCCGCCGCATGCGGGCCCTCGACCGCCGCCGCCGACGGTGGTTCCAGCCCGCCGGACACAGGATGGAGATCCGCCGTTCTGCCACGGCAGGAGCAACAAGCGGAAGCGTCGTCGCGTGGCGCACCGCTGGGAAGTGCGGCACCGCGAACGAAACGCTGAGGGGGTTACGAATGAAGGTCTACGTCCACGTCCAGGGTGTCGAGGACATCCGCTGCGTAACGGCGGAGGAGACCACGAGGGTCGGCGACCTGCTCGCCGAGCACGCCGACCCTGGCGCGTCGGCCTGGCTGGAGGAGGCGGACGAGCCGCTCGACCCGGCCACGTCGCTGGCCGCGGCGGGGGTGGCCGACCGGGCGCACGTACACGTGTCGCGGTGCCGACGGGTCGAGGTGGGCGTCCGGTTCGGCGGCGACACCAAGACCCGGGAATTCCCGCCGGGCGCCACGGTCAACGCGGTGTTCGCGTGGGCGGTCGGCCCGCACGGATTCAAGCTGACCGACGCGGAGCGGGCCAAGCACACCCTCGGGGTGTGCGGAGGGGAGACGGAGGCGGACCGGGACGCCCACGTCGGCTCGCTGGCGAACGACTGCAAGCTCTGCTTCGATCTGGCGCCGAAGGTGCGGTACGCGGGATGAGCGCGGTCGACGCCATCGCGGTGATGACGCCGGACGAGCGGACGTTCCGCGCGCATCTGGACCGGGCGTCGTTTCAGGCCGGCGTCGATCGTGGCCGGTGGCGTGTGGCCGGCATCGCCTGGCCGCACGCCATCATCGCGGTGGCCGCCGCGCCGCGGCCGGACTCCCCGCCTGAGTTCCACCTCCGGTTGGAGCTCACCGGGTACCCGCAGCAGGCGCCCATCGTGACGCCCTGGGATCCGGCCACCGGTGCGGTCCTGGCCGCAGACAAGCGGCCTCGGGGTGAGATCGTCAGCTTCGTGTTCCGCTCCGACTGGAACGGCGGGACGGCGCTGTACGCCCCGTACGACCGGATCGGCCTGGGTCACGGGAACTGGGCGGCGGAGCACCCCGGGCATGCGTGGAACAGCTCCCGGGACGTCACGTTCGTTCTTTGCCATGTGCATCGGTTGCTGAACTCCGAGGACTACCTCGGGGCGGCCACGTGATCCGGCGTCTGGTCGGCCGGCACGCCAAGCTCCGCGTACACCGCCGGCTGTGGCGCGACCTGGTGGCCGAGCTCGGGCGACGCGGTGGCGGCAGCCGGGAATCCGGGGCGTTCCTGCTGACCCCGCGCGCGTCGGATGGGCGCACGGTGACCCGGGTCGCCTATTTCGACGATCTCGACCCCGGCTGTCTCACCGGCGGGATCACCCTCACCGGCACCGCCTTCGGCCGGTTCTGGGACCTGTGCGACCAGCACCAGGTCCGCGTCGCCGGCGACGTGCACACCCATCCCGGCGGCTGGGTCGGACAGAGCTCGATCGACCGGAACAACCCGATGGTCTCCCAGATCGGGCACCTCGCGCTCATCATCCCCGGCCTCGCCCAGCGGCTGGTCCGGGCCGGGCAGGTGGGCGTGCATGAGTACCTGGGCGACGACGGCTGGCGCTCAGCTCACGGGCGCGCCGCGGCCCGGCTGCTCTACATCGGATGGTGGGCGTGAGCGCCATCGATCCGGACACGCTGCACCGCACCGTCAAGCTGGAGCTCGACGAGGACCGGGCCACCAGTGTCGAGGAGGCCATCGCGATCGCCTCCCGGTACGTGCTGCAGATCGACGTCGGCGCGGAGATCGCCGACAGCCCGACGATGCAGGCGATGCTGCTGACCGCCGTGAACACAAGCGCCCGCGCGTTCCTCGGCGGGGTGCGCGTGCGCACCGCCACCGACGCCGTCCTGAACACCCGGTGGGCGGCCGGCCGGATCATGACCGGTGCGATCTGCGCGTACGGCGGCCAACCCACGACGGAGCTGTCCCAGGAGTACCCGACGCTGGTCATCGGCCGCCCACCGCCACCGGTCGGACGGCCGCTGCTGCACCTGACGTGGAACGGCTGGGCCGCAGCTGCGGTCGGCCACCCGGCCGACCGGCTGCCCGAGGCGGGACGAGTTCCCCCTCGCCGGGGTGCTGGCCGCCGGCCTCGGGGTCTCCGAGACGTTCCAGTACATCCGGGGCAGCACCCGCGCCGGCTGGCGAGACGTCGGCCTGTCGCTGTGGCGCCCCGACGCCGACTGGCGCGTCCCGGCCGCTGCCGGCCCCGCCTGCCCGTATCTGCCGCAGCGCCTACAGATCGGCGGGCTCGGCCACCTCGGCCAGGCCATCTGCTGGGCGCTGGGCTTTCTGCCCTACCCCGCCACCGGCGGCGCGGACCTCACCCTTGTCGACTTCGACACGATCATCGAGGCGAACTGCGCCACCGGTCTGCTCACCACGTCGGCTGACCTCGGTCGGCGCAAGGCCCGCGTCGTCGCCGCCCGGATGGAGGAGATCGGCTTCACCACGGCGATCGTCGAGCGGCGCATCGACGACAACACCCGCCGCACCGCCGACGAACCCGCCTGGGCGCTGGCCGGGTTCGACCGGCCTGAACCCCGCCGCGCTCTGGCCAACGCCGGCTTCGCCAAGGTCATCGATCTCGGGTTGGGGGCCGGATCCCGCGACTACCTTGACATCCTGATGCACGTCTTCCCGTCCGGGCTTCGACCTGAGCAGGCCTGGCCGCTTCACATCCCGCCCGTGACAACTCCGTCCTTGAAAGCCGCGTACTGCAATCTCGCCGAGCGCGAGGTCGCCGCCGGGGTATCGGAAGGTGCCGCGCGGTGCGGCGTGATCGGCCTCGCCGGACAGTCCGTGGCCGCCGCGTTCGTCGGTGCGAGCGCCGCCAGCCTGGCCGTCGCGGAGACCCTGCGGGAACTGCTCGGCGGAACCACCGCAGACGTGCCGTCCTACGACGTCGTCTCAGTCTCGCTGGCCAACCCGACCCGGGTCGAGACCGCACGCAACCGCCACGACGGCGTCGTCGACAACCCCGGATTCGTGCCCATTAATCGGTAGGCACGCGGGCCTCGATCAGCGAGCCCGGGAGCGCCGGCCACGCAAGGTGCGACGTAGCGGTTGCGCCCGCGTGCCGACCTCGTGACGCTATGAACGTCAATCAACACAATCAGTATTCGAATGGTCCGGGAGGTGGGGTGGATGGCGAAGGGCACGTCCTCAGGGCTGTTGGATGAGCGGCGTGCCCAGTCGGTGTTCAAACACAAGATCCTCGGCACCTACGTCATGCCGTTCGCCACGATGACGGGGTCGAAGTCGGCCGACCGGCGTGTTGTCGTGCTGGACGGCTTCGCCGGCCGGGGCCGCTATCCCGACGGCAGCCCCGCCTCGGCGGAGTTGATCCTGCGGACGTCGCTGAACGCCACACAGGTGGTCATCGAGTCGGTCCTGGTGGAGAAGAAGCGCTCCGATTTCACGCAGTTGGACACGCTGGTCGCGCAGTACCGGGCGCGGGGCGTGCGGTCCGAGGCGCTGCACGGCGAGGTGCTGCCGCATCTGCCGGCGGTGGTGCGGCAGGCCGAGGGCGTGCCGCTGTTCATGTTCCTCGACCCGTGCAGGGCGAACATCCCGTACGCCGACCTGGCGTCGGTGCTGGCCGGACCGCGCCGAGTTGTGTGGCCGTCGACCGAGGTGCTGCTCAACTTCAGCGCCGATCTGACCCGCCGGGCGGCCGGTGCGTTGAAGGCGGGCCTGCTGGATCATGACGCGTTGCCGGTGATGGACCGCACTTGCGGCGGGCCGTGGTGGCGGCAGCTCGCCCTGGACACGCACGCTGCGTCGCGCTCGGGCGACTTTGAGGCGGCCGCGTTCGCGGTCGTCGAGGAGTACGCTCGCCGGCTGGCGACGGCTGCTGCGGCCGCATTTTGACACCCTCGCTGCGGTCGCGGTGGCCGGGTCGCAGGCTCGGGCGCTGATCGAACGTGGTGCGCTGACCGCGTCAAAGGGCGGCCGAGTCGCCGACTGGGAAGGGCTCACCTCGTGGTGCGACCCGCACACGGGACGGTCGAGCCGGTTCGCGCTGCGGCTGGTCCGTGCGTTGCCCGGGATGCACGCCAACCTGCGCCGTTTGCACAGCTCCGCCGGGTACGCGACCGGGCGGGCGAGGGCGTTGCTGCTGGCCCGGGCGTGTCTGGACCCGCGCTACGGTACGGCGATCCTGCTGGCCGCGACCGGCGACCACAAGTGGCACAAGCTGTACGGCGAGGCCGACGACATTGATCTGGCCAGCAACCCGACCTGGCGTGGCGGGCCGCTGGTGGAGCTACCGGACCTACTGCGGTCGACTGGCCGGACGGGCGCGCGGGGCAGGGCGCCGGCCGCCCGGGATGATTCGGCCGCGCGTGCGGCTGTACGGGCGGCCCGTGAACGGCGGATGGCCGAGCATGCCGCGGCAATGGAGGAGATCCTGGGCGCGCAGCCCGGCCAAGTGTTGTCGCCACAGGCGGCCCGAGTGGCGCTGGCGTCGCTGATGGCCGCCGTCCGCACAGGACTGACTCCGGGTACGACTGATCGGCGCACCGGGACCCGCGACGGGCTGGCGTGCACACTGTTCCACACCGGCGACGGTGTGGGCGTGCTGCTCGCACCGACCTGGCGGGTACTCCTGCCGCGACGGTTGCCGGTTTTCCACCTACCGGGCCGTTGGGTCACCGCGCCGAGAACAACGAGGTTGGATGGCGCCCCACGCGTCACGGCGGTGTTTGAAGCGTTGCGGGGCGCGGCATGACCGGCATGGAACTGCCGACTGGACGGGCCAGGCGGCAGCGTCGCGGACACGAGCCGGAGGCGGCCGCGGAGACCGCCTCGGTTCTCCGCCTGCTCATGGTCCAGCCGTGGCTTGTCGCCGGACGCGATGATGCGGCCATCGCCACCGTGCGGCGCAACGAGGCGGCTGTCCGCGACGCGCTGGGACGACTGGGCTGGGTGCTGGTCGTGGAGCGGGACATCGTCCGGCTGCGCAAGTCACCGCCAGTACGCCGGGACGCTTGGGCGGCCGGCGGACCGAATCCGCTGACCTGTTCGTGGTTCTTCCTGCTGGTTGCGGCGGCGGAGTCCATGCCCCCGCGGGTCAGTATCGGACAGCTGGTGACGGCGGCCCGTGCCGCCGCTGCGGAGGCCGAGGTGCCGGCTCCGGACGACAAACCGGAACGGCACGCCATCCTCTCCGCGCTCAAGATGTTGGATGAGCGCGGAGTCGTCGAGAGCATCGATGGGGACATCAACGAGTTCCTGCGCGATGACAACCCGCCGGTCCTCTTGGCCGTGTATCACCACCGGCTGGTCCACGTGGTCGTCAACTTCGGCACCGCCGACCCGGTGACCGATCCGGCAGGCTGGCTGGAACAGGTCGAGCGGGAGATCGATCCGGCCCGGCGCATGCGCCGCCGCTTGATCGATGACACCGCGGTGTACGCCTGCGATCTCGATCCTGACGAGGCGGACTGGTTGTCACGACGGGTCCGCAGCGACGATGGCCTGCCGCTGGCAGAGGCGTTCGGGCTGCACCTGGAGCGCCGCGCTGAGGGTGCGGCGTTCGTCGTGCCGACCGAAGCCTTCCGTTCGCGCTCCGAACTCGGCGACTGTTCATTTCCGGCGGGCGGCACCGTTGCCCACGCCGCGCTGCTGCTCTGTGATGTGGCCGAGATCGAGGGCGGCGTTGTGGACCTGGACCGGCCCGGCTGGCGCGGTCTAGAACGCGAACAGATCCTGACCCATCTCGGCGTGTTCGCGCAGCGCTATGCGGGCCGCGGTTGGTCGGCCGAGCACGTTGACAACCTGCCCGGCCTCGCGACGGAGGCCGAGTCGTTGTTGACCGGCGCCGGCCTGCTCCGATCGGACCGCGCGCGCAGGTGGTGGTTTTCCCCGGCGGCGGGCCGCTGGGAACGGCCGCCGGAACTGCGCCCAGCCCCGGACCGTACCTCGCGCACCAGGACAATCACGCCGACGGACACGCTGCTCGAACCTGACACAGTCGCCGGATCCGCTTCGACATGATCGACGCCTCGTCCAGCGGAAGGAGTCGCATGGCACCCGACGTCACCATGGCCTTGTTCGACGAAGGTGACGTGACGCAGCTGGCCGGACATCCCGAGAGGTTCACAACGCGGTGGCGACTGATCGGGGCCGGCCTGTCCAACGTCTGGCGCTTCGGCGACCTGCACCTGGACGCGCCCAGCGGCCGGCTATTGCTGCGCGGCCCCAACGGCACCGGTAAGACCACTGCGCTGGAGGCGCTCTGGCCGTACCTGCTCGACTTGAACGCCCAGCGGCTGGCCGCAGGAAAAGCCAGACCGACATCGCTGGCGCTGCTCATGCGGGAGGGTGCCAACGGCGCCAAACGCAGGTGTGGATACCTGTGGTTCACCCTGGCCGCGCCGGCCGACGAGGGGCCCATGTCCTACGGGGTCCGGCTGCTCTACAGCGACAGCAGCTCACCCGCGGTCAAGGTGACACCGTTCATGGTGCCCGGTGTGCCACTCCACGACGTCGCGGTCTATGGACCCGACCGAGGATTCCTTTCGGCAGAGCAATTCAGCGCCACGGTTACCGCAGCGGGCGGAACCGTGTTCCTGGACGAGGACGCCTACGTCGCAAACCTTGCCACCCGGATCTGGGTGGCCAACGACCGCGAGCTTCTCGAACTCGCCAACCGCATCCGTGCGGTGCGCAACCCCACGCTGCTCGGCGATGTCTCTCCGCGGGCGGCCGCGGATGCGTTACGCGACGGGTTACCCGGCGTGTCCGACGACGTGGTGACGGCGACCGCAGAGGCCCTCGCCGAGTCCGACGCCACGCGGGCGGCGTTCAAACGCGACCAGGAAGCGGCGGTCGCCCTGGACCGGTTCGCCGAGACATGGGCCGGTCACGTCGTCGAGGTCGTCACCCACACGCGGTAGCGCGGCAGGCGATGAGCGACGCCGCCAAGGCCGAGAAGGAACGGCGCGGCGCAGAGGAGAAGCTGTCGGAGGCCCGAGAGCACCACGGGCGGGTCGCCGCGAACCTCAAAGAGCTCAACGACACGGCCCGCGACCTCGACGCGACGCTGCGGGCTCTGGAGGAATCGGAGGCGTACAAGGCTGCCGGCCGGCTCGCCGATCTGCAGGGCGTGGTTGAGGCGCAGCGAAGCACCGCGGCGGCCGCCCTGGCGGCGTTCCAGCAGGCGATCACGGCGGCCAAGGGACGCGCCCGGACCCTCCGAGGAACCGGCGACGATCTCGTGTCGGATCTCGACGCTCTCGCCTCGACGGCCGGCGCCGCCGACACCCGCGCTGCACCGGACCACATGCCTCTGACCCGCCGCGTCGGGCCACGAGAGACGTACCTGGTCGGCGACGTATCGGTTGATCCAGGCCCGCGGACGGTCATCGACTTCCGACCGGATCGCCTGGACGAACTGGCCACCTTGTGGCGTCGGCTGGCTGACGACCATCGCAACAGGGGCAACGACGCGATCCTCGCCATCACCGACCGCCGCGAAACCAGCGAGGCGGAGCAGGACGCCGCCGACCTCGCCGCCTCGGCGCGTCAGCTACGCCTGCGCGCAGAGCAGGAGCAGCGCCGGCTAGCCCAAGCGACGAATGCCGCCCGCCTGACCATTCGGCGGCTCGTCGACGATGTCGATACCTGGTACCTCGACTACAGCCACCTCGCCACCACTGTGGAGAACGCCGGCCAGGATGAGCACACCGACGTCTCCGACGACCGGCGGACGGCGTGGCGGCCGATCGAGTTGACCGGGCTGCGCGACCAGGAACCCGCTCAGGTTCTGGCTGAGGTCGAACGCCTCGCTGAGCTGATCAAGACCGTCGGTGACGCCGCTGCCGCGATCCTGCGGCATCGCCATCAGCTCGCGAAGCAGGAAGCAGCTCGGCTACGAGCGGAACGCAACCGGTTACGGGCGGAAGCGCGTGAACTCCGCGAGGGCAAACTCCTGCCGATCCCGCGACCGGCGTGGGCCGGTCCCGCCGATGACGGAGAGGCGTTCGCCGACGCCGTTGACTGGCATCCGGACGTCACCGACCCGACCGCGCGGGCCTTGCTGGAGGCCGCGCTCGCGGCCTGCGGGCTGCTCGGCGCGACACTCCTGCGCAACGGCGTACGAACCGCCGCCTGGTACGTCGACACCTCTGGTAGCCCAGCAGAGACGAACCTCTCCACCGTTCTCGTTGTGGACACCGGCCACCCGAACGCAGCCGTTGCCGCCGAGGTACTGCGCCGGATACCCCTGCTAGACACCAGCAGTCTCCCGCGAGGTGTTCTTGGCAACTAGTTCTGGCCCCACGTGACCAACTTGAAGTGGCTCCACCCTTGATCGTTTAGTAACTTCTTTTGGCCCCACTCGGGCCGGTTTCCGGGTGCGGAGTGGGTGGTCCCACGGCGGGTTGCTCTAACTTGTTTTGGCCCCACCTGGGACCGTGTCACCGTGGGCGGCGTGGAGTGGCTTGGCCGTAGCATCGAGGCGAACCGGGCGGTCCGGTCCGCGCCCCCGACAGGTTGCGGATCTCGGGCGGCCCGGCTTCTCGTTGGGGTGGTGGGCCCGGTTGTGCTGTCAGAAGGGCGCAGGCGCTCCTGGGTCGGTCACCGCGGGCGGGTCCGCGGTGCTCAGGTCGGGAAACCAGACGCCGTCGGGTGGTCCTGGCGGCTGGTTATGCAGGCTGGCGTAGACGTGGCCCTTGTGCTCGCGTAGCTCGATACGGCCCCGGCAGCCGTTTTCGCACCAGTAGCCTGCTGCCAGCATCGGACCACGGTTGGCGCCGGCGTGCAGCTGCCGTGCGTCGTCACCGTCGCGCATGGTGGCTGTCGCCGCGTCGATGCTCACGCCCACCGTCGGCGCGTAGTGGTCCTCGGTCGGCGCGGCGAAATGGATCTCGTCTAGATGTAGGTTCGCGCCGCCGCACTGGGGGCACGCCAGTGCGGCACCGTCGGCCGATAAGTGCGACTCGTCCCGGAACAGCACCGGTGACATCCAGGAATTGACTAGCGGCATGACCCGGTTGTCACCAGATCGCATCGACCATCACCACCCCTTCTCCTGCGGCGGGCCGGAGTGCGGGCCGCCGTCGTGCCGGGTTGAGCTGCGAAGATGGTGACTAGGCGTGCTCGTTGGTGGTGCTGAGCAGCCGGTAGGACTCGGTGCCGGTCTCGATGATGTGGGCTTTGAACGTGAGCCGGTCAACCACGGCGTTGCACAGACGCGGGTCGGTGAAGGTCTTCTGCCACTCGGAGAACGGGGCGTTGGAGGCGACGGCCATCGAGCGGCGTTCCTCCCGGTCGGTGAAGATCTGGAACAGCAGTTTGGAGCCGGCCTTGTCCAGGTCGAGATATCCAAATTCATCCAGGCAGAGCAGGTCGACGCGGCCGTAGCGGGCGATGACCCGGGTCAGGTGCCGGTCGTCGGCTGCCTCGGCCAGTTCGTTGACCAGGTTTGCGGCGGTGGTGTAGCGGACCCGGTAGCCGGCCTCGGCGACCGCGGTGCCGATGCCGATGAGTAGGTGGGACTTGCCGGTGCCGGAGTCGCCGATGAGGCAGAGCGGCAGGCCGGCGGCTACCCACGCGCCGTCGGTGAGGGTGTTGACCTGCTCGGGTGCGACGCCGGGGTTGGCGGCGTAGTCGAAGTCCTCGATGCGTTTGGGGCGGGGGAAGTTGGCCTCGCGGACCAGACGCAGCTTGCGGCGTTCGTCGCGCTGGAAGACCTCGGCGCCGAGCAGGTCGGCCAGGAACTCCTTGTAGCTTGAGTGTTCGCGCAGCGCCCGTTCGGCGGCGTCGTCGTAGCCGTCACGGATGGTGGGCAGGTGCAGGATCCGGCAGGCTTCGTCGACGGCGGTGTCGACTGGGTCGTGGCCCGGCGCGACGGTGCGCGGCCGGGGCGGGCGGGCCGGGACAGCCGGTGCAGGTGCTGGCGGTGTGGTGGTGCGGGACGTGGTGGCGCGGCTCATGCGGTGCCTTTCGGGGTTCGCGACAGCAGCCGGTCATAGACCGCCACCGAGGGCATGGGGCGGGTGTCCACGGGCAGCGACCGGCGCACCGGCAACGTGAGCACGGTGGCGCCGCCCTCGGCTGCTGTCGGGTCGCTGGCCAGGTCGAGCGGTTCGGTGGGAGTGTCACCGGCGGGCTGGCCCGGTTTGGTCCCCTCGGCGGCGCTGTCGGCCTTGCGGGCCTCTATGGCCACCAGTTCCGGGCTGGTCGACCCGGCCTGCAGGGTGACCGCGATCCCGACGAGGACCGCTGCGGCGGGCATCCGCCGGTGCAGCAGCAGCACCTCGACCAGCGCCCGGGTGCCTTCGGCGTCGCCGTGCGCGGCCTTCGCGGCCTGCCAGAACGCGTCGTGGGCAGTGCTGAACGTGCCGGCGGCGCGGGCCTGAGCCAGCGCGGTCGACCCGGCCAACGCCCCGGGCTTGACCTTCAAGATCTCCAGATAGTGGTCGAGGTTGTCGCGGTAGTGGTAGCGGTGGGTCAGCCGCTCGTGGCGGGCGACCACACGGTTGCGCTCGAAGACGACCAGCTCGTTGCCGCGCAGGCTGACCCGCACGATGCCGCCAATGAACCGGGCCGGCACCGAGTAGTAGTTCTGGCGCACCACGATCCGCGAGTCGCGCCGCACCGTTGGCGTCAGCGTGATCCCGCAGTCGAACTCGTCGTCGGGCAACGGCGCCAACAGCTCGGCCTCGGCGGCGAAGTTGAACCCGATGCTGGTGTTGGCGCCCTGGATATGCCGGTCGTCCTCGGCCTTGTCGATCTCGGCGATGTGTTCGTTGAGCTCGCCCAGGGTGTCCACCGCGAGGACCGGGACCAGGTGGTTGCGGCGGAACCGGCCGCCCTCATGCTCGACCCCGCCCTTCTCGTGGGCGCCCTCCTCACCGGGGATGCAGTAGAACGCGTCGAAGCCGTAATGCGACCGGAACGCCGTCCACCGCTGCGACTCGATCCGGCTTCGCCCGAAGCACACCTTGTTGACCGCCGGCTTGAGGTTGTCGTAGCGGATATGACGGGTCGGCACCCCACCCAGCACCCGAAACGCCTCGGCATGGCCCTCCATGAACGCCTCCTGCGACTGGGAAGCGAACACCCGGTGCACCGCCTTGCCCGAGTACGACATCCGCAGCGTGAACAGGTGACACTGCACCGGCTCACCGGCCAGCCGCACTGGACCGACAAGCAGGTGACCAGGACGGCCATGCCAACGCCAGCAAGCAGCACGCCGAACAGATCCGCAACGCGTCGAACGCGTTCCCGTCGCGATCCGCCGCGATCAAAGCGGAGGCGGTGCGCGCCGGGGCGGCAACACAGGCCGGCGAAGCCACCGAGACCGCACGAACGGCCGAGACCGAGGCCGCGGAACGGGCCGAAGACGCCCGCGTCCTGCGCACGGAATGGGAACGGCGGACAAGATCCCGTGGCCTACCTATCGAGGTTGCTGAACTCGAACGGCTACGCGACGACGGCGAGCGCAAAGCAAAGCAACTGGACGACCTAGCTCGACAGCTGATTGAGAAGCTCCGGCCCAGGCTGGTCAGGCTGGCCGCCGACGCTGCAGATGACGTACGGCAATGCGAGTCGCTGCCAGCCGCACACGCCGAAGCGGCTACCGCCGCCGCGCGGGCCGCCAAACTCGGAGCCGAGCACCAGGCGCTCGTCCTGTCTGTCGGCCTCGACGCCGACACTGCGCTGGCCAAACACAGTGCCACGAAGGCCGAGCGCGAGACACTGGAAAACGAAGAAGCCCTTGTTTCGTCGACGCTGGACGGGGCACGCGGCGCCGTCCTGCAACTCCAAGCGGTGTCGATACAGGCCGAGACGCGGGTAGATGAAGCCAAGCTCGGTGCTGCGGCGGCACAGCGCGACCTGCGCACACTCATTGATGTGCCCGGTATCGCCGACGTGCTGTTCGGCCACGACGTCGCCACAGCAATACCCGTCCCGCCGGCCGCATCGGACCTGGAAGACGGGATCGTCGCGGCAGTAAGGCAGGCATTGCAGGGCAAGCGGCCGGTCACACGCCGGCTGCTGCGGGAACGCTACGACAGCTGCCGAGCTGACCTGGCCTCGCGAACGCGGCGGCCTACCACCACCCGCTGATCCCGGTCGGGTTCGGCCTGTACGCCACCGCCGGCACCCTCGCCGTCGCGCTCATCGCCATGCACAACACGTGGGTCCGCGACGTCGGCGGGCAACGGCTCGTGTTCGCCGCTATCGCCGCGGCCACCCTGGTGTCGGCGTGCGCGGCCGGCGCGT
>WNGB01015533.1_pt1 | contig 18732 bp, 14 predicted proteins | sample 5400681 | NCBI WGS metagenome assembly WNGB01 (sample SAMN13153367, study PRJNA577476) | soil metagenome | isolation source: 115 cm soil or saprolite under grassland replicate 2 | place: USA:California | collected 2016-06-15 | reverse complement strand
ATTCCGGCCGTCACAACCCATGGTTGGCCCCACGGGTGGCCGACCGCGAAGACCAGCTCGCCCACGCGCAGCTGCGCCGAGTCGCCCACCGCTGCGGCCGGCAGATCGTCGGCCTGCACCTCTAGCAGCGCCAGATCCAGATCGGCGTTGCGCGCGCCGACGGTTGCTGCCAGCGTGCGGCCATCGGTCAGCATTACCTCGATCCGGCCATTGGCATGCGCCACGACGTGATCATTGGTCAAAATCGCCCCATTCGCGCGCCAGATCACGCCGGTGCCATTGCCGCGCCCAGCGCTGCGAATCTGGACGACGCTCGGGCGGACATGTTCGATCAGATCCGCTATCGCCGGCGAGACATTGTCGGGTAGGACGAAGGAGCGCGCGAATGTGACCGGTGCCTGTGTGACTGTCATAAGTATACCTTGTTCTCGCTAGTAGGGGTTAAGGGTTAGGGGTTACTTTCATGGAATGCCGAGCGATCAATGAACTCGATGAACTCAATGAACTTAACCCTTAACCCCTAACCCCTAACCTTATCCCCTCTGCCCGATCGTCAGGCTTAGCGTGTAGGGCACGCCGCCGCGAATGACATCGACCGCTACCGTCGCGCCGACGCGGTCGCCGGCCAGGTGGGCCTGCAGGTCGTCGGTGTCGGCCACCGGCTTGCCGTCGATGCTGATCAGCACATCGCCGAGCAGCAGGCCAGCGCGGGCGGCCGGGCTATCCGGCTCGACCCGCACGATCAGCAGGCCGCTCTCGGGCTTGCCCGCCTCGCGCTGGGCCGCGGGCAGCTCAACCGGCTGGCTGCTGAGGCCGAGGTAGCCGCGCTTGATATGCCCTTGCTGCGCCAGTATCGCGGCGGTGCGCCAGGCCGCGACGGCCGGCACCACCAGCGGAACACCATTGATCAGCCCGGTGGTCAGGATCCCGATCACCGCGCCGGTCGGGTCGATCAGCGGGCCGCCGGAGAAGCCCGGGTAGGGTGTCGCGTCGATCTGAATGAACTGATCCAGCAGCGCCCCGCGCGATGTCCGCAGCGGCCCGCCGACGGCGCTGACAATCCCCAGGCTCGCCATCGGCCCATTGCCCGAGGGCCGCCCGACTGCCAGCACGATCTGGCCGACTCGCGCCGGATCTTGCGTCACTGCCGCCGGCTCGATCGTCAGCCCGGCCACCTTCAGCAGCGCCAGATCGCTCACTGGGTCGCGCCCGGCCAGCTGGGCCGGCAAGCTGCGCCCATCATCGGTCTCGATCGTCAGATCGTCCTCGCGGTCGATCACATGGTCGGCCGTCAGCACCAGATCGGGCGCGAACACAACCCCGCTGGCTGGCTGGCGCTGGCGGCCGTTGACAAGCACCAGCGCCGGGCGCACGCGCGCGACCGCGTCGGCCATCTGGTTCGACAGCGCGCTCAGAACGTCGGTGTCGGCGGTTGAAATCGTCATGGAATGGCTCCTCATCTCATATTTTTTCACTATACTATGTGTCATTTTTCGCCCCACGGGCGAAAAAATGACACATAGATAACGGATTTTTGCTGTTTGCAGCATTATAGCCGAGAGGCCACACAGCGGCATCACCTGTGTGGCTAGCGCGGAACCTAGAAGAAAGAGCAGGTTACTGTGCGGCGGGATATTTTGTGGCAAGTTTTCTGACTGTGGTTAGGTTGCGCATCGTGGCGGGCATGCCGATCGTTTTCTCGAACAGCGCGCCAGAAAATGTCGAATCGCTCATTCTTATGCGGCATAGCCAGTAGACTTCGCGATCGTGGATGTGAAAATCGTCGACCTCAGTTCGGAACGTCAGCAGCTTTTGCGCCGCCGCACCATCGGGCGCAGCTGGCAGGAACGCAACATACACCGAGCTGCCTTCACCCGCCAGCTCAGCCGGTGTGAACGGCTGGTAGGCCGCAACGGCGGCGAGCTCGGCGGCCGATCGTATAAACGCCGCGACTGCGTAGCCGAGCGCAGCCTGAAGGTGGCGCTCGATCTGCCGTTCGATCTGCTGCACATTCGTGGACGGCGAATCAAAGATCACATTCCCGCTGGCGATAAATGTCTCAACGTTCGAAAATTCCAGCTCCTCGAACAGCGTGCGCAGCTGAGTCATCTTGACATTATGACCGCCAACATTGATTGCGCGTAGAAAAGCGATATAGCGTGGCATCGGAAAGCCTCCTCGAAAATAGAGCCGAGCAGCGAAAATCGGTAACCGTTATTATCATGAGCGAGCCCGATCGAATTCCATAATGGCTTCACGCGCATACTGCGTCGCGCGTACTAAGAAATCGGCAATCACTGCGAGTTCCGCGTCGCTGTAGTCGTCGAGCACAGTGTCGAACGATGCCTGGATCGCGCTAAACAGCCGATCGAATTCGGCCAGCCGCGCCTGGTTCGGCTGCACAATCACCCGCCGGCGATCGGCTGTATCGCGCACCCGCTGCACAAACCCTTTGCGCTCCAGGCGATCGATAAGATTGGTGACCGATGCAGTGGTTAGCCCAGTGTGCTGGGCGATCTCGCCGGCGGTTAGCGACCCATAGCGCCGCAGGATGAACAAGGTCTTCTCATCGGTGGCGCCAAGCCCAACTTGCTCGGCAATTGCGGTATGGAAGAAGACCGCGATCGTGCTGTTCTCACGACTGGCCTCGATGACGGCGGCGCGAAGTTCGTCGCGATCTGGTGTCGCCATGGTTCTGCCCTCTTGACAATTCAAACTTTCGAGTATATTATACGGCCAGTCAATTATCTAGACAAATCAATATAATTGACCGGCCGTAATAAATTTACGAAGGAGTAGACCGCACATGACCATTCAAAACCCCACCGCGACCGACGATCTAGCCGCCATTCGCAATGTTCTGGCCGAGCTGGCGGCATGCTGGAACCGCGCCGATGCTGCCGCCTATGGCGCGCTGTTCACCGACGACGCCGACTACATTGACGTGACCGGCACGCGCACTCAGGGCGGCGCTGCAATTGGGCAGCTACACCAGTTCCTCTGGGATCGCTTTTTGAAAGGATCGATCCTGGATGCGAGCAGCGACGCCGACGTGCAGCTGATCACACCCGATGTCGCAATCGTGATCGCCACCGGCGCGGCACGGCTGGCGGGGCAGGCGACTGCGCCAGCGGATCGGCAATCGATCAACACCACGATGCTGATCAAGCGTGACGGAGTGTGGCGCATCAGAGCATTTCAGAATAGTCGTGTCCAACCATTCCAGGGCACGCCAGATCAGCCCAGCCAGCACAGCTAGGCGAGCGCATCGTACGGGAATCGTATGCCTGATCCTGATTCGCTGGACGATAGACGATGCCAGGTCGTCTATCGCCTCCAGAATTTACGCAAATCGCTCCAAATGTCGCACAGGTTCCCGGCACCCGGCCAGGCGCGACATCTATTCGACACCCCTACTATAGACTGGCTCCAATGAATAGATATGGAAGGAGCCAGACATTGAACATACGCCAACTCTTTGGCCCGCTGCTGATCCTGGCGCTGCTGCTCAGCGCCTGTGGCGGCGCGCCCGCGCAGGAGGCGCCGACCGCCGCGCCGGCTGCTGCCCAGCCGACAGCCGCCGCGCAGCCCGCTGCCGCGCAGCCGACCCCGACTTTTGAACCGGTGACCGATGTCGGCAAGGAGCCGACGGTGGCAGCCCAGCCCACCGCCGCGCCGGCAGCTACAGCAAGCGGCGCGCTGAGCTGGCGCGATCAGGTGCTGCGCAACGATCAGGTGATCGTGGCGGTGGCCGGGCTGCCGGCCTTGCAGGCCGGCCAGGTCTACGCGGCCTGGCTGGGCGGAAAGGATAAGAGCTTGCCGCTCGGCAAGCTGAGCGGCAGCGGCGACACCACCACCCTGACCTATATCTCGCCGACCAACGACAACCTGATCGGCAGCTTCAATCAGGTCTATATCACGCAGGCCGCCGAGGCCGAGTCCGAGCAGAACAACCAGACGGTGATCGCCAGCGGCGCGCTGCCTGAAAAGGCGCTGATCCATATTCGGCACGTGCTGTTCAGCATTGGCAACACGCCCGGCAAGCTGGGCTTCGCGCTGGGGCTGCGCCAGGAGACCGACGAGCTTCAGCGCCACGCCCAGTTCCTGAAGGATGCCTTCGACGCCGGCGACTTCCGGCTGGTCAAGGTTCACGCCGAGCATATCAACAACATCATCGAGGGCTCGCAGGCCCATGATGTCAATGGCGACGGCAAGATCCAGAACCCTGGTGATGGCTTCGGCCTGCTGCCGAACGGCACCCAGGATGGCTACATCAAAGGCATGGTCGATCATGCCAAGCTTGCCGCCGACGCGCCCGACGCCACCGACGCGATCAAGCTGCACGCCGGACATGTGCAGATCGCCGGCGAGAATACCCGCGTGCGCGTGCAGGACATCCACGACCGCGCCGAGGCGATCGGCAAGGCCGGCGGCATATCGGATACGCAGCAGGATGTGCTCAAAATCCTGGCCCTGGCGCAGCAGACTATCCAAGGCGTGGATATCAACCTCGACGAGCAGATTGGGCCGATCCCCGGCGAGGGTGGCGTGATCACCGCCTACCAGCACGCCCAGCTGATGGCCGGCATGCCGCTGGCGCCCACCACGGCGGCGGCAGTGCCCGCCCCGGCCCAAACGCCGGCCCAGGCCGCGCCGGCGCCGGAAGTGGCGATCGAGATCGCCGACAATAAGTTCTCGCCGAACAAGATCACTGTACCAGTCGGCGCGACGGTCGTCTGGACGCACAAGGGCCAGAAGCCACACACCGTGACAGCCGACGACGGCTCATTCGACAGCGGCAAGCTCGAAAACGGCGCGAGCTTCAAGCAGACCTTCGGTAAGGTCGGTACCTTCCCATATTTCTGCCAGTTCCACGGCGGCAAAGGCAGCGAGGGCATGGCCGGCGCGATCGTGGTGGCCGATCAATCGGTGGCGGCCCAAGCGCCCGCAGCGCAGGCGCCGCCGGCCTCTGCTCAGCCGACCGCGAGCGCTGATCACACCCATCCAGCCGATGGCGCAGCAGCGGTGGCGATCGGCGATAACAGCTTCACGCCCAAAGAGATCAGCATTCCGGTTGGCGGCACTGTTACCTGGACGCACAAAGGCCAGCGCAAGCACACGGTGACCGCCGACGACGGCTCGTTCAAGAGCGATACGCTGGAGGCCGGCGCCACATTCGCGCAGCACTTCGACAAACCGGGCACGTACGCCTACTACTGCGAGTTCCACGGCGGCGCGGGCGGCGGAGGTATGTCGGGCGTGATCAAAGTTGGCGACGGCGGGAGCGCACAGGCAGCCAAACCACCCGCGCCACCCGCGCCCACCGCAGCCGCGGTCGCCCCGCCGGCGCCCGCGGCGGTGACGGTCGAGATCAAGGACTTTGAGTTTGGCCCGCAGGAGATCAGAGTCAAGGCTGGCACGACGATCACCTGGAAGAACGAGGGCGCACAGCCGCACTCGGCCACCGCCGTGGACAAGTCGTTCGACACGGCGATCTTCCAGCCCGGTGAGTCAAAGAGCGCGAAGTTCGACACGCCTGGCACGTTCAAATATTACTGCCAACTGCACGGCACACCGGATGGGAACGGGATGGTTGGCACGGTGGTAGTGGAATAGGATTTTTATTCTCACGACTTACGCACTCAGCGTTTCCAGGGAGGTTTGGAGGGACTTCGTCCCTCCAAAAATCTCTGCTTGTGGGTGGCTTGCGGCGGCGCCGCCGCCGCAAGCCACCCACAAGCAGAGATTTCGGGGCAGCGTTGCCTTCCCGAAATCCGCTGAAACTATCGGTCTATTACGTTCGTCTGTATAGATAACGTGGTCCATACCACATGACGGCGCAGGATGCGCCAAGAGGAGAAACACGGCGATGCGCGAAGCAACCCATCGTGTGCTGGTGATCGACGACGACGGCAACATGCGGACACTGCTGCGGCTGCTGTTCGAACACCGCGGCTACCAGGTGCTGCTTGCGCCGGATGGCGAGATCGGCATGGCGCTGGCCGAAGGCGGGCGACCCGACATCATCCTGCTTGATGTGGCAATGCCATACCGCAATGGGCTGGAGGTCTACCTCGACCTGCAGAACAGCCCGCTCACCGCCGACATCCCGGTGATCGTCTGCTCAGCCGCGCTGACGCGGCGCGAGATTCAGGCCTGGTACAGCTTGCCGCATGTGCTGGAAGTGATGCCCAAGCCATTCGATATCAACGCCCTGATTGCGCGGATCGAGGCGGTTTGCCAGGCCGAGGCGGTCGCCGTGGCCGCGTAGGCCTGGCACTGTCCGACAATCTATCGGTCGAAATATGGAGTCGAGGCTTCAGCCGGTTGCAATAACTGCCACTCGGCTGAAGCCTCGACTCGGTTGTGCCAGCTTGAGCGCCGCGCTATCGGCGCGTTGTTGCTTACCAACGCTCGCGCCAGGCCGGCGTGCTTTCATCGCCGCGCTGAACCCGCGCCCGATCTGCCTGCCCGCCATCCCCACGGCGAGCGGCCACCGCCAGCCCCATGATCACCAGCGAGGTCACGCCACCTAGAAAATAGCCAAGCGTAAAGAAGATCAAATGTGACACGCTGTTTCCCCCTACGAACACATCAGTGCCATCGTCACGGCGGCTTAGAGAAGGGCTATAACTTGGGCCGCGCGGAGGCTACTTCATAGAACGTCATATTTCATTTTATTCACAAACGCCGTCGATGGCAAACAACGATCCAGGATCGTAATCAGCTTGTTCGACGATCATCGGACTTACGCAAGCGGGCGGTTTGGAGGGCTGCAAGGCCTCCAAGAGTATTCTTTTCCGCCGCTCGATCGAGATACGCCAGGCGCGAGCGCGCCATCCGGTATCTCAGCCAACCGTTAGTCGTGCTTCATCAGCAGCTTATCTTACACGGCTAGACTCATGGCTGGAAGAGTGTGAGCCGAGGAAGTTTGCGTGGCGAGCTGGCGAAAACAACAACTACTGGCGCTGATCGCTCTGCTGTCATGCGCGGGCTGCGGGCCATCCGGTGGCGCAGCGGCCACGCTCGCGCCAACCGCGCTGCCGCGCCCTACGGCCACGCCAGACCCTACGGCCACGCCAACCGCCGTGCCGACGGCCACGCCAGACCCTACGGCCACGCCAACCGCCGTGCCGACGGCCACGCCAACAACCACGCCAACCGCCAGCCCCACTGCGATAGACTGTGGCGAGCAGCACGGCAAGATCGATCGCAAGCAGCTGCGCAGCCGCAGCATCGGCCGCATCGAGACCTACCGAATCTACACGCCGGCCTGCTACAGCCGGCTGGCCGTCCGGCGCTACCCGGTGGTGTACCTGCTGCACGGCGGCGAGCATAACGAAGAGCATTGGGATGATGTCGGCGTGGACGATGCAGCCGACGCGCTGATCGCCGGCAGCCATATTCCGCCGCTGCTGATCGTGCTGCCCGATGGCGGCCAGGACTTCGGGCCGCTAGGCGGCAGCCCGCCGCCGTTCGCGCGTTACCTGCACGATGAGCTAATCCCGCACATCGATGCGAGCTACCGCACCGTGGCCGATCGCGCCGATCGCGCGATCGGCGGCATCTCGTACGGCGCGGCATGGGCGCTGCTGCTCGCGGCGCGCTATCCCGATAGTTTCGGCGCAATCGGGGCGCATAGCCCGGCGATCGGCGCGTTCAACGGCATCTATCCCGATGCTCAGGCGCTGTGCGCTAAGCAGCCGCGCGTGTATGTCGATGTCGGCGATCAGGATGGACTGCGCCGGCCGGCTACCAACCTGCACGCCGCGCTCGACCAGGCCGGCTGCCCGAATGAGTTTCATGTTTACCCTGGGCGCCACATTGAGTCGTATTGGAACCGCCATCTAGAAGATTATTTGCGTTTCTACACACGCGAATGGTGAGAAGTTATGTTGAGACAAGACCGCGTAGCACAGCCGCTACCAGCCAGCGCGCCGCATCTGAAACGCCGCCCACACATGCGCTGGCAGCTTGCGCGCGCGGCACTTGGCGTTCTGCTAATAGCCGGCCTGGCGGCGGGCGTGGCGCTGTACCACAGCCCGGCGCTGCTGCCCGAGGCGGTGGACATGGCGCGGAAGATCTTCGGCCCCAGCGCGGTGGCGCAGATCGAGTCGTGGGCTTTCCAGGCCCAGGATAGCCTGCGCCAGGCGCGCTACCAGGCTACTGGCACGACCACGCACACCCAGTGGGCCGCGCCGCCCGCCGCGCCACCCAAGCCTCACCCCGCCACGGCTGAGCCCGGCGTGCACAGATCGCCTGCGCCCGCCCCAATCGCGCGCGGCGGTGCAGCCGCGCCGCCCGCCGCGACCACCACCATCACCTGGTCGCCGTTCGTCTACAGCGCCGACGGGCAGCCGGCGCTGGAGCGCGCGCTGGTTTCGCCCGACCCGACCCGGCCGTATGTCGAGATAGCGCTGGTACGCATGGATCTGCGCGCCACCCAGCTACACCTGGTCGCCGGCACCCAGGAGCCGATCTCCAGCGCGCATGCCGCCCGCCCCGGCGTCATCCCGGCACCCGACCGTAAGGCCAGCCGGCTGCTGGCGGCATTCAACGGTGGATTCAAGGCCGCCAATGGCGATTTTGGCATGTACGTCAATGGCGTGACGCTGCTGCCGCCGAGCGATGGTCTGGCTACGCTGGCGATCTACCGCGATGGTCACACGCGAATCGGCGTATGGGGCAGCGACATGACCGCCACGCCGGATATGATTGCCTACCGCCAGAACTGCCCGCTACTGCTCGACGGCGGGAAGCTGACCGACCAGGCCAACAGCGACGACCCAGCGCTGTGGGGCAGGACGGTCAAGAACAAGATCGCAACCTGGCGCAGCGGCCTGGGGCTGAGCGCCGACGGGCGCTACCTGATCTACGCCGCCGGCGATGGCCTGACCGTGCCGACGCTGGCGCAGGCGCTGGCCTGGGGCGGCGCCGATCGGGCCATGCAGCTCGATATCAACAGCTGGTGGGCGCGCTTCGTCACGTTCGCGCCAAGCGGTAGCCACCTGGTCGCTCAGAAGCTGCTTGCCGACATGACCGGCGACGCGCGGCAGTTTCTGGTGCCCGACACGCGCGATTTCTTCTACCTGACGACACGCTGAGATGTTTTTGTGTACCAGATATCAGCGGAGGCGTCCATGAACGATACGCTAAATCCTCGACACATTCCGATGGCACGCCGGTGACGTCCATGATCACGATTCTGGCGCGGTGGCGCTCGATCGCCCCAAGCAGCGAATCCATCAGCAACGTAGCGCGCGCATTATCGATGACGCCTATCAGCGGCATCACCAGGATGCCTTCCAGTACCGGCATCACCGGGCTGGCGAGTTCGCGCACGGTCGCACTGAGCAACTCACGCTCACGCACTGACTCGCGCAGCTCAGCCAGTGCGCGCTGCGCCCCAGCGCTGCACTGCTTCCACCGTATCGTTTGGATTGGTATTGAAGCAGAGCTTCGCTGATGGAGCGTGCTGATGGACCGCGTTGATTATTCGCTCAAATAGTAGGGTGTGCTGCGGCAGCGCGCGGATACCTGCACCAATCAAAATAACATCAAACGTGTTCTCCGCCAGTGCCTTCAGAACCACCCCTTCGGCAGTCGCACCGAGATCAATAAGGCAGTTCTGCCTATTATAGAGCATAGCACCAACGGTGGCACATGCCGAATAGCGACTCGGAGTGTCGCGCCTAGCGTTCACTCGCCGCATGGCGCTTTTGTGGTACACTTTCTGCGCGGAACACCTTTCCACGAGGAGATTTGATGATGAGTACAGCTCCTTGTGTATGGTTTTTTCGCCCCGCGGGGCGAAAAAACCATACACAATTAAAGATAGAAAGTACCATATGAATCTACAATGGCATTGGCCGCCGCCGCATACCGACGCCCTGACGAGCCGCTGCGGATCATTATCGATGGCCTGCCCGCCCTGGAAGGTGCGACCATTCTAGAGCGGCGGCGCTTCATGCGCGAGCACTACGATCATGTCCGGCGGGCGCTGATGTGGGAGCCGCGCGGGCATTACAATATGTACGGCTGCGTGCTCACGCCACGTGTGACCGCCGAGGCCGACCTGGGGGTGCTGTTTTTACACAACGAAGGCTACAGCACGATGTGCGGTCACGGGGTCATTGCCCTGGTCACCGCCTTGATCGAAGCCGGCGCTATGCCAATAAAAGGTCCGCAGACACCGATCAACCTCGATACCCCAGCTGGGCTTGTGCGAGCTGTAGCACATCTAAGCGGAGACGGCCATGTTGAGCGCGTCACCTTTCAGAATGTGCCGTCCTTTGTATACGCGTGCGATGTCGAAATCGATCTACCGCCGTACGGTCTGTTTCCTGTCGACATTGCTTTTGGCGGCGCGTTCTACGCGATTGTGCCTGCCGCTGCGGTTGGGCTGCTGGTCACGCCCGAGCAGACCGCGCAGCTTATGGTGGCGGGCGAGGCGATCAAGCGTGCCGTGAATGCAGTGCTGCCGATCCAGCATCCCAGCGAGGCCGATCTGAGCTTCCTGTATGGCACGATCTTGACTGGCCCAGCCGAATCGCCCGAGCATCACAGCCGCAATATCTGCGTGTTCGCCAACGCCGAGGTCGATCGATCGCCAACCGGCACCGGAGTCTCGGCGCGGCTGGCGCTGCACCATGCCAAAGGCGAAATCGTGGACGAGCAGCAGATTGCGATCGAAAGTATTTTGGGCAGCGCCAGCACGTTTAGTGGCCGCGTGGTGGGCCGCGCGCAGGTTGGGCGCTACCCAGCAGTCGTCCCCGAGGTCAGCGGAACAGCGTTCATCACCGGCCGCCACGAGTTCAGCATCGCGCCGCGCGATCGCGTCGGGCAAGGATTCTTACTTTCGTAGAGCTGGCGCAATCCGACAGTTTTTTCCGCTTGTCGGTTGTTTTTTCGCCCTGCGGTGCGAAAAACAACCGACAAAATAGAAAGAAGCATGCTGCCGCAGGCCAAACGGTTCCCATCGCGGCTTGCCGAGCATCGCCGTGGCTGATCTCATTCGCTGGTACTTTGTGTGAGTAGATGCCAAGCATCCTGCTACAGCCAATCACGCCCGAGAACTGGCGCGCTACGCTGAGCCTGGCTGTCCACCCTGAGCAGCAGCGCTTCGTCGCGGATCACACGCCGATCGCGGCGATCGTGCTGGCGAAGGCTTACATTCGCCCAGACGGGCTGGTGTGGGCGCCCTATGCGATCTACGCCGATGCAGAGATCGTCGGCTTGATCGCGCTGGCCTATGCGCCGGGCAGCCGAGATCAGTACTGGGTCTACCACTTCTTTATCGATCAATCGCACCAGGGCAAGGGCTATGGCAAGGTGGCGTTCCAGGCATTCATGCAGATGATTCGGGATCTGCATCCGCACTGCGGGCAGATCAACCTGACCGTCCACCCCGAGAACAGCCACGCGCAACAGCTCTACGCCAGCCTGGGGTTCCAGCCAGATGGGCGCGAGCTATGCGGCGAGCCGGTGTATAGCCTGCCGCTCCCGTGACAAGATGACCTGTAGAGACGCAATATTTTGCGTCTCTACAGGTCATCTTGTCAATCACGCTTCTCCCAGCAGCGCATCCAGCGCCACGCACAGCTCATACGCGCTCGCGCGAATCTGCTCGGCCAGCGCGCTATCGCCGCCGTCGCGTAGCGCCGCCGCCCAAATGGCGATCTGGCCGAGCCGTGGCCGCAGCTCCTGGTTGGCCAGCGCAATCAGCTGCTCGTTGCGCGCCAGCAGTGTGGCGATCTCCTCACGCTGCTGATGCAAGGCGAGCTGATTTTCGACCCGCGCGAGCACCTCTTCGATCTGAAACGGCTTGGTGATGTAATCCACCCCGCCGGCCTGAAACGCCTCGACCTTGTCCAGCACGTCGTCCAGCGCGCTGATAAAGATCACTGGGATGTCACGGGTCTGCGCATCGCGCTTGAGCTGGCGGCAGACCTCGTAGCCATCCAAGCCCGGCATCTGAACATCGAGCAGGATCAGGTCGGGCGCGGCTTTCTGCGCCGCCTTGAGCGCCAGCGCGCCATTGATCGCCGGGCGGACGCGGTAGCCGCGCTTGCCCAGGATGGCCGACAGCACGTTCAGGTTGGCCGGCGTATCGTCCACAATCAGAATGTCGGCGTTAGCTGAGAGGGTCATGTTCCGCGCTCACTTCTTGAATCAGCAGCTGAAGCTTGTCGAATCGATAGTTGGCCACCAGTTCGGCCAGGCCGTCGGCCAGCGCCGCATCGCGCTCGCGAATGCGCTCGATCGCTGCGCCGGCCAGCGCGGTATCGACCTCATCGGCGGCCTGGCGCAGCTCGGCCAGCCATTCGGCCGGAAGCGCCGCCAGGTCGGCCGGCCGCAGCTCGGCCGCGTGCTCGGGTATCGCGGCAGGCTGCGGGTCTTCGTAGACGAAGCGAATACCTAGATGCTCAACGATCTTGGCGAAAATCGTCGCCTCGCGCACCGGCTTGCGAACCACATCGTCGCAGCCGGCCGCGCGTACAATCTCTTGCTCGTGCTCGAAGGCGCTGGCGGTCAGAGCGATGATCACGGTGGCCTGGCCGCGAATGCTGGCTTTGATCCGGCGAGTCGCCTCGTAGCCATCCAGCACCGGCATGCGCACATCCATCCAGATCAGCTGCGGCGACCAATCCTCCCAGATCTCGACCGCCTGCTGGCCATTGGTGGCCTCGCGCACCACGAACCCAGCCGCTTGGAGCCACTCGACCAGCAGCCGGCGGTTCTCGCGCTTGTCGTCTACCACCAGCATGCGATGCTCGCGCTGAGTCGCCTGCCCTGAGCTGCTCCCCTGAGCGGCGTCGAAGGGTGTCGAAGGGTCAGGCGCGATCCCAATAACGCGGCGCTCGACCGGCGCAGCCGCCACTTCGGCCAGTTCGGCGGGCGCAATTCGGACATCGAAGGCGAACAGCGTGCCCTGGCCGGCGACGCTCCTGACCCGAATATCGCCGCCCATCAGCCGCACAAACTGGCGCGATATCGACAGCCCCAGGCCAGTGCCCTCCTGCGCTTTGATACCGCTCGCAGTCTGCCGGAACGGCTCGAACAGGCTCGGCAGCTGGTCGACGGCGATGCCCTCGCCGGTATCTTCGATCTCCACCACCAAAGACGAAGGACGAACGACGAACGACGAACGATCGCCAGTGATTGGTCTTTGGTCTTTGGTCTTTGGTCTTTCGTCGCGCCAGACGGCTCGCAGCGCCACGCCGCCCACATGCGTAAACTTAACCGCGTTGCCAAGCAGGTTGATCAGCACCTGGCGCAGCTTACCCTGATCACCCTGCACCAGGCACGGCAGATCTTCGGCCAGATCGAACCGCAGCTGGATGCGCTTGGCATCAGCGCGCAGCTGGAACATCTCCTCGACGCTCTGGAGCAGCCGGCGCAGATCAAACGTGGTTTCGTTGAGCGTGACGCGCCCAGCCTCGATCTTGGACATTTCGAGCACATCGTTGATCAGACCGAGCAGATGCTCACCGCTCCGGGTGATGATGCCAAGGTGCTCTTTTTGCCGGCTGGACAGCGCCGAATCGCGCTCCATCACTTGTGCGAAGCCCAGCACCGCGTTGAGCGGCGTGCGCAGCTCGTGGCTCATATTCGCCAAGAAGGTGCTTTTGGCGACATTGGCGGCATCGGCGGCCTGGCGGGCCTGCTGAGTCTCCTCGAACAGCCGTGCGTTCTCGATCGCGATCGTGGCCTGGCGCGCCAGGCCAACCAGGAAGTTGAGGTCGGCCGGCGTAAATGGCGTGCGCTCGAACAAGCGCCAGACGGTCATCAGGCCGATCACCTGCTTGCGAGTGACCAACGGCGCGACCATCAGGCGATCGGTCGGTTGCTGCGGCGTGCCTGGGATTGGGACGACGCGTGGGTCGCTGCCGGCGTCGTTGATCACCTCGGCCACACCGCGCCGCGCCAGGTCGCCAATAATTCCCACCCCCAGCGGAACCGGGTAGTGCTGGATCTCGGCCGCCGAGTCGCCCAGCACCACAATCGCGCGGAAGGTGGCACCATCGGAATCGGCCAGGAACACTGCGCTGGTATCGGCGGCCAGCAGATCTTTGGCGTGCGAGGCGATCCGCTCCAGCACCGTCGGCAAATCGAGTGTGGCCGAGACATCACGACCGACATCGGCCAGCGCGGCCATCTCGTTGGCCTGGCGGCGGGTCTCGAGATACAGCCGCGCGCTCTCGATCGCGATCGCGGCCTGGCGCGCCACGCTGATCAGGAAATCGAGATCGGCCTGACTGAAGCTGCCGTCGGCGCGCGGCCGCCAGACGCCCAGCAAGCCGATCACCTGCCCGCGCGAGAGCAGTGGCGCGCACATCAGGCCCTCCAGCTCCTCGGCGGGCAGCGGCGTGCCAGGAATGCGCAGCGTGCGCGGATCCAGCTCGGGCTGGTTGACCACCTCGGCCACACTGGTTCGGGCGATATCGCCAATAATGCCACGCCCTACCTGAATCGGCAGCGCCTTAATCGCTTCGACATACTGGCCCAGCACTACCACCGCCGGGAATGTGCGCGTCTCCAGGTCGCGCATATACAAGGCAATATCGCGCACGCGCAGCAGCTGCTTGGCCTGCGCGACGATCCGCTCCAGCACCGGCTCGAGGTCGACTGTGGTGGCGATATCGTGGCCGATCTCGGCCAGCGCAGCCATCTCATTGGCGCGGCGGCGGGCCTCTTCATACAGCCGCGCATTCTGGATGGCCACGCCCACATTCGCGGCGATCGTCGTCAGCAGGCGCAGGTCGGCCTCGCTGAATACGCCGTCGCGCTCGGTGTTCTGCACGCTGATCACGCCGATCGGCTCATCGCCGGCGATGATCGGCACGCCCAGGAACGAGCGCGCCGGCGTGCCCAGTGGCGTGACGCCGGCCGCCGCATGCTGCTGGAGCGCGGCGCGATTAAGCAGCAGCGGCTGGCGCGTCTGAATGATCCGCGAGGTCAAGCCCTCGCCCAACTTGATCGATGTGCCGGCAAGCCGCCGGCCGGCGTCCAGGTCATACGGGAAGTCGATCTGTCCCTTTGCGCGGTCGTACAGCGCGACATACACATTCTGTGCCGCGAAGATCTCGCGCATTGTATCGCCGACCATCTCGATCAGCGCGCCCAGCTCCAGCTGCGCCGAGAGCGCCTGCCCGATCCGGTTGATCGTCTCCAGCTCGGCGGCGCGCTGGCGCTCGGCCTCGAACAGGCGCGCGTTGTCCAGCGCTACGCCCATGTTGGCGGTCAACGTGGTCAGCAGGCGCACATCGGCATCGGGGAAATCATCCGTCTGGAAGCTCTGCAAGCTGACCGCGCCGATCACCTCATCGCCGACGAAGATCGGCACGCCCAACCATGATTCGGCCGGTCGCCCATCGCTGAGCACGCCCAGCGCGCGCTGCTGCTCAAACGTCGGCAGCCGCAGCGGCTTGCGCGTTTTGATCACGATCGACGTGAGCCCATCGCCCAGCATGGTCGGATCGGGATACTCGCGCTGGCCCTCTTCGACATAGTAGGGAAAGTAGATCCGACCGGAGTTGCGATCGTAGAGCGCGATAAAGACCAGCGCCACATCGAAGATCGCACGCAGCTTATCGCCGACCAGGTCGATGAACGATTGGAAATCGCGCTGGGTGGCCAGCACCTGGCTGAGATCGTTGATCGTCTCCAGCTCGGCGGCGCGCTGGCGCTCGGCCTCGAACAGACGCGTGTTCTGGATCGCCACACCCATGCTGGCCGCCAGAGTCGTCAGCAGGCGCACATCGGCCTCGCCGTATGCATGCTGCTGGTAGCTCTGGACATCCAGCGCGCCGATCACCTCATCGCCGACGATGATCGGCACGCCCAGGAACGACTCGGTCACTGCCTCGTCGGGATCATTCGGGTCGCGGTAAGTCTGGATCGCGCCAAGCGCCTGGGCTTCGAGATCGGTGCCCAGCAGCAGCGGACGGCGACTCTCGATCACACGCGATGTCAGCCCGCGGCCAAGCGGGAACGGCTGCTTGATGATCCGGTGGCCGGCGTCATACTGATACGGCGTATGGATGAGGTTCGATCGGCGGTCGTACAAGCGGATGTCGATCGTCTCGGGGCGCAGGATCTCGCGAATCTTGTCACCCACCAGATCGATCACCGCCTGAAGCTCGAGCTGCTGCGCCAGCGCCTGGCCGATCCCATTGATGATCTCCAGCTCGGTGGCGCGCGCGGCTAGGCGCTGCTCCAGATCGAGTCTGGCCCTATGCTCGTGCTCATACAGCCGCGTAACGGCAGCCAGCTGGCGCGGCAGATCGTTCAGCTCCCGCGCCAGGCGCGCCAGCTCGACAAGATCCGCCTCTGCGGCGGCAGTGTCGCCGCGCTGGCTGTACCATTCGGCGCGCGCGCACAGCAGATCGTACTCTGCCTCGCTGTCGCGCGCAGCGGCATTCGCGCGCAGCCGCGCCAGCGCCGCCGTCGCGCGGGCGATCGCGGCGGCGGCGTGGCTCTGAGTAGACGACTCGGCCGCAGGCAGCGCTTGAACTGGTGCGAGCTTGGGCATGCCGGACTCCAACAGAACGGGGATTGGCGATCAGCGATTGGGGATTAGGAAGATGAACGGCAGCACGCCCAATCTATACAGCTTAAACGCAAGGGTGAACTATTCTAGCAGCAAATGCCGCGCTCCGCTAGTGTCGTTCCAAGCCTATCTGTTCAGATTTGAGGTAAACGGGACGCGGACAAACGCGGACGAACGCGGACACCAGTCATCTGTCCGCGTTCGTCCGCGTTCGTCCGCGCCCAATGTCGGGAATTGTGAACAGTTACTTCCAAGCGCTAATGCGCTGTCCAGCCGAGATCAATCGGAAAGGATGCGCCAGTTATAGCGCTGGTCTGATCCGAGGCTAGGAAGACTGCAAGATCGGCTACCTCGCCCGGCTCAATCAAGCGCTTGATTGCTGCCGGCGCGAGCATCACTTGTTCTACGACAGCCGCTTCGGATATTCCGTGCATACGCGCCTGATCGGCGATCTGTCGTTCGACTAGCGGTGTGCGTACGTAGGCTGGACAGATCGCGTTGACCGTAACGCCGGCTGCGCCGGCCTCCAGGCCGACGGTCTTAGTGAGCCCCAGCAGTCCATGCTTTGCGCTGACATAGGTGGCTTTGAAAGGACTCGCGACCATACCGTGGATGCTGGCGATATTGATGATCCGCCCCCAGCCGCGCTGCCGCATGCCTGGAAGCAGATATTTTATCAGCTGGAACGGCGCGGTAAGCATGACTTGCAGCATCTGATCCCAGATTTCCTCGGGAAACTCCTCGACGCTATCAATATGCTGAAAGCCGGCGTTGTTCACGAGTATGTCCACTCGACCGGATGTCTCAAGCGCCTGCGTCGCCAGATCGCGTACGGCTGCTCGGTTAGTGAGGTCGGCTTGAATGAAAACGCCGCCTAACTGCTCGGCGATCGCTCGCGCTTCGGGCCGCAGATCATGAATCAACACTGTTGCGCCCTCGCGGGCAAAGGCCTCGGCGATCGCGCGGCCGAGCCCGCCGCCGGCGCCGGTGATCAGTGCGACGCGATTTGTGAGTAACATCTTAGCCTCCTGGTTGCTCGGTGTTGCTATGCGCATTGAGCCGAGCGGCAAGCGCGACGAAGTACGCGAGCGTGTGTGGTAATTTTGCACCGCATTCTCGTACGGGTTCCGGGAGTTGTCAAACTGCTGTACATGTGCCTACGTACCTGGCGTGCTTGAAACATACGTAATCGAATACCGTAATTTCCCCGATGCGCGCGGCGGCGCACTGCTGTAAAGTAGCAGCATCGCAACCACGCCCAATGATAAACAGCAGCACACATGCCGGCGCTCTGGCGGCTGAGCGGATGAAATGCCTTCGAATTTGCGGAGGCCTGGTTTACACAGTGCGCAGCGCCGGGCGCCACGGTGGAGGACGCCAACCTGGCCGAGGTCGCCATGGCGGCATTCGCGTTCCTACGCTGCCTGGATGCTGCGCTTCAGCCCTACCAGGCGATCCTGCGCTGAAGCCACCATTCAATCAATAGACAGCCTATTTCAGCGGGCGTTGCTCGATAACGCGGCGGCTCTAACCCCACGCACAAATGCGGATGAAAGTGAGGAGCACCATGACTACCAACGAAACAACCAATCAGCTCGGCTACGCCGGAATCGTCGCCTGGATCCAATCGATCATCGATGCGCTATTCGCAAAAGCAACCGACGACAACGCGGAAAGCGTCGAGCGCCTGGAGTTCGCCACCGCGCGCGCCACGAAACTCTTTATTCAGGCGCTCCACGAGAATTCGAACCTAGAGCTGGACTGGCTGTGGTATGCCGCAAACATGACTGGCGATGTCGAGCGGCGCTACTGCCTCAATCGCGCGCTCGCGATCAACCCCCAAAGCAGCCTGGTCCGCAGCGCGCTGGCGAAGCTGCCAAAGCAGGCCCAGGCAGCCGGCGAAGTCGCGGCGCTATCTCGCGCGGCCAGCTCCAGCGAGCCGGCGTAGGTGATCAGAAGAATCTGATTTTCCGCCGGTTGTGGGGCGGCACCCACAACCGGCGGAAAATGGCGGCGGGTTGGCGTTGCCCGCCCGCTGCTAAGGAGTGATGTGACCTGTAGTGAGGTGCCGGGGGGCAGCGCCCGCCCGCATCCTGGGGTACCGCGCCGCTTTCTACCGCCCGGCCAGGCCGGTGGTCGCGATCCCGGCCACGATCCGCCGCTGGAAGATGATGTACAAC
>WNGB01006231.1_pt1 | contig 18732 bp, 18 predicted proteins | sample 5400681 | NCBI WGS metagenome assembly WNGB01 (sample SAMN13153367, study PRJNA577476) | soil metagenome | isolation source: 115 cm soil or saprolite under grassland replicate 2 | place: USA:California | collected 2016-06-15 | reverse complement strand
TCGCCATGATTGCGGCCCGATCATATCAGAGCGCCCCTGCTATCATCACCCGCTTCCATGAAGCCGAGTGAATCCGTGTTCGTGCCGGTGCGCGGCCTGCGCCATCACTGCCGCTGCTGGGGCGACGCACGCGCGCCCAAGCTCTTCATGCTGCACGGCTGGATGGACGTGTCGGCGTCGTTCCAGTTCGTGGTGGATGCGCTGCGAGGCGAGTGGCGCGTGATCGCGCCCGACTGGCGCGGTTTCGGCCTCAGCGAGTGGGCGAAGGGCGACAGCTACTGGTTCCCGGATTATTTTGCCGATCTTGAGTATCTGATCGGACATTTCCAGCCGGAGGCGCCGACCTTGCTCATCGGCCACAGCATGGGCGGCAACGTCGCCGCGATGTACGCCGGCATCCGCCCGGAGCGCGTCGCGAAGCTCATCGACCTCGAAGGCTTCGGTCTTCGGGGGGCGCGCGCCGGAGAGGCGCCCGAGCGCTACGCGCAGTGGCTTGGCGAGCTTGCCGACAAGAAGCCGTCGTTTCGCGACTACGATTCCTTCGAAGCGCTCGCCGAGCGGCTGCGCGGCAACAATGCGCGCCTCTCCCGGGAGAAGGCATTGTTTCTCGCGAGGCACTGGGGAGCGGCGAAACCTGACGGCCGCGTGGCGCTCGCGAGCGATCCGGCGCACAAGCTCGTCAATCCCGTGCTCTATCGCCTCGAAGAAGCCGAGGCGTGCTGGCGCAACGTCGCCGCGCCCGTGCTCTGGATTGCCGGCGCCGAGTCGAAGGCGGCGGAGTTTTTGAAGCTCTCCTCAGGATCTCGCCGCGCGCAAGGCGTGCTTCCGGCAGTTGACCGAACGCGTCATCGCCGACGCGGGTCACATGCTCCATCACGACCAGCCCGGGCGCCTTGCCGAGGTGATCGAGGAGTTTCTCGGGTAAGATGCCGCGATGAATATCGATCTTCATTGTCACTCCACTGCTTCCGACGGCTTGCTCAGACCCGAGGAGCTCGTCGCGCGGGCCGCGGCGAACGGAGTGGAGGTGCTCGCGCTCACCGATCACGACAACGTATCCGGACTCGTCGAAGCGCGCGCACAGGCCGAGTCGCAGGGAATCCGCTTCGTCGATGGCGTCGGGCGTCGAGATCTCGGTGACCTGGGAAGGAAGCACGGTTCACATCGTCGGTCTGCAAATCGATCCCGAAGATCCGGTCCTGCGCTCCGGCCTCGAATCGGTCCGCGCAGGCCGCGCAAGGCGGGCGGAGAAAATAGGCGAAGCGCTCGACGCTGCCGGCATTCCCGGCAGCCTCGCGGGGGCGAGAATTTACGCCGAGAACCCAACCCTCATCAGCCGCTCGCACTTCGCGCGTCACCTGGTGAAGACGGGCCGGGCACCGAACGTAAAGAGCGTGTTTCAGCGCTACCTCGTGAAAGGCAAGCCGGGCTATGTCCCGCATCAGTGGGCCTCTCTCGCCGACGCGGTGAGCTGGATCCGCGCAAGCGGCGGGATCGCGGTGGTCGCGCACCCGGGTCGCTATAAGTTTCCCAAGCCCGAGCTGCATGCGTTTCTCGCGGAGTTCAGGGACTGCGGCGGCGCCGGCATCGAGGTCGTGACCGGGAGCCACTCGCCCGAGCAATACCTGGAGTTCGCGCGCGTTGCGCGCGAATTCGGGCTGCGCGCGTCGCGCGGCTCCGATTACCACGGAAAGGGAGAGAGCAAGGCGGATCTCGGCGCGCTTCCGCAACTCCCCGACGATCTGAGCCCCGTCTGGCGCGATTGGTAGAACGGCGGGGCGGTCATTCCGCTCTGATAAAATAGAGCGTTCAAACGGGCCGGCCATGGAATTCAACCTCGTCCAGACCATCGCGATCTACGCCCTGCCGGTCATCTTCGCGATCACCCTGCACGAAGCCGCCCACGGCTACGTCGCGCGCCACTTCGGCGACAAGACCGCCTTCATGCTCGGGCGGATCAGCCTGAATCCGATGCGCCACATCGACATGGTCGGAACGATCGCCGTCCCGCTGCTGATCCTCGTCGCGAGCAAATTCCTCGGCAGCGCGGGAATCCTGTTCGGCTGGGCGAAGCCGGTCCCCGTAAACTTTCACGCCTTGCGCCGCCCCAAGCGCGACATGCTGTGGGTCGCGGCGGCGGGTCCCGCAGCGAACCTCGTCATGGCGCTCGGCTGGGCGCTGCTGATGAAGCTCGCGCAGACGCTCCCGCCGGGCGCGTTCTCGTTGCCCATGCGCCTGATGGCGGAAGCCGGCATCACGGTCAACATCGTGCTCATGGTGCTGAACCTGCTGCCGATCCTGCCGCTCGACGGAGGGCGCATCGCCGTGAGCCTGCTGCCCGATCGCCTGGCGCTCGGATACGCGCGCCTGGAGCCCTTCGGCTTTCCGATCCTGCTCCTGCTGATCTTCCTGCCGCCCCACGTGCTGGGCGTGATCATGATGCCGATGGTGCGGGCCTCGATCGATCTGATCGGGGCGATCTTCCGGTTGTAGGCACGCGCGCATGGTCGAAGAACGCGTGGTTTCAGGCATGCGCCCCACAGGCGCGCTGCACCTGGGACATTTCCACGGCGCGATCAAGAACTGGATAAGGCTGCAGAGCGAGCATCCGTGCCTGTTCTTCGTCGCCGACTGGCACGCGCTCACGACGCACTACGAAACGCCGGAGGTCATCGAGGAGAACGTCTGGGACATGGTGATCGACTGGCTCGCCGCCGGCATCGACCCTGCGCAGGCGACGCTGTTCATCCAGTCGCGCATCCCGGAGCACGCCGAGCTGCAGCTGCTGCTCTCGATGATCACGCCGCTCGGGTGGCTCGAGCGCGTGCCGAGCTACAAGGACCAGCAGGAGAAGCTCGCCGACCGCGACCTCTCGACCTACGGTTTCCTGGGCTATCCGCTGCTGCAGGCGGCCGACGTGCTCGTCTATCGGGCGAAGTACGTGCCCGTGGGTGAAGACCAGGTGCCGCACATCGAGATGGTGAGAGAGGTGGCGCGGCGCTTCAACCACGTCTACGGCCGCGAGCCCGGGTTCGAGGACAAAGCCAAGGCCGCCGCGAAGAAGCTGGGCAGCCGCAAGGCCAAGGTATACATGGAGCTTCGCACCAAGTATCAGGAAAAGGGCGACGCCGAAGCGCTTGCCGAGGCGCGGGCATTGCTCGAGAAGCAGGGCAACCTTTCCGTCGCCGACCGCGAGCGCCTGTTCGGCTACCTCGAAGGCGGCGGGCGCATGATCCTGGTCGAGCCGGAAGTGCTGCTCACCGAGGCCTCGAAGCTGCCCGGCGTGGACGGACAGAAGATGTCCAAGTCCTACAACAACACTATATCCTTGCGCGAGGACGCGGAATCGGTGCGCAAGAAGATCCGCACCATGCCGACCGATCCGGCGCGCGTGAAGCGCAGCGACCCGGGCGACCCCGACAAGTGCCCGGTATGGCAATTGCACCTGGTCTACAGCGATGAGAAGACCCGACAGTGGGCGAACCAGGGTTGCCGCACCGCCGGGATCGGGTGCCTGGATTGCAAGCAGCCGGTGATCGACGCGGTCCTTGCCGAGTTGGCGCCGATGCGCGAGCGCGCCCAGAAATACCTCGACGACCCGACACTGGTGCGCAACATCGTGGCCGACGGGTGCGAAAAGGCGCGCAAGCTCGCGCGGGAAACCATGCGCGAGGTGCGCGAGGCGATGGGGCTTGCTTACACATGAGCGAGCCGGCGCAACTTGCCATCCCGACGCCGGCGGCGCCTGCGTTCAACGCCAAGGTGCGCGGCGAGCCCTTCACCGATCTGCCGCTGGACCTGTACATCCCGCCCGACGCGCTGGAAGTCTTCTTCGAGACCTTCGAGGGACCGCTCGATCTGCTGCTCTACCTCATCCGCAAGGCGAACATCGACATTCTCGACATTCCCATGGCGCGGCTCACCGAGCAGTACATGGAGTACGTCGAGGTGATGCGCACGAAAAATCTGGAGCTCGCCGCGGAGTACCTGGTGATGGCGGCGATGCTGATGGAGATCAAGTCGCGCATGCTGCTGCCGCATCCGGCGATGCCGGGCGACGAGGAAGAGGACCCGAGAGCGGAGCTGGTGCGGCGCCTGCTCGAGTACGAGAAGATGAAGCTCGCCGCGCAGAAGCTCGACGCCCTGCCGCAGCTCGGGCGGGATCTTCTCCCGGTGGAGGTGTGGATCGAGCAGACGCCCGCGCAGCGCCTGCCCCGGGTCGAGGTCGCGGACCTGGAGGAGGCGTGGCGCGCGCTTCTCGTCCGGGCGAAGATGAGCCAGCACCACCGCGTCACGCGCGAGGAGCTGTCGGTGCGCGAGCACATGAGCCTCATCCTGCGCCGGCTGCGAGGAGGCGGCTTCGCGGAGTTCGGCGACCTGTTCGAGTCCACGCGCGGCGTGCCGGTGCTGATCGTCAATTTCCTCGCCGTGCTCGAGCTCGCGCGCGAGAGCCTTCTCGAGGTCACGCAATCCGAGCCCTACGCCCCCATCTACGTGAAACTCGCCCATGCTCAGCCCGAGTGAAGTGAAAACCGTGCTCGAGGCGGCGCTGCTCGCGGCGCAGCAGCCGCTCGCGATCTCGGAGCTCGGCAAGATGTTCGACGAGGAGGTCGGCGCCGACACCCTCCGCAGGCTGCTCGAGGAACTGCGCGAGGCGTGGAAGGAGCGCGGCGTCGAGCTCGCGGTCACGGCGAGCGGCTGGCGCTTCCAGACGCGCCCCTCGTTCCAGAAATACCTCGAGCGCATCAATCCCGAGCGACCGCCGCGCTACTCGCGCGCGGTGCTCGAGACGCTCGCGATCATCGCCTACCGGCAGCCCGTGACCCGCGGCGACATCGAAGACATCCGCGGGGTGACCGTCTCGACCGAGGTGATGAAGCGGCTCGAGGAGCGCGGCTGGATCGACGTCGTCGGCCACAAGGAGGTGCCGGGGCGCCCCGCGCTGTACGCGACCACCAAGACCTTCCTCGACGACCTCGGCCTGCGCTCGCTTCAGGAGCTGCCGCCCCTCGAAGAAATAGCCAAGACGCTTGATCTCACGCAGACCCCGCCGCCCGCTCCGCAGCCCGCGCCCGACGAGCCCGCAACGGCCCAGCCGAGCCCGGCGTAGCCTCCCGGCGCCGACCGAGAAGCTGCACAAGGTCCTGGCGCGCTCGGGGCTGGGCTCGCGCCGCGACATGGAAGCCGCGATTGCCTCCGGCCGGCTCAGGGTCAACGGCGTGCGCGCCGCGCTGGGGCAGCGGGTCGGCCCGTCCGATCGAATCGTGCTTGACGGGCGAGCGGTCCCGCTGAGGTTCGGAGAACGCGCAGCCCGTATGCTCGTCTATCACAAGCCGGCCGGAGAGCTCGTCACGACGCGCGATCCTTCGGGCAGGCCGACCGTATTTCAGCGTTTGCCGGGCCTGCCGGGCGGCCACTGGATCGCGATCGGGAGGCTGGACTTCAACACGGGCGGCCTGCTGCTTTTCACCGACTCGGGCGAACTCGCCAACCGCCTCATGCATCCGCGCAACGAAATCGAGCGCGAGTACGCCGTGCGAGTGCGCGGCGAGCTTTCACGCGAGCAGCTCCTGTCGCTCGCGCGCGGGGTCATGCTGGAGGACGGTCCGGCAAGGTTCGACAGCATCGAGCCGGGCGGCGGCACCGGATCGAACCGCTGGTATCGGGTGGTGCTGCGCGAGGGACGCAACCGCGAAGTGAGGCGAATGTTCGAGGCGCTGGGACTCCCCGTGAGCCGCCTGATGCGCGTGCGCTTCGGGCCGTTCCGCCTGCCGCCTTTCCTGCGCCGCGGGCAATGGCGCGAGCTCGATCCAGGGGAAGCCGTTGCTTTGCTTCGGATGCTCGGCTCGGAAAAAAAGGAGGGATAGGCATCTCTCAGCGCGTCTTTCCATTGTTCCGGCTGAAGTTTCTTGCTATACTTTCTGCGTTTCTGGATGGGCTTTCGAGCCCATTTTTTATTTATGCATGGGTGTTGCAATGATAATGAGCGCGCTTGAGCCCTTGCTCGAGCGCACGGTGGGCGGCTTGGGATTCCAGCTGGCCGATTTTGAATATATAAACAACAGCAGGACATTACGCGTGTTTATTGAGAAACAACATGAAGTAGCCGCCGGCGCCGTCCCGGGCGGCATCACCGTGGCCGATTGCGAGTCGGTAAGCCGGCAGCTGCAGCGGGTATTGGAGGTCGAGGGGGTCGATTACGGCCGCCTCGAAGTGTCCTCGCCGGGCCTGGACCGCAGGCTCAAGAGGGCGGCCGATTTCATCCGCTTTGCCGGCCGCGAAGCTCAGGTTCGGTTGCGCCATCCGGTCAACGGCCGCAGGAATTTTGTCGGCGTGCTAAGGGGCGTGAGCGGCGGGCGCGTCGAGCTCGACTTCGACGGCGGGCGCCTCGCTTTCGAGCTCGCCGACCTGGATCGCGCTCACCTGGTGCCCAAGCTGTGACGCCGGAGGGTTACATGAGCCGCGAATTGTTGCTCCAGGCCGACGCGCTTGCGAGGGAAAAGAACGTCCACAAGGAAGTCGTGTTCGGCGCCCTGGAAATGGCGATCGCCTCGGCGACGAAGAAGCGTTTTTCCGAGGACGTCGATGTCCGCGTCGCGATCGACCGCAATACGGGCGATTTCGAATCGTTTCGCCGCTGGAAGGTCGTCGCCGACGAGACCGTGGAAAACCCCGCGCAGCAGGTGGCGTTCTCCGAGGCGCAGAAGCAGTACCCGGACATCCAGCTCGAGGACTACATCGAGGAGCCCCTGGAGCCGATCGACTTCGGGCGCATCGGCGCGCAGGCGGCGAAGCAGGTCATCCTGCAGAGGATCCGCGACGCCGAGCGCGAGCAGCTGCTGAACGATTTCCTCGCCCGCGGGGAGAAGCTCATCAACGGCGCGATCAAGCGCATCGAGCGCGGCAACGCGATCCTCGAGGTCGGGCGGGTCGAGGCGGTGCTGCCGCGCGACCAAATGATCCCTAAGGAAAACCTCCGGGTGGGCGACCGCGTGCGCGCCTACGTGATGCGCATCGACCGCAACGTGCGCGGGCCGCAGCTGGTGCTGTCGCGCACCGCGCCCGAGTTCATCATCGAGCTGTTCCGCCTGGAAGTCCCGGAGATCGAGGAGGGGCTGCTCGAGATCAAGTCGGCCGCGCGCGACCCGGGCATTCGCGCGAAGATCGCCGTGCATTCCAGGGACAGGCGCATCGATCCCATCGGGACTTGCGTCGGCATGCGCGGCGCGCGGGTGCAGGCGGTGACGCAGGAGCTGGCCGGGGAGCGCGTCGATATCGTGCTCTGGTCGGAGGACACGGCGCAGTTCGTTATCGGGGCCCTGGCCCCCGCCGAAGTCTCGAGTATTCTGGTCGACGAGGACAAGCACAGCATGGACGTGGTCGTGGACGAGGAGAACCTCGCCATCGCCATCGGCCGGAGCGGCCAGAACGTGCGGCTCGCCTCGGAGCTGACCGGCTGGACCATCAACCTGATGACCGAGGAAGAGTCGCAAAAGAAGAACGAGGAGGAAGCCTCGTCGGTGCGCAAGATCTTCATGGAGCGGCTGGACGTCGACGAGGAAGTCGCCAATACCCTCATACAGGAAGGCTTCTCGACCTTGGAAGAGGTGGCTTACGTCCCGATCAACGAGATGATGGAGATCGAGGGATTCGACGAGACCACGGTGAACGAGCTGCGCAACCGGGCGCGCAACGCGCTCCTGGTGCAGGCCATTGCGAGCGAAGAGCAGGCCGAAAACCTCGACCCCGAGCTGCTCGCCCTCGAAGGCATGGACAACGATCTGGCGACAAAGCTCGCCAAGTCGGGCGTGAAGACCCGCGACGACCTGGGCGACCTTGCGCTGGACGAGTTCGTCGAGCTGACCGGAATCGAAGCCGAGCGCGCGAAGAGCCTGATCATGAAGGCACGCGAGCATTGGTTTGCCCAGGGGTAGAGCGCTTCCCCCATGGCCCAGATGAGCGTTGCGCAATTCGCCGGCGAGCTGAAAGTGCCGCCGTCGGTGCTGCTCGAGCAACTGCGCGCGGCGGGGGTGCACAAGCGCGTCGCCGAAGACGTGCTGTCGGACCAGGACAAGACCAAGCTCCTGGAGTACCTGCGCAAGGCCCACGGCTCCTCCGAGCCGAAGAACAAGATCACGCTGACCCGCAAGCAGACCTCCGAAATCATCAAGAAGTCGGATGCGAGCGGCAAGGCGCGCACCATCCAGGTCGAAGTCAAGAAAAAGCGCGTCTTCGTCAAGCGGGATGCTGAGCCCGGTGCCGCCGCCGAAGGCTCGCCATCGTCCGCGCCGGCGATCGATGAGCGCGAAGCGGAGCTGCGCGAGCAGGAACGCCGCCAGCAGGAGGAATTGGCGGCGAGGCAGGCCGCGGAACTGGCCGAAAAGCAGGAGCGCGAGCGCAAGCTCGCCCGTGAAGCCGAGCAAAAGCCGGGCGAGGGCAAGCCGCCCACGCCGGGGGCCGGCGACACCACCCTGCACAAGCCCAAGGTCGCGCCGGGGGCCGAAAAAAAGGGCGCCAAGAAAGCCAAAGAGGTCAAGGTCTGGAAGGACGAAGGCGTAAAGCGCCGCACGATCAAGACGCGCGGTGACGTCCAGGGGGCTTCGGGCTGGCATACGCCCAAGGGAGCGCGACACAAGACCGCCGCCGCCACGGCCACCGACGCCGCCCCGCAGTTCAGCGCGCCGGCCGAGCCGGTCGTGCGCGAGGTGATGGTGCCCGAGACGATCACGGTGGGCGATCTCGCGCACAAGATGTCGGTCAAGGCCGCCGAAGTCATCAAGGTGCTGATGAAGCTCGGCAGCATGGCCACGATCAACCAGGCGCTCGACCAGGAAACCGCGATGATCGTCGTCACCGAGATGGGCCACGTGGCGAGGGCGGCGAAGCTGGACGATCCGGAATCCCTGCTTGCCGAGGCGCCCGACGAGCATCGCGACGCGGAGCTCAGACCTCGCGCGCCGGTGGTCACAGTGATGGGGCACGTGGACCACGGGAAAACGTCGCTGCTGGACTACATCCGCCGCGCCAAGGTGGCCTCCGGCGAGGCGGGCGGCATCACCCAGCATATCGGGGCCTATCACGTGCAGACGCCGCGAGGCATGGTCACGTTCCTCGACACGCCCGGCCATGAGGCCTTCACGGCGATGCGCGCGCGCGGAGCCAAGGTGACCGACATCGTCGTGCTGGTGGTTGCCGCCGACGACGGGGTCATGCCGCAGACGATCGAGGCGATCCACCACGCCAAGGCGGCCGAGGTACCCATCGTCGTCGCGATCAACAAGATCGACAAGCACGAAGCCAACCCGGAGAAGGTCAAGCAGGAGCTCGTGGCGCAGGCGGTCGTCCCCGAGGAATACGGCGGCGACTCGCCGTTCGTTTCGGTGTCCGCGAAGACCGGCAAGGGCATAGACGAGCTGATCGAGCGGGTATTGCTGCAGGCAGAGGTGCTGGAGCTGAAGGCTCCGGTGGACGCCGCCGCCAAGGGTATCGTGATCGAAGCGCGCCTTGACAAGGGCCGCGGGCCGGTCGCGACCGTGCTGGTGCAGTCCGGCACGCTCAAACGCGGTGAGGTGGTGCTCGCGGGCACCTCGTTCGGCCGGGTACGCGCCATGCTGGACGAAAACGGCAATTCGGTTCTCGAGGCCGGGCCCTCGATCCCGGTAGAGATTCAAGGTCTTTCGGATGTGCCCGGGGCGGGCGAGGAAGTCATGGCGCTCGGCGATGAGCGCAAGGCGCGCGAGATCGCGCTGTTCCGCCAGGGCAAGTTCCGCGACGTGAAGCTCGCACGCAAGCAGGCGGCGAATCTGGAGAACATGTTCGAGCAGATGGGCGAGGGTGAAGCTAGGGTGCTCGCGTTGCTCATCAAGGCCGACGTGCAGGGCTCCCAGGAGGCGCTGGTGCATGCGCTTGGCCGGCTTGCCACCGACGAGGTCAAGGTCAACGTCGTGCACAGCGGGGTCGGCGCGATCACCGAGTCCGACGTCAATCTCGCGCTCGCCTCCAAGGCGGTGATCATCGGATTCAATACCCGCGCCGACACCACCGCACGAAAGGCGGCCGAAACCTCGGGCGTCGATGTGCGCTACTACAACATCATTTACGACGCGGTCGACGAGGTCAAGGCGGCGCTTTCGGGCATGCTCGCGCCGGAGAAAAAGGAAAATGTCCTCGGCCTGGTGGACGTGCGCCAAGTGTTCAAGATCTCCAAGGTCGGCGCCGTGGCCGGGTGCATGGTGCTCGAAGGGCTGGTGCGCCGCAATGCGCTGGTTCGGGTGCTGCGCGACAACGTCGTCGTCCACTCCGGGGAGATCGATTCGCTGAAGCGCTTCAAGGACGACGTGCGCGAGGTGAAGGCCGGATTCGAATGCGGCATGTCGGTGAAGGGCTACAACGATCTCCGGGTCGGCGACCAGTTCGAGATTTACGAGGTCCAGGAAGTGGCGCGGACCCTGTAGTGTCCGCGCCAACCTCCAGGAGCGCCTAGCGCGACGAAGGACCCGCCGCCGATCGCTTCGCTCCGCATTCGATGACCTCATGGCAAACCCGCAGAGGCTGCGGCGCGTCGCCGACCAGATCCAGCGCGAACTGTCCGGGCTGCTGCGCGCCGAGCTCAAAGATCCGCGCGTCGGCATGATCACGCTCACCGGGGTCGAGATGTCCCCGGATCTGGCCTCGGCGAAGGTGTTTTTCACTACGCTCGGCGACGCCGAATCCCTCATCCGGACCGAGGAGGGGCTCACGCGCGCGGCGGGATTCCTGCGTGCGCAGCTCGCCGGGCGCCTGAAGCTGCGCATCGCCCCTGAGTTGCGGTTCCATCACGACGCTTCGGTCGAGCGCGGCGTGCGCCTGTCCCAACTGATAGACGCCGCGGTCACTGGCAAGAAAACCGATTAGGGCCGGGCCCATGGGGGGCGCGTTGCGCGAGTCCGTCAGCGGGGTGCTGCTGATCGACAAGCCGGTCGGACCGAGCTCGAACGCCGTGTTGCAAAGGGCGAAGCGCCTTCTCGGGGCGAGCCGCGCGGGCCACACGGGAACGCTCGACCCTCTGGCGGGCGGCCTGCTTGTGATCGGTCTGGGCGAAGCGACCAAGTTTGCCGGCGCTCTGCTCGATGCCGACAAGGCCTATCGCGCGCGGGTGAAGCTCGGCGAGCGCACCGCCACGGGGGACGCGGAGGGAGCGGTGCTGGCGCGCTCGGAAGTGGTGATCACGCGCGACGAGCTGCTTGCCGTGCTCGATCGCTTTCGCGGAGAGACCGAGCAGCTTCCGCCCATGCATGCGGCGATCAAGCATCGGGGCAGGCCCCTTTATGCGTACGCCCGCAGCGGCGAGCATGTTCCGCGAGCCCCGAGGCGAATCGCGATCCGAGTGCTCGAGCTCGAGGAGTTCGAGGGAGATTCGATCGTATTGTTCGTCGAGTGCAGCAAGGGCACGTACATCCGGGCGCTCGCCGAGGACATCGGTGCGGCGCTCGGTTGCGGCGCGCATCTCGCGGCGCTGGAGCGCACCGCGGTCGGCGCGTTCCGGCTGGGCCAGGCGATCACCCTGGATGCGCTCGAGGCGCTTTCGCTGGCCGAGCGGCGCGAACGGCTCTTGGCGACGGAAGCGCTGCTCGGATCGCGCCCGCGGCTGACGCTGGAGACGAAAGTCGCGGCGAAGTTCCGGCACGGCCAGGCGGTCTCGGTCGGTTCCGCGAGCGGCAGCGTAGCAGTCTTCAGCGAGGACGGAATGTTCCTCGGCACCGGGGAAGTCGATGCGAGCGGGACGCTGCAGCCGAAGCGGCTGCTCGCGCCGCGCTGAAGGCCGCCCAAAAGCGCTTGTGGAAGGCGCTGATTTCAAGGTAAAATGCCCGCCTTTCGCGAAGAGATGAGAGAGCATGCCGGCAAGCGTTGCGCAAAAAGCGCAGATCGTCCAGCAGCACCAGCGCGCCGCCGGCGATACGGGTTCCCCGGAAGTGCAGATCGCCCTGCTTACGGCCCGCATCAACGGGCTGACCGACCACTTCAAGGCGCATGTCAAGGATCACCACTCGCGGCGTGGCCTGCTGAAAATGGTCAACCAGCGTCGCAAGCTGCTCGACTATCTCAAGCGCAGGAACACCGGGAAATATCACGAGCTGATCGAGCAACTTGGCCTGCGCAAGTAACTCCCGCGACGCCCATCGGACTCCGGTGGGCGTTTCGATTTCCAAATCGGCCCGGCACGTTTCCGTCGAAGCCGGCTCATCAAAATGACGGGGCAGTGCGCCCGGGCTAACCGATCGAGAAAACCATGTCGCTAACCCCCATCAGGAAGACATTTACGTACGGCGCGCACGAGGTGACGCTGGAAACCGGCGAAATGGCCCGCCAGGCGCACGGCGCGGTCGTGGTCAACATGGACGGCACCGTGGTGCTGTGCACCGTGGTCGGAGCCACGCAGTCAAAGTCCGGGCAGGATTTTCTTCCGCTGACCTGCGATTACATCGAGAAAACCTACGCCGCCGGCAAGATCCCGGGCGGTTTTTTCAAGCGCGAGGGGCGGCCCTCGGAAAAGGAGACGCTGACCTCGCGGCTGATCGACCGGCCTATCCGGCCGCTGTTTCCCGAAAGCTTTTACAACGAAGTGCAGGTCGTCGCACAGGTGATGTCCTGCAACCCCGAAGTGGACCCCGATATTGCGGCGATGATCGGCGTGTCCGCGGCCCTTACGCTTTCGGGCATTCCTTTCAAGGGGCCGATCGGAGCGGCGCGTGTCGGCTACGTCAATGGGCAGTACGTGCTCAACCCGACCGCGACGCAACTCAAAGAGAGCCAGCTCAATCTCGTGGTCGCGGGCACCGAGCACGCCGTGCTGATGGTGGAGTCCGAAGCGAACGAGCTTCCCGAGGACGTCATGCTCGGGTCGGTGGTGTTCGGCCACGAGCAGATGCGCGCTGCGATCCAGGCGATCCACGAGCTCGCCGACCAGGCCGCGAAACCGGCATGGGACTGGAAGCCCAAGGAAAAAGACCAGACGCTCGTGAGCCGGATCAGAGAGCTCGCCGAAGCCGATCTGCGCAAGGCGTTCGCGCTGCGGCAGAAGCAGGCGCGTTCCCAGGCGATCGACGGCATCTGGAAGCGCGTGTTCGAAGAGCTCGGCGCGGGCAAGGAAGGCGGGCCGGACGCGAACGCGGTGAAGGAAATCTGCTTCGATCTGGAGTCCAAGATCGTCCGCAACCAGATCCTCGACGGAGAGCCCCGCATCGACGGGCGCGACACGCGCACCGTCCGGCCGATCAGCGTGCGGGTGGGCGTTCTGCCCCGCACGCACGGCTCGGCGCTCTTCACCCGCGGCGAGACGCAGGCGCTCGTGGTCGCGACGCTCGGCACGGGGCGCGACGAGCAGATCATCGACGCGCTGATGGGTGAATACAAGGAGCGCTTCATGCTCCATTACAACATGCCGCCCTACGCGACGGGCGAGACCGGCCGCATGGGCTCGCCCAAGCGACGCGAGATCGGCCACGGGCGCCTCGCGAAGCGCGCGCTCGTCGCGGTGCTGCCGGCGGCCGAGGAATTCGCCTATTCGATGCGGGTCGTGTCGGAAATCACCGAGTCGAACGGGTCTTCCTCCATGGCCTCCGTCTGCGGCGGCAGCCTCGCGCTTATGGACGCCGGGGTCCCGATGAAAGCTCATGTCGCGGGGATCGCCATGGGACTGATCAAGGAGGGCAAGCGCTTCTCCGTGCTCACCGACATCCTGGGCGACGAGGATCACCTCGGCGACATGGACTTCAAGGTGGCGGGCACCGAGCGCGGCGTCACCGCGCTGCAGATGGACATCAAGATCGAGGGCATCACCAAGGAGATCATGCAGGTGGCCCTTGCGCAGGCGCGCGAAGGGCGCCTGCACATTCTCGAAATCATGAGGCAGGCGCTGGAAGGCTCGCGCGCCGAGATCTCGAGCTACGCCCCGCGCATCATCAAGATCAAGATCAACCCGGAGAAGATCCGCGACGTGATCGGCAAGGGCGGGGTGGTGATCCGCGGCCTCCAGGAGGAGACCGGGACGACGATCGAGATCTCCGACGACGGAACCGTGTCGATCGCCTGCGTTTCGGCAGAGGGCGGCCAGGCGGCAAAGAAGCGCATCGAGGACATTACCGCGGACGTCGAGGTCGGCAAGGTCTACGACGGCACGGTGCTGAAGCTCCTCGATTTCGGCGCCATCGTGCAGCTGCTGCCGGGCAAGGACGGGCTGCTGCATATCTCACAGATCGCCAACGAGCGCGTCAACAACGTCTCCGATCACCTGAAGGAAGGCCAGCACGTGAAGGTCAAGGTGCTGGAGGCCGACGAGAAGGGCCGCGTGCGCCTCAGCATGAAAGCGGTCAAGGAAGTCGCCGCTGCAACCCAGTCCTGACGGTCGGTCACCAAAGGAAAAAGGCGCCAGCGCGGCGCCCCTTTTTTTTCGGGTCACTCCCGCGGACGCGGGAGTCCAGAGTCGTCACAAGTCACTGGATCCCCGCTTGCGCGGGGATGACCGGCGTCGCAAGAGGTGCTCCGCCGGTCATTTCGCGACTTGTTTTTCCCGCAGCTCGTCGAGGGTCTTGCAGTCGATGCACAAGGTCGCGGTAGGCCTGGCCTCCAGCCGCTTGAGCCCGATCTCGACGCCGCAGTTCTCGCAGTAACCGTAGTCGTCCTTGTCGATGCGCGCGATGGTCTCGTCGATCTTCTTGATGAGCTTGCGCTCGCGGTCGCGGTTGCGCAATTCCAGGGCGATATCGGATTCCTGGCTGGCGCGATCATTGGGATCGGCGAACACGGTCGCGTCGTCCTGCATCGCGTGGACCGTCCGGTCGATGTCCTGCGACAGCTCCACCTTCAGCGCCTCGAGAACCTTCTTGAAATGCGCGCGCTGCTTGGGACTCATGTACTCCTCGCCTTTTTTCGGCAGGTAGGGCGGGAAGGATTTGTGCAGCAGCTCCAAGTCGCGATCTCCGCGTTGCAAAATCAAAGGCGAGTTGATACCAGAAATCCACAGGGCGGGCAAGTGAATTCTCGCGGGAAATCGCCAATCTCTCCGCGTTGACCGTGCCGGGGACGAAGGCGTAAGATGCCACACCCGCGGGGTGTGGCGCAGCCTGGTAGCGCGCTTGCTTTGGGAGCAAGATGTCGGGAGTTCGAATCTCTCCACCCCGACCCGATTTTGCAGCGCGCTTTCGCGCTGGAGCCGCCGGGCGGGCCGCAGCGCGCCGTAACCGTGCCCGTAGCTCAAACTGGATAGAGCACCAGCCTTCTAAGCTGGGGGTTGTGGGTTCGACTCCCGCCGGGCGCGCCATGGTTTCTTCCACGCTGCCGGCTTTCGCCGGCAGGCCCGAGCCCTTCAAACGAAAGGAATTTTCCGATGATTGACCTCTACACGTGGCCGACGCCCAACGGGCACAAGATCCACATCATGCTCGAGGAAACCGGGCTCAGGTACGAGATTCATGCGGTGAACATCCGCACCGGCGAGCAGTTCGACCCGGAGTTTCTGAGAATCAGCCCGAACAACAAGATCCCGGCGATCGTCGACCGCGAGGGACCCGACGGGAAGCCGATCCCGGTGTTCGAGTCGGGCGCGATTCTCGTCTATCTCGCGGGGAAAACGGGAAAGCTGCTGCCTCGCGACGATCGCGGCAGGTACGTCGCGCTCCAGTGGCTGATGTTCCAGATGGGATCGGTCGGCCCGATGATGGGTCAGGCCGGGCATTTCCGCAGCAATGCCGTGCCCGAGCGCATCGACTACGCCATCAACCGCTATACGAACGAAGTCAGGCGGCTGCACGGCGTGATGGAGAAACGGCTCGCGGACGTGCCGTACTTCGCCGGTGCGGAATATTCGATCGCGGACATCGCGATTTTTCCGTGGCTGCGGGCGAGCGAGCGAAACGGCATCAACTGGGCGGAATTTCCCAAGGTCAAGAAATGGTTCGATCGAATTGACGCGCGCCCCGCCGTGCAGCGCGCGCTGAAGGTGCTCGCAGAAGTACAGACTACGCCTCCGGGCCAGTACGATCCGAAAGCGCGCGAGATTCTGTTCGGCGCGACTCAGTACCAGAAGCACTGAGCGGGGAGTTTTAATCCGCGGCCGTCGGGATCACGTTTGGGCTGGCTCACCGCCGCTCCGGGGCGGCCTCCTGCATCAGGTTCCGATCGATGAGGGTGATCTCGATACGGCGGTTTTTCTTCCGCCCTTCGGCGGTGTCGTTCAGGGCGATGGGCTGGTATTCGGCGCGGCCCGACGCGACCATCCGCTCGGGCGGAATGCCCACTTCCTGCAGATAGCGCACGACGGTCGTCGCGCGCGCGACCGACAGTTCCCAGTTGGATGGAAAGATCTTCTGCAGCGATTTGGTGATCGGCACGTTGTCGGTATGGCCGACGATCCGGATGACCTTGTCGTCGTACCCCTTCAGCGCCTCGCCGACCTTTTTCAGGACCGCTTTGCCGGTGTCCTTTAGGTTCGCCCGGCCGGAATCGAAGAACAGCTGCTCGGCCACGTCGACCGTCAGCATGTCCTTGTACTGCCGTACCTGCAGCTCGCCTTTCTTGACCTCCTCGGTGAGGTTGCGCACCAGCGCGTCGTATTGCGATAGGGTTTGCTTGCTGGCGGTCAGCAATTGCGTCTTTTGCTGCTCCAGGGCGTCGATCTGCTTGCGCAAGTCCGCCTGCTGCTGTTCCAGCGACGTCTTCTGCGACTGCAGGCTCTGCACCTGCTCCTGGAGCCCGCCGCGCTGCTTTTGCAGCGCGTCGATCTCGTGGTTCTTTTCCGCCTCGAGCTTCTCGTATTCGCCCTTGCTGACGCAGCCGCTCGCCATGACGGCGGCAGCGAGCACGGCGCTTGCAGCGTGCAATCCTGTTCGGTTCATTTTCATCTCCGTTGCGAGGGATATTACCAGCGGCCTCCGAAAAGGCCGCGTAAGCGCTTGAGTGGGGTGGCCGATGGGATTCGAACCCACGACAACTGGAATCACAATCCAGGACTCTACCAGCTGAGCTACGGCCACCGTCGATCGGCAGGCGGAATTATACCGTAGAGATCGGTTCTCGAGATTGCGTCCCTAGAGTTTTGACAGGATGTCGCGGAATTTCGCTTCCACCGTACGGCGAAGTTCGGGACTGGCACGCGCGACCGGCGGAAAGTCCTTCAGCATCTCGAAGGGACGGCACGCGTCGATCAAGGCGCGCGAGTTCCAGGTCGTCCCGCGCGGAATGCGCGGATCGAGGGGGCCGCTCCACATCTTGCGGATGATGTCGATGTCCTCCGCCGGATCGCAGCGCGTGCACATCGCCCAGAGCACATCGAAGAGATTCGTGGGATCGATGTCGTCGTCGACCGCGACCACGAACCGGCCGAGATAGGAGCCGGATTGGCAGCTCGCCGCGGCCATCGCGGCCTGCTTCGCGTGCCCCGCGTAGGCCTGCTTGATGGCGATGACGTTGAACATGCGCGCGCCCCCCGCTTCGTGGCACCAGACGCCCTTCACGCCGCTCAACCCCGCGCGCTCGACTTCGTCCCAGATCATCCCGGCCTTCATCACGCACTTGCTGTAGGAGAAGTCCGAGGGCGGGCGCATCGGCGTGGCCATGGTCAGGATCGGATCGTTGCGGTGATAGATGCGCCGCACGCGGATCACCGGCTGCTCGCTTTTGCCGCCGGCGTAATAGCCGGTGAACTCGCCGAACGGACCCTCGGGCGCGACGTCGCCCGGGGCCATCTCGCCCTCCAGGACGATTTCCGCGTGGGCGGGCATGGGCAGGCCGTAGAGCTCGCTTTCCACCACCTCGAACGGTTCTCCGCGGTGCCCGCCCGCGTAATCGTATTCGGAAAGCCCGAAGCGCAGCTCGTTGCCGCCTGCGAGAAAGAGCAGAGGATCGTGGCCGCAGGACACGAGCACGGGGCAGGGCTTGCCCTGGCTGAAGTACTTTTCGCGGATCTGACGGCCGTGCTTGCCCGGGGACATCCACACGCCGACGCGCTTCGCGTCGTGAACCATTACCCTGTAGGTGCCGCAGTTCACCCAGTTGTCCTCGGGGTCGCGCGTGATCACGAGGTCATCGGTGCCGATGTAGCGGCCGCCGTCCAGCTCGTGCAGGAACGGCACCGGAAACTTGAGCACGTCCACCTTCTCCTCGCGCAGGATATTTTCGAGCACCGGGCCGTCGCGCACGACGCGCGGCGGAACGGCGCCGTGGTTCTTCATACGGTCGCGATAGGCACGCACCACGTCGAGCGGATGCGCCGGGACCGGAAAGCCCAGCGTGATTGCGAGGCGCCGCATCGAATTGGTCGATCCGGACAAAACGCGAAATCCGCGCGGATACCCCGGGACATCCCGGAACAGCACCGCCGGCGAATCGGGCCGCTCGTTCACCGCTTCGGCAAGCGTTCCCATTTCCAGGTTCCAGTTCGCCCCGGGGATGGTCAGCAGCTCACCAGCCCGCTCGATGCGGGAGAGAAATTCTCTCAGGTCGGCGTGCGGCCGGTCGTAGTCGTTCCATATCTTGACGGGAGCGGGGTCGTTCATCGGAATCTCCGGGCAGTTATTGTAAAGCGCTCAAGGCGACTCCTGCAGGTCCTCCCGGCTCAAGAGAAACACGCAGTCGTAACCAGCGCTTGTCTCCGGCCAGATGAACGGGAGCCGCGGGAACGCCCGCTCGAGGCCGCGGCGATTATGGCCGATCTCCACCAGGAGCAGCCCCCGGGGCCGGAGAAATCCCGCCGCACCC
>WNGB01008244.1_pt1 | contig 18735 bp, 12 predicted proteins | sample 5400681 | NCBI WGS metagenome assembly WNGB01 (sample SAMN13153367, study PRJNA577476) | soil metagenome | isolation source: 115 cm soil or saprolite under grassland replicate 2 | place: USA:California | collected 2016-06-15 | reverse complement strand
CTCACCGCGTCGGTTTCGTTGATGAAGATGCCGCCCGTGTTGCTGACGGCGGACAGCGTCGCCGCCGCGGTGTCGATGTCAGGGGCCGCCCCCGTGGCGCCGACACCCGTCGCGGCCGCGAAGGAGACATTGCTGCCGACGACGTTCTCGTTGCCGGCGCCCTCGCCTGCGGTGTTGTCAGTGACATTGCCCGCGGTGGCTGTCACATTGACCGCGCCGGTCGAGTTGTTCACGCGACCGAGCAACACGTTGTTCGCCGCGTTGAGGCTCACCGTGCCGCCCCCCGCCGTGTAAACGGTGCCGTCCGCCATCGTGATATTGTTGGCGGTCGAGGTGACGGTGATGGTGCCCGCGCCGCCGGTCGTCAGATCGCCCGCAGCGCTGTGCGTCACGCCGGTGCCGCCGATGAGCGTCAGGTTGCCCGACGTCGAGGACACCACGGCGTTGACGGCGAGTAGCTGGGCTGCGTCGAGCGTGACGTTGCCGGCGCCGGTTGCCGTTACCGTGTTGTTGACCGTGATGCCGGCGCCGGTCGAGGCCAGGCGGATGCTGCCGTCATGGTTGGCGGTCACGGCGCTATTGATGGTGATGGCTCCGGTCGCGGTGACGTCGATGTTGCGCGCCGAGTTGATGCCGCTCAGGCTGAACGGGCCGATGATGCTCAGGTAGGTGCCGTCGTTTGCGTTGCCGAAAGCGCCGGAGGTGCTGGAAAACGTGCCGGCCACCGCGATGTCGATGTTGCCGCCAGGTGCCGCCGAGCCGACGTTGCCGGCTGGGGCGTTGAGGGTCACGTTGCCGCCGGCCAGCGTGGTGACGATGTTCTCGCTGCCCGCGCCCTCGCCGGCGGTGTTGTCGAGGATGTTGCCGCCGCCCGCGGTGACGGTGATCGTTCCACTTGTGGTCACCACGCGGCCCAGTGCTACGTCAGTCGCCGCCTGCAACGTGACCGCCCCCGTCGCCGCCGTGTAGACCGTGCCGTCGCCCATCGTGAGAGCATTCGCGGTGGCCGTGACGCTGATCGTGCCGGCCCCGCCGGTCGTCAGTCGGCCGCTGGCGTTGTTGGTGACGCCGGTGGCGCCTGTCAGTGACAGGTTGCCGGTCGCCGACGACACTGACCCGTTGATCGCCAGCGCGTTGGCGGTCAGGGTCACCGACCCCGCACCGGCCGCGCTGACCGGACCGACGACGGTGAGAGTGGAGGTTGCCGCAATGACGATATTGCCGCTCGTCGTTGTCGTCGTCGCGCCGAGGGTGACCGTGTTCGTTTCGGTAATGAAGATGCCGCCGGTCGCGCTGGTGCTCGCAAGCGTATTCGCATCGACGTCAATGTCCGCGGTGGCTCCCGTCGCCCCGACGCCGGTCGCCGCATTCAGCGTGACCACATCGCCCACGATGTTCTCGCCGCCCGGTCCCTCGGCGGCCGTGGTATCGGTGATGTTGCCGGCCACGGCCGTCACGGTGACGGGGCCTGTCGGGTTGACGATGCGGCCCAGCACGACGCTGCCCGCAGCCGTCAAAATGACCGCACCGCCACCCGTGCTGATGTCGTTGTTGATGGTGATGTTGCCCGCGGTGGTGACCAGCTGCACGTCGCCGCCTGTGGTACTGATCGGTCCGCCCGTGTTCAGAGCGCCACCCGCGGTGACGTTGATGTCGCCGCTCGTCGTGTTCAGCGGACCGACCGTCAGGAGGTTCGCCTCGGTGATGAAGATGTCGCCGCTGCCGCTGTTGCCGACCAGCACCGCCACCGACGTTTCCAGAGGGGTCGTCGCCGAGCCGGCACCGGAGCCGGCATTGAGCACGAGGGTGTTCGCGGTCACGTTGACCAGGGCAGCGGGGTCGCCGTTGACCGTTCCGGTGCAGGTGAGCGTTACCGTCCCGGTCACGGTCACCGAGCCGGCCGGTCCGAAAGTGATGTTCGAGCCGCTCGCCAGCGTGAGATTGGGCGCGTTGGCCGGGGTGATGGCGGCGTCCACGATGATCGTGCCGGCCGCCGGAGCGCTGGCAGAGCCAATGGTCAGCGTCGTCGTCGTGAAGACCTTGTCCAGCGTGGCATCGGTGAGGTTCAGCCCTGCCGAGCCGTTGCCGAGCGTGACCGTGGTGCCGGCAGTGTTGGGCCGCAGCGTCACGCCGCCGTTGCCGGTGACGGTCCCGGTGAGAACCATCTCATCCGCTTGCAACGTGACCGAGCCGCTGCCGGCGGTGACGTTCGAGGCGGTGACGGTGAGAGTGTTGCCCGCTCCGCCGGCGGTGATATTGAATGAGCCGCCCCCCGTGTTGCTGCCGCTGACCGACACGCTATCCGTGTCATCGATGAAGACGTTGCCGCTGCCGGTGTTGGTGACGGTGAGGGTGCCCACGGCGGTGTCGATGTCTGCAGAGCCGCCCGCGCTGCCGATGCCCCCCTGCGCGATCAGGGTTGCACTGGGCGCGACGATGTTTTCGTTGCCTGCGCCTTCCGCCGCGGTGTTGTCGAAGATGCCGGCCGGGCCTGCCTGCACGAAGACCGAGCCGCTCGTGGTGGTAATCCGGCCCAGCACTACCGAGAACGCCGAGACCACGCTCACGCCGCTCCCGGCCGTGAAGACCGTGCCGTCGGCCATGGTGACGGTGCCGCTGGCGGAGAGGTCGATGACGGAGCCAGCGGTCACGTCGCCGGCGGCGGTGAATGCCATGCTGGCCGCTGTGAAGATGACGCTGCCGCTCGGCGCCGAGATGCCGTTGACACCGCCGACCGAGCCGACCGTTGTTGTTCCGCCATTCAGGCTGATTAGCCGCACATCGCCGGCGACCGACGCCCGCGCCGCCACGTTGGCCACCTGGATTTCGATGGCGTCGGCGGTGCCGACACCATTTCGCGAGTCCAAAAGTGCGCTTGAGGCCGAACCGCTGATTTGGATGTTCGGGTCCGCGCCGCCGGCGTCAATGATGGCGCCCTGGGAAAGCAGCTGCAAGGAAGTGTTGGTGCCGAGCACAACATGGTGCAGGTTGATATTTCCGCCCCACACCTGGAGACTGTAGCCTCGGCTGCTAATGTCCAGATCAGTGAAATTGACGGTCCCACTGGTCCCAATCTGGCCGATGGTCACCGTGCTGGAACTGGTCAGCCGGTTCAGTTCGTCCTGGTCGATGCGGAAGAATTCGCTCGAAACGCCCGTGCCGATGCCGATGGTCTGGGCGGTATCGATCGGGGACAGCAGCATCGCCCCGGAGCCGCTGTTGATGGTGCCATTGAGTACCACCCCGCCAACGTCGCTGGGGGAGGGGTCGTCCCTGCCGGTGAGGATCGTAACGGACCCGCCGCTGGTGGTGACCTGACTGCCGCTGTCCTGGATGTAGGCCCCATTCGGACCGAAGTCGGTATCCGCATTGGCGACGTAATCGCCGCCGCTGAGGCCAACATGGACGTTGGCCGCGAGGTGGACCCCGTCGTCGGCAAAGAACCTCAGATCCGCGTTGTTGAACAGGAAGAGGTTGGCGTTGACGTTGATGAAGTCGGCATTGTTCGTGCCGGACTGGGCGTAGACATCCAGTCCCACGCCGGCGTTGAAGATGGCTACGACGTCCACAAAGGTCACCGAGTGGGTCGCCCTCAAGGAGACCGTGCTGGTGGCTGCTGAGATCGTGTTGGGGTCAATGGTGAAGTCGCCGGCGGGGGCGAAGTTGGCGACGTCCGCCAGGGTCGCGGTGCCGCCGGTTTGCACGACGATGTTCGTGGCCAGCAGGGTGCGGTCTTCCAGTTGCTCCAACACAAGTTGGGAGCGCCGTCGCCGGCGAGCACCTGTGCGGGTGAGGGGGGATTGTTTACGTCCGAAGAGTCTGCGCCAGAGGGAGGAAAACACGATGCCTCTCCAACAACAAGGTGTCCCCCGATGCGCCCACGCTGCTCGGCGGCGCGGGGGACATTGTTGCTGGTCGGGCCACGCCGTTGTCCGAGACGGAGGCCGTGCAGCGGCGGGGGGATAGTCTGTGGAGCGTGATGCGGGTCAGCTTGACGGGCTTGCCATCGCTCTTGAGGGTCTATTTCAAACGCACCCGCTCGGCAAAGCAAGCACTTTTTGCACAACCCGCAGACTTTTCCAGACTTTCCCCCGCTTCCACTTTGCAACCGTTTGCGCTAGAATAGAGAAGGCCCCCAGCGCAGGCCGCGTCGGTTTCTTCGCCCATGCCAGCGATCTCGTACCACACCCGTGATACGAGATGGTGCGGCGAAAGTGGTTGGTTTACAAGCGGTTGCGCGGAGTCATCATCTCGTATCATTGCTTCTCACGGACCCCCCTCTCCGGCGTCCGGCCGTTCGTTGTGCGCCCGGGACGATCCGAGGCATTGCACAACCCGGCGACGCTCCTCGTGCAAGTGCAACGGACCTCTTGTTCGTAGTCCCGCCTTCAGGCGGCAGGGAGCGTTGCCGCCTGAAGGCGGGACTACGAACAAGAGGTCGCTCGTTCTTGCACGAGGCCATCAGGCCGGCACGAGCAGGGCGACCGGGTTCTGTAACCGCCGGATGATCGCATTGCCGAACGCCGCGCCCACGGCGCCGTCGATGACGCGGTGGTCGAACGAAAGCGACAGGTAAACCATGTCGGCGGCGCGGACGTTGCCGGCCGCGTCGAAGACCGGGCGCTTGACGATCTTGCCGATGCCCAGAATGCCGACTTCCGGGGCGTTGATGACCGGCGTCGCGAACAGGCCGCCGATGCCGCCGATCGATGTGACGGTGAACGTGCTGCCACTCAGGTCTTCCCGCTTCGAGCGGCCCGCACGGGCGTCGGCGCTGAGGCGCTCGACCTCGCGGGCAATCTGAAACAGATCCTTGCGGTCGGCGCCGCGCAGCACCGGCACGATCAGGCCCGCCGGCGCCGCCACCGCGATGCCGATGTCGTAGCGATCGTGCAGCGTCAACTCGTTCGTCTCGTCGTCGAAGGTGGCGTTGACGACCGGCACCTCCTTGAGCGCCGCGAGCACGGCCTTGATAAAGAATGGCAGATAGGTGATCTTGACGCCCAAGCGGGCGGAGGCGTCGCGCAGCCCTTCGCGCAGGCGTACCAGTTCGGTGACGTCGCACTCGTCCACATAGGTGTAGTGCGGAATGCTGCGCTTCGACAGCACCATGCGCTCGGCGATCTTGCGGCGCAGGCCCTGCAACTTGACGCGCGTGCCGGGTTTGCCGTAATCGGGCTGCGGTGCTGCCGGGGCAGGTTTCGCAGGCGGAGCGGCTTGCTTGACCTGATTGGAGAGATCCTCAATGAGGATTCGTCCCTCGGGGCCGCTGCCGTGGATCTGCGCCAGGTCGATGCCGAGTTTGCGCGCCAGGTGGCGCACCGACGGGGCGGCCTTGACAGGCAATTGAGAGGTCGAAGGTCCGTTGGCGCTGCGGGCGGAAGGACGCGCAGCCTCCGCCTGGACCGGCGCCTGACGTGGGGCAGCGACCGCCGCAGGCGCCTCTTCCTTGTCGGCCGGCGTGTAAGCGAGCACCACGTCGCCCACCTTGATTTGCGTGCCGGGTTCAGCTTTGAGTTCGGTGATGGTGCCGGCAAAGGGGGCGGGGACTTCCATGCTGGCCTTGTCGGTCAGCATTTCCATGAGGGTTTGGCCGCGCTTGACGGTCTCGCCGGGCTTGACGCGCCATTCGACCAGTTCCGCCTCGTAGACGCCTTCGCCGAGTTCCGGCAGCGCGAAATCCATGAGTGACCCTCCCGGTTCGCGACGGTGTCGAACCCCTCCCCCCCACCCCCTCCCCCACAGGGAGAGGGGGAGCAAGCCGCACGACATCTCTTCTTCTCCCCCTCTCCGTTGCGGGGAGGGGGTTGGGGGGAGGGGGTCTCCGAACCGCGGCTAAACCTCTTCGGTCGCCAGCGCGAGCATCGCCTCCTTGATCTGCGGCAGCTGCGGCACGCTGTTCTGCTCGTACTCCTTGTTCAGCCCGATGCCCGGGACGTGTTTGCCCATCAGCACGCGCGGCCGCGCCAACAGATCGTAAAAATGGGTGTCGATCACGCGCCGCAGCAGGTGCTCGCCGAAGTTCGTCACTTCGGTGTCTTCGTTCACGATCAGCACGCGCCCCGTCTTCAGCACACTGGCGCTGATCGCGTTCCAGTCGTACGGGAAGATGCTGCGCAGGTCGAGCACGTCGAAGTTCAGCCCGCGCTCCTCCTTGAGTTGGTCGGCGGCATGCGCACACAGGGGCAATGTCCGGCCGTAACTCACGACCGTCGCATCGCTCCCTTCGCGCTTGAGCGCGGCGATGCCGAGTTTGACGAAGTGCGGCTGCAACTCGGGCCAGCGCGGCTGCCAGGTGCTGCGGTCCCCCACGGGAGCGTCGATCATGCTCTTGAGCAATTCCTGATCGGCCGGCTCGCCGGGGAGAAGGTCGTCGCCGCGGACACGCAGCAGGGCCTTGGGCAATAACACCATCACCGGATTCGGATCGGCGATGGCAGACAGCATCAAGCCGTAGGCGTCGAGCGCGTTGCTCGGCATGACGACTTTCCAGCCGGCCAGGCGGCTCGCCCAACTCTCGAAACTGTGCGAGTGGTACAGGCTGCCGCGGATGCCGGAGCCGCTCGGCGTCATAAGGACGATCGGCATGTCGAAGTGGCCGGCGCCGGCCCAGCGCTGATTGCCCGCCACCTTGAGCAGATCGATGGTGTTGAAGCCATAATCGCAGAACTGGATCTCGGCGACGGGACGGCCGCCGGCGTAGGCAATGCCCATCGCCGTGCCGACGATGCCGCGTTCATCGAGCGGCGAATTCCAGGCCGTTTTGAGACCTTGTGTGGCGGTGAAGACGCCCCCCAGCGGCGGGCCGACGTCCTCGCCGAAGATATCCGTGACGCCGAGGTGCTCCTCGCCATAGTGCAGCGCCATGCGGACGGCTTGAACAAGGGTGGCCATTCGTGTTCTCACTCAAATCCGAAATCCGAAACACGAAATCCGAAACAAATCCGAAACTCGAAGAAGAAAACCCGAAACTTTGCCTCTTCGTTTGCTTGTTTGGATTTCGGATTTGTTTCGGATTTCGGATTTCGAGTTTCGGATTTTCTCAAGGGAGTCCGGTGTAATCCCCTGGGTAGCCGGCATCGACCTCACTCGCCGCGTAGGTGTGCTTGTAGACGTCCGCTGCGGTGGGACGCGGCTCACGGCTGATCTGCTCGGCGGCGGCATCGACCTCGGCGTCGGCTTCGCTGCGGATCTCCTCCAGGCCGCGCCGGTCCAGCACCTGCGCCTCCAACAACCGCTGCTCGAACAGCGTCACGCAGTCCGGTTCGGTGGTAACCCGCGCCGCCCCGCTCGACGATGAATGGCCGTGCAGACGCGACACCAGCGGTTCGAGCATGTACGGCTTGCGCTCGCGGCGGCAGTAGTCCATCGCCCGGCGGATCGCATGCCAGCTGGCGATCGGGTCGTTACCGTCCACCACCTCGCCAGGAATGCCGAACGCGCGGCCGCGGTCGATGATGCGCCGCTCGCCGTGCTGCGAACACGCGGGCGTCGAGATGCCCCAACCGTTGTTCATCACGATCATCAACACCGGCAGTTCGTTCCCCGGCCGCGTGCTCCAGATCATGCAGCTCGCAAAGTCGCCCTCCGCGGTGCCGGCGTCGCCGCCGACGACGATCGTGACACTGTCCCCGCCGTGCCGTTTCTGCACGATCGCGGTTCCGGCGGCCATCGCGAACTGAATTTCGATCACGGAGCTGACCGGGACGACGTTCCATTCCTTGCAGGAGAAATGGCCGGGAAAGTTGCGGCCGGCCGAGTGCGGGTCGGTGGCGGTCATGCCCATTTGACGGATGCCATCGAGCAGCGGCATCCCCAGGGCGACCATCGTGGCACTATTGCGATAGTGAAGGTGGAGATAATCGAAAGCCGGGCCGCAGCCGCGCTTGACCTGCAGACCGAGGGCGACGTTGAAGGCTTCCTCGCCGGGGCCGCCGATCCAGAAATAGCCCTCTCCCGACTTGCTCATCTTGATCATGCGCTCTTCCAGGGCGCGGGAGCGCACCATCAGGCGATAAATGTGCAGGCACAATTCGCCCGGCAGATATTCGTCGCCGGTGGAAAGGGCCGGCAGGAGGGCGGTCGCCTGACCGTTGCTCTGAACGGCAGAGGTTTCGATCGACACGCTGCGTCCTCCCAAAAATGCCGGTTCCGGGACGAGCCGTGTTGAACGGCCCACACTGCAGGGGCTGCCGAGGGTTACCTACCTGTATGATAAGCCATTCCCCATCCGAGGGCAAAGGCGCCCGCGCCGGCCTGAGCGCAGGCGGGGCGCAAGGCCGCTGCCTTTAGCAGATCTTCGGCTCGCAGCGAAGGGATCTGTCGCAGCCTTCAGAAGAATCATGCACATTTCGGGCAGCAAGCGGCACAACAGTCAGAGCCCGAGCGCCAGCGAGGGCGTAGCGGATGCCCTCGCTGGCGCTCGGGCTCTGACCCGTGTCTGCTGCCAGTCATGGTCCATTCTAAGAGCCACAAACAGAAGACGAGCGGCGGGGTTTATCCCCGCCGGCCAGACGGCGGGGATCAACCCCGCCGCTCGTCTCTGTTAGTCCTTCTAAACGCCGGCTGGCACGGCCCCTGCCGGGACGCGCGTCTTCCAACTGTCCGCCGTCCCATTCACGGACGGGGCGAACACCGGCGCTGCCGAGGCCGTCTTGCTTCGCTCCGATTTGAGATAGGCATTGGGGTCGTGGTAGAGCGCCCCCTCCGGCAGCCAGTGCCACAGCGGCCCCAGATCCTTGCGCAGCACGTCGATGTAAAATCGCGGCAGCTGGGTGCTTTCCTGATCGAAGTACGGCCGGAACTCCGGATCGCTGTCGAGGCGCCGCCGGATCGCCTTGTAATAGCGCAAACGGCCGAAGCCCTCGGTCGAGACCGCCCGCACCACGTTCATCCAGCGCGCCGAGATGCTGCGCGTCCCGCGGAAGCGCCGGAAAATGGCCCGCCACGAGAACGAGTAACGCGTCAGGTCGATGACGCGGTCGTAGAACTCCGGCCAGGCGTAGTTCTTCGGCTTGACGTTCATCGCCTGGTTGTTGTTCAGGAAGTAGAACGGGAAGTGCAGCACGCGGCCGGCGCGCTGGTACTCCAGGTTCAGCGGCGCCGCCTGCCCGAACGCCGTCAGCAGCGAGTAGCCGGGGAACGCGCCGGGCGCCAGATCCAGGAAGCGCTTCGTCAACTCGAACGGCTCGTCCCCTGCGTCGGTGTCCTGGCCGAGGACAAAATTGGTCTGGATATAGGGGATGTAGCGCAGGATCATGTTGACATGATCGGCGACTTGCCGGACCTTCTCCATCCCTTGCCGGGCGCCGGTCTTCGATTTGTTGCCCATGTCATACCACGACTCGATGCCGGGTAGGATGGCCTGAAAACCGTTGCGCGCCAGCCGTTTCAGGTGCGGTTCGGACAGCAGCGACAGGCTGCTCTCGGCGATCGAGTTGACGCTGCCGGGCGGGACGGCCTCCTCGATGGCGTCGAGGTAGTCGTCGAAGCGCACGCCGAAATTGGGATCGTGCCAGCCGACGATCGGCGTCCGCATCTTCTTGACGAGGAAACGCAGATCCTCCTTGAGCACGTCGAAATCGAGCGCCTGGTAGGGCACCTCGCTGTCGATGCAAAAGTTGCAGGTGTAGGGACAGCCGAGGCTGCCGATCATGGGGACGATCTTGATCAACGGCGCCTTGGCGATGACCGGCTCGATGAACTGCCAGCGCTCGCGGACGCTCGGCAGCGTGGCCGGCTGCTGGCGGGCGCCGACGTGGACGCCGTAGGGCCGATGCTGTTCACAATCCTGCAGGACGTCGCGCAGCACCTGGCGGTCGGTGAAACCGAAGACGTAATCGAAGTATTTGCGGGCGTCTTGCGGGTAGCAGCGGGCGTGCGGGCCGCCGAGGAGGGTGATGGCACCGCGCGAGCGAAAGAGGTTGCTGAGAGCGTAAGCGGTCTGGGCGGCTTCGGTGAAAGCGCTGATGAAGATGAGGTCAACGTTCGCGGGCAGTTCCTTGAGGAGATCCTCAAAACCGGTGTAGCAGACGAAGGCGACGTCGTGCCCTTCCTGACGGCACCAGACGCCGACGACCGTGGGCATGATACTGGCGAGATTGGCGTTCATGACCCGAGCGAACCATGCTCGGGTAGGACCACGCGACACAATGTCGATGATCCCGATACGGAGTTTTTTCATGCAGTTTCCTTGTTCACCGCGAGGGTTGGGCCTTCCAGGGGCCGGGCCATGACCCACCCGCCTCCCCTCGATGGGGTTGTACGTCCGCTGCGGGAACGTGCGCCAAGCGGGGTCGCCAAGCCGGAAAGCCGCCGTGGACCATCCTTGTGGAGGGCGGCCTAACCCGGATAGGTAACTTTCGGAGCAGGCGCATCCACTTTGGTCCGGTGATTCTATTCCGCCGGACAGGTATCTGCAATGTGGTATCCGAGATTACGCCCGCGGAGCGTGTTGTGGCACGGTCTCCTGACCGTGCCTCCACTGTTGTGGCACGGTCTCCTGACCGTGCCACTCTGGACGACCGCAGGTCTCCTCGGAGTCCCGTGGAGACCTGCGGTCAGCAGAGTGGCACGGTCAGGAGACCGTGCCACAACAAGAGTGCCACTCTGGACGACCGCACTGTTGTGGCACGGTCTCCTGACCGTGCCACTCTGGACGACCGCAGGTCTCCTTGAACCCAGAGGAGACCTTCGGTCAGTCGCCGTGGCACGGTCAGGAGACCGTGCCACAACAAGACCAGCTTGGCGCTGCTTCTCAGCGGCAAGCGCTAACCGGTGTGTGCTATACTGAAGCGCACGGTCAGAGGGCGCCGGCTGTATCCCTGGTCTGTCCCGCGCGAGGTGATCATGTTCGAGCGCACAATGTCGTTCTGGAAACGGTTGCTCGGTCGGCATCCGGCAGCCGAGGACGGGGCGTCCGTCAAGCAGGCGGAAGAAGATCGCCGCGTCTGGGTCCGCTACCCCGCCGACCTGCCGACGACGTATCAGCCCGCGAGCAAGGAGGAGACCGTCCGGCTCACGGCCCGCGTGCGGAACGTGTCGCTGGGGGGCGTCAGCCTGGCCGTGGACCGCCCGTTCCAGCCCGGCGAGATGCTGAGTGTCGAGTTGCCCGGCGCCACCGACGAGTCGCGCTGCAAGGTGCTGGCGTGCGTGGTCCACCTCACCCCGGTGGGCGGCAGCGAGTGGATCCTCGGCTGCACCTTTTCGCGCGAACTGAGCCAGGAAGATCTCGAAGCCTTCGGCGCGCGCCGCGAGCGCCATTCCTCCTCGGATCAACGCACCTGGATGCGATTTACCTGCGACGTGAAGGCCCAGTATCAGCCGATTGGCGGCCCAGAGACGGCGCCGCAAAATGCCAAGGTGATCAATCTGTCCGCGAGCGGCGTCGGCCTTCTCGTGCCCCGTTCTATCGACAATGGCGCTCTGCTGAGTGTCGAATTGCAGGCCGCCAGCGGATCCTTCAGGCGAACCATGCTGGCCTGCGTCGTTCACGTCACCGCCCAGCCCGAGAGCGAATGGGCGCTGGGCTGCAACTTCATTCGCTCGCTGAGCGACGAGGATTTGCAAGCGTTGTTGTAAGGTGTGGTTTGAAAACCCCTCCCCCAACCCCTCTCCTTTCAGGGGAGGGGTTGGGGGAGGGGTTTTCAAACCGCTTCTTAGCGATTCCCAGAGCGCGCGAGCGCTTCACTCAATTTTGTTTTGACATTCCCCCCCGGCCCGATATACTCACTTCCGCCCCTCAAATCCGGTGAAAGGTCCGCACCCACAAGGCAAACGGACGATCGGCCCTTCACCGCGAGGAGTGTCACAAGCAACCCCCATGCTCGGTCACTGCCGGGAGTGACGATGCCGTCCCCTGAGGTTCTGAACTTCACTGCCCTGTTGGCGCCCATCCCGGGGGCCAGTCCAACCGGAGAGGATTTGCGCGCTAACCCCTCTCCTACCTCTCCTTACTACGCTGTCAAGGACGCGCGGGCTGCGGCACGGGCCGCCGAACGGCAGACCATCGTCGAAGGAGAAGAGACGGCCACGACGCCGGACTGGAAGCCGGTGTTGCAGCACGGGGTCAAGGCCCTGAGCGAAAAGACGAAGGATCTGGAGATCACCGCCTATGTGATCGAGGCCCTGATCCGCCAACACGGTTTCGCCGGACTGCGCGACGGCTTTCGCCTGGCCCGCGAACTGGTCGAGCACTTCTGGGATAAACTTTATCCTCTTCCGGACGAGGACGGCGTGGCGACCCGCGTGGCGCCGCTGACCGGGCTGAACGGCGAGGAGGCCGACGGGACGCTCATCGCCCCGATCCTGCGTGCGCCGATCGCCGATGGGTCCAGCACAGGCCGGCTGACGAGCGCTCAGTATCAGGGGGCCGTCGCCCTGAGCAAGATTGCCGACGAGAAGGCACGGGCCAAGCGGATCGCCCAGGGGACCGTCACCCTGGAGACGTTCCAGAAGGCCGTCGCCGAGACGCCGCCCTCTTTTTTTGGCGGGTTGGTCCAGGATCTGACCCAGGCACAGGAGGAGTTCGCCAAACTGACGGCCGCCCTCGACCAGCGCTGTGGCGGAGCAGCGCCGCCGGCGGGCAACATCCGCACCGCGCTCACGACTTGCCTGGACACGATCAAGGAAGTGGCACGCGACAAGCTCGCCGTGGCCGCGGCTACAGCCGAACCCGCGAAGGGAGCCGCACCTGCGGGGGCGGCGGCTGGCGCTCCGGCCGCAGCGGGCGCACCTGGAGCGAACGGCCCCGGCGAGTCGATGGACGTTGTCCGCACCCGCGAAGACGCCTTCAAGCAACTCCTGAAACTGGCGGACTTTTTTCGCCGCACCGAGCCGCATACGCCGGTGTCCTACGCTCTGGAGCAGATCGTCCGCTGGGGCAAAATGGCGCTGCCGGAGTTGCTGGCCGAACTGATCCCCGACGATGCCCCGCGCAAGAACCTGTTCAAGCAGGTGGGCATCAAGGCCCCGGAACCGCCGCCCAAGGAGGCCGCCAAGAAGTAGTAACGGCGAGCGGCGCGGCGTCAGCCCGCCGGTAAGAGGCCCTTCCTTCACCGGCGGGCTTACGCCGCGCCGCTCGCCAGAACGTGAATGACCCCTATTCCTCAACCCGTGACGGGAGGTATCGCTTCATGTCCAGTATTCATGACAAGCTGGACCGGGTTCGCAAACCCCGTGTCCAAATCACCTACAAGGTGGAAACCGAGGGAGCCGAGGTCGAAAAGGAACTTCCCTTCGTCGTCGGCGTCATGGGTGACTTCTCCGGTAACCCCACGCAACCGCTGAAGCCGCTCAAGGATCGCAAGTTCATCCAGATCGACCGCGACAACTTCAACGACGTCATGACACGCATGACGCCCGGCCTCAACATCAAGGTGCAGAACACCCTCAAGGGCGACAACAGCGAGATGGCGGTCAACTTGAAGTTCAACTCGATGGAAGACTTCGAGCCTGGCCGCGTCGTCAAGCAGATCGATCCGCTCAACAAGCTGCTCGAAACGCGCGACAAGCTCCGCGATCTCCTGACCAAGATCGATCGCTCGGAGGATCTCGAAGGCGTGCTGGAAAAGGTTTTGCAGAACACCGAACAACTCAAGAAACTCTCGGGCGAACTCGGCGTGAAGGCGCCGGGCACCGAGGCTTCCGGGGAGGGCAAGTAATGGCTGAACAACAAGCGGCCGGCGGGGCACCCGCCGCCACCACCCAGGCGCAGGAAGGCAGCATCCTCGACCAGGTCATTTCTGCGACCAAGCAGACCGAGCGCTCGCGCGCCGAAGACCTGATCCGGACGCTGACCGAGGAGGCCCTCAAGGGCACGGTCACCTGGAGCCGCAACGTCGTCCAGACGATCCGGCAGGGCATCGCCGCCATCGACGCGGCCATGTCGAAGCAACTGGCCGCCGTTCTGCACAACCCCGACTTCCAGAAACTCGAAGGCTCCTGGCGCGGGTTGCACCACCTCGTGATGAACAGCGAGACCAGCGCACGCCTCAAGATCAAGGTCTTCAACGTCACCAAGAACGCTCTGTTCAAGGATCTGGACAAGGCAGTCGAGTTCGATCAGAGCCAGACCTTCAAAAAGCTGTACGAGAACGAGTTCGGCTCCCCCGGTGGCGAACCCTACGGCGCCCTGATTGGCGACTACGAGATCGGCAATCATCCCGACGACGTCGAGCTGCTCAGCAAGATGTCGAACGTGGCGGCGGCGGCGTTCTGCCCGTTCATCTCCGCCACCGGCCCCGGCATGTTCGGCTTCGAGAGCTGGAGCGAACTCTCCAAGCCGCGCGACCTGGAAAAGATTTTCGAGACGGTCGAGTACGCCAAGTGGCGGTCGTTCCGCGACTCGGAGGACTCGCGTTTCGTCACGCTGGTGATGCCGCGCGTGCTGGCCCGTCTGCCCTACGGCTCGACCACCAAGCCGATCGAGGAGTTCGGTTTCGAGGAGGTCGAACTCGATGCGACCGGCCGGGCCAAGCCGGTGCCGCACGATGACTACACCTGGATGAATGCCTCCTACGCGATGGCGACGCGGCTGACCGACGCCTTCGCCAAGCATGGCTGGTGTACCGCCATTCGTGGGGCGGAGGGCGGCGGCAAGGTGGAAGGGCTGCCGGCCCCTTCCTGCCGTTGTGCCATTACAAGAATACCGATTACGCGGTCTTCTTTGGGGCACAAACGACTCAGAAGGCGAAGAAGTACGACAAGCCGGAAGCGACCGCCAACGCGGCGATCTCGGCCCGGTTGCCGTACATGATGGCCACGTCGCGGTTCGCCCATTACCTCAAGGTGATGGCGCGCGACAAGATTGGCTCGTTCATGGAGGCGTCCAACTGCGAGGACTGGCTGAACCGCTGGATCCTCAAGTACGTCAATGGCGATCCCAATTCCGGCCAGGACATGAAGGCGAAGTTCCCGCTGCGCGAGGCGAAGGTGCAAGTGCGTGAGATTCCCGGCAAGCCGGGCTCGTACAACGCCGTCGCCTGGATGCGTCCCTGGCTGCAGATGGAGGAACTGAGCGCCTCGCTGCGCATGGTGGCGAGCATCCCGAAGACCGCGTAAGCGCTCCCGGACAAAACCTGCAGGACTCGGAAGACGGCGGGGATAAACCCCGCCGCTCGTAGAACCTCCGACGAGCCGCCGGGTTTATCCCGGCGGTTTTCTGAGGTTCCCTGACCCCGCTTGCGCGTTAGCGCTTCCCTTGCTAACCCGCAAGCGGGTAAACAGTATCTCAGGCAGGGAGGCGATCGCGTGGAGCAACGATCTGCACAACCCGGTGCGCCGGCGGTCCTCACCCGAGAGATCGAACCGGACCGTATCCCTGCTGCGCGCCCGGCCGTGAGCGCCGAACTGGCGGGATTCGGCATTCTGGATGCCATCCTGGACGCCACGCCTGCGGCACCGAGCCAGGCCAGTTCCGCGCTGAAGGAGTTTCTGGAGGAAACCTCGCCCACGAACGCCATCGTGCTCTGGGTCAATTGTGCGGGGGGCGTGCGCGGCAAGCCCACCCGCGAACGGGTCGCCCGTCTGCTCAATCGCGACATCGCCCGCCTGGACGCCCTGCTGACCCGGCAGGTCAACGCGGTGATCCACCACCCGAGCTTCCAGAAATTGGAAGCCTCGTGGCGCGGCCTCCGCTACCTTGTCAACCAGGTCGAGGAAGGGTCGAACGTCAAGGTTCGGATCCTCAACGCCAGCTGGAAAGAACTCACCCGCGACCAGGAGCGGGCCCTTGAGTTCGACCAGAGCCAGTGTTTCCAGAAGATCTACGAAGAGGAATTTGGCATCGCCGGCGGCGAACCGTTTGGGGTTCTGCTCGGCGATTATGAGATTCACAGCCGCCCCGGCCCCGACCACCCCTACGACGACGTCGGCACACTGCGGTCCCTGTCCGGCGTGGCTGCGGCGGCGTTCGCTCCGTTCATTACCGGCACGCACCCGTCTCTGCTCGACATGGGCAACTTCATGGAACTGGAGCGGCCCATGAACCTTACCAGAACCTTCGAGCAGGCGGATTATCTGAAATGGCGAACTTTCCGCGATACCGAGGACGCGCGCTTTGTGGGGCTCACCCTCCCCCACGTGCTGATGCGCTTGCCCTACGGAGATGACAGCTCGCATGTGGAGGAATTCCGCTTCCGCGAGGAAGTGGAGGAACCGAACCCGAACCGTTACCTGTGGGGCAACGCGATCTATGCGTTCGGGGCCGTTGTGGTACGATCCTTCGGCGAGTCGGGCTGGCTGGCGAATATCCGCGGCGTCGAGCGCGACACCGTTGGGAGCGGCCTGGTGACGGGGTTGCCGGCGCACTCGTTCGGCACCGACCGGGAGGGCGTCGCGGTCAAGGGTTCCACGGACGCCGCGATCACCGACATGCAGGAGAAAGAACTGGCAGATCTGGGGTTCATTCCCCTGTGCCATTGCCCGGACACCGATCTGTCAGCCTTCTACAGCAACCAGTCAGTGCAGCGGCCCAAGGCTTACGATGAGGCACCGGCGTCGGCCAATGCCAGGCTGTCGGCCATGCTGCAGTACATTCTGTGTGTCTCCCGTTTTGCCCATTACCTCAAGGTGATCGCCCGTGACAAGATCGCCAACCTCGCCGGCCCCAAGGAGTGCGAGGATTTTCTGCAGCGCTGGCTGCTGAAATATGTCTCCGAGGGCGATGGTCTGGACTGGGGAAGCAAGGCAAAATTCCCCTTGCGGGAGGGCCAGGTGCGCGTCCGCGCCCATCCCGACAAGCCGGGCAGTTATCTGTGCGTGATGCACCTGCGGCCGCACTTTCAGCTGGACCAGGTGGCGACGACGATGCGGCTGGCGACCGAACTGGCCCCCAGCCGCACTTGACCGACCGTTTCACGAGCATTACCAGGCGGGTTCCGATGAACGCTCACGAGCATTACCAGGCGGGCAATTTGCGGGAGGCCATCACGGCCATCGGTGCCGAGGTCAAGGCCCACCCCGCCGACCCCAAGCCGCGCACCTTCCTCTGCGAGCTGCTCTGCATCGCGGGCGAACTGGAACGCGCCGATAATCAGCTGGACGTCCTGTCCAATCAGAATCCCGAAGCAGCGATGGCGTTCAGCCTGTTTCGGCAACTGCTGCGCGCCGAGCAGGCGCGGCGGCAATTCTACACCGAGGGCCGTTTGCCTGAGTTTCTGGAACAGCCCACGCCCGGCCTGCGTCTACATCTGGAGGCGTCGATTCTCCTGCGCGACAAACAAGTGCCGGAGGCGGCCCGCTTGCTCGCGCAGGCCGAGGAGCAGCGGCCCAAGCCCGCTGGCGTCTGCAACGGGCAACCGTTCGACGACCTGCGCGACCTCGACGACCTGACGGCGTCGTTCTTCGAGGTGCTCACGAGCACGGGTAAGTATTACTGGATCCCGATCGAGCGCGTCGAGTTGCTCGAGTTTCGCCCGCCCGAACGGCCGCGCGATCTGTTGTGGCAGCGGGCTCACATGGTAGTGCGAGGTGGCCCCGATGGTGAGGTCTACCTGCCGACCCTGTACGCGGGGACGCACGCCGAGGCGGACGACCAGATGCGGCTCGGCCGCCGCACCGACTGGCGCGGCGCCAAGGGCGAACCGGTGCGCGGCATTGGACTGCGCACCTTCCTGGTGGGAGAAGATACCCACCCGATTCTGGAGCTGAAAGAGATCACCATGCCGGGCGCCGCCCCGCCGCCGGCGCCTGCGAAGTGAGCGGGTTGCCATGGCCAGGATTCGAGCCGAACAGCCGTTAGTTCCTTCGGTGCTGGACCGCCTGCTGGACGATGACCCGGACGTGAACCGGGAAGCGCCCAAGACGCGGCATCAGGTTCTGCGCGACCTGAAACAAGCTGTGCGGCGCGACCTCGAAAACTTGCTCAACACCCGACGGCGCTGCCGGGGCTGGCCGGCGGGTTTGAAAGAACTGGAGAAGTCCCTGGTGAACTACGGCATCCCCGATTTCACCGGAGCGCGGATGTCCACCGCCGAGGACCGCGACGATTTCCGCCGTGCCCTGGAAACCGTCCTGCGCACCTACGAATCGCGTTTCAAGAGCGTGAAGGTGCTGCTGCTGGAGAACACCGACGAGTCAGACCGGACGTTGCGCTTCCGCATTGATGGATTGTTGGTTGCCGACCCGGCGCCCGAGCCGGTCGTGTTCGACTCGGCCCTGGAGCCGACGACCGGCGGTTTTCAGGTCAAGGGAGTGAGTTGACAGTCGCAACACCCGGCAAAGGCAGGGAATCATGCCCCGGATCGCGTTGGTCTGTGGGCTACTGATAAGCGTTGATGGGACATCATTGTCACAACAAGGAGTGATGCATGCCGCTGTACATGAAATGGGGAGCAGGCCCGGACATCAAGGGCGAAGTCAGCGAGACCGGCCATCTGGATTGGTTAGCCCTCGATTCGGCATCGTTCAGCGTCGGTCGCTCGACCAACTTCCAGGTGGGCTCCGGGCAGGAGAAGCGTCACCGCGATCAACCGACCGTCTCCGACCTGCAACTCTCGCGGACCTACGACGCTGCCTCGCCGCTGCTGTTCAATGCCTGTGTCGCTGGCGTTCCGACCAACGTGCAGATCGATTTTCTGGAGCCCGCCAAGGGTGCTGACAAGCCACCGAACGTGGTTCTGTCCTATTATCTCAGGGACTGCCTGATCAGTTCCTACTCGGTGGGTGGCGGTGGCGGCGGCGCTTCCGAGTCGCTGGCGCTCAACTTCACAGGGATCAACATCGAGTACATCCCCT
>WNGB01005801.1_pt1 | contig 18735 bp, 8 predicted proteins | sample 5400681 | NCBI WGS metagenome assembly WNGB01 (sample SAMN13153367, study PRJNA577476) | soil metagenome | isolation source: 115 cm soil or saprolite under grassland replicate 2 | place: USA:California | collected 2016-06-15 | reverse complement strand
CAACGCGGTCGAACAGTTCCACACCACTACAGCCGACCGGGTCGCCCAAGCGTCGAACCCGGCCTTCGACGCCCACATCTTCGACTGCTATCCCAGCCTGCTGGCCGGGGCCACGCTGATCAGCGCCCCCCGCGACACCATCACCGACCCCGCCGCGTTCACCGACCTCATCCGCGCCGAACGGGTCACCCTGTCGTTCATCCCGCCCGCGATCCTGGCCCAGCTCGAGCCTGACCAGCTGACCGGCACCGCCCTACGCGCCATCGCCTGCGGCGGCGAGGCCCTGACAGCCCAACAGGCCAACCGCTGGTCCCGACCCGGCCTCGAACTGCACAACCCCTACGGCCCCACCGAAACCACCGTCGTCGTCACCGACTACATCTGCCCCACCACACCCCTGACCACCCCACCACCCATCGGCGCCCCGCTACCCAACCAGCGCGCCTACGTGCTCGACCACCGGCTCCGCCCAGCCCCGATCGGCATACCGGGAGAGCTACACCTCGCCGGCACCGGCCTGGCCCACGGCTACCTCAACCAGCCGGGACTGACCGCCCAACGGTTCCTGGCCGACCCGTACGGGCCGCCCGGACAACGCATGTACGCCACCGGCGACCTCGCCCGCTGGCGCTCCGACGGCCAACTCGAATACCTCGGCCGCCGCGACCGGCAAGTCCAACTCCGCGGCCAACGCATCGAACTCGGCGAAATCGAACACACCCTCACCCAACACCCCGACGTCCGCCAGAGCGCGGTGACCGTCCACGACAACACCCTTGTCGGCTACCTCGTCGGCGACCCCGACCTCGACGACGTACGCCGCCACCTGGCCGACCGGCTCCCCACCCACATGATCCCCACCGCGCTGGTACCACTGCCCGAACTGCCTATCACCCCCAACGGCAAACTCGACACCGCCCGGCTGCCCGACCCTAGCCCGCGGACGGTGGAGTACCGCCAACCCCGTACCGACACCGAACGGTGGCTCGCCAACACCTGGCAAGACCTGCTCGGCGTCGACCAGATCAGCGCCACCGACAACTTCTTCGACCTCGGCGGCAACTCACTCCACGTCACCCAACTCGTCGCCCGCATCCGCGACCATGACGGCACCGACCTCCACCCGCGCCAGGTGTTCACCAACCCCGTGCTCGGGCATCTCGCCACCCGGCTCGACCAGGCCGACCCGCTCACGGTCGACGAGCCGATCGCGCCGGTACCGCGCATCGGGCCGCTTCCCTGCACGCGCCAGCAGGAGGGAATGTGGTTCCAGCACCAGTTGGATCCATCCTCGGCCGTGTATCACATCGGACTCCGGCTCTGGCTACGCGGCCGCGTGGATGTGGCCGCGCTGGGGCGGGCGGTGCACGGCCTGGTCACACGACACGAGGCGCTGCGGACCCGGTTCGTCAACCTGGGCGGCCTGCCCCAGCAGGAGATCGATCCGCCCCCACCAGCGGCACCATTGCCCATAGTGGATATCGAGGCGGAAGGCGTCGATGCCTGGGTCACCGGTGAGATCCGCCGACCGTTGGACCTGGAGGCCGGCCACCTCTTCCGCTGCCGGCTGGCCCGCATCGCGCCGAATGAGCACGTGCTCCTGCTGCTGGTGCACCACATCGTGGCCGACGGCTGGTCGGCCCACATCCTCGCCGACGAGCTGTCCCGGCTCTACGCCATCGAGACCGGTGTCGCCGACGAAGCGCTGCCGGCCCTTACCCTCCAGCCGGCGGACCACGCGGCTTGGCAACGCGGCCGACTCCACGACGGAGATCTGGACCGCCAGCTCGCCTTCTGGCGGCAAACGCTGGCCGATCTGCCCACAGTGGACTTCCCTACCGACCGGCCGCGCCCGGCCCGGCGCACCGGTGCCGGCGTGACCATAACCCGGCGCCTGCCGGACGGCCTGGCCACCATGGCCCGCGCGTACGGCCGGACCCACCGGGTGTCGTTCCTCGCGGTCCACCAGGCGGCCCTGCTGACCGTCCTGCACCGCTACACCGGCCAGACTGACCTACCCATCGGCTCCATCTTCTCCGGCCGCACCCACATCGACATCGAACCCCTGGTCGGCTTCTTCGCCAATCCCCTGGTGCTGCGCACCGACGTCGGCGGCCGACCCACCTTCGCCGACCTCGTCCGCCGCTGCCACGACACGGTTCTCGACGCCGCCGCCCACCAGGACGCGCCCTTCGCCCTGGTGGTCGACACGCTGCGCACGGAGTGGACCGGCGAGATCAACCCGCTGTTCCAGATGAGCCTATCGCTGCAGCCGCCGGGCACCTCAATGCCCGGCCTCGCGCTGGCCGAGGCGACCGCTGAGGCGGTGGATGTCAGCACCGGATACGCCCGTTATGACGTCGCGATAGCCATCATCGACCTAGCCGACGGCGGGCTCGAACTGCAGGTGGAGTACTCCACCGAACTGTTCGATGCCGACCGGATCGACCGCCTGCTCGACCACTTCACGACCGCCCTCGCCGGGGGCCTGGCCGCCCCCAACCGTCCGGCCGACGAGATCGACATCCTCCCGCCGGCCGAGCGCGACCGGGTGCTGCACGCCTGGAACCCGACGACCGCCACCGCGGCCGCCGGCCTGCTGCACCACGTGACCGCCGGTCACGAACCCGACCGCGTGGCGTTCCGCCACCGCGGAGTCGAGCTGACCTACGGGCAGCTGGAACAACGCGCCAACCGGCTCGCTCACGCCCTCGCCCGGGCCGGGATCGGACCCGGCCGGGTGGTGGCCCTGCTGCTCGACCGGGGACCGCACCTGCCGGTCGCCCAGCTCGCCGTGATGAAGGCCGGCGCGACCTGGACCATCTTCGACCCACTCCATCCGCCGGCCCGGCTCGACTTCCAGGCCAGCGATGCCGGGGCCGCCCTCCTGCTCACCACCACCGATCTGGCCCGGCAGGCTCCGGCCCGGACCCTGCGCTGGTGCCTGGACGACCCCGAGATCCGCGCCGCGGTCGAGGGCAGCCCGGACACCCCGCCGGACGCGGACGTCCGCCCGGACGATCCGGCCTACCTGCTCTACACCTCCGGCTCCACCGGAACGCCGAAGGGCATCCTTGTCTCGCACCGTTCGGCCCACGGGTTCTGCCACAACGCGATGCGGCAGTACGCGATCTCGCCCGCCGACCGCGTCGCCCAGACGGCCAACCCGGCCTTCGATGTGTCCATCTTCGACTGTTACGCGACCTGGCTCGCCGGCGCCACGGTGATCAGCGCCCCACGCGAGACGTTCGCCGACCCCGACGCCTTCGGGGCCCTGCTCCACGACGAGCGGGTCACCCTGTCCTACATACCGCCCGCCGTCCTCGCCCTGCTCGACCTCGGCCGGCTGGCCGGCGGCGCGCTACGCGCCATCGTCAGCGCCGGCGAGGCCCTCCCGCCCGAACTGGCCGCCCGCTGGTCCCGATCCGGTCTCGAGCTGCACAACGCATACGGGCCCACCGAGACCACCGTGGTCGTCACCGACTACCTGTGCCCGGGCGAGGCATCGACCGGGCCGACCCCGATCGGCACCGCTCTGACCAACCACCGCGTGTACGTCCTCGACGGTGCACTCCGGCCGGCGCCGGTCGGCGTACCCGGGCAGCTGTACATCGCGGGCACCGGCGTAGCCCACGGCTACCACGGCCGGCGGGCGCTCACCGCCGAACGGTTCCTGGCCGACCCGTACACCGACCGCCCCGGCGAGCGCATGTACGCCAGCGGCGACGTCGTGCGCTGGCGGTCCGACGGCGTGCTGGAGTACCTCGGCCGGGGCGACCGGCAGGTCAAGCTGCGCGGCCAGCGGGTGGAGCTCGGCGAGATCGAGCAGGTCATCGCCCGGCACCCGCGGGTCCGGGCATGCACCGTCGCAGTCCGCGACAACGGCCAGCTCACCGCCTACCTCGTCGGCGGCCCCGACCTGACCGAGTTGCGGCAGTACCTGGCCGTCCGCCTGCCCATGTACATGATCCCAAGCGCGTACGTGGACCTGCCGGAGCTGCCGTTGACCCCGAACGGCAAGCTCGACCCGGCCCAGCTGCCCGTGCCGACCCTGCGCGCCGCCGAGTACGTCGCGCCCCGGACGCCGACCGAACGCTGGCTGGCCGAGAACTGGCGGGAGATCCTCGGCGTGGCGCGGGTCGGCGCCGGCGACAACCTCTTCGACCTCGGCGGCAACTCGCTGCACATCACCCAGCTCGTCGCCCGCATCCGCGACCACCTCGGCCTGCACCTGTCTCCGCCCGACCTGGTCACCACGCCCGCACTCCACGAACTCGCCGCGCACATCGACGGCGCCGGTGCCCCACCACCGACCGCGCCCGAGGGTGCACTGGACGACGAGATCGCCGACCTGGAACGGAAGCTGGCCGAACGGGCCGAGCTGGAGCGGCTGCTGGAGGAGAAGCGGGCCGCGAAGGCGCGGCGGGCGGCCGCGAACCGGGTGGTGCCGGTGCCCCGCGACGGCTCGCTGGTGTGCACGTACCAGCAGGAGGGGGTGTGGTTCGACCATCAGCTCGACCCCTCCTCGTCGGTGTACCACATCGCCTTCGCGTTGCGGCTGCGCGGAGCCCTGGACGTGCCGGCGCTCGGGCGGGCGCTGCACGCACTGGTGGTGCGGCACGAGTCGCTACGGACCCGTTTCGTGGCCGACCGAGGCCGGCCCCGCCAGGTGATCGACCCGCCCTCGGACGCGCTGCCGCTGCAGGTGGTCGACCTGGCCGCCGAGGCCGTCGCGGAGTGGGCGGCGGCCGAGATCCGCCGACCCATGGACCTGGCCGCGGGCGGGCTCCTCCGGACCCCGCTGGCCCGACTGAGCCGCGATGAGCACGTGCTGGTGCTGGTCGTCCATCACATCGTCGCCGACGGCTGGTCGGCTCGCATCCTCGCCGGCGAGCTGACCCAGCTCTACGCGGCCGAGACCGGGGCCACCGAGGCGCGGCTGCCGGAGCTGGCGGTGCAGCCGGCCGACTACGCGGTGTGGCAACGCGCCCGGCTCGACGGCGGCGAACGGGAGCGGCAGCTCGACTTCTGGCGCGCGACACTGGCCGACCTGGCCACGGTCGACATCCCCACCGATCGTCCCCGCCCGCTCAACCCGACCGGCGCCGGCGCGGGCCGACAGCGACAGGTGCCCGACGAGCTGGCGCGGGCCGCCCGGGAGTACGCCCGCGCCCGTCGGGTGTCGCTGCTCACCCTCGCCCAGGCGACCCTGCTCACCGTGCTGCACCGCTACACCGGACAGACCGACCTGCCGATCGGGTCCATCTTCTCCGGTCGGACCCGCGCCGACAGCGAACCGATGGTCGGCTACTTCGTCAACGCCCTGGTGCTCCGTACCCGCCTGGACGGCGACCCCAGCTTCGATGAGCTCGTCGACCGCTGTCACAAGACCGTCCTGGCCGCCACCGACCACCAGGACGTCCCGTTCGGCCTCGTCGTCGACGCGCTGCGACCCGAACGCGTTCCCGGGCGCAACCCGCTGTTCCAGGTCAACCTCTCGCTGCTGCCACCGGGCGCCGCGCTCGACGGCCTGGCGCTGGACGCCATCACCGCCGAGCCCATGCCGGTCTCCGGTAGCCATGCCCGCTTCGACCTCGCCCTGGGGGTGACCGACTCGCCCGACGGCCGACTAGCTTTGGCGGCGGAGTACTCCACCGAGCTGTTCGACGCCGACCGCATCGACCGCCTGCTCGACCACTTCGCCACTGCGCTCGCCAACGGGCTGGCCCGGCCCGACCGCCCCGCCACCGAGATCGAGGTGATGCCGGACACGGAACGCCACCGGGTCGTACGGGCCTGGAACGCCACCGCTGCCGGGTACCACGCCGAGCCGCTGCACCACCTGTTCGAGGCAGCCGTCGCCCGCACGCCGGACGCGGTGGCGGTGGTGGACCACGACGGCATTCACCTCACGTACCGCGACCTCGACACCGCGGCCAACCGGCTGGCCCACCGGCTGCGGCGATACGGCGTCGGCCCGGATGTCGCGGTCGGTGTCTGCCTGCCGCGCGGCGCCGATCTCGTCACCACCCTGATGGCGGTCTGGAAGGCCGGGGGGGCGTACGTCCCCCTCGATCCCGAGCTGCCGCCGGAGCGCCTCACCTACCTGCTCGACGACGCCGCTCCGCCGGTCGTCGTCACGTACGACGCGTACGCGCCGTCGTTCCCCACCGCGCTCGCTCTGGACGCCGCGGGCGCCGCCCTCGACGCGGAGCCGGCCACCGCCCCCGAGGGCAGCTCCACACTGGACGACGCCGCCTACGTGCTCTACACCTCCGGCTCGACCGGCGTGCCGAAGGGGGTTGCCGTCCCCCACCGCGGAGTCCACAACCGGATCGCCTGGATGCAGGAGGCCTACGGGCTCGAACCGGCCGACCGGGTGCTCCAGAAGACGCCGTACGGCTTCGACGTCTCGGTCTGGGAGTTCTTCTGGCCGCTCGTCACGGGCGCCACGCTCGTGCTCGCGGCCCCCGGCGGCCACCGCGACCCGGAATACCTGCACCGGCTGATCGTCCGCGAGGGCGTGACCACGCTGCACTTCGTCCCGACGATGCTGCGGCGCTTCCTCGACTCGGTGCCCGATGGTGCCTCGCTCGGCACGGTCCGCCGCGTCTTCTGCAGCGGCGAGGCGCTCCCGGCCGACGCGGCACGCCGGTTCCTCGCCGCGTGGCCCGGCGTGGAGCTGCACAACCTGTACGGCCCCACCGAGGCGTCCATCGACGTGACCGCGTGGCAGTGCGAGCCGGAGGCGGACAGTGTCCCCATTGGACGGCCGATCGCCAACATCCGCACGTACGTGTTGGACACCCGGCTGCGGCCGGTGCCCGTCGGCGTTCCCGGCCAGCTCTTCCTGGCCGGAGTGGGCCTCGCCCATGGCTACCACAACCAACCCACGACCACGGCCCGGGCCTTCCTCCCCGACCCGCACGGCGACCAGCCCGGCGGGCGCATGTACGCCACCGGTGACCTCGTCTGCTGGCGCGCCGACGGCGCCCTGGAGTACCTCGGCCGGACCGATCGGCAGGTCAAGCTCCACGGCCAACGTCTCGAGCTCGGCGAGATCGAGCACGCCCTCCGCCAGCACCCCCAGGTCCACCAGAGCGCGGTGACGGTTCGCGACAACGTCCTGACCGGGTACATCGTCGGCGACGCGGACCCCGCCGACGTGCGCCGGTTCCTCGCCGACCGCCTGCCGACGTACATGGTCCCCACGACGGTGGTCGCGCTCCCGGAGCTGCCGGTCACGCCCAACGGCAAGCTGGACACCTCCCGGCTGCCCGAGGCCGCGCCACCGCCGACGGCCGGGCACATCGAACCGCGCACCGACACCGAACGGTGGCTGGCCGGCGTCTGGCGGGACCTGCTGCAGGTCGAGCGGGTCGGCGTCGGGGACAGCTTCTTCGACCTCGGCGCCAACTCCCTGCACACCACCCAGCTCGCCGCCCTGGTCCGCGACCAGCTCGGCCTCGATGTCCATCTCCTTCACGTGTTCGCCAACCCCGTCCTCAAGGACTTCGCCCGGCACCTGGACGAGAGCGCCGGGGCGCCGGCCGAGGCCACCGACCCGCTCGTCCCGCTCCAGCCCGACGGGACGCGGCCTCCGCTGTTCCTCGTGCACCCGGTCGGCGGGGCGGTGACCCACTACCTGACGCTGGCGACGATGCTCGGCGACGACCAGCCGGTGCACGCCATCGAGGACCCGGAGCTGCATGGCATCGCCCCCGCCGACAGCCTGGCCGAGCGGGCCGGCCGGTACCTCGAGCTGGTCCGCCGCGTCCAGCCGCACGGCCCGTACCACCTCGGCGGCTGGTCGCTCGGAGGCGCCGTCGCGGTGGAGATGGCCGGGCAGCTCATGGACGCCGGCGAGGAGGTCGCCGTCGTCCTGGCCCTGGACTCCGGCCTGCCGGTCCCCGGCCAGGCTCCGACCGACCTGGAGATGCTGACCTGGTTCGTCCTCGACGCGGCCGGCACTGCCGGCGTGCCCCTGCCGGATGTCGACCTCGATGCCCTGCGCGGGCTCGACCGCGACACGCTGGACAACCTGGCCCTGGATGTGCTGGCCCAGGCCGGACTGGCGCCACCGGACACCCACGACGACCTGCGGACCCGGATGCGTGCGTTCGCCACCAACATTGCGCACTACGCCGCGTATCGGCCGCGGGACTACCCCGGCCGGCTGGTGCTCATCACGGCCCGCGACAACGACGCGACGGCCGACGTGTCCGCGTGGCAGGCCCGCTCACCTCACCTGGAACACCACACCGTGTTCGGTGACCACTTCTCGATGCTGCGCCCGCCCCACGTGCAGGACCTCGCGGCGATCGTGCGGCGGTCCCTGGACCGGGGCTGAGGGCCGCGGCCCCCGGTTCGTGTGACGGGACACCCCCCGGCCGCCCAGGATCGCTTCTCGTGCTTGGGCGTCGGCCACCTGCTCGGTGAGGTCGGGGACGAGGAACGCGGCGCCCTCGACACTCACCAGATCGGTGACCTCCAGCCCGGCGTCGGCCAGCTCCGCGGCGAGTTGCTTGGGGACGTGCGCGTAGGCCGTGTAACCACCGCTGGCAAGTGATGGGACGACGCCGGTTTCTCAACCGAGGCATGAGATCGAGCATCTGCGGGCCGCGTTCGTCCATCCGCTCGCTGATCATGCCATCCAGTCGCGCTGCCCATCGGGACATCGCCGCGCCGTACACGACACCGCCCGGACGTACGACGCGGCTCGCCTCGCGGAGGACCGTCAGGCGATCGGCGGGGGACGGCAGGTCATACAGCGGACCAAGGAGTAGCACTGCGTCGACGCTCTGGTCAGCGAGTGTCAGGTCGCGTGCATCACGACCGGTGCCGGCCTCTGCATCCTCCCGTCCGAGACGCTCGTAGTAGACCGTCAGCTGGTGCTGCAGGCGTCGTCCTCCGGCCGTGATGGAGAGGCGATGACCGGCGCCGTGGAGGGCGCCGCAGGGTCCGAGGTGGCAGCGAGCCGTCGCTCGAGCTCCTCGATCTCGGCGTCGAGCTCCTGATCCTCGGGCTCGAGCGAATCGATGGCGATGGCGAGGTCTCGCACGGTGGGGTTGAGAGCCAGCAGCGCGACCGTGGCACCTTCGATCCTGCTCACGGCGCGGACAGCGCTGAACGAGTCACCTCCGAGATCGAAGAAGTTCGCCGTCACGTCCACATCCGCGATCCCGAGGACGTCGCACCAGGCAGCTGCGATCGCGCTCTCCACGGGCGTCAGCGGCGACTTCGCGGAGGACACCGCGCCTGCCGATGCCGAGGGCGCGGGCACCTCGGCGGTCGCAGCAGGCACTGTGGCGGCCACGGCGGACAGGATGCTCGTCGTCCGCTCGGCGGTGCCAATCTCGTCCAGCGCCGCGAGCAGCCCTGCCATCAGGGCATCCACGGTCGTCTCCTCGAAGCGGTCCTCGTGCCAGATCAGCTGCAGCTCTGAGACGGGCTTCGGTGTGAGGGTGACCGCAAGCGGGACGCTGATCTTGTCGAAGGTGTTCTGCGACCGGACGATCAGGGGGCCGTCGTCGACGACGCCGAAGTCGTAGTTCGCGTGCACGACGATGCTGTCGAACAGCTGTCGGCCCGGAGCGCCTACCCACTTCTTGATCTCCGCGAGGGGGCTGTACTCGTACTCCCGGGCGGCGGCCTCCCGGCTCTGGACCTCGCGCAGCCATTCGCCCAGCTCTGCGTCCTCGGGAACCGCAACAGCGACGGGCAGGGTGTTGATCAACACGCCGATCATCCGGTCAACGTCGGGCAGCTCGGCCGAACGTCCCGAGCTGACACAGCCGACCACGACCTCTGAGCCGGCGGAGTCTGCGTGACGATGCAGTACAGCTGCCCACGCGGCGTCCAGGACGGTGGTGGGCGTGACCCGGTGCCGAGCGGCCGTCGCTCGCATGCCGTCCTCGATCGTGTCTGCGATGTCGACGACGCGCCGCCGCGGTTCCCCGGTCGGTCGCTGAGGGTCCACCGGGCGCAGGCCGCGCAACGGGCGTCGCCTTACGTCGCCCAGGCTGTCCGACCAGAACTTCCGCGCGGCATCCATGTCCTGTCTGTCCAGCCAAGCGATGTAATCGCGGAACGGCGGGGCGGGTGCCGGCCCGGGTCCTCCGGTGGTCAGTCTCCGGTAGTGGCTCATGACCTCGTTCATGAACAGCGGCACGGACCAGCCGTCCATCAGCAGGTGGTGATGGGTCCAGGCAAGCGCATAGCGCTCATCGTCGAGTCGGACGACGAGGAGCCTCTGCAACGGGGGAACGGTCAGGTCGAAGCCGGAGGCGCGGTCCTTCGACAAGAGCTCGTCCAGGCGCTGCTGCTGTTCCTCCTCGGGCTGTCCGCGCCAGTCGTCCAGGCGGGTGGGCGGCGTCACATTCCGGTGGACAACCTGCAGTGGCTGGTCCAGACCGTCCCATTGGAAGGACGTGCGGAGTGCGGGATGGGCCGCGAAGACGTGCTGCCAGGCCTCGATCAGAAGGTTGGTGTCCAAGGGTCCGTCGACGATGTAGACGTCCTGCATGAGATACATGTCCCCTGAGCTGTCTTGCAACGTGTGCAGCAACATGCCCTGTTGCATCGGCGAGAGCGGGTAGATGTCTTCTACGTTGGTCGTGACCACGGATCGGCCTCCTGGCCTAGTTGGATGGGTCGTCACCGTCCTGCGCGGAGCGCGGCGGTGAGGATGTCGGCAAGGGGCACAGCCATCTGCACAGGCCACAACGAGGGCTGCTCCTCATCATTGACGAGCACCAAGAACCTGCCGTCGGGGTCATCGAAGGGATTCATGCTCCGACGCTACACACACCCGCTGCGCAGGCCGTGTCACGTGAACAGGGACGACCCGTCGCGCCTTCGCGTGACAGCTGACACGTGTCCGAGCTGGTGACGCATCTCGAGTTCGACAGCGCTTCATTCCCTCAGGGGCGAGAGGACCGTCACCGGAAGAGGTGACCTGCCGCCAACCGTCGCCCTGGCTAGCGTCGCGCAACATGGGCATGCTGAGTCAATCTGTGTCGGCGCCTACCGCTCCGGCAGCTGTATCGCCAGCCCCAGTTGCCCCGGGCTCTGCGGAGGATCCGACGAGGGCTACTCGGGTGCTTGCGGTGGCTCTCATGAAGTCGGGAACCCATCTGCTGCAGGAGCTGCTCATTGCCATGGGCTATCGCATCGCGGGAGTCCCGCGAATTCCGCAGCACGCAAGGGTTCAGCTCACCTTGGACGACGTCGTTCGGATTCGAGATGCGCCCGCAATGTCTGCCCACACTCACCCCACGCCGCGCGACTCCTGTCGCTCTGAGGTTGACGAGCCTGGCCTTTGGACGGCCGTCCAGGATCACATCCAGCTCCAGCTTGGTGCGCCCTTGGCTCGACATTACGGTCGAGAATGCACGAACACCGAACCGATGGCCGGCTCCACCTACTTGCCCTTCGAGGCAACGCCCAGCGACGTGGCTTGGATCGTTTCGGAGCTCGATCCGCTCCGGGTTGATGGCAACTTCTGGAACGAGTGGCTGACGACGGGCGAACCTCGGACGCTCTTCTTGTTCCGTGATCCGCGCGCCACCACCTTATCCATGGTCAACTTTCTCTTGGACGCGACCGGCAACGGCTTCGGCGATTACAAGGACTTCCGCGTCTTCCACGAGATTCTCAGTGGCTTGAGCTCCCTGGAAGAGCAACTTCGGTTTGCGCTGACCTGCCCGGGGTTCCCCGGCCAATGTGATCACGCGCGTATGCGCTGGATGCTGTACCACCCTCGCGTCTTCTCAACCTCGTACGAGGCGCTGGTCGGGCCCGAGGGTGGTGGAACATCGATCGAGAAGGCCACAGCAATCGCGGGCGTCCGCCGGCATCTGGGAGTCACCGAGTCCCACTCCACCTCTATCTATAACCGCAACTCCTTCACTTTTCATGTGGGAACCGTTGGCTCGTGGCGTCAGGCATATTCGCCGGAGAATCTTGCTCTTGCAGACCGCGTGTTCTTCGACGATCTACGAGCCTATGGATACGCAGACTGACTTTCCGATGAAGCCGTTCGGACGGGTCTTTCGGGACGACGCTCGATCGAGGCGGTTCGGGTCGTCGGGCTCGGCACGCCGGCGGTGCTCCTCGCCCGCGCCCGCGCCTACTCCGCCCTGGCAGCGTGAGCTACCGAACGCCGAACGTCCGCAATCTGGGGTAGGTTGCCGGCATGTCTGACTTCACGATCAAGGCGCTCACGCCGGAGACGTTCGACGACTTCGCCGCTCTCGTCGAGCGGAACAAGGGCATGTTCGCCAGCTGCTGGTGCACGCACTTCCATCCCGACTGCGCGGAGAAAGGCCAGAGCGCCGAGGGGAACCGGGCGCTCAAGCAACGTCTGGTGGCCGACGGGATCGCGCACGCGGCACTGGTCTACGACGGCGACCGGGCCGTCGCCTGGGCGGAGTACGGATCACCCGAGGAACTGCCCAACATCCAGCACCGCAAGGAGTACGTCGCCACTGCCGAGCGACTGCCCGACTACCGGGTCACCTGCATCCTGGTCGAGCGCGGCCTTCGCGGTCAGGGCCTGGCGGCGATCGCCCTGCGCGGAGCCGTCGAGCTGATCGCGCAGGCCGGCGGCGGCCTGGTCGAGGGCTACCCGCACGACACCGGCGGGGTCCGGAAGAAGAACTCGTCGTTCCTCTACAACGGCACCCGCACGATGTACGAGCGCGAGGGCTTCACCTACGACCGGCCCAAGGGCCTGGGCAACTGCGTGATGGTGCGCGAGGTGGCCCCGAGCACGCGCGACTGAACCGGTCCAGCGCTCCACGCGGACACGACGGCTGCCCGGCACCGCGCCGTCTCTACGAGTCGCTCGGCTCCTCCACGATTGCGCGTACGTGCCCACTTTCGTGGAACCTTATGGCGGGCTCTCGCGACTGATCCGCAAGCCGGACCCCATCGGTCCCTAGACCCAATGTGGACGGCAACCGGCCGATCACCGATTGGGGATCCCCAAACCGGCTCTCGTCAGCGACTCACCGACCTCCGCGGAGAATCGCGACTAGGGAACGGGGAACTCGCGTGGTGGACCCTCACCGGTGGCGCCGTCGACCGCTTCGCGCAACAAGTCGGCGTGACCGGTGTGGCGGGCGTACTCCTCGATGGTGTCGCTGATGAGCCGCCGCAGACTGATCCCGCCATCGGGGGCGTAATCAAGACCCGACTCGGCGAGGACGCTGGCGACCGTGGCGCGAGAGCGATGTACCGCCCGCACCCAGAGGTCGCGGAGCGCCTCGGGATCGTCGTCCTTGGCCGACTCCCAAGCCCAGGTCTCCCATGTGGAGTCGTGGTCGATGTCTCGGAACTCGGGCAGCAGGGGCGCACCAATCAGGCCGCTCTGAAACTTCAACTCCTCACAGAGCGCCAAGTGCTTGAGAAGTCCGCCGAGAGTGAGCGCGGACCGACCCAGATGCAATTTCAAGCCGTCCGAGTCCACGTCCCAGCACTTCCAGGCGAACGTACGACGATTGCGCTCCAGAGTAATGAGGGCGGTCTGGATCTCGTCGCCGTACTTGAAAATGGCGAGGTCCCACTCTGGAGGTCGTCCGGGCGTGAACCCGGGCGCGCTCGTCAGCGGTGGAGTCGGAGCGGAGTTCGTGTCCATGCTGGCAGCGTAGTACCGCAATGTAGTACCGCAATCGGACGAACTGCTTCCGGAACTGCGGCCAACCGCGCCCCTCCGATGGCCGATCCCTCACCGGCAAGGGTCAGTGCCGGTCGATAGACCGCTCATACCGCAGACAGTAAGCCGCGGTCATGCCGCCCGTCGGTCAGTTGCGCCAAGGAGCGGCACCTCGCACGCAACTACGCCGCTCGAATGTCACCTCGACGGTAGGTCATCGAACGTCGGCCCGCCTGCACTCGCGCTCGCGGGAAGGGCGACCTCGGGCGCTAGGGTGCCACTGCAGCACCTGGGGGCATTTCCAAGGGAGGCGATGGGCCACCGCGCGGACCAGGGCTCAGCCTTGATCCACGGAACGAACTGATCGTGAGCGGCGTGTCGTACGACGCGATGATGCCCTCCGAACTGGGAAGATCGAAGTTGCTAACGCTTCAAGATTCCCGTTCGAGAGGGCACCTTCGGGGTGAGGCGGCATCATTCATCCGTGGATCAAGGCTCAGGTACTCCGCGGACCAACCGTCGACCCGCTCCGAGCTGGGGCTCCCCCAAGCAAGGCGGATTGTGGGGAGTCGGAGGCTAGATCATGCGGTGTGACGTCGGGGAAGTTCTGCTCCACACTTCGCACGGACGAGTGCAGGTAGACCAGGAGGAAGCAGGTGGCGAGGACAAGGCCGATCACCAACGTGGTCGTTGCGATTCCACGGCCGGGCCCGGCTCCCACGATGGCTGCCAACCAAGGGGCGTCTACGTCCTTCTCGCCTACCAGAGGAACGAGAAGGAGCAGAGAGGCAATGCGGGTAGCCATGAACGGGAGGGAGGAGAGCACGTTCCTCATCGCCGCCGTACGGCCGAGCATTCCGGGGGCCACCTTCAGCTGCATCAACGTCTGGATCGAGCCGATAAGGACGGGCCCGGATGCGAGGAGCAGGAACGAAGCGATTGCCAGCAACGCCGTGTTGGGGCGGAGACTGCCAAGAACCATCGCGCCAGCGAGCAGCATGGAGGAGGCAAGAATCGTGTCGGCCAATCGTCGGACGCTCCCCAGAGTCATCATCAGCACCGTCCCGATGGTGATCCCGGCTACCGCTGACACAGCGACCAAGACGATCTCGTCACTCGAGGCGAACGACGATGCCATCTGATGCCAGAGCGCCTCGCAGCTGCTGAGGCCGACAGTAGCCAGTGCGACAACGCCGAGCAGAGAAGCCAATCCAGGACGGGTGGTGACGTAACGCCATGCCCACCCAAACTCAGTGAGCAGTGACTTGAGCTGGGAGCCCGCGGCGGTGTCGACGGCCGTGCGAGAGGGCTTCGCGATCGACACATTCCTTAACGTGAGCAAGGCGAAGGCGTAGCACAGACAGCCCATCACAATGACGCCATACAGACCGAGAGCATCAAGTATCGGCCCAGAGACCGCGAAACCGACGATTGCCGCACCCGCTGTCACCACCATTCGCATTCCATTTGCCTTGCCCAGGTTTCGTTTCGGCACCAAGAACGGAATCGACGCATCGAATGCGGCGAGGTGGAATGTTTTCAGAATGACAGCAAAGTACAGGGTGCACACGAAGAGAATTGGCGCCACCGGTGAGTCTCCGACGGTGGTGAACAGGGCAAGGGTCATGAAGTTCAGTGCCCCAGCTATGCTGGCCACCATCATCGAGCGACGTGCTCCCCAGCGGTCCACCAGAGAACCAGCGAAGGGGGAGGCAATGACGAACGGCAGGTACCACAGGAAGGTCGAGACTTGCAGCCAGACCGGGAAGCCGTATTGGAAGACAAGGTATGTCCAGATGGAGTAGAGCGCAAGTTCCATGCCGGTTATCGCGATGAACTGTCCTGCATAGAAGAGCGCAAAAGTGCGCCTCCCAGGCGTGGTTGCCAAGGTTGCCGAGGTTGCCGACATGGCTGCTCCTTCGAACGACGCTATGGGGCCGGCGCAGGACGCCGTACCGCGAGGAACGGTACCGGCGCCGCAACATGGGGCACTGTCACCTGAATGCTGGACCCGAGGCTCTCCCCGGTGCGGGAGGTCATCGAGAGCCTCACCGACGAGTCGCTCGAAGGCCACACCGAGCCGGTGGAGGGGCCGGGGTACCCGCCGCCGAACAACTATCCCGTGCGCGAGTGCCTGTCGACCGTCCTCAATGAGGAGTGGGAGCATCGGCTCTATGCCGAGCGAGTGTCGCTGGCAGGCCCCTATTCCTGCGACACGACACACCCGGGGACGGTCCGTACGCTCCGACCGTGGGCATGAGCGACACTGCCACCAACCTGGAGCGGCTCACCGCCGAACGCGCTGACCTGGAGCGGCGGCTTGCTGAGAAGCGGGCGGCGAAGCAGCGACTCGCGCAGTCGCGGCGGATCGTGCCAGTACCGCGCGACGGGTCGCTGGTGTGCACGTACCAGCAGGAGGGAGCCTGGTTTCTCCAACAGCTGGACCCGCTGTCATCGACGTATCACATTCCATTCCTGCTCAAGCTCCGCGGTGAGCTGAACGTGCCGGCGCTGGAGCGGGCATGCCATGCCCTCGTGGTACGGCACGAGGCCCTGCGCACCAGGTTCACCGACGTTGGCGGCGGGCCCCGGCAGGTCATCGACCCGCCGCCGGCGACCCGGCCGCTACCCGTGCTGGACCTGCCCGCCGACCAGATCGAGCAGTGGGCCGTCGGCGAGATCCATCGACCGATGAACCTGGCGACCGGCCCGCTCCTGCGCACGTCGCTGGCCCGCATCACACCGCGGGAGCACGTGCTCGTGTTTGTCGTGCACCACATCGTGTGTGATGGCTGGTCGATGCGGGTCCTGGCCGGTGAGCTGTCCACGCTGTACGCCGCTGAAACGGGTGGTACCGAGGCACGCCTACCCGATCTGCCGATCCAGCCGGCCGACCACGCGGTCTGGCAACGCCGCTGGCTCAGCGGTGAGAAGCTTGACCGCCAGCGCGACTACTGGCGCGCCCGGTTGGCCGACTTGTCCACGGTGGATATACCGACCGACCGGCCACGGCCGGCCCAACCCGAAGGCACCGGCGCCACCCTGTCACGGAGCGTACCCGACGACGTGGCCGCTGCCGCCCGCGCCTACGCCCGCGCCAATGGCATTTCGTTCCTGGCACTCATGCAGGCAACGCTGCTCACCGTGCTGCACCGTTACACAGGGCAGTCGGACCTGCCAATCGGATCCGTCTTCTCCGGCCGCAACCGGGCCGATCTCGAACCCCTGGTCGGCTTCTTCGTCAACTCGATGGTGCTGCGCACCCACCTGGACGGCAACCCCACCTTCGCCGAACTCGTCCACCGCTGCCACGACACGGTCCTCGACGCCGCCAACCACCAGGACATCCCCTTCAGCCTGGTCGTCGACACCCTGCAACCCGACCGGGTCGCCGGCCGTAACCCGCTGTTCCAGGTGGCCCTCACGCTGCAGCCCGCCGGAGCCGCCATCGACGTGCCGACGCTGGGCGAGATCACCACGGAGCTTCTCGATAGCAGCGGCGGCCACGCCCGCTTCGACCTGAACGTGCTGGTGGTCGACGGCCCGGGCAGCGCGCTGGAAATCTCGGTGCTGTACGCCACCGAGCTGTTCGACCCCGACCGCATCGACCGGTTCATCGACCACTTCACCGCCGCCCTCGCCTGCGGCCTGAGGGCGCCTCACCAGCCCGCCACTGGAATCGAGCCCATCTCCGACAGCGAACGGCACCAGGTGCTGCACGCCTGGAACGAGACAGCGGTGGGCTATCCGGCCCAGCCACTGCACCGGTTGGTCGAGGCCGCCACCAGCGCCACCCCCGACGCGGTCGCGGTCGTCGACCACGACGGCACCTCGTACACCTACCGGCAGCTGAACTCGGCCGCCAACCAGTTGGCCCACCGGCTGCGGCGGCAAGGCGTCGGCCCGAACACCCCCGTCGGCGTCTGCCTGCGGCGTGGTCTCGACCTGGTCACCGCCCTGCTCGCCACCTGGAAGGCCGGCGGCGCCTACGTGCCCCTCGAACCCGACCTGCCCGCGCAGCGACTGGCGTTCCTGCTTGACGACGCCACGCCGGCCGTCGTGGTCACCCACGCGGCCCATGCCTCGGCGTTCCCGGCCGTGATCGCGCTCGATACCGAGCGGCCGGCCCTGGCCGCCGAGCCGACCACCACACCGGACGGCGGCGGCGGATTGGACGACCCCGCCTACCTGCTCTACACCTCCGGCTCGACCGGAACCCCGAAGGGAGTCCAGGTTCCGCACCGGGGCGTGCACAACCGGATCGCCTGGATGCAGGACACCTACCGGCTCGAGGCCGACGACCGGGTCCTGCAGAAGACACCGTACGGGTTCGACGTGTCGGTGTGGGAGTTCTTCTGGCCCCTGGTAACCGGAGCCACCCTGGTCTTCGCCATGCCCGGCGGCCACGGTGACCCCCGGTACCTGCGCCAGCTGATCACCCGCGAGGGCGTCACCACACTGCACTTCGTACCCACCATCCTGAACAACTTCCTCGACGCCGTCGACCCCGCCCCCCTTCTGGCCGGACATCGAGGTGCACAACCTTTATGGGCCAACCGAAGCGTCCATCGATGTCACCGCGTGGCACTGCAAGCCAGACGCGGCGACTGTCCCCATCGGACGTCCGATCGCCAACACCCGGACCTACGTCCTCAACGACCAGCTCCAGCCGGCACCGATCGGGATTCCCGGCCAACTGTTCCTCGCCGGAGTCGGCCTGGCCCACGGCTACCACCACCAGCCGGCGCTGACCGCCCAACGGTTCCTGGCCGACCCGTACGGTCCGCCCGGACAACGCATGTACGCCACCGGAGACCTCGCCCGCTGGCGCTCTGACGGTGTGCTGGAGTATCTCGGCCGACAGGACGGCCAGATCAAGATCCGCGGCCAGCGCGTCGAACTCGGCGAGGTTGAACATGTCCTCGCCCAACACCCCGACGTCCGCCAGTGCGCCGTCGCCGTCCGCGAAGCCAGCTACCTCGCCGCCTACGTCGTCGGCGACGTGGACCTGGGCGAGCTCCGGACGCACGTCGCCGAGTGGCTGCCTGCCTACATGATCCCGACGGCGTGGGTCGCGC
>WNGB01005598.1_pt1 | contig 18735 bp, 19 predicted proteins | sample 5400681 | NCBI WGS metagenome assembly WNGB01 (sample SAMN13153367, study PRJNA577476) | soil metagenome | isolation source: 115 cm soil or saprolite under grassland replicate 2 | place: USA:California | collected 2016-06-15 | reverse complement strand
GAATGCCCATCTCGCGATGCATGAGTGCCCCCTCTGACTTAATAAGCTCGCCCTAATCCCGGCCCACTCCCAGCGCATCCGCCACCCGGTTGATGTAGTTGAACCAGGACGCGATCAGCGTGATCTGCAGGATGCCGCGGTCGTCGAAGCCGACGGCGCGCAGCCGCTCGTGGTCCTTCTGCCGGATGCGGATGGCGTCCTCGGTGAGCTGGGTGACGTAGTCCAGCATCGCGCGGTCCGCCTCGGACAGCGGCGCGTTCTCGTAGTCCTCGACCAGCGCCTTCACGAACGCCTCGTCCAACGTCACGGCACGCAGGAACTCTGCGTGGGACTCCAGTCAATAGTGGCACCGGTTCACGGCCGAGACGCGCGTGGTGATCATCTCGTGCTGGCGGCGCGTGAGCGGCAGGTCCGGCGACATCAAGGCTCCGAAGGTCGAGAAGGCGTGGCGCAAGGCCTCCGGGATGAGGGTGTGGGTGGCGACGATGCTCGTGCTGCCGTCGTCACCCGGGTCCCGCGCGTACTCCTTGGGATAGAGCTTGCGCTGCGCCTCCAGTGCCTGGCGCAGCGCTTCGTCCGCCTGAGTGAACGGAATCGTCTTGATCCAGGCCATCGGCTTCGGAGACGCCCTGGACTAGCTGCCCCCGGACCGGCGCGGGATGTTCAGCTTGCCGAAGCCGCGCGTGTTCTGCTGGCCCTTCCAGGGCTGCCGGGTGCCGTGCTTGGCCGGAACGGGCGCCGGCTTCTGGGCTTCGGGGGCGGCTTCGGTCGCCGGGGCGACCTCCTTGGCGCGCTTGGCGCGCTCCGCCTCCTCGTCCTTGACCAGGTGGCACTGCTTGTACTTCTTGCCGGAACCGCAATGGCACGGATCGTTCCGGCCCAGCTCGCGTCGTGTGGGTTCTGCCAAGGTCCTCCTCCGAGCCTCTCAGTTTAGCTTACTAAGTCCGGTGGGCACTCACGCAGGGCAAGGGGGCGTTCGCGCCCCCTGAACCGCCTCGCGGTCGGCTGGCCCCAAGCCAGCGAGACGCCTCGCCCTGTGTGCCGCTGGTCGTTGGTGGTGCGTGCGACGCGTCGCTGCAAAGAATAATGGATATCGTTGGAAGGCCGGGACGCTCGGGGCCGGCCCTATTCAAGTCCTCAGGGGACCGCACGGATGCGCCTGAAGTGCCGGGGCGTGCTGTAGCCGACGTACTACGTGACACGTGCGATGACGCGGTCCCAGTTTGGAAAGCTGTCGGTGCGCCGGCCTCCAAAGCAGTCAGTCAGGACTCGGAGCTCCGTGATATCCGCAAGGTCGACGCGGCGCCAATGAGGCAACGATCCAGAACTGGAGGACCCACCGACCTGGTAGACAAGCATCTGGACCCTGCCCGCGTGCTTGCCAAGGAGATGGGGTTCAGCGATCCGCGGCAAGCCGTGCAGCACGAAGGAGACCAAGTGTCGGTCCGCTATGGCGGCCGAGATCAGAGCCTGAGGATCCATCTCGACGCATGACCCACGGTCGGCTGGATTTTACCGGAAAGCTGGGGGTGGCGGTGGCGGCCAATGGTGCCGCGCGTGAGATACTCACCGCCTTTATTGAAGGGAGCCATGGCGCTTCCGTCCGCATTCAAGACCGACGAGAGCTTCCTCGAGAAGATCGTGATGGGGGCCAAGGCCACGCAACGGACCTTCCAGGACCTCGAACGCCAAGGCCACCAGCCCATCGAGCTCGAGCGCGGATCGATGAGCTTCAAGATCTGGAAGGCCATCAAGACCAAAAGGGTTCGGGTTCCGGACATCTTGTGCCTGCGCTGCGGGCACAGAATCGAGTCTCGCGGGAAGAGGAAGCTGGAGATCACCATGTCCCACTCCGCGTCCAACCCCGAGCGCGGGTGGGACGCGGGCCTCGACGACAACGACGCGATTGCCCTGGTGCCGTGCGAGCGGGTCGGGCCGAGCCCACTGGACTGGGTGGCCAGTGACCTCGTCCAGTACCTGCCGGTGAAGGCGCTCCGCAAAGCTTACCGAGCCAAGCTGGTCAAAGCCGAAAAGCCCAAGGGCGCCGGCGAGGGCTTCGAGTTGCGCCTGACCTGGCCGGCTGCTGTCGCGAAGTCGGACGCGACGGTGACCGGTGTGGAAGACGACTGCATCGCCCTTCAGGATGGAGAGGGCCGCGCCCGCCGTGTCCAGCTCAACCGCCGCCCGAGGCTCACTGCGCGCGTTGTGGTGGGCGACCGGGTCCGGCAGCATCAGATCCTCGCGTCGGTCGTGCCAGTGAGCATATTGCTTCCATGTGCGGGTGGTGCGGACCTTCAGACGTACCTCGACCTCACGCGCAGCACCTCTTTGAGCGACCGCTATACCGCGGCCAAGGCCCTCCGCCGCTTTGGGGACGAGGCGGCGACGGCAGCTCTCTTGGACCGTCTTCAAGACGACCGCGAGCACGTGTACGTGCGGCTCGAAGCAGCGGCCGGGCTGCTGGCGCGTGGTCGGGTTGAGGGGCGGGGCTTTTTCGCGGCTACACTCGGCGACGACTACTTGGAGCGGCGCCTGGAGGCGGTGATCGTCCTTGGGGAAGTGGCCACGGCAGATGCTGTGCGGCTTCTCATACGCGCGTTGGCGGACCCGGCCCAGCCGGCTGGGATCCGAGCGGGGGCCGCCTGGGCCTTGGGTGCCACCGGTGATCGTGAGGCGCTCGCTCCGCTGATCGAGAGTTTCAAGGCGCTGGAGACGGAGGTCAAAGTCGAGGCCGCCCGCGCCCTTGCCAACCTGGGTCGCCGCTACCGCGACGACCTGGTGAACGCCTTCCCGAGTGCAGCCCCCGAGCAGCGGCCTGGCGTCGCTTGGGCCCTCAGCAAGGCGGGCGGGGTGACCATCGCCGAGTTGCTCGGTGCGCTGGTCGACGAGGATGCGCGCCATTGGGTGGCGTACGTCCTCGGCACTCAGGATCCGGCTCGCCTGGTGGCCGAGGTGGAGGACCTCGCACGGCGCGATCCTGAGGTTTACTTCGCGGTGACGGTCTTGTGGAAGATCTTGGCGAGTTGGGTCTATGGGCTTGAAGAATACTGACGGGCGCGGGCAGAGCGTGCCCGCCATGTACACCACCGACATGGGCGAAGCGCTCGTAGGCGACTCGCACGAGCTGTTGCGCTGCGTTGAGTCCGAGTCCATCGATCTCGTCCTTACGTCTCCGCCGTTTGCCCTGCAGCGGCAGAAGTCCTACGGCAACGAGGAGCAGGGGGCCTACGTCGACTGGCTGCTCGGCTTCTGCGGCGAGGTGCTGCGCATGCTCAAGCCGAGCGGCAGCTTCGTCCTCGACCTCGGCGGCGCTTACCAGAAAGGCCGGCCCGTACGGTCCCTCTATAATTTCCGAGTGCTGATCCGACTCTGTGACGAGCTGGGTTTTCGGCTGGCCGAAGAGTTTTTCTGGCACAACCCGGCTCGGCTGCCCTCCCCGATCGAATGGGTGAACAAGCGCAAGATCCGGGTCAAGGACTCGGTGAACACCGTCTGGTGGCTGTCCAAGGGCGATGAGCCGAAGGCAGACGTGCGGAGAGTGCTGGTGCCCTACTCGGCGCGCATGCTGAAGCTGCTCGAGGATCCGGAGCGTTTCTACACGCCGAAGAAGCGACCGTCCGGCCACGACATCGGCGCGCGGTTCAGTGGTTCCAACGGTGGCGCCATCCCCTCGAACCTCCTGGAGATCTCCAACACCGAGAGCAACTCACCCTACCTCCGGCTCTGCAAGCTTGCCAAGGTCGCTGGACATCCGGCACGGTTTCCCGAGAGACTCCCGTCCTTCTTCATCAAGTTCCTTACCGACCCTGGCGACACCGTGCTCGATTTCTTCGCCGGCTCGAACACTACGGGCGCGGTGGCCGAGGCGCTGGGACGCAGGTGGATGGCGTTCGATCTGAGTACTGAATATCTGGCTGCCTCCGTCTTCCGCTTCGCCGACGGACGGATGTCCGACAAAGAGGCGGTCGAAATCCTTCGTGCCCTGTCGAGCCATCCGGGCGCCGGTGTGAAGCTCCAAAAGGTTCAGCGCACCCTGGCCCTCGCCTGACGGCCGGCACGGCTGCTTCCGCGCTCGCCGTCGTACGCCGATGCTCCCGCGCGATCTCGGAATTTCGGCAGCCTCGCGGCCGCTGGTTTCTAGGACATGCCGACATCTATGACACAAGAGTCCTTAAGGAAGTAGGCTCGGCGAGGATTCCCACGGGTAGGGTAGGAACGTCGCCAATGCACCTCACGCCGCTGCTGAATGCCGAGGACCTTTCGGTACAACTCCTCGGCAAGGCTCTGGAGTGGCTGCAGTCGACGATTGGCGAGGCGGTGATTGACGAGCGGATAAAGACGCAGGTCAGTCTCCGGGGCAAGACAGTCGTTGAGATGTTCGACACGATATCCCCCGGGCGCAAAGGCTGACGTCTTCGGATGGCACCTTTACAACTGCCATGCTTACTTCTACGACCCGCCGAGCTACGACCCGAATGCTGGGTGCCGGATCGTCCCGACCCTGATATCCCTAGGTGCACGCGTCGAGCTCCTGAAGGACGTGCCAGGAGCAGCAAACCGCCTGAAGGACGTCGCAGCCGGCAAGGCTGAGATCGAGAAGACTCTTTGAGCTCCTGGTCGCCGCAAGCTACGCGAAAGCCGGCTGGAAACCAGAGATGCTCGAGCCGTCGGTCCTCGAGAAGAAGCCGGACATCAAAACGGTAGTTGGAGGCAAGGACGTTTACATCGAATGCAAGCGCCTCTCGAAGAGCAGCGGGTACGCGCAGAAGGAACGGGAAGTATGGCTCGGCCTCGTAAAGCCGCTGGGCGAGTACCTCCGGGACCAGCCGCTGCCGATCCTGCTCGACATCGTATTCCATAAAGAGCTGTCGACCCTGCCCCAGACGCTGCTCGTGGATGTGCTCGGCCCGAAGCTTCCGCTTGCTGTGCCCGGCACGATCGTCGACTCAGGCGAGATGACAGTGGTTCTCCGTGTTGTGGACATGGAGCCGCTGCAGAAGGAGCTGGAGAACGTCAATCTTCGGATGAACGGGTCGCGGTTCAACTACCTGCTGTTCGGGCATTACGATCAAACTCGCGGATACCACTCGCTCTTTTGGGGCGTGATGGACAAACGCCATCCCGTGTTCATAAAGAGCATGGACTATGCGGCGGGGATATCCTGGTCGTGCGATGCGCCTCGGTCCCTGGCGGCAAAGGCTCGCGATGTTCGTGACCGGCTGAACGATGCGGTAAGGCAGCTCCCAGAGAAGGATCCCGGCATCGTCCACGTTGCGGTCGAGTCGTACGATGGGCCGGTCGTCGAGCGCATCCGCAACGAGCGGATAACAAGGAGCCTCAGCGCCATCCGCGAGAGGAAGGAATTGCGCTTCGTTCACGTCCACCTCGTGAGCTTCGAGTCGCCCCCAGACGAGGCGTGGGCCGTAGAGGAGACGGTATTCTCGACGAGCTTCGCCCCCGGCAAGGGCGCGACAGCAAGGCAGCACGAGGCCAGTCCCTACCGTCTGAAGCGCCACCACGTCTGGAGCATCGACGAGACGCGCACTCAGTTCATGCCGTTCAAGGGGTTTCCCGACTAGCGCAAGCGCCGGGTCAGGCCCAGGATCAGGCCGACCCCGAAGAGCAGGCCTTCGTAGGCGGCCAGCACCGTGCGCGTGACTGGCCCCATCTCGCGCTCCCCCACGAGGCGGGCGACGGGGCTCAGCCCCACCTGCGAGCCCTGGAACGCGCGCGCCATCGCGTTCAGGCTGGCGCCGGCCAGCGAGCGGCCGGCCCAGGTGAGGGCGATGCCCGCCAGCGCACAGCACAAGCCGGCGACGAGCGCGGCCATCACGCGCTCGGCGCCGCGAGGAGCGGCCATCCCGCCCTCCGGCCGCGGTGTGGCCAATGCGTAGCCGAGGCCGGCGGCGGCGCCCAGCCCGAGACCTTCGAGCCCGCCGCCCACCATCCACAGGTCCTGGCCGAACAGCGCGGCCAGCGTCCATCGGCCGATCACGTGCGCCGCGAACCCGATCACGGCGCCGCCGAGGGCACCCAGGGCCACCAGGGCCAGGCCGCGCAGCGATCGGGCGAGCGCTTCGGCCATGGCGAGCCCGGCACCCACGCCGGCCGCCCCCAGGCCGCCAACGAGCGCGCCGACCAGGGCCAGCGGCAGGATCACGCTCGCGCGGGCCGCGGAACCAGGCGCCAGCACCAGCGCGATGCCGCCCAGTGCGCCGCCGACGAGGCCCGCCGTCGCGCCTCCGGCGGAGGCGCCCGTCCATCGCCGGCCGGCCAGCCGCAGGGCGCGGCGCAGCCGCATGTGGATGAGGATCCGCGCCGCCGTGAGGCCGGCGGGCGCGCCGAGCAGCGGCACGAGGCCGGCGCCGGCCACGTCCCAGCGCGTGTCGCGCAGAAGGGCGCGCGCGGAGGCATGGCCCGGGCGCTGGTCGAGGCGCCGCAGCGCTTCTTCCGTCCCCAGCGCGTGCAGCGCTTCCGCGGCCTCGCGCCGCTCCGCCTCGCCCTCCTCGCCGGCGGCGACCGGCTCCGTCACCAGCAGCCGGGAGAGCGCGGCCTCGTAGGGATCGGCGGGGGCGGCCACGGACGGGAGCGTCGCCACCGGAGCCTCGAGCGGTCCGTCATCGGGACCTTCGGCGACGTCCGGGAACACGAACTGATAGCCGTGCCGCGACACCGTCCGCACGAACGCGGGCTCGCGCGACTGGTCCCCGAGCGCGCGCCGGAGGCTGCGCACGGCCTGGGTCAGGGCACCGTCCGACACGACGACGTCGCTCCACACCACGTCCAGGATGTCGCGCCGCGGCACCGCCTCGTGCCGCCGCTGCACGAGGAGGATCAGGAGGTCGAGATAGCGCGGGATGAGCGGCACCTCGCGGCCGTCGCGGACCAGGACCCGCCGTCCGGGCGAGAGCGTGAATCCACTGAATCGATAGCGCGACCGGCCGGCGGGAGGCGGTGGGCCCTCCGCCGCTTTCAGCGGTTCCCTCGGAAGCAGAGCCGGGCCAGCTCGTCCGCGCGCTCCGCGCCCACGAAGGCGACGAGGCCGCGCCGGATGGTCTCCTGGAGCGCGGTGAGGACGGCGGGGTCGACCGGGCCCTCACCCACCACGCCGTGCTTCGCGCACAGGTGTCGGGCGACCGCGTCGGCGGTGTTGGCCCCGAGGTGGGGCGTCAACACCTGGGCGATGCGCGTGGGAACGTCCATCTGTGGACTAGCGGCCTCCGCGCGGAGGATAGCACGCAGGGAATCGACCGCGATCAGGTCCGCTGGTCCGGACGGACGGAACGTCCGGACGGGCGCCGTCCGAGACGCGTGACCAGCCGGAGGACCTCCGCCACCGCGCGCGCGGACGCCATCTCGCCGAGCGGCCGGTGCGGAGCGTCGCCTTCGAAAGCCTCAGGAATGCTGGCCAGGGTGCCTTCGGCCAGGCGGGGGGCGAACTCGTCCAACCATCGCCAGGCCTCGGCCTTCGCCGACTCACCGTGGACGCGGATGAGCGCGTCGAAGTAGAGCGCGGCCAGGCACGGCCAGGCGGCGCCCTGGTCGAGGGACACCGCGCGGAGCCCCTGCTCGCCCGCGGTGCCTTCGTAGGCGGGGTCGGTGGCGGCGAGCGAGCGCACGCCGACGGGGGTGAGAAGGGTTCGGCGCACGACCTCCAGGACGCGCTGCGCCTTGTCGCGAGGCAACAGCGCGTGAGGCAGGGCGATCGCATGCAGTTGATGCGGGCGGACCGCGAAGTCCGCGCCGCTTCCGTCCACGACGTCGGCCAGGTAGCCGTGACGGTCGGACCAGAAGGCGCGCAGGAAGGATTCGCGAGCGCGCGCAGCCAGGGCGGCCCAGTCCCCCGCGCGCGCGGTCTGCCCGGCCGCGCGGGCGAGGTCCGCCCCGATGATCAGCGCGCTGTACCACAGCGCCTGGACCTCGACGGCGAAGCCGCGGCGCGAAGTCTCGGCGCCGCCGCCGCTCGCGGTGAGACCGAGCGGGTTGGCGCCGTCCTCGTGGCCGAGCAGGCCCTCCGCGGAGACGCCGACGCCGCCGCGCGTGCCCGCCCGATAACCCTCCAGGATCGCGAGCAGCGCGCCCTGCAGCTTGGCCCGGATGAACTCGTGATCCCCCGTCGCTTCGCGGAAGCGCTCGACCGTCACCACCCACCACAGGCCGGTGTCGAGCGCCTCGCCGTTGCTGCTCTCGTCGCTCGCGCGGGGACCCACGCGCGGCCCCTCGACTTGCGCGGTGAGACTGAGCAGGAGAGCGCGCGCATCGTCCGGGCGGCCGGTGGCCAGGCACAGGCCGGGGAGCGCGATGAGCGCCTCCCGCGCCGACTTCATGCCCGACGGATAGCCGGACACGATCGCCCGGCCCGCGTCGGGCGCGCGCACGACGAAGGCGTCGGCGGCGCGACGCAGGTCGGGCAGGAAGCCCGCGTTGGCGTCGCCGAGGGCGCGGATACGGCGCCGCTCACCCGCCACGCGGACCATCGGATCCGTCGAGGGCGGGATGGCGCCGGCCCAGGCCGTGAACGCGGCGGTGGACCCGGGCCGTAGCACGAGACGAAAGAGGCCGGGGCTGAAGAGGTCCTCCGGCGAGCCCGCGTCGCCCGCGTCCATCACGTACCGGAATCCGCGGTACCAATGCGGATCGGAATCCCAGGTGGCGCCCACCATGCGCAGGGCCAGCGGCGGGCACCCCGGGTAGGGCTGCAGGACGAAGTCGGGCCCGACACGCGCGGCCTCCGCGCGCACGGCCGCGTTCTCGCGCTGCCTCTTCTCCGGCTCGCGGTACGCGAGCAGCGGCCGGACCTCGAGCGCGGCGGGCTCCGCCCCCTCCAGCTGGTAGACGAGCACGACCGCAGGCTCGTGGTGAAGACGCGCGACCGTGCGCGAGACGCGGCGGCCCGCGACTTCCCAGGTCAGGGTCGGCAGGGGATCGAGCACGAAGGCGTCGGCGTGCTCGAACCCGCGCGGATGAAGCGCCTCACCGTAGTCGTTCGTGCCCAGCTCGTAGCGCACGCCATCGCAGGTGACCGCTTCCTCGACGCGGGAGAGGAGGACGAGGCGGGGATGGGCCGGAGTGGCGGCGGTGACGAGGAGCCCGTGTCCGCCGCGCGTGTTGAGCCCGAGCACGGTGGACGCGGCCCACCCGCCCAGGCCGTCGGCGAGGAGCCACTCGCGCCGCGAGGCGAGAGCCACGTCGCGTACGACCTCGGCCCCCAGCCTCAGCACCCGTGGCCCCCCGGCATCGGCGCGACATTATATGGGGGCCAAGCGCCCGCGCTGCGGCCACCAACGGGATGAGTGGCTGCGCTGCGGCCACCAGCGGGATGAGTGGCTGCGCTGCGGCCACCAGCGGGATGAGTGGCTGCCACTACCCGGCGGCGGCCTTCCGCTTCGCCTCCGCGCGATGCCTCAGGTACTCGATCACCGCGGGCAGCAGGGAGATGAAGACGATGGCGATCACGACGAGGCTGAAGTTCTGCTTGACCAGGGGCAGGTTCCCGAAGAAGTAGCCGGAGAAGAGGCAGACCGAGACCCAGAGGACGCCGCCGATCACGTTGTAAACGAGGAAACGGGCGTAGCTCATCGCGCCGATACCGGCCACGAAGGGGGCAAAGGTCCGGACGATGGGGACGAAGCGGGCGATGATGATCGTCTTGCCGCCGTACTTCTCGTAGAACGCGTGCGTCTTCTTCAGGTGCTCGGGGTTGAAGAAGCGCGATTTCGGGTAGTGGAAGACCCTGGGTCCCAGCCGCGCCCCGATCGCGTAGTTGACGGTGTCCCCCAGGATGGCCGCCGCGCAGAGAAGGAAGAAGAGCGGCCAGAAGCGGAGGATGCCGAGCCCGGCGAAGCTGCCCGCGGCGAAGAGGAGCGAGTCGCCGGGCAAGAGCGGGGTGACGACCAGTCCCGTCTCCAGGAAGACGACCAGGAAGAGCAGGGCGTAGGTGGAGGTGCCGTACCGCTGGACGACCTCGGCCAGGTGTTGATCGAGATGAAGGAAGAAGTCGACGAACCAGTGGATGAGATCCATGTCCTCCCCGTGAAGCCCTGACCGCGACGCGCCAAGCCTTGTATCTTACCAATTGGCCGCGGGTATCATGGCGCCTGCGCGGCGCGGGGCCGCATGAGGGCGTCGTGAGTGCAGCCGGCCCCAGGATCCTGGGGCGCTACGAGATCCAGGAAGAGATCGGCCGCGGGATGATGGGCGTCGTCTATCGCGCCCTCGACCCCGCGCTGGGCCGCACTGTCGCCCTCAAGACGGTGAGCCTCCTGCTCGCGGTGCCCGACGAGGACCGCGCCGGGTTCGAGCAGCGCTTCCTCAACGAGGCGCGCGTCGCCGCCGGCCTCAACCATCCCGGCATCGTCGTGGTACACGACGTCGGCCGCGACCCGGGCAGCGCCAGCCTGTACATCGCGCTCGAGTACCTGGAGGGCGAGACCCTCGAAGGGCGCGTGAAGCGCGAAGGGCACCTCGATTGGCGCGAGGCCCTGCAACTGACGGCGAAGGTGGCCGACGCCCTCCACCATGCCCACCAGCGGCACATCGTCCATCGCGACGTCAAGCCCGCCAACATCATGGTGCTCCCGAACGGACAGCCCAAGCTCATGGACTTCGGCATCGCCAAGATCCCGGCCGCGCAGCTCACGAGCGCGGGCGAGTTCTTCGGGACTCCGTCCTACATGTCGCCGGAGCAGGCCACCGGCGAGCCCCTCGATGCGCGCAGCGACGTGTTCTCCCTGGGTGCCGTGCTGTACCTCCTGCTGACCGGCACGCGCGCGTTCGACGCACCCTCGGTGCCGGGCATCCTCGCCCGCGTGGCCAAGAAGGATCCGCCTCCGCCGTCCAAGCTGACCCCGGGCCTGCCCGCGGTCGTCGACGACATCGTGGCGCGCGCGCTGGCCAAGGATTCTGGGCAGCGCTACGCGACCGCGCACATGCTGGCCGAGGACATCCAGGACGTTCTCGCGGAGCGCACGCCGCGCCATCGTGCGACCTGGACGCCCCCTCCGCCGGCCGACGAGACCATGCGCTCGGGCCCTGCGGTCGGCGGAGCGGCGGCATCCGCCGCGACCACGCGCCCGCCGGAGCCTCCGACCGCGGATCTCCGGAGGGACCCGAGCCTCGTGCTCCGGCTCGCGGAGCGCGTCGGTTTCCGCGGCATCCTCGTCCTCGTGGCGCTGGTGGCGGTGGGACTCGCCTTCCCTCTGGCCGGACGCCGGGCCGCCCAGTCGTTCCCGATTCCCCTTCCTTCGCTGCTCACCACGGCGGAGCCGGGGCATCTCGAGATCGCTTTCGAGCACCCGTTGCGCAGCGGCACCTTGCGCGTCTACGTGGACGACGCGCAGGTGCTGGAGGAAGCGCTCTCCGGCAAGGTGACGAAGAAGATCCTGAATTTCCGCCTGCGCAAGGGGTCGACGAACCAGACGCTCGATGTCGCGCCGGGGGGGCACGTCATCCGGGTCGACGTGGACAGCTCGGGATACGACGCGTCGCGCCGGATCCGCGGGACCTTCAAGAGTGGCGAGACGCGGCGGCTCGAGGCCACCGTGGACGGTCTCATCAAGAAGGAACTGACCCTCACATGGGGGGGGTAGTCCCGGCGGCGGCGCTGGTCGAGGTGACCAAGCAGTTCCCAGGCGGGGTGGCCGCCCTCGATCGGATCTCGCTTTCCGTCCTCGAGGGCGAGATGCTCGTCCTCCTCGGCACCAGCGGCTCGGGCAAGACGACGGCGCTCAAGACGATCAATCGGCTGGTACGGGCCGACCGCGGACAGGTGACCGTGCTGGGCCGCGACGTCGAAAGCTGGGACCCCATCGTCCTGCGCCGCTCGATCGGCTACGTGATCCAGGAGGCCGGCCTGCTCCCCCACCTGACCGTAGCCGAGAACGTCGGCATCGTGCCCCGCCTCCTCGGGTGGGATATCTCCCGGCGCGAGGCGCGCACGCGCGCCCTGCTGGAGCTGGTCGGTCTGGACCCCGAGCGCTTCGCGGCCGCGCTTCCCCGGCAGCTCTCGGGCGGCGAGCGCCAGCGCGCGGGGCTGGCGCGCGCCCTGGCCGCGGATCCTCCCCTCCTGCTGATGGACGAGCCGTTCGGCGCGCTCGACCCCCTGACGCGTCGCCGGTTGCAGGACGAGTTCAAGGCGCTGCAGCAGCGGCTGGGCAAGACCGTCGTCCTGGTCACGCACGACGTCCCGGAAGCGCTGCGCCTCGGCGACCGCGTGGCGGTGATGCATGCGGGCCGGGTGGTGCAGGAGGGACCGGCGGCGGAGATCCGCGCGCAGCCGCAGGCCGGGTTCGTGCGCGACTTCCTCGCCGCCGCGTTGCCGTGAGCTTCCTCCTCGAGCGCCGCTCCGAGCTGGCCGGCCTCATCGTCCAGCACCTGATCCTGGTGCTGCTCTCGACCGCGCTCGCGGTGGCCATCGGCGTCCCCGTCGGGATCCTGCTGACGAGGAAGAAGCACCTGGCCCGGCCCGTGCTGGCGGCGGCGGGCGTGCTGCAGACGATCCCGAGCCTCGCCCTGTTCGGGTTCCTCATCCCCCTCCCGCTGGTCGGCGGGATCGGCGCCCGCACCGCGATCGTCGCCCTCGTGCTGTACGCGCTGCTGCCGATCGTCCGCAACACCTACACCGGCATCCTGCAAGTGGACCCGGCCGTCTTGGAAGCCGCCACCGGACTCGGGATGACGGACGACGAGCGCCTGCGGCTGGTCGAGCTGCCGCTGGCCCTGCCCGTCGTCCTGGCCGGCGTGCGCATCGCGGCCGTGGTTTCCGTCGGCACCGCCACCATCGCGGCCGCGGTGGGAGCGGGCGGCCTCGGCACCTACGTGTTCCGCGGGATCGCCACCGTGGACACGCGCCTCATCCTGGCCGGCGCGGTGCCGGCGGCGGCCCTCGCCCTGGCCGTGGACGCGCTCCTCGCGCGCGTGGAGCGCAGCCGCCGTCCCGCGCGCGCGGCGGGCGCGCTGGCCGCCGTCGTCGTCGCCAGCCTCGTCCTGCTTGCCGTCTCGGCACGTGCGCGCTCCGGCCAGACCCAGGTCGTCGTCGGCTCGAAGAACTTCACCGAGCAGGTCGTGCTCGGGGAGATCCTGGCCGCCGTGCTTGAGGACCGCGGCTTCCGCGTCGACCGCCGGCTGAACCTCGGGGGGACGACGTTGTGCCACGAGGCCGTGCGCTCCGGCCGCATCGACGTCTACGTCGAGTACACCGGCACCGCGCTCACCGAGATCCTCGGGCGGCCCGCGCGCAGCGATCGCGAGGGGGTGCTGCGCGACGTGCGCGCGGGCTACGCGCCCCTGGGGTTGACCGTCGCTGCCCCGCTCGGGTTCAACAACACCTTCGCGCTGGTGATGCGGCCCGACACCTCACGCCGCCTCGGCATCCGGCGCCTGTCCGACCTGGCCCCGCACGCGGCCACCTTGAGAGTCGGGCTCTTCGGCGAGTTCGTCGAGCGTGCGGACGGCCTGCCCGGGCTGATGGCCGCCTATGGCTTCCGCCTCGCCGTGCCGCCCACGGAGATGGACCTGGGCCTCCTGTACCCCGCGCTGCTGGCGGACCGCGTGGACGTCGTCGTCGGCAGCGCCACCGACGGCCTCATCGCCGCCCACGACCTCGTGGTCCTCGACGACGATCGCCACTACTTCCCGCCCTACGACGCCGTGCCCATCGCCAACACGGCCAGCCTCGCCGCTCATCCGGGGATCGAATCGGCGCTGGCCGCGCTGGGAGGCCGCCTCGACGAGGCGACCATGCGCCGCCTGAACCTGGCCGTCGACGGGGCGCGTCGCTCCCCCGCCGCCGTGGCCCGCGAGTTCCTGCGCTCGTCCGGGCTGTCCGCGCGCTGAGCGGCGCTCAGACCTGTTCGCCGCCCTCCGGCCCGTAGAACACGACCCACACGTCGAGGTCGTCGCTGAAGTCTTCGAAGCGATGCTCGACACCGGCGGGGACGAACAGGACGTCGCCGGGCCCGAACGGCTCGCGGCCATCGCCGCTGCGGAACTGCCCGCGTCCGCGGATGACGACGTAGACCTCGTCGCGCGTATGCGGCTTCTGCGGGTCGCTTCCCCGCGGTGCGTAGAACTCGACGGTGAGGCTGCCGCGCTGCAGGGCGACGGCGAAACGTTCGCCCATGGGGCCGGGCAGGCGCGCGGCGAGGTCGGCGGCCGTGAATCTCACGTGAGGGAAACTACCACAGCGCGCGGGCGAAACGCCGCGTTTCTTGGCGGCGCGTTTTTCGTCCGCGCGCTCCGCGTCCCGGCGACCACCGTCCACCTGCGGTAGTCTTCGAAAAATGCAATCCCTCCTCGCCCGCATCGGCCTCCATCGGCCGGAGCTGCGGGCCTGGGCTCTCTACGACTGGGCCAACTCCGTCTTCATGACGACCGTCCTGCAGGTGTTCCCGATCTACTTCACGTCCGTGGTCGCGGCGGATCTGCCGCCCGCGCTCGCCAGCGAGCGCTTCGCCTGGGCCACCACCATGGCCATGCTCATCGTCGCCGTGGTCTCCCCCGCCCTCGGCGCCGTCGCCGACCAGGGCGGCGCCCGCAAGAAGATGATGGCGGCCTCCGTGGCCTTGGGGGTGGCGGCCACCGCCGCCCTGTACTTCGTCGGGCGCGGGGACTGGCGGCTGGGCGCGGCGCTCTTCATCCTGGGCAACATCGGCGTCAACGCCAGCTTCGTGTTCTACGAGTCGCTGCTGCCGCACATCGCGAGCGAGGGCGAGATCGACCGCGTCTCCACCGCCGGCTACGCCATGGGCTACCTTTCCGGGGGACTGCTGCTCGCCGTCAACGCGCTCTGGATCCAGCACCCCGCCTGGTTCGGCATCCCGGACGCGGCCACGGCGATCCGGCTGTCCTTCCTGAGCGCGGCCGTCTGGTGGGCCGCCTTCTCGATCCCGCTCTTCCGCCGCGTCCCCGAGCCGCGCACGGGAACGGAGGGGGCCCGCGCCGGGGCCCGCGTCATCGCCGCCGCCTTCGCTCGACTCGCGGGGACCCTGCGCGACTTGCGCGGCTACCGACAGGCCTTCCTCCTCCTGCTCGCGTTCCTGCTCTACAACGACGGCGTGCAGACGATCATCCGCATGGGCACCGCCTACGGCACCGAGCTCGGCATCTCCTCGGGCGCGCTCATCGCCGCCATCATCATGATCCAGTTCGTCGGCGTGCCGTTCGCCATCCTGTTCGGGGCCCTCGCCGGCCGCCTCGGCGTCAAGCGCACCCTGTTCATCCCGGTCGCGGTCTACGTCGTCGTCGCCGTGCTCGGCTACCGGATGAAGACGGCGGCCGACTTCTTCGTCCTGGCCTTCCTCGTCGCCACCGTGCAGGGCGGGAGCCAGGCCCTCAGCCGTTCCCTCTTCGCGACCATGATTCCGCGCCCGCGCTCGGGCGAGTTCTTCGGCTTCTGGGGTGTCTTCGACAAGTTCGGAGGCGTGATCGGGCCCTTCGTCTTCGCGACCATGATCGCCAGCACCGGCTCCAGCCGGCCCGCGATCCTCGCCCTGATCGTCTTCTTCGTCGTCGGCGGCGGGCTGCTCGCGTTCGTGAACGTGGACGAAGGCCGCCGCCATGCGCGCGAGGCGGAGGCGGCCCTGGGCGCCGCAACGCGCGCCCCTGATAGAATCCGTTCCCCATGTCCGTCCCCGCCTGTCGCGCCGCGGTGGCGCTCCTGACCCTGGCCCTGCTGCCCGCCTGCTCGATCAAGCACTTCGCGGTCAACGCGCTGGGCAACGCGCTGGCCGAGGGCGGATCGAGTTACGCCCGCGACGCCGACCCCGACCTCGTGTGGGAAGCGGTGCCCTTCGGCCTCAAGACCGTCGAAGGGCTTCTGGACGAGGCCCCGCGCCACAAGGGCCTGCTCTTGGCCGCGGCCAGCGGCTTCGTGCAGTACGGCTACGGGCGCGTCGAGCAGGAAGCGGATTTCGTGGAGGCGCACGACCTCGCCCGCGCGACGGAACTGAGGACGCGGGCACGCCGTCTGTACCTGCGTGCGCTCGGCTACGGATGGCGCGGCCTCGAAGTGGACTCCCCCGGGCTGCGGGAGCGCCTCCACGCCGAAGGAGCGCCGGCCCTCCTCCGGACGCGCAAGGAGCACGTCCCGCTCCTGTATTTCACCGGCCTCGCCTGGTTCGCCGCCATCTCCATCTCCAAGGACGATTCCGAGCTGACCGCGGACCAGGGCCAGGCGGAGGCCCTGATGCGGCGCGCGCTGGAGCTCGACGAGAGCTACGACCACGGCGCGCTCCACGACTTCTTCATCTCCTGGGAGGGCCGGGGCGAGTCGGTGGGTGGATCCTTCGCGCGCGCGCGCCGCCACCTCGAGCGCGCGGAGGCGCTGGCGGGCGGACGGCGCGTGTCCGCGTTCGTGAATTTCGCGGAGACGGTGTCGGTGGCGCAGCAGGACCGTCGCGAGTTCGAGCGCCTGCTCCGCGAGGCGCTCGCCGTCGACCCCGACGCCGCGCCCGACATGCGTCTCGCGAACCTCGTGTATCAGAAGCGCGCGCGCTGGCTGCTGGGCCGAACGGACGAGCTGTTTGTGGAATGAGGGGGCCGGAGGTCCGATGGGTTCGATGAAGACGTGGCGTCGAGGAACGGCGCGCGTGGCCGGGGTGGCGCTGGCGGCGATGATCCTTTCCGCGGCCCCGGTGCGTGCGCAGCCAGTGCTCGTGAAGATGGCGACGCTGGTGCCGGACGGCTCCTCCTGGCACCTGATCCTCAAGGAGACGGGCGACAAGTGGCGCACGCTCTCGAACGGCAGCGTCACCGTGCGCCTCTACGCGGGCGGAGTGGCCGGCGACGATCCGGACGTGGTGCGCAAGATGCGGCTGGGCACGCTCAACGCGGGCGTGCTCACCTCGGTCGGGGTGGCGGAGATCGACAAGTCCGTCTACGCCCTCGGCGTCCCCATGATGTACGACTCCTACGAGGAGGTCTATTACGTCCTCGACAAGATGCGCCCGCGCCTGGAATCGAGCCTGGAGTCGAAGGGGTTCGTCGTCCTCAACTGGGCGGACGGCGGCTGGGTGCACTTCTTCGCGCAGAAGCCCGTCGCCGTCCCCGACGACCTCAAGGCCCTCAAGCTCTTCTCCTGGGCCGGGGACGCCACGAGCGTGGACCTCTGGAAGTCCGCCGGGTTCAATCCCGTCCCCCTCCCCGCCACGGAGATCGCCACCGCGCTGCAGACGGGGCTGGTGAACGCGCTGGGCTGCCCGCCGCAGGTGGCGGTGATCGCGCAGTACTACAACTACGCGAAGAACATGACCGCGCTGCCGTGGCAGCTCCTCCTCGGCGCCACCATCATCAACAAGACGGTTTGGGAGAAGGTCCCCGCCGACCTCAGGCCCGTACTGCTCCAGGCGGCGCGTGAATCGGGCACGCGCCTCCAGGAGGAGATCCGCAAGACCGGCGATCGCGACGTCGAGGCCATGCGCAAGCGCGGCCTCAACGTCGTGGCCGTGGACGCGCGCGCGCGCGAGCAGTGGAAGAAGACGGCGGAGAGCCTGTACCCGAAGATCCGCGGAGCGATCGTGCCCGCCGACGCCTTCGACGAGGCCATGCGGTATCGCGACGAGTACCGGAAGACGCACCCGGCGCGGTGAGGTCCTGGCGTTCGCGGTCGCTCCCCACCAAGTGTGGCCTTTGCCGGCACGGCTCGCTCGGATGCGCCGTTTCTTGTCGAGTTCATCGCCAAGGACTCCCAAGCCTATGCCGCCAATCTGGCCCAGCTCACCGTTCACGCCGCCGACTCCCTTGCTCAAGTTCGCCAATCGGGGTCATAAGGTCCCTGACCCTAAGCTCTCTCGATTCCGGGAGCTCATCATTGGCTCCTACCGTCTCATCTACCTCGTCGAGACGAGGCGTGGCGTCATCGTTGCCCTGCTGCACGGGCATCGCGCGCTGCGTCGTGCCCTCAAGGGCAGGGCGTAGGCGCTCCTCTCAAGAAGGGGGGCGTTGCCCATGTCGTATCGCGGTGAGATCTAGAATCTTCGTCCGATCGCGGCCAGCACGCCGAAGTCGGTGGCCGCGACCTGGTTCTTTACGCCCTCGGTGATGCCGCCTTCGAGCATCCAGCCGCGGTGCAGGCCGAACTTCGAGCCGATCCGCAAGTACACGAGGCTTCCCGGGTAGGACTCGACGTTCGTCACCAGACGCGAGGCCGCGTCGAGCTGGACGATCATGCTCCAGCCGCGCGTCAGCCGCCCCTCGAAGGCGAGGAACCCCTGCGGCCGTGTGCGCCGGTACTGCAGGCCCTCGACCTCGCGCCGGCTCTGCATCGTCGTCCCCAGGCCGAGATAGACGTTGGTGCGCCCGCCCAGCGGACGCGCCGCCACGAGCTGCAGAGCCGCCGCACTGCCGACGTCGGTGAAGGGACCGGTCGCGGTGGGCGCGCTCAGGCGGGCGACCGCGGCCACGCGCCATCCGCCGCCGTCCTCGAGGCCGAACAGGACCTGATGCGCTTCGATCTCGAGGTTGCCGAGGCCCGTCCCCCCGCGCCCCTTCCACGGCAACGCCCTCCCGCTCGTGTCGCGTCCCTCGACGCGAAAGCGGTTGTCGGGGAACTGCGAACGGCCCGCGTCGGGAAAGCCCAGCGTGCGGTGCCACCAATCGATGATGCCGTCCATGATCCCGCGCCCGCGCCACAGGACCGAGGCACGGAGACCGAGCGTGAGCCCACCACCGAACCCTCGGCGCAGGGTGAGGGCGCCGCTGCGATGCTCTCCGTCGACGAGGTAGCTCAAGCGCCCCGCG
>WNGB01027993.1_pt1 | contig 18737 bp, 18 predicted proteins | sample 5400681 | NCBI WGS metagenome assembly WNGB01 (sample SAMN13153367, study PRJNA577476) | soil metagenome | isolation source: 115 cm soil or saprolite under grassland replicate 2 | place: USA:California | collected 2016-06-15 | reverse complement strand
TCACCGGGAATTCTAAATCGAAACGTCGCACCTTGACCTGGTACGCTGTCAAGAGAAATATCGCCGCCGAGCCGACGTGCCAGGATCAGAGCCCCCGCTAATCCCAGGCCATGGCCTTTTCGCTCGAAACCATCATGGATGGGCAGCTGTTTGTAACGCTCAAAAACAGCCGCATGGTGCTCGGGTGGAATACCGGGACCGTCATCCTGCACACAAATGATCAGGTCACCACCTTCTCGGTCCAGAACAACCTCCAGCGATCGTCGGCGAAAATGCAATGCATTCTGGATCAAATTACCGACGATCAAACCGAATTTGACCGGATCCTGAAAAATTCGCACCCGGGTGATCTCCGGAGCTATTTTTATAGTGATTCCAGCTTGCGCAAGCACTGCCTGCTGAGCCTCGCCTGTGGTGGCTTCGCTCAGACGCGCGGCGAGTTGGGCATCGCTGCTTTCGACAGATTCGATCAATGTTTTGAGCACAGCCTCGCCGACATCAAAAGAGGCCAACGAAAACTGCGCCGATTCGGCCCGTCCGATTTCCAACAGTTGATTGACCAGTCTCCTGCCTCGCAGGGTCCCACGAAGAATGCGCTTTACCGTTTTTTCTTGCCGCTCGGTGAGTGGTCCCATTCGCCCGGCTTGTTCGATCAGGGTACGGGCTGCCGCCTCGATCAATAAGAGTGGCCCTTTCAGCTCGTGTACCAAAAGTTGTGTGTCCAGCGCGCGAAAGAAATCGTCCGAACCGGCCGCCGCTGGCGCAAGTTTTTCAGCCATAACTGCTCCGTGGTTTCGTCCTAACAAACACGCGGCCTCAACAAGGCGGGCGGAAATTCGAGCGAAAATACGCTGCCCGTGGCAACCTTACTGGCGAAAGAAAGCTTGAAACCATAACGCTCCGAAAAAAGCTTGAGTCGTTGTAGGTCGAGGCCCTTGCCGCCGGCGCCAAAGTCGTAGGGTCGGCCCGACGAATAACGATCGGTGGTGCCCGCATGTATGAAACCATGGAATAGATGTTCTTGTAGCTCCGTGTCAATGCCGACGCCCGTGTCGCGAATATCGAGCTTCACGTTCCCGCTCACTTCGCGTAACGTGAGGCTAATTGTTCCACCGTCGGGCGTCGCTTCGATCGCGTTGCGCAACAAGCCGCGAAAAGCTTTGAAGAGCAATCGCTCGGGAAGATACACGGCCGGAACTGCTTCAAGTGTCTGTTCCAAAGCGATTAGACGATGTTTGAAATCGGGGCGTAAGGCTTCCACTGCCTGCGGAATCCAGACATCCATCAGCAACGTCTCGGGCTTCTGATTGGCATCCTGAGCGTATATTTCAGCGATCCTCTGCGACAGCCGTTCCTGCAACCAAGCCGGCGCGTTTTGCTCGTCGACGATGCTCTGGAGCAGGTCCTGGCAGCGCCGCAACCAATCCGTCAGCACGATTTCCTCAGTGAATTGTCTTTGCGCGGCAATGTCACAAGCCTCCAGCTGGAGCTCTACCAGTCTGCCGATGGCTCGCTGCAGTCGTTCGGCGATAATGTGAGTTCGCTGCGGGTCCTGTGTGGAGGCCAATTTTTGTAGTAATACGCAAGAGCCGGATATAACCGCCAGGGGTGTTTTCAACTCGTGCGAAAGGTGATCGATCATTTTGGTTTTGGCGTTGTTTTGACTTTCCAGAACTCGGTCCTTTTCGATATAGGCTTCGATAAGTTGAGCGCGCTCAAGGGCGACCGAGATATGGGCATTGACCCCTCCGAGCAGAGATTCGTCTTCTTGATCAAATCCTGTGCGACTCTTTTTGTTCAGAACCTGAATGACGCCGATAAGTTCTTGATGACTACCGCTTAGAGGCATGCACAGAACCGAGCGGGTCCGAAAACCCGTTTGTTTATCAAAATCCTGGTTAAAACGCGGATCGGCATAAGCATCGGCTACGTTTGCGACAGTCCGCGTTCGAGCCACATCGCCGGCAATACCCACGCCGATCCGAAAACGAATTTCCCCTATCTCGAGCTGGTCGGCCGTCTTACTCCACAACTCATCGCGCGCTTGGTCGTAGAGAAACAGCGTGGCACGTTCAGCATCGAGCACCTCGGCAGTTTTGCCGATGATCGTACTCAAGAGATCATCAAGGCGCAGCTGATTTGCGAGCGCCTTGGCTACGGCCAGCAGAATAGCTAATTTACGCGTCTGACTCGAAGTCTCCGGCTTCATAGCTATTTTTTACAGCCCTCAGCTTTGCAGAGGTCGCCTGGTGTAGTAAACATCAATTGCAGCTTTTGTAAGCCGGATTTATTTATATACCGGCGAGCAACAGCAAAAGTGGTTTCAGCGATACATGGACCGAATACTGACTGCTAACCATTTTCGTATCTTTATCTCTCGTTTTAAGAGTAATAGCTAGGCAAGGTTCTAGGGGAGCGATGAAAAAGCCGCTCCCGAGGAACAAGAAAAGGGGACGCGAAGCATTTTTGCGTTGCGATCCTTTTTTACGTTCGCGTATGCCTTAACACCATGACGTTTCTAGGTCTGCCGCGGAGTTGAAGGGTGGGTTTCAATCCTAGCTGAAACAACAGGAACGCGCTCTCACGTTGACCACGTCGTGAGACAGGCGAAAATCCGAACTGTCAAGATACAAGACTTGCTCCCGACGCCGGCTGTGACCATCAAAGAGCTAAGAGCGGACTCGACCTCTTTTGGGTTCGGACCCCTTTTGGGTTCGCCGCTCTGATCCGGACTGTCCAATCGTCATGTGCAATGGCAAGAAATTTTTCAACCGAATAACTTGCGTTGGACGTTTGAACGGAAACTAGCCAGATATCGATGCATTCAATCCATAAAACCGGCGCGCATTGCCGCCGAGGACAGCTTCTTTATCCGCTTGCGTCAAGTCGCTGCGCGACAACAGTTCGTCGATCTCCCTGCGGCATTTCTCGGCGTTGAAGACTTCGTGGGGAAAATCGCTGCCGAATACAAACGCCTCGCACCCCGCTTTCTGAACCGCGAAGCCGAGGCCGGCATCATCGACGTCGAAGCCGACGTACATTCTCCCTTCGCGAATTTGCCGCCTGAGATAATCGCTCGCCTTCTCGCCTTCCTTCGGGCCGCCGACCAATTCATTGTGAAGATCCACCTGCAAGTGAGCGGCGTGATATGATCGGTCGAGCCGATCGATAAAAAACGGCACCCATGTCGAACCGCCCTCGAGAAAAGCGACGCGAACTTTCGGAAACTTGTCAAAGATGCCGTGCGCCATGATGCCGGCGGCTTGTATGGCGATGCCGAACGGATGACCAAGGGCGTGAACCGGATAGTAGGTGCTAAACCCATCCATGCCGAGGTGATGCAAAGAACCGACGTGCACCGCCAAGGCGCAGCCGAGCTTTTCCGCTTCCTGGTAGATCGGCCAGTACACTTTCGCGCCGAGGTGATCTTTGATTCCCTCGCCGTTTGACGGCAGCATGCCGCCGACCATCCCAAACTCGGTGACCGCGCGATGCAGTTCCGCCACTGCAGCCTCGACGTCCTGAATCGGCAGCAGCGCCATGCCTTTCAGCCGGGAGCTCTTGCTGGTGAACTTTTCGTAGAGCCAGGTGTTGTACGCTCGGCAAGCGGCTATGGCCCAATGCTCGGCGACAAACCGGCCGACGGCCAGGCCGAATGTCGGATAGAGCACGCTGCGCGATATGCTCGTCTCGTCCAGAAACCGCACCCATTCCTCCGGCCCGGGGTTTTCCAGGCCGACGCGATTTCCGTCGGGACGCAGATAGTGAAAATGGAGATGATCGAGCACCGGAAAAATCTGCGACGAGCGATTCCCCGCCGGCATGTATTTGGCGATCGCTTCTTGATCTGCAATATCGTTCACATGACCATCGGCATCGATGATTTCCATGGCAACTCCTCAGAACATGAAACGCAAGCGGTCGAAAGGGTTCAAACCGGTCACGTCGTTCAACCGCTGCGCTCAGTTCAAGCCGTTCAAAGGTCTCACAACCGTTCAAAGTTCAAGGTTCAAGAGTTCAACGAGGGAACTAAGAGTCGAACCGTTCAGGAGCAGCCGATAGCCGTCAGCGTCGTTGAAAAAAATTTTCTGTCGAACGTTGCCGCGGCCGGTCAGCTGGAAGACCACTCCCGAATTTCAACGGATCTGAAAGATTTCCTTCCACGTTTTCTCGTACTTCGGAAACTCTCTCACGTCGTCGATGGTCAGCATGTAAGGCGTCGTAGGCCGGATTTTTTCCAGAGGTTCCACTTTGGGATGAGCAGGGGTTTCACCCGCTTGAGCATAAACCTTCTGTCCTTCTTCACTGACGGCCCAGCGAACCCAGAGTAGTGCGGCGTTGGGATGCGGGGCTCCCTTCATGACCATCACAGAGCCGCCGACTTCGCCCACACCTTCCGTCATTAGCGGTTGAATCGGGGCGCCTTTTTTCATGCGCATAGGAAAATGGTGCGAGTAGCAAGTAAAACAAATGGCGCGCTGACCGGCCATGAGGAACTCGGTTAACTGCGAATGCCCCCGATGAAACTCCACTTGATTGGCGGCGATTTTTTTGAACAGATCGATCGCCTTTTCATCGTTATTGTATTTTCGTTTGGCAAATCCGACCAGCACCTGGTAATCGCGCGGCTCGCCCATGATGCCATCTTTCCATTTAGGGTTCGCGAGGTCCTCGTAGCTTTTTGGCTCTTCGCCTTTCTTGACCAGATTGGTGTTCCATCCGGCAATGTAGAATTGCGTATCCGTGGCGACCCAAAGGTCACCTTTCAACTGGGCTGGATACGCCGCTGCCTCGGGTATGACGACCTGCTCGACGATTTTCAGGTCCAGGATCTGCGGCAAATAGGTCAGCGCTCCGCTTATAACGTCGGCAATGACGCGTCCTCCCTTCTGCTCGTATGATCGACCGTCACGCCGGGAAAGCGCTTCATGAACGCAGGCGGAATAACCGACATCGTCTGCGGGGATAACGGCGCATAAAGCGTAATCTTTCCTTCCTTTTTTGCCTTCTCATAAAGTTGATCGAGGGAATCCGCCGCGGCCGCGAAAACCTTACCGGCAGAAGCGCCGCAGATAATGAGAGCCAAGGCGATCGTCGACATAAAGGTTGCGGATCCGATCGAGCTCGATAAATTTTTCTTTTGATTCATTTCACTTCTCCGTAATCTTCGTTCCATCGCTTGCGGACGCCTGCGTGAACGGTTCTCTGCAACTCCTCCATGTAGGAAAACACCGATGATGTCAAACCTTAGGCCAGGCACCGAGACGGATCGCCGCTACTTGTCTCAGGCTACAACGAAGAACAACACGCGTCGCGTTTAACTCGCTTGGCGCGATTCCGCGACTCGTGCTTTGATTCTCACGCGCAAGAATACAAGCCCGTTTTCGGCTTTAGTCTTTTAGCACCGCATTCATCCGCGCGATGACCTCCGCCGGCTGGGTAACCACCTCGCGCGCGAGGACTTGAAGCTTTTCGCCGCTCACCGGGTCCGGTTCCCAGCGACGCTTTTCCGCCTCGGCCAAAAGTTCGGGATCTTTCATGACCTTCAAAAAACTGTCGCGCAGAATTTTGACCCGATCAGCGGGGATCGCCGGAGCACCGACGATCGGCCGGCCAAACGGACCGGGCGAGAGAAGAACGGTCGCGAGCCGTTTGCCGGACTCGGGTGTTTTATGTTTTTCCATCACCTCCCAGATCGTTGGAACGTCCGGGGCCCTCGGATCCCGCTTGGGCCCGCCGATGACAAGAATTCGGACGAATCCGGTTTTTGCCCAGGTGCGCCCTGGTTCCCGTCCGAAAAATGCGCTGGTTGTGCCGGCGCGGCATTGGACTTCTCCTTTCTCGATGGCAAGGTCGATGTCGGCCGCTCCGGGATAACCCGTCACCAAGTTGAATTTGAGCGCGAGAACTTCTTCCAGGAGTCGCGGAAAGGCGTGTCGGAACGCATGGAAAGCATTTCGCTGGTTTCCTCGGGCGTGCCGATCCAGGCGAATTTTGCCCAGTCGAACTTGGCTTCTTTTTGACCGCCGAGTTGGTTGAAAAACAGGGCGGGGGCGATCAAGCTCAGGGTGAGCCCGTCGGGTTTTTCGACTCCATAGATGTAATTGGCCGCGACCATGGTGGCCGCGCCGGGCATATTTTGCACGATGAAATTCGGATTCCCCGGAATGTACTTGCCCCAAAACCGCGCGATCGCCCGCGCCCAAAGATCGTTGGTGCCGCCCGCGGAGTACCCGACTACCAGTTTGATCGTTTTACCCTTGTAGAAATCAGCTTGAGCGCCGAAGCTCGTGCTGCCCACGGACAAAAGCAATAGAGCGAAAAGAAATGTTCTCATCGTCTGAGCTCCTTTCGTTACATGGATTGCGGCGGTTGAGCCAAACCCAGGTTCCTTTGCCCAAAGGCACGTATAATTCATGCCGGCATGAAGTCAACACCGCGAACGCAATCGGTCTCACAGGAGAACGATGTTCGAGTCGTTACAGCCGTTCAACTGTCATCACAAATTTTCCGACTCACGCTCAGGGTTTCGACGCGGGAAGCCTGAAAGCTCTTTCCGCACCCGTGGCGCGGTGGCAACAAAGCTTCCGTGGCGAACTGATGACCCTGTCGCGCGCGCCGGCTGCGTCTCACACTTTGGGCGGATTGTTGATCCGCCTAGATAGGGATGAATGCCGCTGGCATACCAGGCATGCGGCGATACCGCCTGCAACTGGAGAGTGTGAGAAAGGGGACGGAACTTTTTACGTTTGCGTATTCGTTAACTCCGATTGCTTTCCAGGTCTGCCGCGGGTCTGAAGTATGGATTTCACCGTAGCCCGTAGTGTAGCGGTGGGCGTGTAGGCGTTGGCTGTGAGTTGAGCATGAGCCAGCGAAGAAACTCGGTCATCTCGTCGTTTTTCTTCGAACACGGGACCATGTGCCAGTGATCGGGCACCAAAAAGTAAGCCACAGCCGATTGAAGACCGGCGCATCGCTGCAACGATAAATTTCAAAGTGCCGGCAGAGGGTCCGGCCCGGAAATTTTTTGAAACAGATTCACTGTTTCCGGGTCTCTGGGAATTTCTTTTATTGCTCTTGCTTGTTCTTCTGGGAGAAGCGGAGAGGGTTCGCCACCCGTGTTTTTCGTAAAGGTCGGCGTGAATTCAGGGTCTCTGAAAATTTTTCGCATGGCGTCAGATAATATCTGAACACGGTCCTTTGGAGTGCTTGGCGGTAAGACGAAAGGCGAACCGATCAAAGTGAAGTTACGGTGCATATCGAGAACTTTTTTCACCCTTTCGCTTTTCACAAACTTGTCAATTGTCGGTAGTCCGTCAAAGCTCGGATGAGGAAACCGGTACCCACGCGGTATTTCATCGACCACGTGAAAATGAACCAACTCTTTATCAATCCAGGTTTTGAGTTGTTTGACAAAAATATCTGAGTTGTACCGCTTGTGCGTCGAATTCACCGGCAAAAATCGCTTGCCGCAGCTCCGCCCCCGAATAGCCGGTGATAAATTTTGGGGTTTTGAGCCCAAGCAACCAAGCGAACATGCGGCCCCTGACATAAACGGAATGCCCCACAGAATGAGCACCGAACCTCACGCCTGAAGCGGCTTGCAATTTATCCAGTGTATTCCAACCGGCTTCTTTTCGCGTGAACAAGACGAAGTTGGTGCGGCTGTTGGTCGCGCCGAGATACGTGAACTTATCGACATCATAGGCGACCCCCGTTTCCCCTAGCACGGCACCCGATACGAAGCCGGTTCCCGGAAGCCCTAGGGTCAAGCCGTCCGATTTCATCTGATATAAATAGTTTGCCGCCTTCCGCCCACCCCCGCCGGGCATGTATTCGACAACTATAAACGGATTCCCTGGTATGTGTTTCTGAAGGAATGGAATCAATGTTTTGGTGCATAAATCTCCGGTGCCGCCGGGCTCGCTCCCATCGAGGATCTTGAGCGTTTTTCCCTGGTAAAAGGGGGTTTGTGGATTGGCATTCGGTGCCAACAGAATAATACAAGCCAATCCTGCGATGAAAACGGCCACTCGCCGCATTTGGACTTTTAATGTGTTCATCCTAAGCTCCTGCTTGAGTTTAGTCGCTAACCAAAGAGCAGCGATGAAGCGGTTGAATTTGATCGCGCCTGGGCATGCGGGCGCGGAGTCATTTCGGCGGCAATGTTTTACTTGCCGCCGTACATGGCTTTGGCGTTATCATAAAGAATCTTACGCTTTTGGTTTTCCGAAAGGTCCGTACGAGACTCTATCTTATGCATGCTTTCGGGAAATTCATTGTCCCAATGCGGAATATCGGAAGCATAGACGAAGTGATCGTCGCCAACGTACTTCAGTGTCTCGGGCAAGAGAGTTTCGCCCGCCTCAACGCTGAAATAGATCGGACGATCCTTGACCGCCTCGCTAGGAAGGCGTTTTAACTCGGGCGTTTCTGCATGGCCTCTCAGTTCCCAGTGCTCATTCATCCGGTCGAGCCAATACGGTAGCCATGTGCAGCCAATCTCGAGAAACGCCATCCGCAGTCGCGGAAATCGCTCCGGAACGCCTTGAAAAAGAATGCTCGTAAACTGCTGAAAAATGCCGACGGGGAAGGCTACCGTGTGAACTTCAGTAAAGGTTTCGAACATTCCCGAGGCAAGCTCTTGAGTCCCTTTGCGGGTGCCATGAACTCCGAGTAGACATCCGAGGCTCTGAGCTTCTTCATAGATCGGATCGTAGAAGCGATGGCCAAGCGGCAATGTCAATCCCGTCGTCTTGATGGAAACTCCAACGAGGCCGAGCTCTTTGACCGCCCGGCGAATTTCTCGCGCAGCCTCCTGCGGATCTTGTTGCGGAAAAATTGCCAATGGCTTCAGGCGCGGCGACACTTTAGCGAAATCGTCATGGACGTAATTATTGTAGGCCCTGCAAAGAGCAATGGCGTAGTCCTTTTCGCGCACTCCCGAAACGTCCCCGGCGCTTGTTGAATAGAGATAAGCAAACTCCATGTTGTTCTTGTCCATGATGCGAAGCCAGTCGTTTGCGCTCGGTCGGTGCGGCGACCACTCTTTATTGCGCGGCAGCGTTCCTTGCAGATGACCATCCCACGGTTCGGCTGATACCAGAGAGCCCCCGCGTCGATTGTAGGGCGGTTCCAAATATGAGCGGAGTTTCTCTTTGTCTTCAATAAGGTGACCGTCGGCATCGATTACCGGATCTTTAGACATGTCTCGCTCTCCATTCTCCAGTTACGCCATCGAATACAAACCATAATTCCTTTATTCCGACCGAAATGGTCGATCCCTTGCTCCCAGGAAAGCTTTCAATCCCTCTTCCTTGCGTATTTTCGCAAGCTCCTCGGTGTCGCTTTCCGCCGGTGTTAGAAATTTGAGCAATGACGAGACCCGGGTTCCCAACTCCTGCATCGAACGTATGCCGCGCTCTTCATAGATCATCGAGATCCAACGTTTGATCGAGCGGGCGGTTACCGGCGGAACATGCGCCAGACGTTGCGCCAACGCGAAAGCAGCATTTTGCGCTTCACCGTTCGGAACGACGCGCGCAACGAGCCCCAGCCTCTCGGCCTCGTGCGCACTGATGAGGTCGCCGGAAAGCATGAAGAGTTTCGCCTGCTGGGGGCCCATAAGCCAAGGGACAATGGTCGCAACAAACGAGCCTGACCTGACTTCCGGTTGTCCAAACCGGGCATCTTCCGCCGCGATGACGATATCGCACCACAGTGCGAGCTCCAATCCACGGCCGATGCAATGTCCATGAACGGCCGCGACGATAGGCTTGAGGATTTGCCACAGGCGAAATTGCCGCTCTGAAACCGAATCTCGTTTTTCCCACTCCTCGAGCACGCCTTTGCTCCGCGGTCCCTTAATGTACGAGCCGGCGGAAAAACTGCGGCCCGCGCCCGTAATCACGATGGCGCGAACCGAGCGATCGCGCTCCGCCTCACTCAGCGCGGCATCCAATTCCACGTACACGTTCTCATCGAGAGTGTTGAGCTTGTCCGGCCGGTTCAAAGTAATGGTAGCGACTCTCCCGTTTTTTTCGTAGAGCACGAATTTCGTATCCTGCGCTTAGACGGCATGGTTCATGCCCCCTTCTTTTCAATGCGAAAGTTTAAGGATGGCGGCGGCGTCATGCGCTACGTTTGAAATTCATTGAGCACCGAGAAAGCGTGTTCAGTTCACCAGTTCCGCCGGCGTTTTTCAGGGTTCCTGCCAAATCGCTGATGTCGTCGACATCGAATCCGATGACATAAAAGCCGGCTTTGGCATCGCCAATCTTGTCGACAATGGCTAGGTTAAAGTTTCCATCCGAAAGATGGGTGCTGTGAGGTCGCCCATAAATAACTTTCAGATCGAATGCGCTGGTATAGAATTTTACCAACCGCTCTCGGTTGGGGGTTACGATAGCGAGATGACGAAGTTTCGGCATTTTGAATCTCCTTACATCTTTTCTTGAAGGCCGTGGAGCATGCCTATCGCCGATCACACGGGCCAGCCGTGCATGGACAAATCGATTGCATTCCCGTCGGGATCGAACACGCGGAATTCGGCTTCGCGGTTTCTCGGTCGTCTTTGAACTTCACTGCTGGCTCCCGCTTCTTTTAGTTTTTTCTTCAGAGCCTCGATATCCTCGACTTCTACGCCGAAATGGTAGATACCCGGCTCTCGTCCGATATAAGTTTTGTTCAGCGCGAGATTGATGGAACCATCGGAGAGGTAAATGGCGCCTCCCATCCCTTGGACTTGCTTCATACCGAAAGCTGTTTTGTAAAATTCCGACAACTTCGCCGGATTCGAACTCGCGATCGCTACATGACGAATTTTTGGCATGTCTGGTCCTCCTTGGTTATGATTCCCGGCATCGAAACGGTTTGAAAATTATCACTACACTAATCGCATGAGCTGCCCGTATCCAGAAATCTTTTCCTTCATTCCAATTGCCTTGAACGCTGCATGAAGCTGCGATGTTATGTTTGCAATAACCGGCAGCCCTAAATCCGTTTCGATCGTTTCAATGACGTCCACCACGGGAAAATTGGCGCAGGGAATGAAAATTCCTTGGGCGTTGCCCGCTTCTTTGACTGCTTGCTTTGCCGCCCGATAAATATCTCCGACCGATGCGACGCTCGATTCGGTGAAGGTGGTTCCAAGACTTACCAATGAAGCCACTTCGAATCCCCAGTCTTTGAGATAGCTGATCATTTTCTGATTGAGTTCCGGTGGATAGGGGACGACGGCAGCCAACCGTGTAATGGACAGATCTCTGAAAGCGTCCATCGCCGCCACGATGCTGGTAGTGCAGGGAACGCCGGTAAGCTTTTGTATCTTTTCCACCAGCCTGGTCTCAAACCCTTTGCCCTGGGCCAATACCAGCGGCGCTCCGCCGTGAATCACATAGTCGCAAAATCTTCTTCCCAACTCCCGAGAACAGGCTTCCACTCTATCGAGGGCTTCGCGATAGGCCTCTTCTTTCCATCCCCCCACCATACAAGTCACCGCGATCAGACCAACCCCGTCGGGAACTATGCGATAAAAATCATAGGCGTTGAGTTCAATGATGGAGGGCGAAATATATCCAATCCTGGCTCGGTATCCGAACATATTGACCTCGTTGTATTAAATCTGATTATCAGTGCAAGAATGCAAAGGAGCATCTTGCTCCACTAAAAACAAACACACTCTTTGATTGACGTCCTGCCTAATAGCCGATCGCGTATCCATCCCGGCGCGGGTCCGCGCCCGCCTGAAAAACGCCGGTATTTCGATCCATCAAAATTCCTTCGGCGCCGCCCATGCGAAAATCCCAAGACTCGGTAACCTTAACCTTGAAGCCGGCATTTTGGAGATAGAGCTGTGTTTCACTCGGAAAGCGCGCTTCGATTTCCACCGTGCCCGCACCCTTGCTCTGCCATCGTGGCATCTCAATGGCTTGTTGGATGTTCATGCCAAAATCGATCAGATTGGACAGGATCTGCGCCAAGAATTGAGTCTGTCCCATTCCCCCCGGAGTTCCAAGCGCCAGCCAAGGCGCGTTGTCCTTGAATACCATAGCGGGGCTTAGCGTATGCGCGGGACGCTTGTGCGGCGCTATTTCATTTGGATGACCCGGCTCGAGATTGAATCCCTGCGTGCGATTATTAAATATGACTCCAGTGCCCTCGGCGACAATGCCGCAACCGAAACTTTCGTGCACGCTTTGAATCATCGACACCCAGTTCCCTCGATCATCCGCCGTCGTGATATAGGTCGTGTCTTCGCCCGAACCGGCAGAAATTTGCCGGCCGCCTGAATGGCTCGCCTTCGTCAATGGATAATCCAGTAAAAAGGCATCGAGCACCTTTCGATCGAACGACTCCGAATCCGCAATCCACTGACATCCATTCTCCAACGCCTGTATTTGCGCTTTTAGCTGCAGCTCGACTGTTTCTCCACTGGTTTGGGTCAAAGTCGTAAGATTTTGTTTTTCGAGCAGAGCTAACTGAAGCAGAAGAAGCAAGCCGTAAGAATTGGGCGGGGGAACATAGACATCATATCCTCTGTAAGAGCCGTGGACCGGAGTTTCCCAGACGGACTGATGCTCGCGAAAATCCCGGAGGCTAAAACATCCGCCCTTTTCTTCAAATGCTCGGCGAATGGATTCGGCCACCCGACCGTCATAAAATGCATCTCTTCCATGGCAGCTAATCTCGCTCAGAGTTTGCGCAAGATCGTTCTGAACTAACAATTCGTTGACCTGCAATGGCTTGCCGCGAGGGAAGAATATTTTCGCCCACGCCGGATCCTCATGCCCGCGCTCGCCAAAACTCTTGATCACGCGCGCGAGATGAGGAAATACCGGGAAGCCGTTTGCCGCGTAGTCAATGGCCGGCTCCCACAGCTCTTTTAGGGGACGGGTGGCTAATCTGTCCGCGAGTTGTACCCACGCATCGACTGCCCCCGGCACGTTTGCCGCCAGCGCTCCTCGCGTTGGAATTTTATTTTGGTAGAACTCGCGCCTGAGCAGACCCGGAGATTTTCCAGACCCATTGAGACAGTACAATTTCTTATCACTCGCTGAATAGTAAAGCGCGAACACGTCGCCGCCTAGACCGCAGTGATAAGATTTGATCACCGATAAAACCGCAGCCGCAGCAAGGGCGGCATCCATCGCATTGCCGCCCTTTTTCAAAACATAGAGAGCCTCGCAAGACGCAAGCGAATGCCCGGTTGATGCCATGCCGTGACGCCCCGTGATGACAGGCCGATGTGCCTTCGAATTTTCAAACATTGCGGTCCCGGATTGTTCTGCCGTCATGGCGAATCGTTGCTCTGCTGATGTAAATTCCCCCGCTGCGCTTAAAAAAGTCTTTCGTTATCGCTTTGGCAATGCTCCCTCTCCAGAAATCAAGTTGTAAAGCTTCACATCTTGAGGGTCTCTAGGAATGGCCTTAACCATTGCTTCGAGTTCGTCCGGCATGAGTGGGGAGGGCTCTCCTTTGGTCATGGTTCGCCAGTTTTCGTGGAACTCTTTATCTTTCCAGACTTTTGCAAACGCATCTTTCAAAATCTTGACCCGCTCCGCCGGAGTATTCGGCGGCAGGACGAATGCTTGCAGGAATTGCATGAAGCTCACGTACATCTGCACCACTCTTTTTTCTCTTTCGGCTGCGGCAAAACTATGCAACGCCGGCAGGCGAGCCAGGGCGGGATGATTGGGGCGAACACCGAACGGAACCTCAACGACGCCGTGAAAGTGCACCAATCCGTCGGTGATGAATTGCGGCGTTCGCTGAATCACGGCGTCAACGCTATTTGCCCGCGCATCGAGTTCTCCCTGCGCAATCGCCACATCCATTTCCGCTCCCGAATAACCGACGACAAACTTGGGTTCTTTGATGTCGAGAAGCCAGGCGAAGAGTCGGGCCGCGATGTAGTTTACGTGACCAATGGACTGGCCGCCTATACGTAAGTTCGTGCTCTTTTTCAGTTTGTCCAGACTATCGAGGCCCACTTCCTTCCTGGTAAAAAACAAAGTAGAGCCTTCACTGTGGCCGGATCCAAGATAAACGAACTTATTCACGTCGTACAGGACGCCGGGTAAACCGAGAATTGGACTGGATACAAAACCGCTGCCTACTCTGCCGATGGTCAATCCATCGGGCCGCGCATTATTGAAAAGAAAGTTGGCCGCTTTCCTTCCGCCGGCACCTTCCATGAACTGGATGACGATATTGGGATTTCCCGGAATGTGCTTTTTGAGACTCGTGATCACCGCATTGGTCCGCAAGTTGCCAACCCCTCCGGGGGAACTGTCTTGAATGATCGTGATGGTCTTGTCGCGGTAAAAATCGGCTTGCGAAAACACTTCACCGGGGTGCATCCCAAGCAGAAACAACACTGAAATTGCGCCGCCAATCATGTAAGAGCCGCGGCCGCATACTCTGGTGAACGGGTTAGGTAGTCTCATTCTTTCTATTACAACAGACGCAACAGTTTTCCGTAGCCGTCTATTTTCTCCCTCATGCCGATGGCTTTAAAAGCGGAAGAGAGCTGTGATGTTATATTCGCTATGACGGGAAGCCCCGTATCGGTCTCGATATCGGCGATGACGTCAACGACGGGAAAATTCGTGCACGGGATAAAGATCGCGTCGGCATTTTGCGCCTCTTTCGCCGCCTTCCTTGCGGCCCGATAGATCTCGGCCACGGACGCAATACTTGATCTTGTGAACGCCGTTCCAAGGCTCACAACAGACGCCACCTTGAAGCCCCACTGATCGAAGTACTGCGCCATTTTGTCGTTAAGTTCCGCCGGATAGGGATCGACGACGGCGAGGCGTGAAGCGCCGAGGTCCCGAAACGCTTCCATGGCCGCAACGATTGCGGTCGTACACGGAACACCCGTGATCTTTTTGAAGCGATTCTATCAAACGAGACTCGTAGCCTTTTTCTTGGGATAGGACTAGCGGCGCTCCCGCATGAACGACAAAATCACAAAATCGTCGGCTGAGCTCGATGGCGCAAGCTTCGACTTTGGCTAACGCGTCTTTGTAAGCGGCGTCCTTCCAGTCCTCGACCATGCAGGTCATGGCGATCATTGCCACGCCCTTGGGAACAATTCGATAAAAATCGTATCCTCTTAATTCAATGACTGACGGCGAAATAAATCCTATTCTCGCGCGAGATCCAAAAGACACGCTTGTCCTCACGTAAACCAACCGCAAATCGGGATAAATACTATTTACGATACTCGGAGAACTTAGGATGGCCACAGGAAATGCAGCGATGACCGCTTGCGTAGCCAAATGTTCCCCGAGCAAAACTCAATCGTGTGTCAAATCCGTATTTCTGAAAAAGACCAGCGCGTTGGTGATTCACAGCGGTGCTGCTGAAATACTTATGCTCCGTAAAAACAACATTCAGAATAGTTGATCCCCGCGAAGAACCCGATGGCGATCCATATTTCTTCGCCGTCAGTGGCAAATTTTCATCGTTGTATGCGATCGATGCACTGACGCATTGATCCGATTAACAAACTTAACTAAGATGTGTCAAATAAATAATTCCAATACTTTCATCAGAAAATCTCATGAACATTGACCTTGATCGTTTGTCTACTTTTATTCGTCTTGCGCAAGAAGGCAGCTTCACCGCTTCAGGAAAAAGCCTAAGAAAATCGCAGTCGGCGATCAGTCTGCAAATCGCCGGACTGGAACGCCAGTTTGGGCTACGACTGATCGATAGATCGACGCGACCCATACAACTTACCGAGGCCGGCCAACTGTTCTTGCAATTCAGCACCCAGATCGTAAACCAAACGGCAGATTTCGAACGCACTATGAGTGAGCTGGCGCGCGGGGTTTCCGGAGAGGTTAAGATCGGTGCAACCACTTCGGTCGGCGCCTATCTTCTGCCGCCGATCGCCGGCGAGCTGGCGAAAACATATCCCAAACTTTCGATTACCATAGTGTCACTGCCGCAGTCCTCCGTGCTGGCCTCCGTGCGAGCATCAGCGGTAGACTTTGCTTTTGTTCTTTCCGATAGAATGCCGGCTGACTTAAAAGTCACAACGTTGAAACGAGAGCCTTTATGGTTTGTAAGCTCACCCCAAAATAAGCTTGTTAAAAAAATTCCAGTCACTATGGCCGATTTGAAATCGATTCCCTTTATCGTCGGCCTCAAAGGAGACCAGTACACCGGGATGATGGAGAGCATTCTCGAGGAAAGGCGCTTTCCGAAAGTGCCGATCGCAATGAGAATTGGAAATTATGAGGGAATCAAACGAGCCGCCTGCGCGGGAATCGGTATCGCAATTTTGCCGGAATTTACTATTCAGAATGAGATTCGCAATGGCTCCCTAGTACGAATTGGCATTGAAGGCGTTAATCTCTCTGCGAGAATTATGCTCGTGGAAAGATTGCAGGCGCTGCAAAGGCCGACCGCGACCTCGGCCAAATCCTATATTTCCGCAACGATCAGCAAACTCCAAACGCCGGCTTAAACGTAGAATCAGCCTAGGTAAGTTGCTGAAAGCCCACCGTTCACCCTTCGAGAGCCTCAGGGCGAACGGTGCGGGCTTTGAAATGATTGAGCATTTTCCGTTCGTGCTGAGCCCGTCGAAGCACTCCGAAGGGTTTTTCAGCAGCCTACTGCGACGTCTTGGCGAACCCTTCCTTCACTCTTTTTTAGTAGGCGAGCAGCTTCTTGACGCTCGGGCTCTCCTTAGCAAGGTCGATTAAGGAAAGCGTGTTGCCACTCGGGCCAACTCGGAGTAAAGCTCGTTCGTGATCTATGGCCAGCACTGATTTACCAGCTACCCTGGTGCAACAAATCGCCTGCAACGTGCTCAGCGTTGCTGCTGCGGCAATTCCATTTCGACTCCATCGGCTGCGCTTTGGCCGCGACCGAGGAGCCCGCATTTGCACGCGCGTCGCGCGTTCTTGCACAACTCGGCGGAAACCCGGACTGCACCGTGATCGGTTCATCGCGGCGCGTTAATCTACCGCAGGCCGTGTTGCTGAATGGAATTTTGATTCGCTCGCTGGACTTGAACGATGCCTACATGGGTCCCGGACAGATGGGACATCCGAGCGACAATATCGCGGTGTCGCTTTCCGTCGGCGAAAAGTTTCGCGCCTCTGGACTGAGCGTGATCGCCAGCGTAGCGCTCGGCTACGAGATTTACTGCCGCATGCAGGACATAATTCCAGCTCGCGGCACCTGGGATCACACGACCGCATCGGCATTGGCGGCGCCTTTGATCGCCGGCCGGTTGATGGGATTGAACGCGGAGCAGCTTGCCCATGCGGCCGCGCTGTCGGCCACGCATGGCAACACGCTCGCCGTCGTGCGCACCGGGCAGCTGGCCAATTCCAAAGCGAACGCCAACGCAATGGTGGCATCCCAAGCGGTACTGTGTTCGTTGTTTGCCGCCGAGGGCATGACCGGTCCACTAGGGGTGATCGAACAGCCGCGCGGGCTGAGCACTGGCATGCTCGCCGGGGCAAAATTAGATCTTCTCGCTCAACCGATCGGCGAACGCTATAGAATCATGACCTCCGCTATCAAAGCCTATCCCTGTATCGCCACGGCCCAGACCATGGTCGCCGGCGTGCTTCAAGCGCGCGCCGGCATCGCCGATCCGGCGCGAGAAGTTCAGCGCATCGACGTGGTGATGGCCGATATCCCGACAATTTGCCCCTGGGCGCTGGCTGCAACCCGAAATGAGAGAAGCGATGGCGCGAGTCTCGGTCCGCACCGACGCGAGTTTGAACAAGTACACGCCCGGCAGCTACCCGGCCGTGGTGAAACTGATTTTGCAAAGCGGCGGAAGCCGAGAAGTCGAGGTCATTTTTCCCAAAGGCCATCCCAACAATCGCATGTCGCCAGCCGAAGTCGAGGCCAAATTCCGCGCCTGTGCGCGTGGGAGAGTGCCGTCAGCACGCCAGGAGGAAGTCATCGGGAAAGCGCGCGAGTTAGAAAAACTCGCGTCCGTGGCCGAGCTGATGAACGATTTGGCAGAAGGCGAAACCGGCTTGAAGCGGTGATCAGAAGTGCGATGGAATTTGCGGCCTCTGCTCTCAAGTTAAAGCCCGACGCCGTGCCTGATATTTCTAAGGTTCGTGATTGGTCGTATGCACGCGCCGCCACAAAATGGCTCGGCGCGAAGTGACCAGCGCGATATTTATTGCGTATGAAAATTCGTGTTGCCTTCGTAATCGGTCAGTATCCGCCTGAGGAGCGCAAACTCCGAGAGCAGGTGGCGCTGTCCTATGCTACGCCGGAAATCGAAATCGGCATTATCTCCACGCCGGCCTCGCCGTACATTCGCGGCATGAGCCCGACGGATATTCAGATGGCTGCGCCGTTGTTTACCGAAGCGTTTCGCGAAGCGGAACGCCAGGATTATGACGCGGTCGTTCCGCTGGGCATGCTCGATCTCGGCATTGACGGCGGAAAGTCGGCTGTGAATATCCCGGTAGTCGGACCTTTCGAAGCTTCGTTCCATGTCGCGTCACTTTTGGGCGATCGCTTCGGCCTCATTGTTTATCACCCTAGGACCATCCCGCTCACGCGCGCGATGGCGCGGCGTTATCAGATGGAGTCGAAGATAGCAGGTATTCGCAGCGTTGGTTTTGCCTTACCCGATATCGCAGCGAACCGCGATCAGATGGTGCAGAACTTCGTCGCTCATGCCCGGGCACTGATCCAGGAAGACGGCGCGGAGGTCATTATTCCAATGGGCATCACTCAATGCC
>WNGB01005593.1_pt1 | contig 18743 bp, 12 predicted proteins | sample 5400681 | NCBI WGS metagenome assembly WNGB01 (sample SAMN13153367, study PRJNA577476) | soil metagenome | isolation source: 115 cm soil or saprolite under grassland replicate 2 | place: USA:California | collected 2016-06-15 | reverse complement strand
AAGATGGTGATGCCCGGAGACAACATTCAGATGACCGTCACCCTGCATACACCGGTCGCTCTCGAAGAGCAGATGCGCTTTGCCATCCGTGAGGGCGGCAAAACCGTCGGCGCCGGCGTCGTCACCAAGATTCTGGAGTGAGCTCTGTTCGCCGACTTGCAGTGTCGCTCGCCTGCGCCGAATGCGGTTCTCGGAATTATCGAACCACTCGGCAGGTCAAGCAGGGAGCCAAAGCACTCGAGCTCAAGAAATTCTGCGCAGGTTGCAAGAAACACACGCTTCATCGGGAGACGAAATAAGGATCGAGAAACTTAGGGGTGTAGCTCAGCTGGTAGAGCAGCGGATTCCAAATCCGCAGGTCGTGGGTTCGAATCCCCCCGCCCCTGCCGCTCTCGAGCCCCTCCAAGAACGACGAAGCGTACGAAGCGAGAAATGATGTCCAACCAGGATGTAGACGAGAAAACGACCGAGAACGCCCCGGAGGCACCGGAGGCGGCGGTGCGCACCGAGGCGCCCCTCGCCGAAACCGGACCGCGCACCGACACGGTCGAGTCGGCGATGCCGACGCAGCTCGGCGCGACGCGCCACGTGCTGGCGGGCTTTTTCGCCGCCGGCATGGCGGTCACCTACGTGGTGGCCAAAGTGGTCGACGGCGTATGGAACAGGCTGGCCGACAATCCCTGGCTTTCCCACCATGCACCGTTCTTGAGCCGTATCGGCGAGGACGACCGTCCCACCTTCGCGGCGCTCTTCGCAGGAGTGGTCGGCATTTCCGTAACGGTCTACGCCTACCGCCGTCCCGACATCCGAACCTGGACCAACGAGGTGGCCGCCGAGCTCGCCAAGGTGACCTGGCCCAACAAAAAGGAGGTCACCAACTCGACGATGGTCGTCATCGCGGCCAGCGCATTCGCCACCGTGTTTCTCGCTCTTCTCGATCGCTTTTGGGGCTTCGTCACCAACCTCGTTTATGGGAGCTAGCGAAGTTCGGCCGTACCGCAGGCGGGCCGGAGGCCGCGCCGAGTGAAATGCAAATGATGTCTCAAGCAACTTCAATCGATTGGCAAAGCAACAAGGCTGGAGCGCCGGACATGGCCAAAAAGTGGTACGTGATTCAGACCTACTCGGGCTACGAGAACAAGGTAAAGGCCGCCCTTCAAGAGCGCATTCGGCAGCACTCCATGGAGGAGAAGTTCGGCGAGATTCTCATTCCCACCGAAACGGTCCAGGAAGCGCGTGCCGGAGGAAAGTCGCGCGTTCGGCAGAAGAACAGCTTCCCCGGCTACATCTTCGTCGAAATGGAGATGAGCGAGCCGGTGTGGCACTTGGTCAAGGACACCCCGAAGGTCACCGGGTTCATCGGTAACCAGACGCCGCAAGAGGTGAAACCACCGCAGATCGAAGAGCTGCGCAAAGGCATCGTCGAAGGCGCCGTCAAACCGAAGCCGCGGTTCTCGTTCGAAGAGGGCGACGAAGTGCGCGTGATCGACGGCGCATTCGCCAACTTCTCAGGGACGGTCGAAGAGGTGAAACCGGAGAAGCAGAAACTCAAGGTCAAGGTTTCGATCTTCGGTCGAGCGACGCCGGTCGAGCTCGAGTTCAGCCAAGTGGAGAAGCGTTCGTGAAAAAGATCGTCGGATACGTCAAGCTCCAGCTCCCCGCGGGGAAAGCCAACCCCTCCCCTCCCGTCGGGCCCGCGCTCGGCCAGCACGGCGTCAACATCATGGGGTTCTGCAAGGAGTTCAACGCCAAGAGTGCCTCACAAGGCGACATGATCATCCCGGTCGTCATCACGGTGTACTCCGACCGAAGCTTCAGCTTCGTGATGAAGACACCGCCCGCGTCGGTGCTTCTGAAGAAGGCGGCGGGGCTCGCGACCACCAAGAAACCCGGCAGCGGTGCCAAAGAACCGAACAAGAACAAGGTGGGCAAAATCACGACCCAGCAGCTGCGTGAGCTCGCCACCCAGAAGCTTCCCGACATGAACGCGAACGATGTCGACGGCGCGATGAAGAGCATCGCCGGTACGGCTCGTTCGATGGGCATCGATATCGTCGACTGACTACCCCAACCAACACCACCGTCCGCTCCGAAGGCGCGGGTCCACGGTGGGAGGCCAAAAGCCGACCCAGGAGCCTTTATGGTACACATCGGTAAGCGAAGAAAAGCGGCGGAGGCGCTGCTCGAAAAAGGAAAGAAGTACACCGTCGCGGAAGCGGTCGCGATCGTCAAGAATGCGGCCAAGTCCAAGTTCGACGAGACGGTGGACCTCGCCGTGCGCCTCGGAGTCAACCCCAAGCACGCCGACCAAATGGTGCGCGGCGCGATCGTGCTCCCGCACGGCACCGGACAGAAGCTGCGGGTGCTCGTTTTCGCCAAGGGCGAAAAGGAGCGCGAGGCATTGGGCGCGGGCGCCGACTTCGCCGGCGCGGACGAGCTCGTTCAGAAGGTGCAGGAAGGATTCATGGACTTCGACCGCGTGATCGCCACCCCGGACATGATGGGAGCGGTCGGCAAACTGGGTCGCATCCTCGGTCCGCGCGGACTGATGCCCAACCCGAAAGTTGGGACGGTCACCTTCGATGTCAGCAATGCCGTCAAAGAAGCCAAGGCCGGCAAGGTCGAATACCGCGTCGAAAAGGCGGGTATCGTGCACGCTCGCATCGGCAAGGCGTCGTTCACCGAGCAAGCGCTGGCGGACAACGCGCTCGCTTTGATCCAGGCGCTCGTCCGGGCCAAGCCCTCGACGTCCAAAGGAATTTACCTGAAGAGCATCACGCTCACTTCGACGATGGGACCGGGCGTCAAGATCGACCCGGGCAGCGTCGTTTCCAAATCGGAGGAGGAAGGCTGATGGACCGGCCCACCAAAGCATCCGCGATCGGCGACATCAAAGGGCGGTTCGACAAGATGACCTCCGCGGTGTTCCTCGATTTCAAAGGAATGACCGTCGACCAGGTGAGCAAGCTGCGCGTCGAGTTTCGCAAGAGCGGCGTCGAGTACCGCGTCCTCAAGAACACGCTCGTCAGGCAAGCTCTGGCGGACAAGCCTTGGAGCAAGGTCCTCAAGGACGTGCTCAAGGGCATGACCGGCGTGGCTTGGAGCTACGAGGATCCGTCGGCCGCCGCGAAGGTGGTCAAGGCATTCCGCAAAGACAACGAGAAGCTGCAGATCAAGGGCGCGCTCATCGAGGGACAGCTCCTCGACAGCAAGGCCGTCGAGAGCCAGCTCGCGACGATGCCGGGCAAAAACGAGCTTCGTGCCCAGCTCCTTGCCACCTTGCAAGCTCCGCTGCAGAACTTCGTCGCCCTGCTGCAGGCCCCCACCCAAAACCTCGTCTACGTTCTTTCCGCGAAAGAACGCGAGGCCAACAAGTGACCATTTTTGCATCTCATCGAAAAGAAAGAAGAACGGGAGAGTACCATGGCTGATCTCACGAGTGAGCAGGTCGTCGATTACCTGTCCAACCTGCCGGTCATTCAATTGGCAGGCCTCATCAAGACCCTCGAGGACAAATGGGGGGTCAAGGCCGCGCCTGTGGCCGTCGCAGCGCCCGCGGGGCCCGCAGCTACGCAGGCCGCACCCGCCGAAGAGAAGACCGAGTTCACGGTCGAGCTCGCCGCGGCGGGAGCCAACAAGATCAACGTCATCAAGGTGGTGCGTGAGATCACGGGCCTCGGGCTCAAAGAAGCCAAGGACCTGGTCGAGGGTGCGCCCAAGACGCTGAAAGACGGCGTGGGCAAGGCCGACGCCGAAGAGATGAAGAAGAAGCTCGAAGAAGCGGGCGCCAAGGTCGAGCTGAAGTAGTTGATGGTGTTGATTAAACGCCAAGACGCCTTATGTTCCTGGGCTCCCCGCCCGCGGGAAGGTGTCTTGGCGGCGTCTCGTCGCGTATTTCGCGCGCAGGTATTCGTGCCCGCTAGTGTTTCGGAGGCTACCCGATGACGTCGGTGATTCAGTCCAACTTTCGCGTCCGCAAGAACCTCGGCCGTGTTCGGCAGATTATCGAGGTTCCGAACCTTATCGACATTCAGAAGAGCTCGTACGACAAGTTCCTTCAAACGAACGTGCCGCCCAGCGGGCGCCAGGAGGTAGGGCTCCAGGCCGTGTTTCGCAGCGTGTTCCCCATCAAGGACTTCAACGGTACGAGCGAGCTCGTCTTCGTCTCTTACAATCTGGAGAGGCCGAAGTACGACGTCGATGAGTGCCGCCAGCGCGGCATGACCTTCGCGGCACCGATCAAGGTGACCACGCAGCTCATGATCTACGACACCCGCGACGGCGGTGACCGCATCGTCCGCGATATCAAGGAGCAGGAGGTCTACTTCGGCGAAATCCCGCTGATGACCGACACCGGCACCTTCATCATCAACGGCACCGAGCGGGTCGTCGTTTCGCAGCTGCACCGAAGCCCCGGTGTCTTCTTCGACCACGACAAGGGCAAGACACACTCCAGTGGCAAGCTGCTCTACAGCGCGCGCGTCATTCCCTACCGCGGCTCGTGGCTGGACTTCGAGTTCGATCCCAAGGACGTCATTTACGTTCGCATCGATCGCCGTCGCAAGATGCACGCGACCGTGCTGCTTCGCGCGCTCGGTTATTCGACGCAGGATCTTCTGAACTACTTCTACTCGACGGAGACGGTATTCCTCGAGAAGGGGAGCAAGTTCGCCAAGTCGATCGAGTTCGACATTCTGTCCGGTCAGCGCGCGACGCGCGACATCCGGGTGGGCGGCGAGGTTCTCGTCAAGAAGAACACCAAGTTCACCAAAGCCGCGATCAAGAAGCTGCGCGAAGCGAAGGTCGACCGCTTGCCCATCGAGATGGACGAGTTGATCGGTAAGGTCGCCGCGCACGACGTCGTGGACAAGGAAACCGGCGAAGTGATCCTCGAGTGCAACGAGGATTTGACCGAGGCCAAGATCGAGCGCCTGCGCGAGGCAGGCATCGACCACTTCAAGGTGCTCTTCATCGACGGCTTGAACGTGGGAGCCTACCTGCGCGAAACGCTCATCGCCGACAAGGTCAAGACCACCGAAGACGCGATCATGGAGATCTACCGGCGCCTCCGGCCCGGAGATCCCCCCACCCTCGAAACGGCCAAGACCCTTTTCAACAACCTGTTTTTCAACCCCGAGCGCTACGACCTGTCGAAGGTGGGGCGCCTCAAGCTCAATTACAAGTTCTACCGCGATCTTCCGGACGACCAAAAACCCGCCCTCGATCTGTCGGTTCTGACGCCGCAGGACATTCTGGAGACGGTTCGGCACCTCATCGAGCTGAAGAACGGCCGTGGCTCGGTCGACGACATCGACCATCTCGGTAACCGCCGCGTTCGCGCGGTGGGTGAGCTGATGGAGAACCAGTATCGCATCGGCCTCGTTCGTATGGAGAGGGCGATCAAAGAACGCATGAGCATGTCGCAGGAAATCGACACGCTGATGCCTCACGACCTCATCAACGCCAAGCCCGTCTCGGCGGTGGTGAAAGAGTACTTCGGTTCGTCGCAGCTTTCGCAATTCATGGACCAGACCAACCCGCTGTCCGAGGTCACCCACAAGCGCAGGCTTTCGGCGCTCGGGCCGGGCGGTCTCACCCGCGAGAGAGCGGGGTTCGAAGTGCGCGACGTGCACGCCACCCACTACGGCCGCATTTGCCCGATCGAAACGCCGGAAGGTCCGAACATCGGACTCATCGCGTCGCTTTCGACCTACGCGCGCGTCAACGAGTTCGGCTTCGTCGAGACCCCCTACCGCAAGGTCGAGCACGGCCGCGTGACCGACGATGTTGCGTGGTATTCGGCGCTCGAAGAGGAAGGCAAATACATCGCGCAGGCGACGGCGAACCTCGACGAGAAGGGCAAGTTCCGCGAGAGCCTCATCTCGGCGCGCTTGAACGGCGATTTCAAGCTGGTCACTCCGGAGATGGTCCAGCTGATGGACGTGGCGCCGAACCAGATGGTTTCAGTCGCCGCGGCCCTCGTTCCCTTTCTCGAGCACGACGACGCGAACCGCGCGCTCATGGGCGCCAACATGCAGCGTCAGGCCGTGCCGCTCATCCGTACCCATGCGCCTCTCGTCGGCACCGGCATGGAGGGGCGCCTCGCCCTCGACTCCGGCGTCTGCGTCGTGGCCAAGCGCGCCGGGTCGGTGGAGAGCGTCGACGCTTCGCGCATCGTCGTTCGCGCGGAAGGAACCGGCAGCGAGGTTCCCGACATCTACCACCTCACCAAGTTCCAGCGCTCCAATCAGTCGACTTGCTACAACCAGAAGCCCGTCGTTCGCACCGGCGAGCAGGTGAAGCCGGGCGACGTTTTGGCCGACGGGCCGGCGTGCGACATCGGCGAGCTCGCGCTCGGTCAGAACGTGCTGGTCGCGTTCATGCCCTGGCAGGGTTACAACTTCGAGGACTCGATTCTCGTCTCCGAGCGCATCGCCAAGGACGACGTTTTCACCTCGGTGCACATCGAGGAGTTCGAGTGCGTCGCCCGCGATACCAAGCTCGGCAAGGAAGAGATCACCAAGGACATCCCCAATGTCGGCGAGGAAGCACTGAAGGACCTCGACGAATCGGGCATCGTGCGCATCGGCGCCGAGGTCAAGCCGGGCGACATCCTGGTCGGCAAGATCACCCCGAAGGGCGAGACCCAGCTCTCTCCCGAAGAGAAACTCCTTCGCGCGATCTTCGGAGAAAAAGCGGGAGACGTGCGCGACAGCTCGCTCAAGGTGCCGCCCGGCGTGGCCGGTATCGTCATCAACGCCCGCATTTTCTCCCGCAAGGGAACCGAAAAAGACGAGCGCGCCCGCGACATCGAAGATACGGAGCGCGCCCGTCTCGAGAAGACGCGCGACGAAGAGGTCAAGATCCTGCGCGACTCGTTCTTCCACAAGATCCGCTCGGAGCTGGTCGGCGAGACCACCACCGGCAAGCTGGTCGACGACAAGGGCAAGGTGCTTCTCAACAAGGGCGCCGTGCTCGACGCGGTGACCGTCAACGAAATCCCCCGCAAGTACTGGGGCGAGATTCCTATCGAGAAGAACGCGGAGAGCGTGCAGCAAAAGCTGCGCGACCTCGACGACATCGTGCGCGCGCGCGAAGAGCACTTCCGCGACAAGATCGAGCGGCTTTCCAAGGGTGACGAGCTCCCCCCCGGCGTCATCAAGATGGTGAAGGTCTACATCGCCATCAAGCGAAAGCTCCAAGTCGGCGACAAGATGGCCGGACGTCACGGCAACAAGGGCGTCGTCAGCCGGATCCTTCCGGAAGAGGACATGCCCTACCTGCAAGACGGCACGCCGGTCGATCTCGTGCTCAATCCGCTCGGCGTGCCGAGCCGCATGAACGTCGGTCAGATCTTGGAGACGCACCTCGGCTGGGGGGCGCGCGTTCTCGGCGCGCAGATCCAGTACATGATCGACTCGAAATTCTCGATGACGAAGACCCGCGAGCACTTGCTCAGGATCTTCGGCTCGGGTGACGGCGGCGAGGCAATGGGGCAATTTCTCGGCAAGCTGTCGGACGACGAGATCCGGAGCATCGCCACCAAACTCCGGCGCGGCGTCTTCTTCGCCTCACCGGTGTTCGACGGCGCCGAGGAAACCGACATCAAGACGGCGCTCGGCTTGGCCGGCCTTCCGTCGAGCGGTCAGGCGATCCTCTTCGACGGCCGGTCGGGCGATGCTTTCGAGCACGAAGTGACGGTCGGCGTCATGTACATGCTGAAGCTCCACCACCTGGTCGACGACAAGATCCATGCTCGCTCGATCGGACCGTACTCGCTGGTCACCCAGCAGCCGCTCGGTGGCAAGGCACAGTTCGGCGGCCAGCGGCTCGGCGAGATGGAAGTGTGGGCGATGGAAGCCTACGGCGCCGCGTACTCTCTTCAGGAGTTTTTGACCGTGAAGAGCGACGACGTCATGGGCCGCACGCGGATGTACGAGGCCATCGTCAAGGGCGACTACACGCTCGAGGCGGGCCTCCCCGAGAGCTTCAACGTGCTCATCAAGGAGCTCCAGTCGCTCTGTCTCAACGTCGAGCTCATCGAAGACGCCGCCGGCCATCGCGGCGACGCCGCTGCTGCGGAGGAAGAGTGAGCTGCAACCTCACCCCCCCGCGCTCAGAAATCGTTTCGGCTCTCGCAACGCAATCGCAGTCATTTGGAGGTAGCCCCCGTGCGTGACATTTTCAGCTTCTTCGAGAAGCCCAAAGACCCGCTCTCGTTTTCCGCGATTCGTATTTCTCTCGCGAGCCCCGAGAAGATTCGGGAGTGGTCGCACGGCGAAGTCAAAAAGCCGGAGACCATCAACTACCGCACCTTCAAGCCGGAGCGGGACGGGCTCTTTTGCGCCAAGATCTTCGGGCCGGTCAAAGACTACGAGTGCAACTGCGGCAAGTACAAGCGCATGAAGCACCGCGGGATCGTGTGCGAGAAGTGCGGCGTCGAGGTCATCCAGTCCAAGGTCCGGCGCGAGCGGCTCGGTCACATCAACCTGGCCACCCCCGTCGCGCACATTTGGTTTTTGAAGAGCCTCCCTTCGCGTATCGGCAACGTCCTCGACATCACGCTGAAGGACCTCGAGAAGGTTCTCTACTGCGAGGCGTACATCGTCATCGATCCGAAGGACACCGGCCTCTCGGCGGGCGAGCTCCTGTCCGAAGAGAAGTACCTGCAGCTGGTCGAAGAATACGGCGAGGACAAGTTCGTCGCCGGCATGGGCGGTGAAGCCGTCCTGGAGATGCTGAAGCACAAAGACGTGCACAAGCTGGCCGAAGATCTGCGCGCCGAGATGCGCGAGGCGACCAGCGAGGCCAAGCGCAAGAAGATCGCCAAGCGTCTCAAGGTCGTTGAGGCCTTCCGCGAGAGCGGCAATCGTCCGGAGTGGATGATGCTCACCGTCATCCCGGTGCTCCCGCCCGACCTGCGCCCGCTCGTTCCGCTCGACGGCGGCCGCTTCGCCACCAGCGATCTCAACGATCTCTATCGCCGCGTGATCAACCGCAACAACCGGTTGAAGCGGCTTCTCGAGCTGAACGCGCCGGAGATCATCATTCGCAACGAGCGCCGCATGCTGCAGGAGGCGGTCGACGCTCTCTTCGACAACGGGCGGCGCGGCAAGACCATTACCGGTCCGAACAAGCGTCCGCTCAAGAGTCTTTCCGACATGCTGAAGGGCAAGCAGGGGCGCTTCCGCCAGAACCTGCTCGGCAAGCGCGTCGACTACTCGGGTCGCTCGGTCATCGTGGTCGGCCCCACGCTCAAGCTGCACCAGTGCGGGCTTCCCAAGAAGATGGCGCTCGAGCTGTTCAAACCCTTCATCTACAATAAGCTCGAAGAGCGCGGGTACGTCAACACCATCAAGAGCGCCAAGAAGATGGTGGAGAAGGAGCGTCCCGAGGTTTGGGACATTCTCGAGGAAGTCATCAGCGAGCACCCGGTGATGCTGAACCGCGCGCCGACCTTGCACCGCCTGGGCATTCAGGCCTTCGAGCCGGTGCTCATCGAGGGCAAAGCGATCCAGCTGCACCCGCTGGTCTGCGCCGCTTTCAACGCCGACTTCGACGGCGACCAGATGGCGGTGCACGTGCCGCTCTCGGTCGAGGCGCAGATGGAAGCGCGCGTGCTCATGATGAGCACCAACAACATCCTGTCGCCCGCCAACGGCAAGCCGATCATCAACCCCACGCAGGATATCGTGCTCGGGCTCTACTACGCGACGCGCGAGCGCAAATTCGCCAAGGGCTCCTACCGCGAGGGCTCGCTCACTTACGACAAGAACACCAAGAAGCTCGAAGGTCACTTGCGCGGCGTGTTCGCTTCGCCGGCCGAGGTTCGCATGGCCTACGACGCCGGAGAGCTCAACCTGCACGCCGGCATTCGCGTGCGGGTCACCGACCTCGACGACGAGGGCAACAAGCGCACGCGCATGCTCAATACCACCGTAGGGCGCGTGCTCGTCTCGGAGATCCTGCCCGAAGAGATCTCGTTCGACTACGTCAACAAGACGCTCGACAAGAAGGCGCTCTCGTCGCTCATCGACATTTGCTACCGCAAGCACCGCAACAAGGCGACCGTCCTCCTCGCCGACCGCCTGCGTTCGCTCGGATTCGAGTACGCGACCAAGGCCGGCGTCTCGATCTGCATGGAGCACATGGTCATCCCCGACCGCAAGAAGGAGCTGCTCAAAGAAGCCCAGGCGGAAGTCGAGCGCGTCGTCGATCAGTACCAAGAGGGTCTGATCACCGACGGCGAGCGCTACAACAAGATCGTCGACATCTGGGCCGGCGTCGCCGACAAGGTGACCAGCGAAATGATGACCGAGATCGGCAAGGAGCGCGTCGTCGATCCGGAAACGGGCGCCGAGTCGATCGAGCCGAGCTTCAATCCCATCTACATCATGGCCGATTCCGGAGCGCGCGGTTCGACTCAGCAGATCAGGCAGCTCGCCGCCATGCGAGGTCTCATGGCCAAGCCGTCGGGAGAGATCATCGAAACGCCGATCACCGCGAACTTCCGCGAAGGGCTCTCGGTGCTCCAGTACTTCATCTCCACCCACGGCGCCCGCAAAGGTCTCGCCGACACCGCCTTGAAAACCGCCAACTCCGGGTATCTCACCAGGCGTTTGGTCGACGTGGCGCAGGACGCCGTCATCAGCGAATACGACTGCGGCACCCTCGACGGAATCCGCGTCGCCAAGCTCGAAGAGGCCGGCGAAGTCATTCAGCCGCTCGGCGACCGCATCCTCGGCCGCGTCGTTCTCGACGACGTCGTCGACCCGCTCACCGGCGAGGTGCTGGTCCAGCACAACACCGAGCTCGACGAGGCCACCGTCAAGCAGATCGAGGAAGCGGGCATCGAGGAAGTCGTGATCCGTTCGGTGCTCACCTGCCAAACCAAGCGCGGCGTGTGCGCGCGCTGCTACGGCCGCGATCTGGCGCGCGGGTACCGGGTCAACATCGGCGAGGCAGTCGGCATCATCGCCGCCCAGTCCATCGGAGAGCCGGGCACCCAGCTCACGATGCGGACGTTCCACATCGGCGGCGCCGCCGCGCGCGGCAAGATCGAGCAAAGCTCGCTCGAGGCGCGCACCGAAGGCATCGTTCATCTGCGCAACGCGGTTCTCGCCAAACGCCGCGACGGCCGCCAGGTCGTCATGAACCGCCACGGCGAGCTCGTGGTGATGGACGACACCGGCCGCGAGCGCGAGCACCATCGCATGGTCTACGGCGCCGAGCTCCGCATCGCCGAGGGCGAGAAGGTGAAGAGCGGACAGCTTCTCGCCGAGTGGGACCCCTTCGCCATGCCAATCCTCACCGAAGTCGCCGGCCAAGTGAAGTACGGCGACCTCGTGGAAGGCGTGACCATCACCGAGAAGCTCGACGAGGTGACCGGCCTCTCGCGCAAGGTGGTCATCGAGTCGCGCGCCGCGGATCTGCGCCCGCGCATCTCGATCAAGGACCCCCAGACCGGCGAAACGAAGAAGATCCCGGGGGCATCCGAGCTCGAAGCCCGTTACCTTCTGCCCGTCGGTTCGAACATCGTCGCCCAGGAAGGCGACCTCATCGACGCGGGCGAAGTCCTCGCCAAGATCCCGCGCGACACGACCAAGGTGCAGGACATCACCGGCGGTTTGCCCCGTGTTGCCGAGCTCTTCGAAGCCCGCAAGCCGAAAGATCACGCCATTATCAGCGAGATCGACGGCGAGGTTTCGATGGGCAAAGACACCAAGGGCAAGCGAAAGGTGGTCATCACGCCGCTCAGCCCCGAAGGACTGGCCCAGCCCGATCTCTCGCGCGAGTACCTCATTCCCAAGGGCAAGCACATCCAGGTGCAGCCGGGCGATCGGGTGCGCGCCGGCGATCCTCTGCAGGACGGGCCCGCCAACCCGCACGACATCCTTCGCGTCAAAGGCGAAAAGGAGCTCGCGGCCTGGTTGGTCAACGAAATCCAGCAGGTTTATCGTCTGCAGGGTGTCGGCATCAACGACAAGCACATCGAAGTCATCGTGCGCCAGATGCTGCGACGCGTTCGCATCAAGGACGTGGGCGACACGAACTTCTTGGTCGACGAGCAGGTGGAGAAATATCTCTTCGAGCGCGAGAATCAGAAGGTGCTCGAGCGCGGGCTTCGTCCCGGAATTGCCGAGCCCCTTTTGCTCGGCATCACCAAGGCGTCGCTTTCCACCGAGTCGTTCATCTCGGCTTCGAGCTTCCAGGAGACGACGAAGGTGCTCACCGAAGCGGCGATCTGCGGCAAGACCGACGACCTTCGCGGGCTCAAGGAGAACGTCATCATGGGGCGTCTCATCCCCGCCGGCACCGGCCTGCCTGCCTACAAGCGGCTGAGTGTGGTCGTCGAAGGCGAGGAAGCGGGAACCACCTTCGAACGCCCGCGTCGCGACGAACCGCTAGCCGTCGTAAACGAGGAGTAGGCCGCTCGATGATCGTTATTTCATAGAGAGCTCAGACATTCGTCCTACGCGCCTGGGTTGAATGGCCAGACGGGCTGCCGTATTCTTGAATATATGCAGGTCGACGGCGCCTTCGGGGGGCGGCGCCTCCTTTTGGTGGAGGACGATGGAGAGCTCCGAAGTTCGCTCGCCGAGCTCCTGCAGAACGACGGCTACGACGTCGTAGGAGCGTCGAACGGGCTGGAGGCGCTCGAATATCTGAAAAAGGCGCCTGCGCCCGATCTGATTCTGCTCGACCTCATGATGCCGGTGAAGGATGGTTGGCAATTTCGCGTCGAGCAGAAGCGCGACCCCGCCCTTTCGGCCATTCCCGTTCTCGCTCTGTCGGCGGACGACACGCCCAAGGCGGTCGCGATCGACGCCGACATGTACATCAGGAAGCCGTTTCAATACACGACGCTGCTCGAAGCCGTGCGCCGGATCATCGACTCGAGGCGGCTGGCGCATCTGGACCGCATGGCTTCACTCGGCACGCTCGCCGCCGGCATCGCGCACGAAATCAATAACCCGCTGACCTACGTGATTGCGAACCTGCAGCTCCTCGAAGAGGAGATGCCACGACTCATTCACGACTACCTGGGCGCAGTACAGCGTGCGGGCTCGTCGCCGGATGCGCGCGCTGCCACCACCGTCAACCGCCTCAATGAAGCCAGCGCCCGCCTTCACGACGCCCTCGAAGGGGCCGAGCGGATTCGGGGGATCGTGCTGCACGTCAAGACTTTCTCACGCGCCGGGGACGAGCACCGCACCTTCGTCGACGTGAGGAGCATTCTCGATTCGTCCATCAAGGTCGTGTTCAGCGAGATCCGTCAGCGAGCACGGCTCGTGAAGGAGTACGAGCACGTTCCGCTCATCCTCGCGAATCCCGGGCAGCTCGGGCAGGTGTTCTTGAATCTTCTGCTCAACGCCGCCCACGCCATTGAAGACGAGGACCCCCATCAGAACATGATCCGCGTCGCGACGCGGACCGCCGCGACCGGAGACATCGTGGTGGAGGTCTCCGACACCGGCCGAGGCATCCCCCATGAAGTAAGGCAACGCATTTTCGACCCGTTCTTCACCACCAAGCCGCTCGGGGTGGGGACGGGCCTCGGACTATCGATATGCCACGGCATCGTGCGGTCGATGAACGGAACCATCACCGTGGAAAGCGAGATGGGGCGCGGAACGACGTTTCGCCTCGTTCTACCGCCGCCCACCCAACGCGCTTTCGCGACCCCGGCGCCGACGCCGCTACCGATGCCTCGCTTGAAGGGGAGGATTCTCATCATCGACGATGAGCCACGCCTCGCTCAGGCAGTCAAAGACATGATCGGCGACGCCCACGAAACGCGGATAGCGACCGCCGGAACCGACGCGCTCGCGTTGCTCATGCAGGAGCCCGACGACGGTCGCTTCGACCTCATTCTATGCGATCTGCACATGCCCGAACTTTCGGGCATGGATTTGTACGAAAAACTGCGCGAGCTGCGCCCGGTCATGGCTGATCGTATGGTTTTCATGACCGGAGGAGCTTTCACGGAAAAGTCGCGTGAGTTCGTGAATCGCGTGAAGAACGCCTGCATCGACAAGCCGATCGATGTGGGTCAGCTCCGCAGCCTCGTGGCAACGACACTGATCAAGCGCCAATCCTGAGCTTCAGAACACAATCCGTTCGGAGTGCGTATAGACGGTCATCGAGCCGCTTCGAACGAACGCCGCCAGGGTGACGTTCGTGGCTTCGGCCAAATCGATCGCCAGCGAGCTCGCGGCCGAGACGCTCGCCACGATGGGAATGGCGGCTACCGCCGCTTTCTGGACAATCTCGAAGCTCGCGCGCCCGCTCACGGTCAAGACTCGCCCGAGCGTGAGCGGAGCTCGACTCAAAAGCAGTGTGCCGATGACCTTGTCGACCGCATTGTGACGCCCGACATCCTCCCGAACGATGGCTGGGCCGGCCCCCCTCTCGAATAGCGCAGCGGCATGCACCCCTCCCGTACGGACGAACAGCTTTTGGTGCTCACGCATCTCCTCAAAGCAGCGAGTCAGTGTGCTCGCGTCGATCGTCGATGCATCGTCGACCGGTGCGCACCGCTCTCTGAGGTCGTCGATCGAGAGACGTCCGCACACGCCGCAGGACGACGAGGTGAGCGTGCCCCGCCGCGCGCGCAAGACTCGCTCGGGCGCGAGCGCGACCCCGGGACCGGGCAACACGTCGATGACATTGCCGAAGCCCTCGTCCTCCGGCCGCCCGCAGTGCGCAACCGATCCGACGTCGTCGAGGGAGCGGATGATTCCTTCGGCGTAGAGAAACCCGAGCGACAGCTCGCGATCGTTCCCCGGCGTCCGCATGGTGACGGCGACGGGATCGCCGGCCACTCGAATTTCCAGAGGCTCTTCGATCGCAATGTCGTCGAGGCTCGCCGCCTGCGGCGGCCCCTTCACGGCGCGCCGGCGCGTCGATGCTGGATTCCGACCCACTTGCATCACACCTGGCCAGTTTGAGCGAGCTCCCTCGCCGAGGCGAGCCTATTCTCTCCATGGACTTAGGTAAGTATACTTACGTCGATGGCTCGTTCAGAACAGGCTGGGCCCCGGAACCAAGACGCGTCGGCTCGGGGTCAGGAGCTCTGGCGCGCTGCCATGCGTTGGCGACGGCAGGTCGAGGCCGAGCTTCGGGAGGTTGGCCTGACGCTGACCCAGTGGATGGTGCTCGACTGCGTCCAGCAGCTCATCCAGGAGACGGGCGACGCCGTCAACCAGAGCGCGGTTGCGCAGCGCGCCGAGCTCGACAAGATGACCATCTCGCAGGTCATGCGAACGCTCGAAGGCCGGGGGCTGGTCGATCGTGGTCCGGATCCCACGGGACGAGCCTACCGAATCTTGGTGACTTCACGGGGCCGACAGGCGGTTCTGCTCGGACAAGCTCGCGTCGAGGCCGGAAGTGTTCGATGCTCGGCGGATCTGCAGCGCTACCGCCCGTGACGAAAGCGCAGGCGGGCCCAAGGCCCCGCCGAGTAAACACAAAAGCGACGCGCTCAACGAGACAGGGGTACCTCGGGTTGCACTGGGTGTGGCTCTCTTTGAGCAGGATTCCGGAACGGCGCAGACCCCTACGACAACTTGCTTACGCGTGCGGGCGTCACCGAGAGTCCTTTCTCGCGCCATTTCCGAGGTAAGTATACTTACCTCGGCCGTCGCTCGAAAACAGACACGCCCAGCTCACCGCCGCTCGATAAGAGCCACACCCGGTCGCGCTTCGCGCGCGGTGCGCACCCAATCACGAGGGGTTTCGTTCTGCCGTAGCCGCATCCAGAGTTTCCATCCCACGTAGAAGGGGGCGCACGCCAGCTCGAGCAGGCCTCGTGCTCCCGTCCCCGAGAGCGACCATCCCCGTAACACGTAGAAGAGGAGCGCGAGAAGGTTCGCAATCCAGATATGGAACGAAACCGCTTGCGCCAGGAAATACGAGGACGTGAGCGCCGCAAACAAGCCGGCGATGACCCAAATCGCCAGCGTGCTCAGAGGGGGCACCAAAATGTCGATCGCGAGATCGAGCAGAACCAGGTCGCGACGCATGACCGCTTTCGGCAAAAGCGGCAGCCCGCGGGTACGCGCGAGCGCGGCTCGGCCCTTTTCCCATCGTTCTCGCTGCGATCGCGAGGCACGCGACGACGACACCATCTCGCCGTAGACGTGCGCTTCGGGCGCGTAGTACACGCGATGGCCGGCTTCGCCCAACTTGAGACCGTATTCGACGTCCTCGACGATCGAGAATGCGTCGTGCGGGACCAGCGAGAGCACGCGAGTGGTGAAACACATCCCATTGCCGCGCAGCCCGACCGAAAGCCTCAGACGCTCACGAGCGAGCGAGCGCAGGACATGAAAAGCGCCGAAGGCGATAGCCATGAGGCGCGTTCTCCAAGAAGCGTTCGGATTGCGGACGCCGTAGTCGGCTTGCACGGCGAGCGCCCCCGCTTCGATGCGGCCCGCGAAGGCGCGCAGCAGGTTGGGCGAGACGAGCGTGTCGGCATCGACGACGACGACGGCATCGACCTCCGGTGTCACCGTCTCGAAGGCATGAGCGAGCGCGTATCCCTTGCCCCGGCGTTCGAGGTCGTGGCGCACGAGCACGCGAGCCCCTGCCCTCTCGGCCCGCACCGCCGTCTCGTCGCTGCAATTATCGGCCACGACGATGACCGCAAAATGATCGCGGGGGTAATCGAGGGCGAGCAGGCTCTCGACCGTCGCCGCGATCCCATCCTCCTCGTTGTGGGCAGGAACGACGACAGCGAAACGCACGCTCGATTTTTGGGCCAGACGGGGTGGAAGGCGCCAGGACAGCAGCGTCAGGGACAAAAGATAGGCGTTGGCAACCGACACCGGCGCGGCAAGCACCGACAGAACGAGATCAGTGATCATGGAGCATCCACCGGTACCAAGAACGTCGCGAAGGGGGACTCGACCAATTTTTACTCTGAGCGAAGCCTCAGTAATTACTAAAGTTCTTTCTTCAGGTCAACCCTTCGAGACCGTGATGTCTTCGACAAAAAACAGGTGGTGTTTCCTTGACGGACCCGGACAAACGTGGCGATATTCCTCCCGAATCTTTTCGTAGGCTCGTGGAATTTGGAAGCTGCTCAATTGAACGTCCCCCCCGGCCTGCGGCTGTGTGACGAACTGGCAGGCGCGGAGGCTCTAGTTTGAAGCGGACCGATATTTCTCACCCAAGTTATTTCCACAAGGTCGTCGATTGCCAGTGGGCGTGCCCGGCGCATACCAATGTTCCCGAGTACATTCGGCTCATCGCGCAGGGCCGCTACACCGACGCGTACATGCTGAACCGGGAGTCGAACGTATTTCCCGGTATTTTGGGGCGGACATGCGATCGGCCGTGTGAACCGGCCTGCCGCCGCACGCGCCTCGACGAAAAACCGGTCGCTATCTGCCGCCTCAAGCGCGTGGCCTCCGATCTGCGCGACGACGTTGGCGACAGGCTGCCTCGAATTCCCGAAAAGAAAAACGGCAAGAAGATCGCCTGCATCGGGGCCGGCCCCGCTTCGCTGACCCTCGCGAACGATCTTTTGCCTCTCGGCTACCACGTCGTCATGTTCGAGAAGCTCGCGCGGGCCGGTGGGCTCATGCGCAGCAACATTCCCGCCTTCCGCTTGCCCGAACGCGTTCTCGACGAAGAGATCGACATGATCCTCGAGATGGGCGTCGACATCCGCTACGGCACCCCCGTTTCGAGCATGAAGTCGCTGCTCGAGGTCGGCTACGACGCCGTCTTCGTGGGGACAGGCGCCCCAAAAGGCAAGAACTTGGACATTCCAGGCCGCCAACAAGCCAAAAACAACATCCATATCGGCATCGAGTGGCTCGAGTCCGTCGCTTTCGGCCACATCGACAAGATCGGTGAGCGCGTGCTCATCATCGGCGTCGGCAATACCGCGATGGACTGCTGCCGGACGTCGCGGCGGCTCGGGGGCAAGGACATCAAGGTGATGGCGCGCCGGCCGCGCAAGTACTTCAAAGCCTCGGAATGGGAGCTCGACGACGCCGAGGAGGAGAAGGTCGAAATCGTCATCAATCACGCGCCCAAGGCTTTCTTGCTCGAGAACGGAAAGCTCACCGGCATGGTCTTCGAGAAGCTCGAATGGCGCGAAGAGAACGGGCGTCAAGTCTCGAGGGTCGTCGATACCGTCACTTTCCCGTGCGATGACGTGGTGCTGGCCATCGGCCAAGAAAACGCCTTCCCCTGGATCGAGCGCGACATCGGAATCCAGTTCGACAAGTGGGACATGCCGGTCGTCGACAAGGTCACGATGCAGTCGACCCGACCGGGGGTGTTCTTCGGAGGCGACGCGGCCTGGGGCCCCGAGAACATCATCTGGGCGGTCGCCCATGGGCATGAGGCGGCCATCTCGATTCACAATCACTGCCACGGCGTGCCGATCACCGAGCGCCCAGCGCAAGGGATGAATCTCATCAGCCAGAAGATGGGCATCCACCAGTGGAGCTACAGCAACGACTACGATCCGGTGAAGCGGCAGAAGATGCAGCACGTCGATCTCGTCGAGCGGTTCAACCGACTCAACATCGAGGTCGAGCTCGGGTTCACCGCGGAGCAAACCGCGCGCGAAGTGCAGCGGTGCCTGAACTGCGATATCGAGACGGTCTTCACCGATCGGCTGTGCATCGAATGTGACGCGTGCGTCGACGTCTGCCCGCTGCAGTGCCTGACGATCACGCCCAATGGCGAAGAATCCGAGGTGCGCCAGCGCTTGACCGTGCCGG